>Ga0335394_10011166_pt1 | contig 10115 bp, 6 predicted proteins | sample MAT03_FD_205741 | JGI IMG/M metagenome (GOLD analysis project Ga0335394, IMG submission 205741) | Freshwater microbial communities from Lake Fryxell liftoff mats and glacier meltwater in Antarctica - MAT-03 (spades assembly) (version 2) ...
ACGCGTTGGACGCAGTAGGTGCATTTTTCCATGACGCCGCGCATGCGCACGGAGACGTCTGGATTTTTGACCAGTTTGACCAGCTCGGGCATCTCGCTCTGGTTGGCGAGCGGTCCCAGGTAGAGTTCGTCGAGTGAGCGCTTGTTGTAATCGAAATAATTAAAGCGGCGAACCTTGTACGGGCAATTGTTCGCGCAGTACCGCGTGCCGATGCAGCGGTTGTAGGCCATGACGTTTACGCCTTCGTCGTCGTGGACGGTGGCATTCACCGGGCACACGATTTCGCACGGGGCGAGTTCGCAATGCTGACAAGTCATCGGTTGAACGATGGCCTGCGGATCCTCGGGGAGAATACGGTTGCCCTCGCCACCGAAGGCACCGCCGTCGATTTTTCCGTCGGAGTAATAACGGTCGAGGCGGATCCAGTGCATCTCACGGCCACGCTTCACCTGCTCGCGACCGACGATCGGAATATTATTCTCCGCCTGGCAAGCGACCACGCAGGCGTTGCAACCGATGCAAGTATTGAGATCGATCGACATGCCCCACTGATGGAGCCCGTCGAACTTAGGTGTCTCGTAGAGCGAGTTGCCGCGGGGAATTTCCGTAGCCTGAGCGGCCAGCGGCATATTCTTGTCCTTGCCGAGATTGGCCGGGGCGTGGGATTCCATACCGATGCCAGCGACGAAGCCGGGGTTCGCGATAAACTCATCGACGTTGGCTTCGCGAATAATATCGCGGCCTTCCATCGACCAATGTTCCTGCGTGTTGGCGAGCAGGTGGCGTTCGCCGGTGTTGCGGATCGTGCAACCGGTGGCGAAGTGCAGGGCGTCGCTGGCGCGGGCTGGGTAGGCGTTGAAACCGGAGCCGGTGCCGACGTGCCCGGTCTTGGTGCGACCGTAGCCGAGCGGGAGAATGACCGTGTAATTGGCCAGACCGGGCTGGATGTGCAGCGGGCCGCGAACGGTGCGACCATTGACGGTCACCTCGCCGATATAAGCGTTTTCCTTGCCCATCTCGTACTCGGCGTTTTCGACGCGGGAAATCTGCAGGGCGCTGCCTTTGGGATAGATTCCGAGCTTCTTGCCGAGGCGCGGGCTGACGAGAATCGCGTTGTCCCACGCGATCTTGGTGATCGGGTCGGGGCACTCTTGCAGCCAGCCGTTGTTGACGAAGCGGCCGTCATCCACCTTGTGATCGATAACGAAACGAACTTCGACTTTGTCTTCGGTGACCGCGACTGGAGCCTGAGCTGTAGCGAGCAGAGCCTTGGCGGAACCTGAGCGATAGGAGACCTCGACGATCTTGTAGGTCGAATCGGCTTTCACGCCGTCGTGCAGGAATTTATCGAAAGCTTTCTGGTCGCTGCCGAGCGTGGCGAAAACCTGCGCATACGCGTCGGTGTTTTCGACTCCGGCGAGACGGGCGAGCAGTTCGACTTCCATCAGGCCGTTGAACAACGGAAGAATCATCGGCTGCACCGGAACGATCGTGCCGTCGACGGTGCGGGCATCGCCCCAGGATTCGAGATAGTGCGTGGCGGCGAGATGGGTGCCGGCCAGTTCGGAAGTTTCGTCGACGTAGTAGCCGTAGCGGATCACGTCGGGAACTAATTTCAGGATCGATTCCTGCTTTCCCGGGATGTCGGTGAATGCGAGATCGGCCGGGGCGTTGTAGACGGGATTGCCGTTGAGAATGATGAGCGTCTTGATCGATTTCGCCTTGATCGCCGTGGCGAGGGCCTTGATCGACGATGCGCTGTTGGGCTCAATGGCGACGAAGTCAACCGTCTGGCCGATGTTGCCGAGCTTGGCGTTGATCGCGTTGACGAGTACGTGGACGGCAGCGGGCTGATGCGCCCCGGCGACGACGAGCGATTTGCCGGCGTGTTCGGCGAGATCCTTCGCGCACTCGGCGATCCATTGATCCTTCTTGTCGAACTCCAGCCCTTGGGCGAGCGAAGCGTAATCGCTGGTGCCGAGCACGGCATTGGCGAGCGCAGCAGCGAGGGAAATCACCTGGCTGCTCGAGAGCCGGAGACGGTGATCCGCCATGCTGCCGGTGATCGTGAAACCGCTTTCTACGACGTAGAGCCGGTTCATTTCCTTGGCGTCATCGACGTTGGAAACGCGACGGCCCTTGGAGAATTCGCGGGCGAAATAAAGGCTGCCGGCTTCGGCGCTCAGGAAATCGGCGTCGAGGGAAACGATGCGTTTCGCGGCGGCGAAACGATAGAGCGGCTTGACGCTCTGGCCGAAGGAAGCGAGCGCGGCTTCGACGGGCGGCTCATCCTGCACGGGCTCGTACTCGGCCCAGATGGCGCGCGGGAATTGTTTCTTCAGTCTCGCGACGAGACGGGCACGGGTCGGCGAAGCGGATTCGTTGGCGAGAAACGCCAAACCTTCACCGCTGCCGGCGTAGGTTTTGTGAATCGAAGTGAGGAGATCGTTGACATCGGCGACGGGCAGGGTGCGGCCGTTCTTGGAGTGACTGGTCGAGCGATCCGGATCGTAGAGATCGAGAACGGAAGCCTGGGCGATCAGCGTGGTGGCGCCACCGTGCGGCGTGTAGCTGGGATTGCCTTCGAGCTTGGTCGGACGGCCTTGATGGGTCTCGGCGAGAAGCGGGATCGCGGACTTACGCATCGGCATCGCCGTGGCGTAGTAAAGTGGCAGGCCGGGGACGATGTATTCGACGGATTTGCCGTACGGGAGAATGTTGGCCTCAGGGCGGCGGCAACCGGCCAAGCCCACGCCACCAAGGGCGAAGGAGGCGGCCATGATGCGCATGAACTGACGGCGATCCACGCCCTCGATGGAGGAAGCGCCCTCGGGGAACTCGCGCGCGAGCTGTTCCTTGAATCCGGGGGAGGCGGAAAGTTCGTCGAGGCTGCGCCAGTAACGGGGACCGGCGAGGGCGCGCTGCGAAGGGGCGGAATGGTCAAATTGGCGTTTCATCAGCGGTGGCAGCCGGAGCAGCTTTGCGGGGGCTTAACTTTCCAGTCTTTGATATGCTGGTGGGCCTCGGCAAGCCGGCCCTGTTCGGCCAGAGTCTTGGAGTTGAGATTGAAAACATCCTTCTGGTCGCGGATGTACGAGGCGGGATCGCGGTGGCAATCGAGGCAGAAGCCCATCGAGTGGGACTTGACGTGCGAGACGACGGCCATCTCGTTGACCTTGCCGTGACACTCGACGCAGCTGATGCCGCGATTCACGTGGACGGAGTGGTTGAAATAAACGTAGTCGGGCGCTTGGTGGATTTTGACCCAGGGCAAGGGCTCGCCGGTGGCGAAACTCTGGCGGACGGGTTCAAGCAACGGACTGTTCGGCTTGATGATGGAGTGGCAATTCATGCACGTCTGGGCGGTCGGCACGCTGGAGGTGGCGGATTTTTCAACCGAGGAGTGGCAATAACGGCAATCGATCCCGAGGCTGCCCGCGTGAATACTATGGTCGAATGGGACCGGCTGGATTGGCTGATAACCCACGCGGAGATACTTAGGCGTGGCGTAATAGGTCATCGCCGCCGTGGCGACACCGCCCAGAATCGTGATAAAGATCATGAGCTGCAGCGGCAGGGAATTGGCGGATTTAGGAAAAAGCTTCGACATAGCTGTCGGGGATGCGGGTTGCCCGGAGAGGGAAAACTAGAGGGTGACTTCCTGTCGTGCGATCGCCCGGCGTTCAGGTTGAACCTGAAGGGACGAGGTGCTGGTTGAAGGGGAGCCGGACCGGGCAAAAATCTTCGGCACAAGACCGACGGCCACTATGAGGCCGCCCAATTTGGCGAAGAATGATTTGCGGGAACAGTCGGTGCTCACAGGTGTGTGTCGGTTCAAACCACGAACAAATGAACCCGTTTATGCGATGTAAAACAAATTTTCTCCAGATCGTGTGATAAGCGGATTTTCTCAAAAGCAGGCCTGCTCAGGCTAAGACCAATCCGACGCGCCCAAAACGGCCGCAAGCCGACGGCTAGTGACCACCGATAACGCGGAAGCCAGCGCGTAGCATGGTGGCCCACGTCACGGGAGCATTTCGCTCGATGATACCGGCATAATACAAGGCCATGATGTAAAAATTCCAAGTCACGGCCAAAATTCCAGCCCCCCAGAGAAGACGCCGCCCGAGTTCCGGGAGCCGCACCAATAAAAAGGCGAGTCCTCCCATCCAGAAAAGCAAAGCGGCTTCAAAAGCCCGCGAGCCAAACGACCCGGCAAACCACCAGCACCACCACGCCGCATTAATATAGTACGTGCCCAAGATCGCGATCAGCCCGGCCAGCGCCACTCCCCTCGCCTTCAGGACCAGCCAGCCCAACCCGGCGGCTCCCACCAAAAGAAACGGATGCCAGTAGAAGAGCCCATGAAACGGGGAAAATAAAATATTCACCAATTCCGGATGCGCCCAATTGAATTGCTCCCCTTCCGCCCCATAGGTGAAAATCAGCCAGCGCCCGTACACAACACGCCACGCATAAAATTGCAGAGCCAGCAGCGGCAACGCCCCGGCCAACCAAAGTGCGCCGTGACGCACGGCATCACGCAACCGATCACCCGCGCGCCAGCGCAGCAGCCAGACGCCCGCGGGAATCAGGCCGAAGATCGCGAGTTGAAACCGCAGCGTCACCGCCAGCGCCCACGCGGCCCCGGCGACCAGCCACGGCCACCCGCGCGCCGGATTTTTTTCCGCGGCAAGACTCGCCCACGTCAGTAGCGCGATGGCAAAAAATGCCGCGTTGTGACTCAGGCTGAGTTTCAAGGTCAGGTAATACAACTGCGGGCTCGCCGCCAAAATCAGCAGCACGCCCCACAACGCCGCCGCCGGATCGCCGCACCACTGCCGCACACAACGCCATGCCAGCAACAGCCCGGCGAGCCCGAGCAAAAAATGCCCGCACTCGATCGCGATCTGATAAACGACGTTATAGCCGTCGCGCTCAAGATTCCACAAACCCACCACGCGCCCCGCCGCCACCACGCCGTCGGCCACGAGATAAAACGGCGTGGAAAGCACCGCCCAGCCGATGCCATATTTATTCGGCCAACGACCGGTTGCCGTTGGCGGAAGGCTGAGCAAAGTCGCGCGAAAATCCTCCGTAAGCGTGTTGCACACCTTGAGGTCGTTGGCGAAATCCCAGTCGCCATCGACCATCGCCGAGCGCAACCACAGATAATAACCCGTGCTGTCGCTGCCGCGCAGCAGACTGAACTGGCCGAGCTGAAAAAACGGCACGGCGAACATCGCCACCACGCCCACGCTCAGCGCAAGCAGCAGTTTCTTTTGCCATCCCGGCAATGCCCGGACGACTTCGCTGAGTTCACGCCGCCAGTTCATACCGGCCTCAGCTCACAAACTCGCCGTCGCGCATCGGCTTGATCTCGTCGCACCGGTTGGCGATGTCGGGATTATGGGTCACGAGGACGACGGCCTGGCCGTTTTCCTTGGCCAGTCGCGTCAATAAATCGAAAACGATCGTCGAGTTTTTCTGGTCGAGATTACCCGTCGGCTCATCCGCGAGAATGATCGCGGGCTGGTTCGCCAGCGCGCGGGCGATGGCCACGCGCTGCTGTTCGCCGCCAGAGAGCTGCGTGCCGAGCCGGTGGGATTTGTCGCCGAGACCCACGGACTTCAATAAGTCGAGCGCCCTATCCGCCATCTGCTCTTCGCTGAGGCGGCCGAGTTTGCGCATGGGCATCATCACATTTTCCAAAGCGGAAAAGTCCTGCATCAGAAAGTGAAACTGAAAAACAAAACCGATGTGCTCGCCGCGCGCCGCCGTCCGTTCGAGATCACTGCTGTTGGACATCAGGCGATCCCGAATCCAAATGGAGCCGCCGTCGGGCTGGTCGAGCAAACCTAGCAAGTAAAGCAGCGTGCTTTTGCCGCAACCGGAAGGTCCGACGATGGCGCAGACATTCCCGCGCTTCGCCTCGAAGGAGACGCCGCGCAGGACGTGCACGCGGCCCTCGCCCTGCCCAAGATAGCGGTGAAGATTTTCGCAGCGCAACGCCAGGAGGGCGGGATTGATCGCGATTTTCATTGGGCGGTTCCGCGGATGATGTCGCCGGGCTCCAGGCGGGCCGCGCGGCGCGCGGGGATCAGGGAGGCCACCATCACCATCACCACGGCGGTGACCACTGCCGCCACGTAGTGCCAGAGCGCCCATTGGACGACGAAGTTATCGGTCTTGAAAATACCGGTGATGGGCAGGGGAATGAGGGAAACGATGTAGGTGATCAGCGCCCCCACAGCGCAACCGAGCACCGTGCCGAAGGACAAGACAATCACGGCCTGCCAGACAAAGATCCGGGAAATATCTTCCCGCGTGTAGCCCATGGAGCGCAGAATCGCGATCTCCTTGGTTTTTTCCATGACGATCATCGCGAGGGTATTGAACATCGCCAGACCGGCGATGAGGGAGAACACCGACACGGTGATGGCGGAGGAAATCCGCAGAGCCTTGAAGGCGGCGAGCCAGGATTTTTCGCGTACCTGCCAGCTTTTCGCCGCGTGGCGCAACACTTCCTCCATTTGGAGCCCGTCCTCCCGCGCCCGGTCATTGTCATAGAGGCTTACCTGGAGAAAACTGGCTCCGGTGATTTTCTTCAGCTGCGAACGCGCTTCCGCGAGGTGGACATACACCCGCTCCTTGTCGATGTCACTCACCCCGGTTTCATAAATTCCCGACACGCGGTAGCGCCGGGCTTGGCCGCTGGATTCCAGAATCACCGAATCCCCCACATCGAGATTGAGCCGCTCGGCAATCACCTTGCCCACCAACGCGCCGGCCGGGGTGTTTCGAAAATCCTCGATTTTGCCCTGGACAATCTGGTGCCCCAGTTCCGACACGAGAAGATGATTGTCGATGACGATGCCGTAGATTTTCACCGTGTCGCTTTTGGTGACACTGCGAAGGACGCACGTCCCGGTCACCACTTCGGAAACACCTGCCACGTTGCTGAATTTCAGGAGAGCCGAGATGAGCAGCTTGGGCTCCTCCACGCCGGCGACAAATTTCCGCCCTTCCTTCATCTCGATCTGGAACGCAGACCCGCTCCCGCTGCCACCGGCTTCGATGGATTTGATCGTGTTTTGAAAACGATCCTCGACTCGGATCGCCCCGTTCGTGCCCAGAATCGTTTTGATGAAAAAATCCTCAAAGCCGCTCGTCGTCGCTTGGGTGACAATGAAAAGGCCCACGCCCAGCACAATGCAGGATAGACTCATCAGCATCGCCCGTTTTTTAGCGGTAAGAAAGCGGTAGGCGATCCGGAGGGTCGGTGACATCGGAGGTGCAGGGAGGCGGGCCGGCCGGACTAGGGTGCCACAGGAGCCACCCGGACACGATCACCGGGACGGAAAAGATCCAGATTATCAACGATGACGAATTCGCCCGGCTGCAAGCCTTCGAGAATTTCGGCCTGATTCACGCCCAAATAGCCGACCGTGACTTTGCGCCGCTCCACCTTGCTCCCGCTCACGACCAGCACCCCGCCGCTCCGCAGGGCGCGCCGGGGAATGTTCGTGGCCGATTCACGCGACCCGATCACGATGCTCACCTCGCCGGTCAAACCGGGCACGAGTTTCTCCACGGCAATGTCCACGTGCAGATGAACCACATAACGCTGGGTCTCCGCATTGGCGGTGGGCAACACCTTCGTCACCGACGCGCCGTAAAGCTGCTCACCATAGCCCAAAAAGCTCACCGAAGCTTTTTGACCTTCCTTGATGCCGGCAAAATTTTCCTCGCTCACCTTGGCCTCGATCGTCCGCGCGCTGGAAATCAGCACTGCGATCGGCGCATCCCGCCCGATGAGATCCCCCACCCGGGCATTCATGTTGACGGAGGCGATCTTGCCCTCCGTGGGCGCGATAATGGTCATCTTTTCCTTCTCGCGCTGCTTGGTGCGCAGGGCGTTTTCATTGATGTCCAACGCCAGCTTGAGATTCACCTCGTCCAGCTCCATCCGCTGCTCCATTTGTTTGAGGAGCCGACGTTGTTTTTCCATTTCGGATTCGGGATAGGCCCCGGTCTTGGTCTGCCGTTCCAGGTTCGCCACGGTGTCCTTCATGTTTTCCACATCGGCCCGGAGCGTCGAGCCCAGCTCCACCTTGCGTTTGGCGGCGGTGACTTCGTTTTTAATGCGCTCGATTTCCAAATCGATGTCGCCGGTGTCGATCTGTACCAAGACGTCGCCCTTGAAGATTTTTTTGCCCGGATCCAGATCGGAAGCCACGATGCGCCCACCCATTTCACTTTTCAACTCCATGGAGTACTCCGCCTTCACCTCTACGCTGCCCGGCACGGCGTTGATCGCCCGCCCGGTCGTCACCGGGGCGACGATCACCACCGGGCGCATCTGGTAGAAAAACACATACCCAATGAGCAGGAGCGGGAGCGCGATAAGGAGAGTGCGCAATGCCCAGCGAGGTTTCGAGTTGGAAGCGGTCATCGCTTATTTGCCCGCCAGATTGGCGACGATCGGATCTTCATTCAAAGTGCCGAGGAAATCACCGATCTTCAGGAAATAGTCAGCGCGGGCATTGCTGGCGACGATCTCGGCATCATAGACATTGAGCTGAACCTGAGTGACATCGGACTCGGATTTCACGCCCCGGCGAAAATCGGCGCTAACCGTGTTAAAGTAACCCTGATTATTAAGGAGCATATGATTAGTGATCGCCATATTGCGCGCCGAGAAGTTGATCTGCTTCACTGCCGACTGGGCCTCTTGCGCCAGTTGATCGGTCAGCAGGCGATAATCATTTTCCAGCTGGCGACGACGGATCAGAGCACTGCGCGTAGCCGCGTTCGAGGCAAAGCCATCGAAGATGGCCCAGTTGATCCCAATGCCCGCATAGCGGGAAGAAACGGTGTATCGGGTACCAGTACCACTTATGTTAGTTTGTTCATCCTGCGTTAGAGCAAAATTAGCATTCACTTTCGGCCGAAGGCGGGTCTTTGCGTTAGCATAAGTCAAATTCGCGATATCAATCTGTTGGCGCATATTAAACGCGTTCACATTGACCGGATCTTTTTGAGCTAAGAATTCGGCAAGCAGTTGATCGAACGGCCCGGCGGCATAAGGGGCGTCTATGACTGCATCCGGAATCGATTCATCCCCGATACGGCCGATACCAGTCAAGCGGACGAAGGATTTTTTGGCATTGTCGAATTCCAACTCGGCTCGTTCCAAGCTGATTTGGGCCTGATCAGCGTTCATCCGAAAACCATAAATATCCGCTTCGGAAATGACCCGCTTGGACAGACGTTCTTCCTGCTGTATCAACTGATTGCTGACGAATTGTTGGAAAAAGCGTGCCCGCTTTAACGTCTGCTTTTGCACAATCAGGCGCAGGTAGCCGCTGCGAATTTCCTGAGCCAGTAAACGAAACGCTTCCCGGAAACTACCCTGCGCAATTTTATGCTGAATAGCGCCAATTTTGGCATTATTACGTCTTTCACCCCAATAAAACAAAGGCTGCGACAACGATATCGAATAGGGAGTCTTGATAGAGTTATAAAATGGCTTCCCCGCTTCCGACCTCTCAGTAGCATTATTGTAACTATAATTAGCATTGAGTGATGGCAACAGCCCGGCCCGTGTGGCGATGCGATCATTTTCGGCGATCTCCAAATCCAACGCCCGATTCACCATTCTCGGGGACTGCTGAACCGCGCTACGCAAGATAACATCCAGTCCTGGCATGGTTTTCTCCGGCAGAGGCAGATCGTTGACTGCGGGAGAAGCAGCCTGCAGAAGACAGGCGAAAAGCGGCAGAGCCGCGAGGGGTATCCATGCTTTTTTCATAAGTAAATTAAAGTAAGACCAGTTATCCATGAAGTAATTGCAATCTGGAAATTGTTCCGTGCAGGCAGGCAAAAACAAAGTAATTCAGCTTTCGCGTGAATTTAATTACGGATCAGGGAACATCGCTTGTCTTGGCGCTAGCCGTTTCCCCTCAACCAAAATGGGCAAGTTCCGTCCTTACTGGACGAAAACATCCAAGATCGACGAGATTTTCGCCGGCCCGTGGGCTTAAATTGTCACGGGGCCGTGCAGCAATTTATCCCCCAACCGGGCCGTCGCGCGCTCGAGCACCGTGGGCATC
>Ga0335394_10011167_pt1 | contig 10115 bp, 11 predicted proteins | sample MAT03_FD_205741 | JGI IMG/M metagenome (GOLD analysis project Ga0335394, IMG submission 205741) | Freshwater microbial communities from Lake Fryxell liftoff mats and glacier meltwater in Antarctica - MAT-03 (spades assembly) (version 2) ...
AAATCAACTACTAACTCAACAAAAAACTAATACCTTTATCACATCAAATTCTCTTACAAAACAGGGGGGTCAAACAGTTAGCGGAATACCTAGGTCACACTTCCCGGAATAATCAGGATCAACAATACCATCTCCAATCATCTTCAAAGCTGTTAAACTTGGTATAAAGAAATACTCACCCCCTCTTGTTTCAATAAAGAGTGGGATTTTACTTAAAAAATAAGGAGCATTGTTTTCATCACCCTGAACAACCATGCGTCCTGTTCCGACACCATTCTCCTCTTCGTGGTTACCAAGCATAGGATCTTTGTCATTGGCAAGTTTAAAATCATTGCCATAGTTTAGCCATTGCTGAAACACAAATTCGAACTGACGTTTAATGCTTGCGACAATTGACATGATGATTGTACCGTGTTCGCCATCATTGCTCGTTGGATTTGAAGTTCCGTAAGGAAGACCACGCCGAATAATTCGCCTGCGGTCATCTAATGCGCTGGGAGTATCAAATGCTTTTTTCTTATCAAACTCCAGAGACCCCCTTGGATTAGCTCTTCGGGTATGCGCGCCTAAAGGACACCTGCTTCCATTGAGGTCTTTGTCATAATCAAATGCAACGAATTGTTTGTTAATTTCTCTAAAGCTAGCTATTGCCTGTCGAAATTTTTGTTCATTCTTCTCTCCGATTGCCAGGGCAATTTGCAGTGACGCGTCCTGCCTCAGCTCTGCAATTTTGATTCCACTACTTTCGTCGGGAAACAACGTAATGGGCGCGCCGTTTCTCCATCTACCGGTGAATTTCGCAGCAAGACCTTCTTCTCCTCCGGGAAAATTTGCACCTTCTGTTTTAAGGTAAGTATTGAATTTTCCTACATTCTCATGAAACTTACTATACACCATAAATGATCCATTCCTGGAGATCAACGGTGGTGTTGGAGCTACGGGGTACTCCATGGCTTCGTCCTGATATCCTAAAATAAATTCTCCTGTCTCCAGTGGGGCTTCTGAATCTACACAAATCGTATGCTAAGTCTAAATCTGAATCATAATGAAAGGCAATGAAACATTTACGAAGAGCAACTAAAATAGCAAACAATGTTATTGCGCGAGGTGAAGTATCAGGTCACTCACATATAGCCGTTGGGAAAGTAGACGTGCTTGATCTGCATGGTGAAATCTATCTAGATGTAAAGGGTGAAGCATACATCAAACACTTGTTAGAAGAGTCGTTTGTAAAAGAAGGTAAAGAAATCTGGACAGGCGAACATGCTGATATAAAATTGAATCCAGGGATTTACAAATACATTCCCCAAATTGAGTTCGATCCATTTAGGCCAAAGCCGCGAAGAGTCAAGGACTAAACCAGATAAACTTTCTTTTACAATGGATGAGTATTGGATTGATATTGGATCTAAAAATAACGTTGACGAGAAATCATGCTAACTGTCTTCCCTACTCCAACCCGTATTTTGCTAATCATAAAAATCAAACTTATGATTAATATATTCTTGAAGGTAAATGGTATCTGAATTTCAAAGACTTCATTTATAGACCAGAGAACAACAATGCTAGTTAACGCTGAACTTCCTACAATTAACATCCGACTAAATAGCATTATAAACTTTGCAGCAGCTTTGTCGTCACGCTCACCAAATGCTGGATATCCTCTAATCGTGGCGATATCATCGGCTAGTTCATTCAAAGTAACACGACCAATTTCTCCTTGGGTCTTATTATAATAAGATTTTAAAGCAGCTATGTATGCTGCCCTCTTGGTTAACTTCATTGCAAAAATTTTTTTAACTTCTCCACTACAAATCAATTACGGCATCTAATCTGAAATCAAGACATTCATTCTGCTTTACATAACCAAGTTGGTTTGTGATCAGGTTTGTATTTCCGATTTTAAAGTCCTGTGTATTGATATGGTGATGGCCATACAACCAATAATCCAAAGTGGAGGCTTTAATTAGTTCGCTAAGCTCGGTTGCGAAAGCCTCGTTAATCGAACTATGTAAATACTTCGCAGGGTAATTGATAAAGGTAGGTACATGATGGGTAACGGCAATTGCTTTCTCATTCTTGATTAATTTTAGTTCGTCTGAAATAAATGCTTTAGAATCCCGATGAAGTTGATTCGTGTCTAACACAGTAATAGGTCTTCGCTGTTCTGTAATGAGCCAATAGTCACCTAATGAATTCTGAACTTCCCACGCATTCTTTATACTGATTTGCGACCACATGGTAGAGAAAATAAATTTTACATCACCATGCTTTGCGGTGTAGTTATTAACCAAAAATATTGTGGCGGATATTTTTACAAAAATCTCCATTCCAAAATGAAATATCTGCTTTGTAATACTCATGATTGCCCGGAATCCAATACGTGGTTTTGAAATTGGCAGAGATGTAGTCAAAAAACCAATCATCCTTTTTGAGAAATGAAAGCATAACAATATCACCCGCTAGCAAAAGAATCTTGCCAACCGGTTTGATCGGATTGGACCGGATGTACATTTCGTTTTCCCTGAACTCTAAGTGCAGATCGGAGCAATATTGAATTTTCATATTCTATAGGAATTACTTTAAGAGTGAGAATAGACAAACCTCATCATGCAAATAACCGAACGACCTCAATCGCGTCAAAATCAAAAAACTTTTTTTAAGTAAAATCACTTAGTCTATTTTAAGAAATATTAGAATATCAACATCCATACAGTACACGATGAATAAACTGAGGATAGATTTCCAAAATAATGAACAACTTTAAACTGTTTGGTGAAAACAACAATTCAGTATATGCAGAATTTCCGTGCATAAGAAACAGAACTATTCACAAAATAAATTTGACATGGAACTATATAAAAAATATGGAAGATCAGCATTCGCTAAGCACTTGAGAAGAACAAAAGGTAAATGGACAAAGACAATGGTCAATCGTAAGTCAAGAGTGAAATCAAAGCTTGATGCTAAGTTCTCCTTCAACAGAACATCAATTACGGTCGTTGAATAACGAAAAAAAATTAAAACAAATGTCAAGGAAAGAAAAAATCAAATTGGGTATTGAAGAATCTAGACGTATTAACGCGGCTCTAAATAGAGCTGTTAAGGGTTTAAAATCAGTTGATACCAGTGGCATTATTTTAAGTAACGCTCCTCCAAGGAGAAAAGTAAATCCTGATAACACTAAACCTTCAGATCCTCCTAAAGAACCTGTATAAAAAAATTCTTTCAAAATCTAAAACCGAAGTGCCGGTTCGAGTCCGCAAAAAATCGGTGCTAGGAAAATAGGAGTCCGTGGAGATTTGAAAAAGTAATGATCATCACATGATATGATTCTCTACTATACCGAATGATTGCCTAGCCGAAAGGTCAAATTGCTAAAGCCTTTTTATTTTGAGAATTCAAAGATTCAAATCAATCCGGAAAACGCTGGCAAAGCATAAAGCTTGCGACTTGCATAATACTATTGATTAATCAACTATCACCTTAGAATCTACTTTCCAGTCCGAGCCCTCGGACTGGACCAATTCAATGAACAAGCCCAGACACTCGATCAAGTGCAGGGGTGGGCTGATAAAGCAGTATCAAAATAGAAATGTATCCTATGGCTGGCATTTCAACTGACATCTGATATCAATTTGAAATTCCAAAATCATCTTATTGGAGGTTTAGTTGACTAATGTCTTCTTTAAACCATTATTGATCCTGTTCAGTAATCTCATAGTATCTATTTGTTAAAGAGGCCGCACATTTTGGGGTTGGGAATGAAGAAGTTAATGGAACCGCTAACACATTTCTCACATGTGTTAAACGGTTCACATGGCAATTTCCAAAGACACTTCGCTCCTATTGGCTAACGGTCAAATCACAATTGTTAATCAATTAAAAATCGGTGACGCATTGATGGGTTACGACTCTAGACCCAGAAAAATTATTCATCTTGAAAATTCAGAAGGAACGCCATTCAAGATAATTCCCAATAAAGGAACAGCGTTTGAAACGGATGGAGAACAACTGCTCTACCTGCTTAAGTCAGAGTACCTCAATACTCCCTATCAATCAAAAACAAAAAAAGGAAATAGCAGTCTCAAAACTCGCTACATCGATCATCCAAAATATATTGCAGTTAGCGTTGATGATCTTTTCGGTAAGGGTTCCATAAAATTTAAGCGCTCATTTTTGTTAACCAAAACTAGCGTTACATTCGAACCCAATTTCCCTCTTATCATAGATCCGTACTTTCTCGGTTTATGGCTTGGCGATGGATCAAAACATAACATCAGCATTACTACTATGGATGATGAAATTCGCAGAGAAGTATATTACCATGCTGAGCAATGGGCGTTAAAGGTATCAGTCTCTCAGAAAAAATTTAACAAAGCAAAAACGTATTCTATAGTAAGAGGAAATGTTAGTGGGCATGGTCGTTTTAAGAATCCGCTGTTAAATGAGTTTTCTATTTTAAATCTCATTAATAATAAACACATACCTTTTGCTTACCTAATGAATTCTGAAGATGATAGACTGAAGCTGTTGGCAGGGATTATTGACACTGATGGTACCCTTCAAAATAACTACTATAGCGTTACACAGAAAAGCAAAATCCTAATAGATCAAATCAAGCAACTCGCAGATGGGTTGGGTTTTAGAACTCAACTCTACGAAATCAGAAAAGGTATCAAAAAGACAAACTTCATCGGTGACTATTTTTCACTATCAATATCAGGACGTGTTGACCGGATCCCGGTTCGGCTAACTAGAAAGCAAATTATTACCATCTCCGAAAAATACAGGCGTACTGAAACCGGATATTCAATCATTAAAAGTCAGACCACCAATGTTCCGATGGTGAATGTTATCGTTGATGGTGATGGTGTCTTTCAGCTAGCAGACGGAACACTAATTGGAGGCCACGAAACGATCAGGATTGACTTTCAAAAACGCTTGACAAAAAATCAAATAGCTAATTGGGACGATACGTATTCGCAACTTGAAAAATTCATTCAGAATAACGGGAGGCTACCCAAGAGAAAAAGTAAAGGAGAAGAGCGAATGCTTGCCTATTGGATTAGGGACTCCAGGATTTCTATCACAAAAGGAATAGATAGTGAGAATCGGGTAAACCGTTTAAAACAATTAGAAATTCATGTTAATCCGGTTTCCCTTTACTTTGAAGAGCAGCTAAATAAGTTAAAACTTTTCCGCCAAGAAAATCCCACTCGATGGCCGGGAGCTTCAGAAGAATTTCCTCAAGGGAATGAACTTGGTGTTTGGTGCAGGAGAATTCGAACTACCTATAACAGTGGGAAGCTTACTCAATCCAAAATTGAAACCCTTCAGTCAATGGGATTTCCTTTCTCAATGCTTGAGTTCAAATACAACTACCAAATGGAAATGCTTAAAGAGTTTAGATTGAAATTTGGTCGTGATCCTTTTCAAAAAGAGCAATATCCACAAGGCAATCAATTAGGGACGTGGTTCTATCGGATAAAACGAACAAGTTAAAATTTGGATTAAGATGTTCCCCGTCCAACATATATTAATCAACATGTCTAGTTATGTATTTGTATTACATAAAAGAACTTATGCCTAATTTATCATTTCCATTAAATCAATTTTGGTAGGTATGGTTCGTATTACTGAAATGGCCCAGGAACATGAGGACGCTCAATTACCAAAAAGTAATATGTTTATCCACGCCTGTGATTGCGCCAGTCCTGAAACAAGGGTGTCACTAAAATGATTTTTTGACCGGTCTCACAGTTTAGATTTTAAGGACAAAATACATTTGCGGAAAACTGTGAGTGGATTTTTAAACGAGAGCGAGAACTTGGCCGAGAACAAGCTCCAGGTACCATCACCTATTTCGAAGAATACAATACTTAAGTAGAAGCAATAATCATTGTTCCTTTGATTTGGGATTGGAATAAGAATTCATGTATACTTCGAAGTGGTAATCTTCACTTTTGATACCTATATTTTTTAGTTGGTTTTAGCCCTCCAAATACTCTTACCAGCGGCTTACTTTCCCATTTGTTATTGAATTTTATTACAGCAAAACATTTTGTAGTACTTCTAGCGGCAAGTATTTTGTTGTTTGTATTTACGGTAACAAATGCTCTTTGCTTATCAAGTGAGAATAGTGGTACCGAAAAACTAATCACCTCATCATAATTAAAATTACCCTTGAAATTGAAATGTTTATTGTCCCACTGCTTTAACTCAGGAAAACATTCTTGATACGCTATGTACTCCTTGTCCTTTAAAATAATTGGAGTAAGACCCTCCTTCCTATCCCACAATATTTCTTCAACGAGCATGGACTGAAAATATCCATCACCAAAAATCGGTAGGGAATTCAATTTTCGATCATTAGATATATGCTGGTCACGAATGATGAATTTAACAATTTCATATATCTCCTCCTGCGTTACCTTTGGATATCCCTTATCAACCGGAATTTCTATTCCATCCTTACATCTTGAGATATAAAAGCTGGAGCCGAAAATTAATGAAAAAATTAAGGCCGATATTATTTTAATGCGCATTTTATAAATTTCAATTTTTTATACTCCACGAGATTTCTTCCGGTTTTGATTTTCATCTTGTTCGTTCAGCCACTGATTTATTGATGGAGATTTATTTGGCTTTATCGCTTCGTCATGCTCATCACTTTGAGACCTGAAACGTTTTTGACCTTCGCGTTCATCGTGAAGTAGCTGCATATATTGATGATATAAATCAAGGAGTCTCACAATTAAATGTTTGTTTATCCATAGCTCTAAATCATAGACTAGATGATATGCTCTAATTATTACTTTATTATTATCATCGACTTCTATCAGAAGATTGTTCTCTCCTAGCGACTTTTCTAAACCTTGCCAATTTTTTGAACCTCCAATAATTTCCGGAACTTTCTCAAGAGCCTTCCTTCGGTCAAACTCAATGGGTAGTCCGCTGTACGTTTCATCAATTGTCTTGATGGCTCTGCTGATTTGGTAGGCAGGACCCAATTGACTCCCCGAGGCGTGTTGACCTTCATAAGAGTAGCCAATTCCGTTCATTCGTTTGAACACGTCTCTCCGAATTCTCACTTCTATTTTTTTCTGGTTACATCCAAAAATAAAATCTGGAATAGTTTCACTTATCATTAGAATCGGATGAATTAGCTTCCGCATAATATCCTTTCGAGTTTCTTCAATAATATCTTTTTTTCGTCCATGAATCTTGCTTTGAAATTCTCTCAACGCATAAGCTTCATCATTACATTTTTTTGAAGGCACAATGGTCAAATTGTGTTTTATTTCCAACTCTCTGGATAATGGTTTAAGCACCATTTCAGGGCCAAGATTTCGATGTTGTAGAACGCCTCCAAAGTTTAAACGCGAAACGCTTAAATGAACATGGTCATGGAATTTGTCAAAATGTCGAAACGCTACCCAGTCGCAGTCGAGTAGTTTCAATTTATTCAATACGTCATATACGATTATTCGCCACATTTTTTCATCTGCCCTATCCCTTGGATGTAGGGAGATAGAAAAGTGCCACATTACAATTTCCGTTTCATGAAGTTTGCTAATCAGAGTATAATACTTTGAAAGTTCATTCCGGTCGGACATTCCCATACTTGAATCGAGCCAAATACTTTTATTTGGGTTCGAAACATAGGAGATATGTTTCTGGGGCTGCCTAATATCATGTCTTATCAAGATCATCGATAAGCTTGGTTAATTTCGCAGCTGCTTCAGTAACAATTCTATTGTGGCTAACCCATTCAGGGTGGAGCAATTGCTTGGTCGCCTGCTGTCGCAAAGTGGCAGCAATAAGTGCCATATTAAGCTCCAGCATTATCGTTGCAGGTTCCTTTATTTTAAAACTTTTCAACAGTTTGAACCTCACGTAGCATGATCTATTATTGAATCCTTGTTCGATTTGCTCCTTAATGAGTGCCTCGTTTTCCTTCCTAGAAACACGAAAAATAATCTTAACATCTCTTTCATCCTTTTTCATAGCCGCGTTAGTTATACCTGCGTTTTAAGTGAAGGATAACTTCATCTAGCTTATCAAGAAGCTGGCTGAGATCATCAGGTGAGGGGGACATGAAAAGCAAGTTGTACTCAAGTATGAGGATGCCCTTTATCAAAAGATTAAGTTCCTTTAACTCGCTTAAGTGCTTCGCAGATTGGTCAAGATGATCCAACCTACTCTTTTTTCGTAGTGGCTTCGATGCTCTCATATTTCACCGAAGATTTTTACGAGATCCTCTCTCCTAACAAATGTTTTACTTGAGTTAGCATCAATCCTATAAATGTGGATGCCCTTCTTTTTTAATAGTCGTGTAAAGTATGCCTTACTACAGTCATGTAGTAGGGCGGCTATACTAACTGGAATGAATTCTGCCATAAGTTTTGTTTTTTGACAAAACTGGGGCTAAAAATGATAGATTTTTTGATAATACAGATACTGCAAAAACTGTATTATGAGGAGTCCGCTTTTTGTTGTTTTACGTTTTAGTTAGAACACTCTTAAACCAACAATAAAATTTAACAAAACCTGATTCAAGGGGTTCCTCAACAACCCAGTGATCTATGAGCTTTTTAAAGTCTTTATACTGTTCTGATTCATAATCATATCTACTTTTAGAAAAATAATTATTCTTCGATAAGAACGTGAATGCATTCATATCTTTTGCATTCAAGACATCCTCCAAGAAATATTTGATGGCGTGTACAAATATATTTTCTAGATCATTTTTCGGATAGCCCAAATAATTGTCACATAAATAAACAACGAAGGGGCTGAAAAACTTTAGGTCAGCTTGATATTTATATTTTTCTCCATCTTTTGTCAGAAAACCCATAGCAATAAATAGCTTTTTATCATCATCAAATATCTTGTACAATGGAGATTTTGTCGATAATTTTAGCATTTCTCTATCGAGAGTAAGTCGCTCAAAAAAATCAATAGTTATAGAATCAAAATCACGGAAATAGGTCTTAACTTTTAAAACTTGAGCGGCAGAACTCAAAAAGCGATCCTGAAGCCTAATCTGTTTATTACGCTGGGATATAAATGCATACCTATGCTCTATACGTATCTTACGGCAAAGTTCTCTCTGAATATCAAGATGAGTTTTGTACAACTGATTATCTGGATTACTTTGAAATGATTTGATTACCTCATTGCACTCCTCTAAATCAAAAAAAATATATTGTGGAAGGAGAGCAACTTCTCTGGGTTTAACAGTAATATTAAGTTTACGAATTAGTCTGGATTTTTTGTAAGAAGTGAAAATCCAGTTTGTGTGAAAAAGTGCTCTAAAGTGATCAGTCATGTGGGCTATCTTTGACCCCTTCTTATCTAGACTCCAACTTTTAAATGACATTGCTTTTTATCTAACATGAAAAAATTATAATTGCTCTGTGACCCATTCTGTGACCCAAACAAAAAAAAGCCCTGATTATCAGGGCTTTAAGTACTAAAAAGTAGTCCGTACGGGACTTTCTTAACCAACATATTCCATATAATAACGGCCAGCTTGCGGGCTGTTGCGGAAATGGCTGATGTTCTTCCTTTCCGGAAAGCAATTCGCTTAAAGAAATTGGAAAGCGCTGTGTCCTTTAAATTACCAGCAGCATTAGCAGCATTTCTAAGAGCTATTTTCAATCGGTTACTTCCTTTAGGTATTCTATTGCTCAAAATCTTTCCGCCACTGATTTTATTATTGGGTGCTAACCTCAGCCAACTGGCGAACTGCTTGGCCGATTCAAACTTATTGATTCCATGCCCCACTTCGCTCATCAGAGTCAGCACGGTTGAATGACTCACTCCTTCAATGGCTAACAGATCAAGTCCTTCGAAGTATTGATAAGAAAGCAGGTTTATGTTGATGTCTGGATTATTCTTGTTAATCCGTTTATGAACTTTGCCATCAATATGATGTTGTTTCTTGTTCTCATCATTGTTGATCTGTTCATTAAGAAGTTTTTGTATCTGCTTATCGCACTCAGTAATCTTCTTCTGAAAGATTTGATACAGCTGATATTCATGGGTCAATGAGAAAAGAAAGTCTTTGCGTCCATTGCTTTGCAACGCTTTGGCGATTTCCTGTTCTG
>Ga0335394_10011168_pt1 | contig 10115 bp, 8 predicted proteins | sample MAT03_FD_205741 | JGI IMG/M metagenome (GOLD analysis project Ga0335394, IMG submission 205741) | Freshwater microbial communities from Lake Fryxell liftoff mats and glacier meltwater in Antarctica - MAT-03 (spades assembly) (version 2) ...
GGATGGTACGGTCATGATCGGCACCGAGGTCCTATGCAACTTCGGCGAAGCACGAATAGCGCAACATCCCGAATCCGCGCAGCATTTACCTATTCTGACTTATCAAAGAGATGAAACGACTTGGGTAGTCGCGCCCTACGATTCCAACCGCGCCAATTCGGTTTCTCAGCTGCAAGTTGACAATGAATCCTGGGTTGTAGCCGTCGCTACAGAGCTGGGGTCGGATTGGCAACGTGGGCCGGTATTGGATTCGACGGCCAAATGATCATCACTGCGAGATCATTTCGCCATTGGTGTCTACCTCACTTAGAGGCCTAAGGTCTTGTCCGCCGAACAGGTTGTGATGACAGTATTGATCCATCGCCAGCTTCTAGAATGAGCCGAGGGTTTGAACTTTCGCTCATCAGTTCAAGTCCGACAAGCGCGTCAGCGTGAACCGCAAATTCAATGGTGCTACATCTCTCGTTTTTTCCATCGAGAGGTTCTTGGGGACTAACTATAGAACCCTTCACGAGCGCATCAGCTTCCAAGAGGTTCGTCGTCAGTTTTTTAGACTCGAATCTCACTTGCAAGCCTCGGTTTCCGACTGAACTTAAAGAGCTTCCACGCACGCAGTATGACAACACGTGCGATACATACATCGATTGCCCTCCCGTTCCTCGCCCTAAAACCGCCATTTCGGCCTTCGAAATTACAGCGGCCGAATTGGAACCTGGGGGCGACCCTTTGCCAACTTGAGCAAATGTCGCCGCAACAGGCAGGCAAAGCAAAAAAACGGTGCAATGAGCAGCCGCGATGGGCACAATCTTCATATATTTCTCGATTCGTAATTATCGTGACCAGCACTCATCTACTGTACCAATTGTTGAGGTTCTCGCACCGAGTTGATCAATAGATACCGAGCCACAAGTAGGGTCAGAATATGGCGAAGTCGGTGCGGCAGTCACTAAAAATGTGCGTCCGGCCCCTCCCACCACAGTAGTCACCGTGTGCTTTGCAGTGTTAAATCCGTTCGCACAAGTTGCCGCCACGTACACATTGTTTAAAGTGAAAGTTCGCTCCAAACACTGAACTGCTTGCAGCGCGGACGCTTTCGCATCAGCGCGAGCGCTTCTGATTACGTATTGCGTGTAGTTCGGATACGCAATAGCGCTCAATATTCCGACGATAGCAACCACAATCATGAGTTCAATGAGCGTGAAGCCCTCTTCGGACCGTCGTTTGGTGTCGGCATTCACATTCATACTAATTTCTCGATTAACGCAGTTCAAACCAAGTCGCGCGTTTACTGGTGATGAAGCACCGCTGATTATTAACCATCACACTACCACTTGGACACGCGATTGGCTGGCACACACCAGCTTTGACGATCAAACCGGTACGACAAACGTCACCTGGTGGACAGGGACTTTGCCCAGCGCCACCGCAGGCGCCCGCTGGAATACCGCTTGATCCGGGCGTTTGTAACCCAACTAAGATCGCCGTGGGCGCGACTAGGCTACCGCTTGCAGTTCGTACGCCGGCAACGGCCTTTCCGCTGAGCAAGTCCCCGCTGTCAGCTTTACCGTCTCCGTTATCGTCATACAAAGGAGAAGTTACCCGTCCAGTAAACGTTCCCAAACCCATTAAAAAACCGGAACCTAGCCCTGTGCACGTGGTGCTACTGGGAACAAATGTGCTGAACGCGACTGTGTCGTTCAGAATCGCTGCGCTGGCAACGACCTTTTCGCCTGTGGCAACGCCCCCTTCCGTCGAGTTTAAGTCAAGATACCAGCCGGCTTTGCTGGAATAGTCCACGACGTTTTCGCTCACGACCCGTTTAGTCGCACTGGCGCTATTGCCAACTTGAATGGTCTGAGCAGTCAACACAGCGCGAGTACCAATCGTGACGCCGCGGTCGCGCAAGGCATAGAAGGTTTGCACTTTCGGGTCGGTACGATCTTGAGTTTCAAAAAACTTTCCGGTTCCGAAGAGCACCATAACGCCACCAGCAGGATGCGCTTCAAGTGTAGGGGCAGCAGTAATCGGCTGGCGCGATCCATCGGGCGCGGTCGCAACAAAGATCGGCTGTCCCGCATTGGCAATTACCCAAGCCCCTGAGGCGTTTTGAGCAAACTTCCACAGGTTTCCACGATAATCACCAGCGTAAATTCCCTCTGCCTTTCCAATCTGCGTGGCGAGCACGGTTGGAGATGAAAGACCGTTCGGATCGGCTACTGTACCGTTATTTGTGTCAATTTTCGTAATCGTACCGCTCGTCAAATTCTTGACAATTAAGACAGCGGTCTTTGACGCACCGCCGTAGCCATTTCCAAAAATGGCCACCCAATCGCCGTTGGTCTGTCTGGCAATTGCGGGACGGGCGAATGTGTAACCGATATCCACATCGTTCAATTCAAACATGACGTTCGATGCACCAAAAGTTCCTGAGGTACTCGTCGCTACGTTCGTCACATCAAGTCCGAAAAATGACTTTCCACCTCCTCCTAATCCGCCCAGCAGGATCGAGCGCCATGCGCCGTTAAGGTACGCGTCGCCCAAAACGATCGGCCCGTCTACGCGGGGAGCGTGGACGAAAGGGTTTGTTGCCAAATCTTTGAGTTTTGGCAGGAGATTGGATGGTATGTAAGCGAACGCCTCGTTTCCGTTGTTCCGAAATGCGTGCAACATCCCATCGTTCGATCCAAAATAAGCAACAGGCTTTTTCAAGGCGACGTGTGCTTTATAGGTTGTTCCTGCAGTTCCTGCGAGAACGCTATAACCCAAGTCAGATCGCGCACCGACTACCAAGTCGGAGCCAATTGAGTCGCCGAGTAGCTGCGCTCTTCTGCGGAACGTTGGGCCTTCAAGTGACCTGTCGCCGGCTAAGTAATTGAACAGGTCTTGATTGTTGTTGAAGAGCGCGAATTTCTCAGCGTTGCTATATGAGCCCCACGCAAATGATTCGCCCAGCTGTGTTGCGGTGTCCCACGAGAAAATACTGCGCCCCGCTCCCGACGTAAAAGTGGTGTCGCTCGTCCAGGCAAGTCCGGCGAGGCTACCATCAGCATTGACGTTAAAAGCGCGCAATGAACCAGACCACGTGTTCGGGTCGAATATAAGATCGAATGACAACGTGCCGGACTGGACGCGCCTAGAAGAAGTACCGAGTTGACCGGATGTGGTCTGTCCAGCGTTGATTCGGCCAATAATTGACTTGAATGCATCGCGAAGTGAAGTGGGGTTCGCTACGTTGAAAAATTCGCCCCGACTGTTGATTGCTGCGTGCCACAAGTCAGAAACGGTATTGGCGGATCCACTAGTCGCAGCAGGCCAAAGCGTTGCTCCGCTTGCCAGATTGGCATACGAACCGGAGTAGGTGTCACCGCCCCATAGCAAGCGACCACCTGTACCGTCTAGAAACCCACCCAAACCCAGACCGATCGTGAAATTCACCATATGCTGCCAGGTGGCGGGATCGTTTTTAGGGTTATTAAAAGTCAGATCAAGTGTCGGATCTTTGTAGAAGCGCTCAAGATCGTTCGCAAGCCCCGGCTGTGCGTCTTGGCTCCAGTAATGAAACGCAACATCAGCCAGAGTTCCCGCTGTTGTATCCCGGTACGGCGCCGCCGGTAAGTACGGCGTGCCATCAGGAAGCGCAGCGATTGCGGTATTGTCAACGTTGCCCCTACCACTTGCACCGCCATTCCATAGCCCATCAGTCATCATTACGTGGTAGTTGGGGCGACAGGTGCTGGTTGGTGCCGTGCCGGGCCCAGTGAGTGAGATGCCGGGCTGATTCGCAATGCTCGACTCGACGCCGGCGGCAGAGCCTGTATAAAACGCACCCGCCCGCTCCATTGCCTGGACGAGTGGTGTGCCGAAGTGATGCGGAACTTTCTGCAGCCATTCAAAAAAACGCTGACGGTGCGCAGCGGTAGTGAAAGGACGAATCGGATTGGCGCGCGCCACGTCGTCCCAGCCCAAGCAGTTCGCACTGTTAAATGCGGTACAGCGAGTAAGATTTTGCCAGGTGACTCGATAGTTGAGGGGTAAGTCATAAAAGGCTAAGTTGGCGCCCGTAATGGTTGCCAGGTGCCGTGTGCGATAGAACGAATACCAGTTTGCGTAGTTCTGCTCGTGAGTGACCGTAACAGCCTTGCGAACATAGCAGGCGTCGTTATTGACATCAGCGAGGCCGGCGCAGCCTCCCGGAGCAACGACATTCCGCACGAACGTCGACGCATCAGTACCGGGCGCGGGCAGCACGTTTCCAGGTCCGAGACTGTTGTAAAAAACGTAGAAAAATGCTGGACCAACGGCAAACGCACCACCGAGCGTGCCTCGGTCATCCATGGCGGCTTGGCCGGCACCATAGGCGGTGCAACTCCCGTAACAGCCCAGATTGCCAGATGTGTAGGCCCAATGGGACTGGTAATTGTTGGACAAATTTGCTGTCCCACCCGCAGCGTTGTAGCCGTTAATCGGCGCGGCGGCAAATGTCGAGACCAACTTTGTGCCGTCAAGCGCAGTGGAATACGGTGCCTCATAAACGGTAAAGGGGTTGTAGGAGAGCGAATTCCAGTCGGCAGCGAATCTCCGTCTAACCTGAGCTCCAGTTTTCGAATCAGGTACGGCATCCCACGACATGCTGCCTGAGTCATCAATGGTGAGGGCAATGTTGGGGTCACCGACCGCTTGAAGCGAAATCGGTGAAACTGGCAGATTCGGCCAAATTTGCGCATTTACAAGCGAAGCTGTCGCGCTGCCGACTATAGCCAGAAGGCAAGCCACTCCGCGTCGCGAAAACGGGGAATGAGATAAGTCGCGGGACAAAACTGAAAGCGAATCAGGCAAAGACATATAACAACTCCGAGCACCGAAGTGCGGCTCTATTCAGGCACAGGAAGGCGAATGATGGATTGGGTAAAGGCAGAGTTTTCGACGCGTCCGGCTTCTCCGCGCGCGGTAACTCGATACACCTGATACGGCACAGCGTTTTGCGTTTGCTCGCTGGGCAGACGGTCGACGATAAATGCGGGGTTTCTATAAACGCGTGAAAGCGTATAAGTTTGGCTATTACCCGCACCGAGAGGTAATGCGTCGGGTCCGCCGTACCAATCGGTATTGGCCCGAATCCAGCTCTCAACGGTCCAGCCTTCGCTGGTTGTGCCAATCAATCCGCTAGCAGCCAAGTCCCGCACACGCGATGCACCCGTGTTCGGGTCGAAATCCGGGCGCAGCACGTAGTCACGTCCGTCCGACAAGCCCGCCTGCGAAGCCCCTATTGCCGTCACCCGCTCAAATCGAGAGCCAGCTGATTGTTCTTGAATGCGCGTGCTGCGCATGCCGGCGACGCCGATAAGCGTCAGTACTACCAAGAAAACAAGCACGACGACCATAACAAAACCGTACTGGCGTGGCCTCTCGGCGCGCGACCCGCGCTTTATATGTTTCCTCGGCTGATTCAATTTAGTTACTTCCCAAATCAACACGACCATGAATAGCGCTCGTAACCATGTAAGCACGGCGCGGTTTTTTGTCAGCAGCCGCCGTTGCCGATGCGATGAAACCTTTTGTTTCATCCCAATTCATCTCGAACGCACTCCCAGGACTCGCTTCGCTGCTGGCGACGACGAAATGAACGCGAACGGCAAGGACCTTAGGCCAATTTGCCCCGCTGGTGACGGTCGCACCGCTTTGCCAATCGATGGTACCTGAGTTATCAACCGCGAAACGGGCCCGCATATCCATTACGTTTGCTGCGAAAGGCTGAGGCGTGCCACCGTTGCTGGCGATGGAGTTGAGTCGGTAGAGATTGGTTGTATTGTCAACGGTATTCCTGGCGACAAAAAGCTGCGTCGCCAACAGTCTCATCACAGCCGCGCCACGTGGAAACTTGTGATAGATTTGCTCGTTAGCTTGGGCAATGTTGTCACCCAGAGCAGGGTCGTGCGACATAGTCGATCCATTAGCGCCATTCAGTCCGCCATTGTCGGCGCGCATCAGCGTCATGCGTGTGCAGGTAGTGACTAAAAACGGCATGCCTGACGCCATAAATACGGGCTGGCCTAGTGTTAGGGGGTCTGTACCACTGGCCATATCGGCATTGAGAAACGTCGCTGGCTCGCCGTAATTGAACTCAAGAAAGTCACTATTAGGAACCGCCACCAATGTGCCAGTGTTGTAGTTGCTGACATCACCGTAAACGGCAAAATTAGGGCCCACGCGGGGAAGAGCGTTAGGTCCCACGCCGTCCATTGGGATCGGAAAACGGTTGTTCTGCCCGAGGGGAAGCCTAGCAGTGGTTAAAAAACCTGCACCAACGCCCACATCACGAGCAACGAAACAACCATAGTTACCGGCACGGCGAATTTCACGACTGGCTTCTTCGATAAGCGCAGTCGCAGACTCGCGCGCCGCGCTGCTACCACTTTGCAGAACGGCTGACTGTTTGGAGCCGAGATAGAGACTGCCAATCGCAGCTGCAATCAGCAGTGCGATGACCATGGCAACCATCAATTCGATCAATGAGACACCGTGCTGGCGCGCGGGTCGTACCCATTTCGAGTGATGCGTGATGTATTTCATATCCGCGTATCCAGAAGGAATTGTTGAGTGGCACTGCCGCCCCCTGCACCGCGGGAGTCGTCCCATTGCACGGTGACGATCAAACGGTTAGCAGACGGGTCATAGGCAACGGCACCCTGCGATCCCGGGATTTCGCAATCCAGCTGCCAGCGCCAACGCTCGAGCGGCGTCGCAGGCGTGGACGTACACGGGAAATTGGCCAAGCCGCCAACCAGTGAAGGCGGGTTTGACTGCACTGCGGCGGCACGGATCGCTATCTCCGACGTCATCTGATTGGCTAGCGTCGCCACACGGCCCCGAGCGTCCGCAGTTTGCGAATTGCGCAAACTGACGACTTGCAGACCCGCCACCCCCAGCGCCCCGACCGACAATAACAAAATGGCCACCAGAGATTCAATTAAAGTGAAACCGTTCTGACGAAGTCTGGTGTTCCGCAGCGCTGCCCTAGATCTCAAATTGCGGAAGTGATTCATATAAACCGTCCCAATTCTCAGCAACTAGCGCGCGTTGATCGCGTAATTGAGACACGTCCTGCCGTAGAAATGGCAAAAACGCGCGAGTTTTCACCAGTCACAATAGTCGGGTCAACACACAATTCAAAACTCTGATTGCTCACATCACCAATACGAATAACGGGTCGCCCGTCACCCAAGAACGAGATGTGAGAGTTAGAGGCTCCGAGCATTTTGACTTTGTTTGCGCCAAAAAAATTACCCACCGAAAGCATTTCAGCCGTACGCACATCGGTGCCAGCGCCGACAGAGCCGGCAGCAAAGGTCGCGACATTGAGTGGGTTAACAAACAACGCGAAATCGCCGGTCCATTGCAAATTTGGCGACGCCCCTGCCGTGGCAGCAGGCGTGATTGAAACTACAACATTGCGCGTAACGGCTTCCTGTCGCGCTCGCGCTATCGTCGATCGAAACTCCGTAGCTGAGGCGTCCAATGCACCGCGGAGCACAAGGCCTTGCAGATTTGGAATGGCAATCGCAGCCAGTATTGCCAAAACGGCGAGTGTGACCATCAACTCAATGAGAGTGAATCCATGCTCAGAAGGAAGCGGTTCGGGCGAAAGGAATAACTTCATGGGTGAATTATCTCGATCATGGCAAAGTATTTGTCCGGTATCCGACAAACGGTCACCTCTCCCTGCTGTTGCGGAAAATCTATACCGTATTTTTTTGATGAACTATGGACATCCCGCATCGAGATAAATCTGAACGAGCGGAGTCGAGCCCCGACTTCCCGTTGAGTTCAACGCGCCGTTGGTGATGGCCGCATCGCGCATACCCAACATCGCACGCAACAACATTACCCCATCACGAAAAGCAACTGTCCCGGCATCCCCATCTACATTCCACCGGGTTAGCTGGCCCTCAGCGTAAGTGTTGATAGCGGCTGCGTCTCGCGTAGAGCCTGTGCCTAGCGATCCATCGGTTAGCGCTGACCCGCGCAGGCCAAGCATCCAGCGAATCAACAATATTCCATCAGTTTCAGGGCGTATCTGTTGATTGCCATCCATATCCAGCCCGCAAGCGAATAGGGGGTTCGGTGCAGCATCGCCCCCCGTTAGTCGTGCAATACAAAACGCGTAGTTCGGGCCTGCGCCTTGAAGGCAACCACCGACAACAACGAGTCGACCGCTGCCATCAAGCGTCGCACCAAAACTCGCGTCAATCGTGCCAACCACCGGAAAGCTAAACCGGCCGTTAGCCGAAACGCCGGATCCGTCATAGTCGCTATCAAAGCTGCCGTCTGAGACGAGTCTGGCAACGCAGAACTCCGTGCGGCCACTGTTCAGGCAGTTTCCAGTTACAAGTAGCCGTCCGGCGGTATCAACTTGCAAACCGGTTGCAACATCCCCTTCGCCGCCAACGGCAAACAATACCTGCCCGTTTCCAGACCCTACACCGATGCCACCCATACCAGGCCCATCAAAGCTGGTGTCCAGGGTGCCGTTATTACCGTTTAGCCGTACCACGCAGAAACGTTGTCGAGCCGGAGCAGCTGTGGTGTCATTGCAGTCACCAGCCAACACGATTGCGCCGTCGCTCTGTATTGCCAGCGCGCCTGTGTGACTTTGGTCGCCTCCTGGCGCAATCAATGCCCGTCCTGCAGCGGCACCGCTGGGGCCAATAAATGTCGCGTCAAGGGCGCCTGAACTGATCAGGCGTGTGGCACACATGTTGTCTTTTCCGGAGAGGCTATTGCGACATGAGCCAGCAATGACAATCTTTCCCCCAGCGTCGAGCGCCATCGCTACGGCTTCGTCGTTGGCGCTTGCGGAAATTGGTTGAACAACGTAGCCGCTGGGTGCCCCAAACGAAGTGTCGAACGCACCGTTGGACGGCAGAAGGCGCGCGACGCAAAAGTCAAAGTTATTGGCCGTATTTTTGCAACTGCCCGCCACCAATATTCGAGCGTCACCCGCTTGAACGAGTAGCGCCGTTGCCCTGTCGTCCCCGACAAACAATGAGAGTACAAAGCGCCCATTGCCGATGCCACCTGGACCATCAAACGTTTCGTCAAAACTACCATCGATTTTCAAACGTGCGAGGCAAAAGCTGAAAGTGCCACTATTCTCCGAATCCTGACAAGCCCCGGCAAGGATGGTCTTGCCGTCCGACTGCACAGCTATCGCGAGCGCACTGTCGTTGGTTAAGTCGATAGGAAACTTGAAGAATCCAGCGGCACTTCCGGGCCCCGTTCCTGCGGCGTTCGGGCCCACAAACGTGGCGTCAAGCGCTCCTGTGCTTGTGAGGCGCGCCAGACAAAAGTCCTTATTGCCAGAAACGGCGCATTCGCCAGCGACGAGTATCTTGCCATCGGGCAACACCTTTACTGCCCGCGCCGTGCTCGTTGTGCCGGAGAGCGGTAGGTTGACAATCTTGCCGCTGGTATTGAAGGTCGTGTCGAAGCTTCCTGGCCCGGCTGCTGCGACGCTGAGGGGCAACCACAATACTGAAAGAAAAGTACAGGTAGCAAAGAGACGCGCCAACATTGGTAAGCTCAACTTGGGCAAGCGAGCCCATTCAGCGATGTGTGTCACTCGTGACCTTCCATTAGCGCTGAAGGAATACGAAATTGAACGCCCTCATTGGAGTCGCCCAACGAGATCGCGACTTCAAAGTTCCACGCATGGAGCTGCTCAATAACTCCTTGTATAAGCGATTCTGGCGTGGAGGCCCCCGCGGTAACTCCGACTATGGTGGAGGGAGAAAACCAAGAGTGATTTAGCCCAGCTTTGTCGTCGACCAAATATGCGCTTGCCCCCAAGCGCTCCGCAACCTCCCGCAAGCGGTTCGCGTTCGAACTGGCTTTCGACCCTACAACGATAAATACATCTACGTTCGGCGCGATTTCCTTCACCGCGTTCTGCCGGTTCGTGGTGGCGTAGCAAATGTCGTCCTTGCGCGGTGGCCGGATGGAGGGAAAGGCTTCTTGTAGCGATTCGACCACCCGCGCCGTGTCGTCAACTGAGAGGGTGGTCTGCGTGACGAAGGCTAACTTCGCGGCGTCCTTGATTTTGCCGCTGGCGGCTAATT
>Ga0335394_10011169_pt1 | contig 10113 bp, 14 predicted proteins | sample MAT03_FD_205741 | JGI IMG/M metagenome (GOLD analysis project Ga0335394, IMG submission 205741) | Freshwater microbial communities from Lake Fryxell liftoff mats and glacier meltwater in Antarctica - MAT-03 (spades assembly) (version 2) ...
TTTAAACCCGGACTCCTTGTAATTGGCACTAAACTTAGGCACTGTTACCATTGCCCATCCCTTAAGTCGTCCATCTTTAAATGAACCTTCTTTGCTATAATCCCATTGCACATTCCCCGGTGTGTTTACATTTGTTTCAACCCCGCATCCAGACAACTTTCCTACTTTAAAAGTACCTTTGCCGGTAACACTTTTATGCCAACGCCGTATACCATCAAGTTCTGTGCCTGCATAAAAAAAATATCCATGTAAGGCGCCGCTATACTGATTTTCAAACCTTGTTCCTTCGGTAAATGCTTTATCCTTTACCTGTCCATAATATATATTTTCACCATGCTCATTTTTCCCGGTCAGTAATTCCTTTTTCATAAAACTGGTACCCTGTGCTACCCCTGCCTTAAATAGTCCATAGAAAAGGCTTTTATTTCCGCTTATAATAGCAGGGCCATCTGGTTTTCCGTTTACCAGCTTACCATAAAAATTCCCTGTGTAGGTATAGCCATCAACAGTATATGTAAACACATCTTTTTTGGCATCAGGTTTATTCAGCAATGCAGTTGTAAAACCAGTTACACCAATGTTATACAGGCCGCCTTCTTTCCAGTCACCTTCCAGCACTCCTTTAGTGCCGGTATATTTCCCCGGCCCATCAAAAATATTATTATTGAAAAAACCAATATAGGTGCTGCCATCAGAATATTCGGCTATGCCAAATTGAAGTTCATAATCCATTTTTACCCAGCCTGAAAATTTCTTTATAGGACTGCCTTCCGCATATATAATTTCAGCCTTTCTTACAGTGCCACTGTCATATTCACCTTTTAGAGATTGATACTGGTTATTCCGCTTCGGCAGGTTGTAATCTACCCCCGGGCCGTGAAGCTGGTAATTACGGGAAAAATATTTTTTCTCAAAGGAAGAATCCGCTTCTAAAATAAAATTCCCTTCCAGGTACAGCGTTTTTTGTAATCCATCATTGGTTGAAAAGTCAATAGTGTCTAATGGCTGATAGGATATAATTCCAGTAGATTTATATTTAGTTTGGTGCTGGTAAATTTTGCCTGAAAAATTCTTGCCGTTATTTGAAAATGTTCCTGCCATTACTCTTCTCATCGCAAACGCATCATTGCCACTGTATAATGACCTGATAAGGACCAGGGTTCCATTTCCATTATTGCAATCACCATTTATGCAGCTAATTAAATATTTTTTGTCCGTTACTTTATAGGGACGGGTTTGCGGGTAAAAATCTTCCAGTTTCATTTCTTGAGCAAAGGAAGCAGTTGTAAGGACAATGCTCATGCAAAAAATAAGTAGTTTCATAGCAACGTTTATATTCAAATTTATGATTTACCATACTAAATAAATGTAAACTTTTTTTCCCAGTGGTCCTTAGTCTTCCAAAACAATAAATAGAAACGGTAGGGTAGTTCCCGGATAGGCCGGGTCAGGTGTGGTTTCTCTCCCGCACAAGTTAGGACAAGTTGTGACTAACCATCGGCTCCATAGGGCTATAAAAGCCTATCCACTAGTAGATAGTCTATTCAGGCAAAATGTTATAATTTCATTCTATGAAAAATAGGCTTGCTTCTTTTTGTCTCTTTGTTTTTCTTTCAGGCACCTTACAGGCGCAGGAGCATAAGCCGGAGTTATTGCATGAACCGGCCACCTGGCAATTTGAAAGATTTGCAATGCCCCCGGGTTTTGCACCGGGTATTAGTTATAAAGGCGCAGAAGAACTTCTCTTTGCGCCAGGTATGTTCAATAAAGATTCAACCAATTATTTTACTTATGCATTTGTAGCACAACTGGATAGTGTAACTGCTGTTTCGCAGGCCGACATCAACGAATTACCTGTTGAAGTATTATAAAGGCTTGTGCAGTGTTACTGCAAAAGACCGTAACCTCACAATAGACACTACCCTTATAACCATTGATGTAAAAAAGAAAACCAGAGTACCGGCTGCTGAAACTATCTACAATGCCGTGCTGAATATATTTGGCGTATTTGCCGATGGAGCTCCCGTGAAATTAAATATAGAAGTGAAAGTAGTAATCAATACATCTTCTAAGAAAACATATCTTGTTATCATTACATCTCCCCGCAAAAAAGATGACCCTGTCTGGGCAGAACTGTATGCCATTCAAAAAAGGTTTGTTGTGCCGGAATAAAGTGAGAAGAGTGCTAAGACGGTCTTTTTTACCTTAGTTGGTGTTTGCCCTAACAAACATCCGCATATTTAAACTTATATTAGTGTTATAAAAATAGCAATACATTCAACTATGATAAAGCAATTCTTTTGTGCATTTGTTTTACTCAGCACTATAGCGCCAGCAACATTCAGTCAAAAACAATTGAAGTTGGAGCAATTCCCAATTGCCGCTCAAAATCAATTAAAACAAATAGTGGCGACGCATCGTACAGGCCAGGTTAATTATACGGGCATAGAAAATGAGTTGAAAGCAAGTGGTATTGATTTTTCCAACATGCCAATTGAAGATGCTGTGATGATGATGTTTATGCTGATAGCAAATGATGCCAGAAAGGATATGAAAGATATGCTGAATGAAATGGAGGCTACCCGTAAGAAAAAGGCTACCCTGCGTGAAGCCACAACCCTGATGAAAAAACAGGCCGATTCTTTAAAAAATCGTTTGCAAACGACTTACAAAAAAGATTCAGTATCATTAACAAAACAACTCAACGAGAAGCAATTTAAGCTTCAGCAATTTACTACTACAGAAAAAGTAGAAACTACATCAGAAAGGAACATTGCCGATAAATTAATTATTGCAGAAGCACATAAGCAATCCGTAGAATTATCTATAAAGGAATTGCAACAAAAACAGGCAAAGAAAGAATAACAGTGAGTATTCCCGCCTTTGCAGGTGTTCAGATAAAACACGCCGGGGTCGCTGTATTGAACTCTGGACTTGCTTTGCTTCGCAGAAGCAGTTACCCGAAGGCAAAGTCCAAGAGTCGGAGTATCCTCCATCAACCACATTTAAAAGCAATCCTTTATTGTTTGGATATTATTGTCTTTCTTTTAGTTGACTCAATTTTATTTTGAGATATTGAGAAATCCGGAGAGTGGAATCTTTTCCTGTTGTTATTTTCTTTATCATTTCATTCAACTGCTTATCACTTAGTTCAACTTTAGCTGTTGTTGAATTAGTATTTCCCTGGTTTAGTTGTTTATATTTGATTTTAGAAATTTCTGCTGCAATCAACGCTGCAAGTGCCATTGCTCCCCGTCCTCCTTCTGTTATTGCATTTGCAACATCATTCAATTCATTTGAGCTCATGGGTATTCCGGCATTACTTAATTCGGCAGCAAGTTTTTTTGCCATAGCTAAATCACGGCCTGCTGAATTGGTTTGTTCTTCAAAGCCACTTCGCTTGCTTGCAGAGCTATCGTTTGGTGGAGATTTTATTTTCGGATTACTTGAACTCAGCTTGATTGTGTCTTTCTGCTGAATTGTCTGGCAAAAAATGCCGTTATGATTATATAGTATCATTCCGCTGAATAGCAGCAAGTGTAAAATGTGTCTTCGTTTATACACCATATTCAAACAGGAATGTTTGACACAAAAGTTGTGGAGTAAAGTTATACTATTTTTCTGCCTTGGCAGGTGTTTATAAAAAGTAACACGCCGTGGTGTATATGCTCCACTAACCAAACGAATAAAAACCTTATTACACATTCTAAAGTAACTATAGATCATGTGGCCGGTGAAAGAAAAATACCAGTCACGTTGAAAAAAGTTTATTCTTTTTATCTCCCCCATAGGTTTTCTTCGACCGGGTTTTGTTAATACCTGCTATTTTCTTTTCCTTACTTGTTTCAGGAGTTATTTTTTTTTACCGGATGGAGGATGAGGAAAACCAGGAATATCCTGGTCTATATGCGGATCCGCATTCTGTTGTACCTCTTCTTCTTTACTAATAGCTTTTGATTTTTTTGTTGTCATATCTTAATCTTCGTAGTAATAAATCTATCCCCTGTTTCTTTTACAGAAGCATTAATATTTATTACATTATTTTTTTTATACCGGTTAATTATTTGCCCTAATGCGCCAGATAGTATTACTTGTATCATCCGATATAAGCATAGAACCATCTGCCAGCACTGCTATACCAACAGGCCTTCCATGCACTTTACTGGCGGCAAGGTCTGATATAAAGCCAGTTAAAAAATCTTCAGGTGGTCCGGAAGGTTTGCCATTTTCAAAAGGAATAAAAATTACTTTATAGCCAGATATTACGGAACGGTTCCAGGAACCGTGTTGAGTAATAAAAGCCCCATTCCGGTACCTGGCGGGAAATTTATTGCTTCTGTAAAACAATAAGCCCAGTGATGCAGTATGCGAACCTAAGGCAACATCCGGCACAATCACACTTTCAATCGGGTCGGGACTTTGCTTATTGGCCAACCGTGGGTCTTTATGCTGCCCGTAATAAAAAAACGGCCAACCATAAAACCCGCCTTCTTTTACACTTGTTAAATAATCAGGAACTAATTCATCACCTAATTCATCCCTTTCATTAACTGCTGTCCATAAAGTGTTAGTGCCGGGTGCCCAATCCATACCCACAGGATTTCGTAAACCATGTGCTATAATTATTTCACCGCTGCCATCAATATTTACTTCGAGAATAGCGGCCCGTCTTATTTCATTAGCCAATCCGTTTTCTGCTACATTAGATCCTGACCCTACGGCAATATAAATTTTGTCTTTTTTGTCGTTGGTAATAATATTTCTTGTCCAGTGCCGGTTATGTTCGCCTGCAGGTAACGATACGATTTTTTTCCCCTCACCTTTAAGCATTGTATCGCCTGTAGCATAATTATACATCATTAGTCCATCTGTATTACCAATGTAAAAATGGTTGCCGAGAATCAGCATTCCAAATGGCTGGTTTAAATCTTCTTTAAACGTAAATCTTTTTTCAGGGATACCATTTTTATCAGCATCCCTTATAAGTGTAATACGGTTTCGGCTTTCACCTATATGCTGTGTTTTTATTTTACGGGAAAGTTTAGCCCCTATTTTAAGTATCCCTTTCAAGATAGTATTTGATTCAGCAATAAAAATATCGCCGTTGTCTGCTACATATATCCAGCGGGGATGATCAAATCCCTCTAAAAATTTTGTAACCGTAAAACCCACCGGAGCCACCGGCATTTCACCTTCTTTCCAGCCGATAACCTGGCTGAAATTTTTAGCAGAGCCGGTGGCATAAGGAGGCGGTAATGTATCGGCCCGGTAACCACTCGTTTTTACTGAACCTTTGTAAGACCCTGTATTAATCTTTTTTGAATTGCAGGATACAACAAGTAATAAAACAAGTACAAACCCAACATTTTTTAATAACATATTTTAAATTTAGTAAGCTGAAAATTATTTTTTCTTTTTTCCGGCACCTTCAAACCTTTTTCTTTTGCTTCCGAAATTGTAATAGCCACAGCCTGCTTCCGTTTTCTAACTTTATCACCCGAGCTGCTTTTTAGTTTTTATTCTTTAAACTCATGCATTATTTTGCCAATTTTTTTGCTGCGGCTGTTGAATATTTTTTTGCTATGTGTTGGATATTTTATGTGTAATCCTTGACAAAATTGGTGCCAGCCGGTAAAACTATCGGTAGTCCGTTAAGCTGTGTAAATCAGTCACCCCGTTTAAGCAGGAACTTTATATTATTTTACACAATTTAATTACCGTCCGGCAGCTGTTTCATTAATTGCTTCACTAATCTTAATTTTATCAACTAATCAATCACAGCATGGAGACAACTACACAATTTGACCTGATAGTAAAGATGACCCTAACTGCCTGGGATGCACAAAACGGTTACCTGAACAAATTATTAGATGAGTTAACAGAGGAACAATTGATGCAAGAGATTTCTCCCGGCAGAAACAGTGGTATTTACCTGCTAGGGCATTTGGTGGCCGTAAGCGATGCCATGCTTCCTTTGTTAGGTTTTGGCAATCGTTTATTTCCTGCACTGGAACAGGCTTTTCTCACAACGCCGGATAAAGCAGGACAGGAGATGCCTGCCATCGCTGAGCTAAAAGAAAACCTTGCAGCAGTCAATGCAAAACTGAAAGAACATTTCACTGCCACGTCTTCAGCTCAATGGTTGGGAAAACATAATTCGGTATCAGCAGAAGATTTTGCAAAAGAACCTCACCGCAATAAATTAAATATCATCATCAGCCGTACTAACCATATGGCCAATCATATCGGACAGATGTTGATGTTGAAATAATTTTGCCCCAACAGGTGTTTAACAAGAGTAGCAGGATGCAACGCAGCAGGCACCCCGCCTAAACCTTGGCATGTGTTACTAAAAAAGCAGCACGCCGTGGTTGGTGTAGTCAGCTATGAACTTGCCGAAGAGTCGAAATGCCGTTCATCAAGTGCTATGTGCAATATCAAAAATAGTTAACCCCTTAATTACAATCATTGGAGGAGTGGCTTTCCGAAAATGCAAATCGTATTTCACTGAATTAATAACATTTCCTATCATACAATTACGCTTAAACTTATTGGATGAAACAACAACAATTCACTATTGCTGACAGCCTTTTCAATTTTTTCCTTTTCACAGGACAGTGCAACAGCTACCAAGCCTGAAAAGTTTATTTCCAACCGCAGTATTAGAATTGATAATAAACCTATCAGCTATACTGCTACAGCCGAAATGCTTATTTTGAATAACGATAAAGAGTAACCCATCGGTTCCTTTCAGCCCGGGCGGGCTATTACGTTTTCTTTTTTAAGTAAACTTATGCTGTGAGGCCCTCTGCCATGAAAAATTTGCCATTTTGCTGAATAAGCCATTGTAGTTTATTGTAGTATTGTAGCCGACCATCAATCCATTCTTATGAAACATCTTATATCCGCCGTTGCGGCGATTTGTTTTCCCATCATTATTTTTTGCCAGGATATTACCGGCCTTTGGTCAGGAACTATGGCAAACGATTCTTCTAAACAATCTTTGACTTATGAGGTTTTTATAGGCAAAGACAAAGGAAAGTACAGCGGCTATTCACAAACTTGTTTTCTTGTAGATGGAGAAAAATACAATGTTATCAAGAAAATCAAGGTAAATTTTGCAAAGGATGGTAAGTTAATATTACTGGATGCAGCATTGGTGCAAAACAATTATCCTTCCCTTGATAAAAATGTAAAACAATTAAATGTACTGGATCTTGTAAACAATACCACTGAATCCAGTTTAGATGGCCTTTTTGTTACCAATCTTACAAAATCTTACGCCGAGGTTACAGGACACATCAATTTGAAAAGGACAAGTACCTTCGCTGAAAGCAGCCTGATGCGGTATTTACATAAGGGCAGCGACGCTAATGACATTACTGTTGCAAAATAAAAGTATGCGGATGCAGGTATTTTATAAAAAAGAATGCAATTTCTGTGTTGATTTTATTTTTTACTCAAACCGTTTTTCGCCTTGGCAGGTGTTCTTAAAAAAAAGGAACGACATTGGTGTTGAGTGGAGGTAATGTTTGCAAGCAAAAGCACCAGCAATAGAACGGTTAGGAAAACTTCCCTCCGCCCTGACAGATGTCCGTAATAAAAATGAAATGACCCGATGTCGCTCTACTTACCAGAGGGGTTTCTTACCCGAAGGTTTAATACCACCCTTTCTATGACTGGATAAAGGAATAGTATGATTATCATAACTACTTACGGCTGCCCGCTGTATGGTCTTTTTATCTAAGCCCGGAGCCATAATATTTACAGGAACTACTAAAGGGCTTTTTTCTTCAACAGGGGGGATGTTGTTTTCCGTTTGTTCAACGACCGGTGTATCTGTGGTGTATTTTATTTCTTCTGTTATTGGTATGTCACTAATTATTTTTTTAGGGGCTGCTTTTTTTGGCTTAGCTATTTTGGTTGCATGGATAACAGTCTTTGCAACGGAACTGGTTTTCTTTTTCGCTACAACCGCTTTCTTAACCGGGGTACTTTTTCTAACCGTAGATTTCTTTTTCGGCGCTGCCTTTTTCTTAACTGCAATATTTTTTTTAGTAGCGGCTTTCTTCTTTACAGGCACTTTTAATCCCTTTTGTTTGGCTTCTGAAATGCCAATTGCAATGGCCTGCTTACGTTTAGTTACTTTATCACCCGAACTGCTTTTCAGTTTGCCTTCTTTAAATTCATGCATCACTTTACCGATCTTCTTTGTTGCGGCTGTTGAATATTTTTTTGACATATGTATAATGATTTATGTGTAAGCGTTGTCAAAATTGATGCCAACGGTAATTAAAGCTATCTGCCGCCTCTTAGTATCAGTATCAGCATAATCAGGAAGCCGGAACTGGATATTATTTTTCTCAACTTGATTGCGGGTTTTCATGGCATTGTTTTAGCGACATAATGAATATGGAAAAAAATATTACCAAGTCAACTCTGTCAGGAGATATTCATGATAGCAGGAAGGAAGCAAAAAAATTGCAACAGGAAGAAAAGGAGATTGCCAACGAAGAGTCGGACGTAAGCCCGGAAGAAAAGCAATTGCTTGAACAGTCAGCAACAAGTATGGGTAACGAAGATGCTGAAACTCTTGCAGGCGCAACGTTGGATAATACAGATGATGACGGCGACCCTTTGAATGAACAAAGTGATTTATCTGGTGAAGACCTTGATATTCCGGGTGCAGAATATGACGATGCTGAAGAAGAAACGGGAGGAGAGGATGAAGAAAATAACAGCTATAGTTTGGGTGCTGATAAGGATGATTGAGTGATTAACAGGCAGATTGTAGTTTAATACTGTTTCTATATACCTCATAATCGGTAAAAAAATACCCAATTGTTGATACCGGTTATTTTTAGTAACCCTGTTATTATATGTGTTTGATAAAATATTAAAAAATGAAATATTTATTACTTTTTTCGGTGTCAGTCTTCGGTTTTTGTTGCAGCCCTAAACTTTCCCCCGATGCCGGCTGGTATCGTCAACATTGGGTAGTGGTTGAAATGAAAGGGGTGCCGGTACAGCAAAGTGGTGGCCGCAGAGATGCCTATATTAATTTTGAAGTGGGTGAAAAAAAATTTAATGGCAATGGCGGATGCAATCAGTTTAATGGTAATTATAGCCTGAACAATAGAAATATCACTTTCAGTGAGGTGACCAGAACAAAGATGAGTTGTGAAGATATCGAATTTGAAAATACATTTCTTTCAGTATTGGGTACAGTCAACCGGTATGAAATAGCCGGTTCAGATATCTATTTAAAAAGAAAGAATGAAATACTGCTGATTCTGCGGGCAAAATAAATAACAGAATAATGATTAAAATCATTACCTCCATCCATTTCCAACCTTAACTTTATACAATATGATAACACATCACGAAAATGAAAAAACAGTAGTGCTGAGTATATTTAATGAAACAATGGAAGCCAGGCTGGCTCAGGATAAATTGGCCACAGCAGGAATAGAATCCTTTCTGCAGGATGAAAACGTAATGGGTTTAAACCCATTAGGAGGCATCGAACTGAAAGTATTTTCGAACGACCTGGCAAAAGCAAAGGAACTACTCGCTACGCTGTAAAAAGACAATTTATAGTATTTGCACTAACCCATCGGAAAATGTGGGTTATCTTTATCTTATTACTTGCAATTTTTTAACCACTTTTATCTCTTAAATCTTGAAGAATCTAACCGGTTATTTTCTGTTAGCCACATTTATAAGCTTTGGAATTAGTTTTTCAGCCTGCACAGAAAACGAAAAGAAAAATAAGGAAGTACGGCAACCTTTTCAATACAAAGAGTTTAAAGATTCACTGTTGCGTAACGATACGGGTAAAACAAACGATGCCAGTAATATTTTTGACGAAAAAACTTTTATACCCGGAAAGGATTCACTGAGTTTTATGCTGGTACGAATGGATACGCAATGGCGGCGGGAAGCGGCATTAATGGCACAATTGGATACGCTTAAAAAAGGAATAAAAAAAGTACCTGGATTTACGACGGAAGAAAAGTTAATAATCAATGAGAATATAAAAATAGTTGACTCATTTCTGTTAAGCATGGATTCGACTCCTGTAAACAGTTGCACCGGTAAAGATTGCATGCT
>Ga0335394_10011170_pt1 | contig 10113 bp, 8 predicted proteins | sample MAT03_FD_205741 | JGI IMG/M metagenome (GOLD analysis project Ga0335394, IMG submission 205741) | Freshwater microbial communities from Lake Fryxell liftoff mats and glacier meltwater in Antarctica - MAT-03 (spades assembly) (version 2) ...
AGATGCAGTTCGGCGCACCGTCGTACGAGATGTGCCACGGCTTCGGGTTGGCCGGTCGCGAGGGCGGGGGCGTTGCCCTCGATCCAGTCAAAAAACGCGGCATCCCGGATCAGGGCGACCTTGACTGCCTCGGCGTAGCCGGCGATTCGATCGCGTGCGGACAGCGTTGCCAGTAGATCAAAGTCGTTGATGACCGCAAAGGGTGGAAAAAATGTTCCGAGGTAATTCTTGGCGCCAAAGGCATTGACCCCGTTTTTGACCCCGACACCGGAATCGTTCTGGGACAGCACCGTGGTCGGCATGCGAACGGTGCGGACGCCGCGATGAATGGCTGCGGCTGCGTATCCAACCGCGTCGAGTACCGCGCCCCCACCCACGATCACCACGAACGACTGCCGATCGATTCGGTGCTCGAAAAAGGTGGTGTGCAACTTTGCGAGCAAGGTCGGATCGTTTTTGCAGGCTTCGCCGCCCGGAAACGACAGGGGAGCCGTGACCAGTTCGAGACGATCGGCGTGGGAACGGAAGTAGTTCTCGATGGCGCCCGTCAAATCCGGGTTCAGTTCAAGGACGCCGGCATCCACGATCACGATCGCGCGATGTCGGCGCTTTGGCTCAAGCGCCGTCAAGGTACGGACCAGCGACGGATTCGCGGGATCAAACGCGCCGCGCGTAAAACACACGTCGTAGCCGAAGGGCACCGCGAACTGCTGGCGGAGCGTGCCGGTCGAATCCATTCGTTCATAGATAACATGTGACAGCCTGGGAGCCTTCGTCCCGAACAACCTTTTCTTCCGATCGCCGATAACCGTTGGTGCACTTGCCTATTTTCGTGGGTTCCCTGGCGTTTGGAATGGCGCTGGGTCTGATTTTGCCCCGCGAAGCCTTCCCGTGGACCGTGGGTGGCGTCAGCCTGGTTGCGATCGCCTTTGCCGCAAAGCGCTACGGGTTCATTGCGGGCATCCTGGTGCTCGTTTCTGGCGGTCTGTATGGGTCGATGCGTGCGACGGCGCACATCGACGGTCCGATTGGCGCAGCACTCGCGATTGCGAGGACAGTACACGGGATGGGGCATGTCGATCTGGTGGAGTTGCGCGACGGACGTGGCCCGCGTCTCGTGTTGTCGTCCATTGCCTTTTCCGGGAAAGCCAGGGCCGGTTGGGATGAGCGGATCGAATTGTTCGTATCACACGGCACGACCTCCCTTTTGCCGGGCGACTGGGTTGCCTTTCAAGCGTTGCTCGAGGGTCCCCGTGGTTTCGCGAATCCGGGCGCAACCGACGGACGATTGAGCGCTGCCACCCGGGGCATTGTGGCGCGCGGCCATGTGAGTGCCACGGGGGAGCTTCGGGTGGTGGCGCCGGGATCGTCGTGGGGTCCGCGCCGGCTCGCCCATCAGGCTCGGCAAGCCATGCGCAGACAACTCGAGCGTGCGCTCTCGGCCCAGGTCGCACTCTTTTTACGCACGGCCGTGTTGGGCGAACGTGCGGCCTCGGGAGCGGATGTCGAGGCCGGCTTCAAGGCCGCCGGGGCGACGCACGCGCTGTCGGTCTCGGGACTGCACCTCGCTGCCGTTGCCGCGGTGTTGTTTTTGCTCGTGCGACGATTGTTTGGTTTGTCGACCCGCCTGAGCCTGCGCGCCAGTCCATCGTTGCTCGCAGCGCTTCTGTGCATACCCGCAGTCGTTTTTTATACGCTCGTAACCGGCGAAGCGATTGCCACCTGGCGATCGGCGCTGATGGCGTCGGTCGTTTTCGGCGCACTGGTCGTCAATCGAAAATTCTCGCTCGCACACGGCGTTGCGATGGCGGCCCTGTTGGTGCTGATCGATTCACCGTTGTGGCTGATCGATCCGTCGTTTCAACTGTCCTTCGTTTCGGTTATTGCGCTTGGTCTGTTCTCCCGGGCGTTTGCCCCGCAAGAAGCGGTCGACGGTTCTGGACGCGGGTTGTGGTACGCGTCGCGTCGGTGGTTGTTGAGCGCGCTCGGGGCAACCACAGCCGCGGGGCTTTGCACGACACCTCTTGTCGCCCACCACTTCGGCGAGATAACGCCGGCTGCGTTCCTCGGCAACCTCGTTTTGACTCCCCAGGTCGAGCTGCTCATCGTTCCGCTCGGACTCTTTGGCGCCGTGCTTGCGCTCATCCATCCGATCCTCGGCTGGCTGCCGTTGTCACTGGCCGAATACGCGACGCGACTCGCCCTCGTCACCGCAGAGGCCTTCGCAAACCACGCCCCCATCTGGCGTTGTCGCTATCCCAATCCCCTCGAAACGGCCTGTCTTACGCTCGGCGTGGCTTGCGCGTTGATGGCGTTTCGCAGCGTCCGTCAAGGCGCCGAACCCCGACGGATCCGTCGCTGGATCAAGGTATCCGCGGTGTGGCTCGCAGGTGCGATCCTGTCGCTCTCGTATCGCGAGTTGTCTCGCAGGCTTTCGAACGAGGTCGAGATCACCTTCATCGACGTGGGGCAAGGGGATGCGGCGCTGGTGATTGGGCCCCGCGGATTCGTGATGTTGGTGGATGGCGGCGGATTACCAGGCTCTGATTACGATGTGGGCAAACGGATCGTCGAACCGCTGTTGCGGCGCAAGGGCATCGCCAAAATCGATCTTGCGGTGCTGTCCCACGCGCATCCGGACCACATGTTGGGCCTGATGCACGTTTTCGACCGATTCGAGATCACCACCCTCTGGGCGGCCGTTGCACCTGGCGAAAGTGAGCTCTTCGATGCGATGGTCAAACGCGGTCGAGAAAGAGGCACGCAAATGCCCATTCCGCTGCCGTTGTCTCGCGACGGGCTTGCCCTCGAACCGCTTGGACCCATGCTCTCCTCACCCGATGGCCAGGGCGGATGGCGCGACACGATTGGCCGTCCCGAGGGCCTTGGCGCCAACGACGCATCCCTGAGTGTTCGGCTGTCGTTTGCGGGTCGCAGTGTTTTGTTTGCGGGCGACGTCGAGGCTGCGGGTGAAACCGAACTGTGCGGGCGTGATCGCGCGGGACTTTTCGGAAACGTCGGATTGCATGCGGACCTGCTGAAAGTGCCGCACCACGGAAGCCGGACGTCGTCATCGGCGGAGTTTCTTGATGCCGTGGCGCCGTCCATCGCGATCATTTCCGATGGCGTCAACAATCGCTTCGGATTTCCCCACGCCGAAGTTCTCGAGCGATACCAGGCGCGGCCGATCCGGTTGTTGCGAACCGATCAGTCGGGCGCAATCACGATTCGGATCGAGCCGTCTGGAAAAATCGACGCAACCTGCGTACTCGGATGTCGATAACGACGCATGACCCTATTTCGCGCGCTACTGATCCTGGTTTGCTCGGCCCACGTTGCTGGTTGTTCCCGTACACAACGGCCGCTGCACCCCCGGTCGATCGAATTTCAACGCCGCGGCGCCGAGGCACTTGCCCAGTCCGAATTTGATCGCGCAGCGGGTCTATTTTCCCTGGCGCTTGAATACGAACCTCGACTGCCCGAGGCTCACAACGGACTTGGATTGGTGGCACGAACGCGCGGGGATACGTTGTTGGCGGAAACGCTTTTTCGCCGCGCGCTCGCGATCAACCCGAACTTTGCCGAAGCCCACGTGAACCTCGGATGGATTCAATTTGAACGGCACAATCTTCCACTGGCCGCCCAACATTTCTCCCAGGCCCTCGCAATCGATCCGGGTTTTCCCGTGGCCAGGTTGGGCGCGGGGCAGACCGAACTCAGTCGAGGCCGACTCGAGACGGCGCACTGGCATCTTCGAAAACTCGTTGAGGTAAAACCGCGCGATGCGCACGGACATGGCGCATTGGCGCTTGTGCTCGCACGTCTGGGTCGGCCTGCCGATGCGGAAGCGGAAGCACAAAGGGCGCTCGATCTTGAATCTGAAAATGCACTGGCGCACCGCGCGCGCGGCGAGATATTGATGGCAGGAGGACACGCGGAGGCCGCTGCGGAAGCCTTTCACAGAGCCTTGCATACCGATCCATCGGATGTCGATGCGCGACTGGGTCTTGCGACGGTCTTGATTGAAAAGGGTGATTTCAGTGCGGCCGCGGGTGAGCTTGAGCGGGCGCACGAATCCGCCCCCGAACGCGTCGAGGTGGCCTTCGTGCGTGCGTACCTTGAACTGCGACACAACAATCCGATGGGTGCGGAAAAAGCCGCGCGAGAAGCGCTACAAATGAACGCAGATTTTGTCGCCGCGCAGTTGATCCTGGCCGAGGCGCTATTGCGTCAGTCACGCAAAGTCGAAGGCCGCTCGACCCTGGTCGCATTCATCCGGTCCGCGCCGAATACCATGGAAAGGCAACGCGCCGCCGCCCAATCCTTGCTCGACGCGATGGATCGGGGCGACAACGTGTACGGACGCTAGTTGCCGTGTCGTTTGGTGGGTACCGCGCCGATTCCCAGGCAACCGCCACACAACGGGATGCAGTTCGAGCGAAAGTCGCGGGTCACCCGCCATGAAGAACCACAGGCGACGCAGTTGAGGTTGCTGGTATTGGGGCGACCCACCGATGCCACGTCGAGGTTGTTCAAGGTTTCACGCGTCACCATGCCGACCAGAAATTGCCCCGTCACGACGGGCAAACAATCGACGGCGTTTTCGTCCATGATTCCTTCGGCTTCATCCACCGTGGTTTCGGGCGAGATACACAATACGGGCGAGCTCATGCAATCGGACACCATCGTGCCTGAACGCGCCGAGTGCAGGTCGCGATCGCAAACGATTCCGGTCAAACCACCGTCGTCCACAACCAGAAAGAAGTTTACCTTCTTGTTGTCGGCAAGCCGAAGGGCGGCCGCGACGCCGGTGTCCGGTGTAACCGTAAAAAGATGCGTTCCCATCACTTCCGCAACCGAGCGGGACTCCGCGTCTTCCGCATTCGATTCCGATCGGCTCACCTTGCGATTGCTCGACATGGTCTGCTCCTTTGGATTGGACGCCCGGGTTGCGACGCCCACCCAATGAATCGCCCGAAAACCTGCGTCGCTTGGGGGTTGGATGCTTCAAGTCCCGTGCCAGATTCACGATCGTTGTGATTACAGGTGGTTGGGCTATGCCGCGGCGAGCGGATCACCCGGAGATCTGACACGACTGTCAGGGTTTGCCCCCAAACTGTTGCGATCACATCTGCGACTTTTGCCCACCTACCGGCAAGGCAATGTTCAGTAGTCGATCGACAATTCGAGACCGACGGTGTGTTTCTCGAAGTTTTTGTCATCGAACGCGAATTCAACTGTGCTGCCGTTGTGCACGTAGTCATAGCGAAGGCCAAGGTCAACGTAGTCGCCTACCGGGTAGGCGAAGCTGACGGCCGTGGCAAATCGATTGTCTTTTCGGCGCAAGCGCATTTCGGTGCTGCGACCAAACGGGCCCGAGACTCGCAACACATTGTCGCCCTGGTAAGCAATCCTCTCGAAACTGAGTTCGACGGACAGACGCAATTGCCCCCACGGCGTCGTCGTTCCGCTGATCGTTGCAGCATTCGAATGGTACGAATACGGCACGGTGTAAATGCCGGTCAGATTCTGTCGAACCGCTCCCAGATCAAGTTCGCGCGTGCCGATGTTTTCTCGCCGCGAACGCAATGAAACGTTTGCCCTTGCGCTTCGATAGCGGAACCGTTGTGTCAGCCGCAGGTCGCGTCGGGTACCTTCGTACAGGTCAAAGTCCGGATCCAGGGCGTTTTTTCTCGCCATTCGTAGTTCAAGCCAGGTGCTGGTGAAATGTCCTTCTTCCAGTCCAATCGACGGCATCAGCGAGAACACCGAAAGGAAGGGTGCAAAGGTTTCGATGCCCGCGATCTGGTATTCGCCCGACAGACCCAATCCTGCGTGAAACGCGCCCGTTACGGTTTCGCTCAACAACGATGCATTGTGGACCTGCAAGCTAAAGTCATCCGCATCGGGATTCGAATACGCGATCTGATCGAGGGCGTAGCTTCCTTGCAAGGAAAACGCATCACGCCATTTGTGGGTGTAAACGGCTTCGGCGCTGGTCGTGAAGAAAAAGCTTTCCTTGTCGCCGTATTCCGCGTTGACAACGTCGCTGCGCAGACCTCCCATAAGCAACACGTTCGAATCGTACCCGGATCCCGCCTGCGCCTGTAGCACCAACCCCGTGTTCTGCGCGGACAATCCCCATCCCAGCGCGGCTCGATAGGTTTGTGCCAGCGCTGCCGTTTCAGGGTCGATCTTCAAGTTCAAGGCGCGATCGAGATGGATTCGGGCTTCGTCGGCGCGATCGAGTCGGTAGTTCGCCATGGCGGCCTGATAGTGAAAGTCGGGATCATCTTCTGACAGCAACGCCGCTCGATTCAGGTGAAACCGTGCCACCTCGAAATTCCGCTGTCGGTAGTAGATCAATCCCAGCGCGAATTCGAGTTCGGCGCGATCGACAGCGGTGGCGCCGCGGGCTTCGGCCTCGGCAAGAGCCTTCTGGTAGAGCGCGATCGCCTCATGGGTTTTGCCTTCCCGGGTGGCCCGACTTCCGCCGTCGAGCGCGGCATCGATGTGGGTTTTCAATTCCAGCGTCGCTGCTTCGTCGATGTCCTGTTGCAATTCTTCGACATCTTCTTTGAACGCGTCCCGGTCGGGGGCTTGTTGCACCTCGGCCAGATGTTGTTTTGCCCGCGGGATCGTTTGTGCGTCGAAAGCGGCCTGTCCGGCATTGAGCAACGCAAGCGTCGAAAGCTCCGGCGCAAACTTGGCTGCCATCACAAAGGCCTGTTCGGCATCGACATAGCGCTCAAGGGCGTAGTAGGTGGCCGCTTCGTTGAAGAACAACGACCCTTTGGAAGGCGGGTTCTGGGACTGCTTGGCCGCCGCAAAGGCTCGCAACGCCTCTTCGTATCGTGTGGCACGAAAGCGCGCCATACCCAGTACGAAAAGAGCAGCGCCGTCGCCAGGCCGTGCGTCCAACATTGCGATGGCGCGGAACGCCGCCCCATCGAAATCACCCGCTTTCATCAACCTTCGAGCACCGTCGAGCGGATCAAGCGCCGCTTGCGGGGTGGTGTCTTCCTGCGCCGAAGTGGGGACTTGCGACCAAGCGCTGTCAGGCCCAACGAGAGCTAGCACGATCGCGAGCGTCAGGGATGGGCCCCGGGTTCGACTCATTGCGCTCGTCGGGGCGAGGCGATTCGATTGGCTCTGATTTCGCGCACGCGATCGCGAAGCCGTTGCCGTCGTTCGCGGACACGCGAAGGATCTCGCCGTTGCGATCGCAACTCTGCCCGGCGCTCACTTGCAGCAGGCTCCGCTCCGCCCAACTGGACCTTCTCGATCGGGAGTGGCTTTTCCGCGTTGTCGAATCGGGGTGTCGCGGGATCGGCCTTTTGCTGCCGACGTTCGGCTCGAATCCGGCTAATCACATCTTCGAAGGCTTCGCCGTCGTCAACCAGCGTTACGGTCGTACGACCCGCTCGTACCCGCCGTCGCTCTTGCCGCTCCTCCCGTCGAGCTTCGCGTTTTTCCAGGCGCTCGTCTATGGGCGATGGTTGTTTATCATCGGCAAGCGCAACACCCATTGGTCCGAAGCTCAGCATCGCAAGGGTTACCACTGTCATCGTGGAACGTTTCATGATGCACCTTCCACCTGAAGCAAGATCTCCTGTTCGATCACCTGATCCGCGATCTCGGCCCGCGCCTTGACGCGATAAAGTCCTGGCTTTTCACCCCGCACGGCAACCGGTAATACGTTTTCACCGGCCTCAAGGGTACCGGGCCAACGAAAGCGCCGTTCGGCCATCGCTTCCCCCTTGCTAGAGAACGACAACCCTTCGGGCAGATCTACCTCGAACGTGACGTCTTCGACGCGGACTTCGGCGGTGAAGTTCAGGTGGATGACCGCGGTTCGCGACGAGGGCACGCTGTGGGCGAGGGCAGGGGCTGGTGCGATCTCTGCGATTTTCGGCATCGCCACGGTTGTCGTTGTCGTCCCGGTCGTCGCCATTTCGGCGGGCGGGTGCTGCATCGCCATCAAAAACGCAAACGTTGCCGCTCCGGTTGCGACGCCAACCGCAGGCCAGCCGAGCGCCGGATGTTCAGCAAACCACTGGCGTGCACGCTCGAACCAACCTTGCGGCTCCGGCGGTCCCGCTGCCACCAGTGTGCGATGCAGTGCCATCCGGAAATCGCGCCCGGGCAGGTCCTCAACGTGCGTCCGCAGCGCGCGCAGACGACGGCTGATATCCGCGTCGTCGTTGTGATTCAGATCGTTGGGATTCATCGGGTGCCTCTCGGTGCCAGGGGGGCTTCGTTGGGTTGGACGAGCTCGGATCGGTCAAGGTTCCGCTCGGACCCCAACAATCGACGCAGGTGTTCACGGGCTCGGTTTAGCCGGGACTTGACGGTCCCCAGCGCAACCTTTTCGATGGCCGCGATCTCGTCGTGGGACATCCCTTCGATATCGAACATGACGATGGTGCCTCGAAACTCGGGGGGCAATTGTTCGATGGCGCCCCACACCCGACGTCGTTCCTGTTCCTGTTCCAGACGGTGATCGGGCTGATTGGGCCCGTGGCCATCCAGATCAACCTGATCGTGCGTCCCAACCGTATAACTTTCTTCGACCGCGCGATTCCGGTGCGCACGGCTTTTCATTTCATCCAGAAATACGTTTCGAACGATCGCATAAAGCCAGGTCGAGAAGGCCGACGCAAAACGATAACTATTGATGGACTTGTACACCTTGATGATGGCGTCCTGAGCCAGATCGTCGGCCGCTGCGTCATCTTGTGCAAATGCGCGGGCGAAACGGCGGACTCGATCCAGGTGTTGGCCGATCAACGTCTCGAAAGCCCCCACATCGCCGCCCTGCGCCCTGGCAATAAGGTTGCGCTGAACATCGAGATCCATCGATGTGTTGGGCGCGACCAGCTGGGCTTCATTTTCGTTCATGTTGATGAAGGTGGCCTCTGCCATGACATCGTTAGACGACAGGCGGATGTTAAAGGTTCCCGGCGCAAGTCATTGAAAAAAGACGAGAAAATAAGTTTCTTTCGGGAACGTCGGGCCGCGGGATTCCGTCCTACGGACAGAACGAAACCAATCCGGTGCGAACGCAAAGCGTCCCCGGGGAACCCAACTGAGGAGAACGACACCATGAAAACGATTCTTTTGACCGCCTTCCTTTGCTTGCCAGCCACCCTCGCTTTCGCTGAGCCCACACCAGCCGCCGCGGGAGCCGGTGAAGTGCGTGCGGATATTCGCGAGATTCGTCAAGATCGCCGAGAGCTGCACCAAGACCGCAAGGAGATTCGAGGCGACAAAAAAGAGCTGCGTCAGGATCGCAAGGAGATCCGCGGTGACAAGCAAGCGATGCACGCGGCGGCCGCGTCGGGCGATCGAAAGGCCTTCGCTGTGGCTCGCCACGAAATGCGCCAGGATCGCCGCGAGATGCGCCAGGATCGTCGTGAGTTGCGCGGCGACAAGCGTGAATTGCACCAGGATCGTCGCGAGTTGAATCGCGACCGCCGCGAAACCCGTGGCGATATCCGTCAGGCTCGGCAGGCTCGCCGGGCCGGAAACTAATTCGGCAAAAAGCAGTACCCCGTGGCCCGGATCCCTGAAACACAGGGGTTCGGGCTTTTTGTTGTATCGTGCGACGCCATGAATCGCGTTGTCACTCGAATGCTCCCAGCACCCCTGTTGCTGGGTCTATTTTTCTCGTCTCCGACCGCTGCGGCACCGCCGGCCAAAACGGCTGCGGGGTTGCGCTTTGCTGCGAACGACAAACTGATCATCATCGGCGATTCGATCACGGATGCAGGTCGCAAACCTTCGGGCGAGGGATTGTTCGATGCCGTCGGCAAGGGGTGGGTGGCTCTTGTCGACGGTCTGCTTGGATCAGCCTATCCGGCGTTGCAGATCCGGGTCATCAACAAGGGCACAAGTGGTCACACCACGCGCGATCTAAAAGCGCGCTGGGACGCCGACGTTTTGGCGCCTTCGCCGCAGTGGGTGGTGGTCATGATCGGCACCAACGACGTGTGGCGACAGTTCGATGTGCCACGAATGAAGGAAGACGCCGTGCTGATCGACGAGTACGAGAAAAACTTGGATGAACTCGTCAGCAAGACGATTCCTCGGGTCAAGGGCATGATCTTGATG
>Ga0335394_10011172_pt1 | contig 10112 bp, 10 predicted proteins | sample MAT03_FD_205741 | JGI IMG/M metagenome (GOLD analysis project Ga0335394, IMG submission 205741) | Freshwater microbial communities from Lake Fryxell liftoff mats and glacier meltwater in Antarctica - MAT-03 (spades assembly) (version 2) ...
GAGTGCTAAGTTGAGTTGCACCCGTTGACGGTATTTGCGTCGGGGCGCTTGGCATGAAGAACAGGACCATCATCGTGAAAGGCACTGACGTAACGGTGACCACGCGCAACGAACAGGATTTCATCTCGCTCACCAAAATGGTGCGCAACTTCGAGGGTGCTGGCGCAGTGCCTACATAAAGTAAGCGAAGGTGGCGCTTGGCAAGGGAAGGGCGGTCCACGCAGGGGTAGTGCATGCCACATCCCTCGGTAGCGCAGTAAGCCTCCTCAAAAAGTTACCTTTTCCGGACCGATCACATCCATGGATCATTGAGGAGAAGCCATTCACAACACAAACCGATGAAGCAACTGAGTATTGTTGCGCCTTAGCTCTTGTGGCCCCGGATCTGTGACCTGATGTTCAACGACCCGATCACCAAACACAGGCGACGGCGACCACGCAATGACAGACCAGATTTTGGAATACGACGATGCCGGCAAGGGTTTGCCGCTGCTGCTCATCCATGGCTTCCCACACGATCGCCGCTTGTGGCGGTCGCAGATAGCCGGGTTGGAGGGTACGGCACGTGTGATCGCCCCTGACCTGCGTGGCTTTGGTGCTTCCGGTGATCCGGCAGGAACAATGAGCATGGACGAGCATGCCGCCGATCTGCACGCACTGCTCGAAGAACTGGGCATCCAGAAGGTGGTGGTCGCGGGTCTGTCCATGGGCGGTTACATCGCACTGGCATTCCTGGCGCGCTATCCAACCGTGGTGAAGGGACTCATCCTGTGCAACACCCGCGCAGCGGCCGATACCGATGAAGCGCGCGAAGGCCGCGAAACCACCGCACGGAAGGTGATGGTGGAGGGTGTGGCTCCGCTCGCCAAGACGATGCTACCGGGGATGCTTACCCAGGAGTTCCGTTCAACAAGGCCCGGTTCAAGCGCGTCCATTCAAACCATGATGCAGGAGCAACGCACGGCGGGGGTGGTTTCCGCCTTGCGCGGCATGGCTTTGCGCCCGGACCGGACCCCGATGCTCGGCACGATCACGGTCCCCACACTCATCATAACCAGCAGCGCGGACAAGGTGATCCCACCCAGCGAGAGCGAAGCCATGGCCAAGGCGATACCCGAGAGCACCCTGGTCGTGATCGATGGCGCGGCGCACCTCTCCAATGTTGAAGCGCCGGAAGCGTTCAATTCAGCGGTTAGGGGCTTCATGGCTGGACTGACGGCCTTCGAACCACCCTCCCCATTGAACGAGGCGAGCGCTCACCGCTGAAGCGGACTAGGACCCGCCTATTCCCGTGCTCAGATCGGGGCGGTTCGTACCCACGATCGCCCCCTATGCGGATATATACACGCATCTGTGGACCGTCATGAGCCGGATCACATGTAAACACAACGTTAAGTTTTACGGTCCTGCCATCTATCACCTTGGACGAACGGAATGATCAGCGCACCTTGGATGTCGCTAAGCGATGAACCAACTCCTCGATCCTCCCACCCCGAAGCGTGACGCCCCGCTGGGTCACGCCCTCTCTTTACGTTCATCAGGACTGATGGAAGTGTTGCGCATCACACGGCGTGTGCGTTCGACCGATGGTGGCCTGCGTTTCACCGGCGTGCCCGGATCAAGCAGCAGCCGTGTGCGTGGTTTGGAGGTGTCCTTCGTCGAGGACGGCCCAACACCCGCGCCGAGTCTGGACGGGGTGTCCGGTCTCATCCAACTCTTCTACCCGAAGCGGGAGCAAAAGGAGGTGCAACAGCTGCTCGAGAGCAACCGTCAGCGCTTCTGCTATTTCTGGCGTTCGCGCGACAACGCGTTCCGCCACGCTTGGTTGCTGAGTTCGCCATAACTCACTTCAGCGTCGTACCCACCGCCCCGAACCAGGGGTGGATCTCGTACATCAACTTGCCGCGTTCCACGAAGGGATCCTGCCGCAGGTAGCCTTCCACTTCCTCCTTCGTCTCGCAGTCATAGAGCAGCAGGCCGCGCCAGTCGCTCCTGTCACCGAAGGGGCCGCCCATGACGATGAGGCCACGCTTGCCTTGCTGGTCCTGATGCTCCAGATGTGCCTTGAGCAGATCCGCGGAGGTGGTGCTGTCGAGCACAGTGCTGTCCGGGCCCGTTGTGTAGAGCACGAACCAATACCGCTTCATATGGTAGGTGCTGTCGGCGATGGTGACATCGAAGCTGCGCTGGGCGCAGCCTGCCGTGGCGAGAAGAAGCAGGAGAAGAGTGATGGTGTTCTTCATGAACGTTGGGCCCTGGCCTGTTGGATGATCGAAGAAATGTGGTCCGTCTTTCCGCGTGTGTAGGCGGCCCGGTCGTTCGGATGCACAGCGCTCAGGCGGCTCTTGAGCGCTTCGTAGCGCTTGACCTCCTCGGGGTGGGTGCGTAGGTGGTCCCGGAAGATGAGCCTGTCCTCGGATACGCGATCGGGCTCCACCATGTGGATGTGTTGCGTTCGCTGGCCTTTCGGGTCGCGCTTGATGAACCACGCATAGAACGGCGCTTGTTCGCCCATGGTGGGCCGCCAGATGAACTCATAGCCCAGATCGTCCATGATGGGCACCACTTCATGCCGCACACGTTGCGAGCTCGTTACATCCACCTGCACATCGATGATGGGCTTGGCGCTGCAACCGGGCACCGCTGTGCTGCCGATATGGGCGATGCGCGTTATGAGATCGGCGGGTAGGGAACGCACCAGTTTCACTTGGACCTCCTGGTAAAGCGCTGGCCACCGCGGATCATACGGCACGACATCCACGCGCTCGCGCACGAGATCTTCGATCCGGTGCCGGGGTACGATGTGGTCGTCCATCACACTGTTCCTGAGTAGACGTTGAACCGCTCACCGCGCAGGAAACCGATCAGCGTAAGTCCACTTTCGCGTGCGAGCGTCACCGCCAGGGAGGACGGTGCGCCCACGGCGGCCATACGTGGAATGCCGGCCATCAGGCACTTCTGCACAAGCTCGAAACCGGCACGGCCGCTGACGAGCAGTATCCGGTTGTCCGGTTCGATCGCTCCTTCCAGCATGGCACCGACCACCTTGTCCACGGCATTGTGACGGCCCACATCCTCGCGCAGCAGAAGCAGTTCACCTGCCTCGCTGAAGAGCCCCGCCGCATGGATGCCTCCGGTATGCTTGAACAGGGTCTGCGCGCCGCGCATGCGGTCGGGCATCGCGGTGATCACCGCAGCTTCGATCGTTCCCTTGGCCCCCAGCGGTACGGAGCATAGTGTGCGCACGGCATCAATGCTGCTTTTCCCACATACGCCGCAACTCGAAGTGGTGTAGAAGTTCCGTTGCCACCGCGCCGGATCGAGATCGATCGAGGGATGAAGTTCGGCACGCACCACGTTGCCGCTTTCCTCCTCCTTCACATCGGTGCAATAGGCAACGCGCACCACGTCGTTCTTCCCGGTGATGATGCCTTCGGTGAACAGGAAGCCGAGCGCGAGTTCCTCGTCGTTCCCGGGCGTGCGCATGGTGACGCTCAGGCGCATCTCCCTGCGGTCGTGTTCCGGCCCGTGGCCCAGGCGGATCTCCAATGGTTCCTCCGAAACGAGCAAGTCGTCGCGTTCGGAGACATCCCCGCCCTCCATCGCCGAGATGCGTACGGGTGTAACGGGCGTTCGCATGCACCAATGTAGGGGTCGGAGATCGCCGACCCCTACGCGGTGCGGCGCCAACACGTCACAAGATGATCGTCCACCATGCCGCAGGCTTGCATGAACGCGTAAACGATGGTGCTCCCGACGAAGGAGAAGCCCGCCTTCTGGAGATCCTTGCTCATCGCATCGCTCACTGGCGTCTTCGCCGGGAGTTGCTTCAGGTGCTTCCAATTGTTCACGATGGGCGTGTGGTCCACGTGCTTCCAGAGGAAGTCGTTGAATGTTCCGCCTCCCTCCTTCAATGCGAGGTAGGCCTTCGCGTTCTTGATCGCACTTTCCACCTTCTGCCGGTTTCGGATGATGCCCGCATCAGCCAGCAGCCGTTCAATGTCCTTCTGGCCGAACCTGGCGATACGTTCGGCGTCCCAGCCGTGGAACGCCTTGCGATAACCTTCGGTGCGGATTAGGATGGTATGCCAGCTCAACCCGGCCTGCGCCCCATCGAGGCAGATCTTCTCGAAGAGTTTGCGGTCATCGTGCTCAGCGAAGCCCCACACCTTGTCATGGTAGTCCATGTAGGTCTGGTCCTTCAGGCACCAAGGGCAGCGCTCCAATTGTTTCGCGACAGGGCTCATTAACGATCGTTGGATCGCGAAGCTCGCGGTTCGCCGGCTTTCTACTCCGCTGGATCACCTGAAAAGACAAGGTCCAAGGCGCGAACGGATCGCGCCCTGGACCTTGGAAGGAGTTCGCGACCATCAGTCGGCGACCACGAAACGGCGTGTCCAGCGCTGCTCCCCGGCCACCACTTGCATCAGGTACGTACCCGTGACGAGGTGTTGATCGAAAGAGATGCTGCCCTGCCATTCGGGGCCGGCCACAAGCTGTGAGAACTGGTGGACCTGACGTCCGGTGGCATCGTACACCATCACGTGCAAGTTCACTTCGTCCGCGGGCAGGTCGCCCAAGCGCATGTCCATGGTTTCTCCACTGTTGGGCACCGGCCAGATGGTGAGGTCATGCGCGGGCTCCTCGAGTTCCATCCGCTGGTCGCCTCCGCTCATGCTGCTGCTGATGGTCACCGTGCATACGGGTCCCCAAGGGCACCATGTGGTGCCACCGGTCTTGCTGGCGCGTACACGTACATCGTAGGTACGGCCTGCCACCAAGGGGTTCGTATTGAAACCGAGCGTACGGATGTAGTTGTTCGATCGGACTAAGCGCAGGTAGCTGTCCACCGTATTGGTGAACTCGAATTCATACCTGTTGGCTCCGGTGACCGGCTGCGCGGAAACATGGCCCGTGCGCGCACGGGTGACGCCGCAAGAGAAATTCGGGCTGGAGGGGTTATTCACCAAGTACGTCGCCGGGCAAGCCGCCGCCATGGGATCCACCTTGAATCGACAGGCCGGGCCCCATTCAGCGTTCATGCCATTGACACGGCCGCGGATGCGCACGTTGAGCAACACCTGCACAGGCAGCGGGTTGGTGGCCCAGTTCAAGCGGAGGTACTGGGCCCGTGCAGCTCCCGTTCCATAACCGCTCGAAGTCGCATGGTTGCGGAATTTCCGCTGGGAGTAGGTGCCATCCGGATCGAAGAACCAGAACTCATAGCCGTCATCGGTCTGGTCACCGACCGCCCATTGGGAGTTCACCGCACCGTTCACCGAAGCGATGATGAAATCGCCCTGCTCCCAATCCAGCTTGTCGCAGTGTGGGGTCATGGTGCGATCAATGCCCAGCGGAAGGCAGAAACCCTGTGCGCCCGAAATGGCGCTCTCCGAGCCGAACACCCCATCGTTCGTGTTGTCGATGATGCGGGCATCGTTGACATCGCGAAGCACGAACCCGCCGGTGCTCATCCCGTCACCAGCGCTGTCCGTGATCCGCAGGCGGAAGCATCCGCTGGGCACACAGGTAATGGCCAGTACATCGGTGTTGTTGGGCAAGCCAGAGCCGGAATTCACAACGTAGGTGTATCCGACGGGGAGCAGCTCCCAACCGGTCTGTGCGCCGTTACCGTCGGTGCTCAACGTCAGGCGCAGTTCCTTGTCGCAACCCGCGTCCAGTCGCATCAACCGGTTGAGCGGTGTACCGTCATAGGCCGTGAAACCACCGGCCACGGTCACCTTGCCTTCCGGGTTGCAATGCAGGGCATAGACCCAGTTGTTGCAAGCGTTGCCGACGATGAAGGTGTTGTCCACCGAGCCATCCGCATTGAGCCTCGCGATACGTCTCCGGGAGGTGGCGTTCACCGAAGTGAAATTGCCACCGCATACGATCATCCCGTCCGCCTGCACGGCGATGGCGTAGACCCAGCTATTGAAGCCGATCCCCGGGTTGAAGCCGGTATCATAGCTTCCGTCGCTGTTCAACCGGGCGATCCTTGCGCAAGGCACCGATCCGTTGAAACTCGTGAAGACGCCGCCCGCGAGGATCCGTCCATCAGGTTGCAAGGCAACACCGTAGACCGCATTGTTGAAGCCGAGACCCGGGTCGAACGAGGTGTCTACGGCGCCGTTGGCAAGAAGGCAGGCGATGCCCGCGCGCGAAGTCCCGTTCACGGATGAGAAACTTCCGGCGATGAGCAGGCTACCGTCCGATCGCAACGTTCCGCAAAACACCTCGCCGTTCGGGCCGGTGCCGGTATCGAACGTGGCATCCAACGACCCATCAGCATTGAGCCTTACGGTCCGCGAGCAGGCACTACCGTTGTACGATGTGAAAGCGCCTCCGACCAACACCTTACCATCGGCTTGCACGGCAAGCATCGTCACCGCAGTGTTGAAACCTGTACCAACGACGAAGGAGAGATCCCGGCTGCCGTTGGTGTTCAGGCGAGCGATGCGGTTACTCGATGCACCACTAACGGTGGTGAACTGGCCTCCGAGAAGGATCTTCCCGTCCGGGGCCAAAGCCAGCACGTTCACCTGGCCGTTCAGACCGCTACCTATCGTGAACGTGGCGTCGAGGGCACCCGTCCGTTCAACACGGGCGATCCGGTTCCGGGTGCTGCCGTTGTACATGGTGAACGCACCGCCGATCACGAGTTTGCCATCCGACTGCGCCACCATGGCGAAGATGCGGTTGTTCGTGCCTGTCCCCACGATGAAGGTGGGATCCAGGCTGCCGGCGCCGGCAAGAACAGAACTCGCATGGAATTGGATGCCGAGGAGGACCGCTAGAAAGGCAACAAGCGAGAAGGTGGCAGGGGCTCTGCGATCAGATGTGGTCAGGTTTGAGGTGTTCATGGCTTTCACGGGGACTGAGGCTTGGCCGCGTGCGCTCCAACGATACATTCAAGCCAAGGGTTTCACGAGGCCCAAGCGGTCGGCGGCACTAGCCAAAGGCGCCTTCGACCCGGCGTCGTTCCTTTGCGGAATGTCCCGGCTGACCACGCTCACAGATAGGCACCAACGTGTGCACCGCAGCCTGCGCATCAGCATCGTGGACAAGTGCGATCTGCGCTGCACGTATTGCATGCCGGAGGACCAGCATTTCCTGAAGCGTGAGGAACTGATGACGCGGGAGGAGATCGCGCACATCGCCCGGCTCTTCGTGGAGCGCTATGGCATCACCAAGATCCGGTTGACCGGGGGTGAACCGCTCGTTCGTTCCGATGCGGTGGACATCGTGCGGGACATGGCGATGCTGGGCGTATCGCTCGGACTAACGACCAACGCGATGTCGCTGGACAAGCACCTGGACGCGCTGATCGCCGCCGGGTTGAAGAACATCAACATCAGTTTGGACACCTTCGATGCCGAGCGCTTCAAGAAGATCAGTCGGCGAGATGGCTTCGCCAAAGTGTGGAACAACATCCAGGAAGCCTTGCGACGTGGCCTTCGTGTGAAGGTGAACATGGTGGTGATGCGCGATGTGAACGACGACGAGATCCTGCGTTTCGTGGAATTCACCCGCGACCACGATGTCCACGTGCGCTTCATTGAGTTCATGCCTTTCGCCGGCAATCATTGGGGCAGAGAGCGTGTATACACCTATGCGGAGATGCTCGGGCATATCAGCAGCGTGCACTCCATCGAGAAACTGGACGACGACCCGCACAGCACGGCCAAGGCCTACCGCGTTGTCGGATGGCCCGGCACCTTCGCGGTGATCAGTACCGTTACCGAACCGTTCTGTGGCAACTGCGATCGCCTGCGCCTTACCGCCGAGGGAAGGATGCGCAACTGCCTCTTCGCACGAGAAGAGACCGACCTGCTCTCACCCTTGCGCCGCGGCGAGGACATCGCACCATTGATCGAGGCGAACGTGCTGGCGAAGCATGCGATGCTCGGGGGGCTTCCTCAATTCAAGCCGGAAGCGCAGGCGGAAGTGCTGCATGATCTGAGCTCCAGGCCAATGGTGAGTATCGGGGGTTGATCAGGGTAGCTGCGCTTGACGGGTATTGGTCGGGGCGCTGCCCCCGATGTTCACCAAGATCGGATCGCGATCGTTCCCATCGCCGACATACTTGACCGCGCCGTCCATGTTCACATCTTCGCCACGGTATTGGCCCGAAATGGTCTGCGTGGGTACTGATCCGCCAATGGCCTGAAGGATTGGATCGCGGTCATTGAAGTTCGCGCCACCACCCACGTATTTCAATTGGCCATCGTGGTTGACATCACCGGCCCAAAGCATGCGCACGCCATTCACTTCCTTATGCCCATTGGATCCGTAGGTACTGTAGGTCGGTCCGGTAAAGTCGATGGGGAACGGCGCCGAACCGAGGAATATGGGCGCCTCGCTCATGATGCCCAAGTGGTTTCGGTGCCGCACCGCCACGTGGTACTGGCCCATAAACAAACCATAGAACCGCAGCGGTGACACACCATCGGTGTCCACGATCCAGCCGTCGGCGCGGAGCAGGCCGCTGCGTGTGGCCACGATCTGGGTAGGGTCCAGCGGATCACGCAGTTCCACCAGCACCCAATCGATGATGGCACCGGGCCCTTGCATCTGCATCACCGCCGCCGAGGTGGATTCACTTCCACCGCCCACATGCGTAAAGCCCAAGGCGCGGTAGGGTTCGGCCAACGGAAGCAGCGCACGGGGAATGAGCGCCGCCATCGCGTCTAGTCCATTGTAAGGTCCTTCCAGGAACACGCGCGCGCTCACCATCAGGCTGGTCCCGGACCCGATCCTTGCCAAGCGATTGCGGCCGTTGCCATCGTACATGTGGAACTCGCCCATGCACACCACCTGGCCGTTCGGTTGCATCTCCATCGCGACCACTGTTCCGCCGCCGGGTGTTCCGCCGTTGATCGTCGGGTTGTTGATGCGGAATCCTTAACCCTGCTCAAAGCCCTCGTCGATGGAACCATCCGCGTTGATGCACACGATGCCATTCACCACGGTGCCGTCGTACATCGGAATGGCGCCGCCGATCAGGATCCTTCCATCGGGATAGCGGAGCACACACATCGGGGTATTCGCGATCCCCGATCCCGGATCGAAGACGGGGTCCATGGAGCCAGAGGGAAGCAGCTTGGCGATGTGAGGCGCTGGCGATCCCCGGTAGGAGGTGAAGCTGCCTATGCAAACGATGGTGCCATCAGGGTTCACGATCATGTCACGCACTTCGCCATCGAATCCGGTGAGCGGATCGAACCCTGGATCCACTCCGCCGTTGGCGAGCAAACGCACGATCCGGTTGCGTGTGATCCCGTTCGCTGATGTGAAGTTCCCGCCGATGTACACCTTGCCGTCAGGTGCTTCCACCATGCTCCGCACCTCTACGTTGCCCGGGCCAAGATCCGTGGTGGCATACGCGCCGTCCCAGGTGCCTGATGAAAGAAAACGTCCCACATCGCGCGACGCGCCGGAGCAGTTGTCGTTTCCAGCGTATAGGATGCTGCCGCTGGTCAGTCCGATGCCCTCCCAGAACTCTGGTCCATAAGGTGTTGGCCAGACACAGCCAGGAACATGCAGCGGGGTGAACACGTCGGTGGTCCCATCATGGATGAGCATTGTGGTGCTGACATAGCCTGCGTAAGCACCGGGCGCGCACGTCAAAGTCACGTTGCCATAGAACAATGTTCGATCCGCTCCCAGTGCGCGCACGTGGCGCACCGCTCCTTCGAAACCATGAGGGAAGCTGAACGACGGATCGATCTCCCCGTCAAAGCCCAAGCGGCAGAGGTCGGGTTGGTAGTGTCCGTTGTACGCGGGCATGGTCGTCTTGAAGTCGATGCGGCCGCCAAAGAGGATGCGACCGGATCCGTCCATGGTCATGCCCAGTGTGGCGTTCGGGATCCATGCCAATCCGGTACCCGGCGTGAATCCCGGATCGAGCGACAGGTCGTTGTTCAACCGCAGGATGCCGGTGTGTACCGCATCGATCCGGAACACCTCGCCGGAAGGGCCCACCGCGCTGTTCCGCCAATCCACGATCAGGTGGTTGCAGCTGGTGCGATAATACCAGTCCGGGCGATAGTTGCCACTGCCGTACACGGCCGCACCGGTCGTCCCGTTCGCCTTTTCGATGTAGAGGTCGC
>Ga0335394_10011176_pt1 | contig 10111 bp, 7 predicted proteins | sample MAT03_FD_205741 | JGI IMG/M metagenome (GOLD analysis project Ga0335394, IMG submission 205741) | Freshwater microbial communities from Lake Fryxell liftoff mats and glacier meltwater in Antarctica - MAT-03 (spades assembly) (version 2) ...
TTGAGCTTGTTGTTGACCTGCGGTTCCGTTTTGAACAGCGTGGGATCGAAAATTTGCCCGAGGGTCATCCAGTGGTGGGCCATGTCGTCGGTCAAGCTGAGGAAGTCGCCGTCAGCGATATCCGATGGGCTGAGTTCGGCGGCGACCATTTTGGGCAACGTCGACGCCACCACGGGTCGGGCACTGTCGTCCTGGGGGTAGGGACACCGGCGTTCCGCGTTTTCTCCGCCGATCTTGAACCAAGGGTTCAGAAGCACATCGCGATCTGCGAACGGAAGCCGTCCCTGCTCGAACCAGCCGGGACGATCAAGTAGGGCCTGGCGGAAGAAATGTTGCATGACGAGCAGACCGCGGTACTTGGCGTCTGACACTTCTGCGATGAATCCACCGGCGCGCTCGTAGCCGCAGGCGTCGATGACCGGCGTGGACTCGACGAAACCAACGTCAGTGGTGCGTTCGCTCACTCCGCTCAGTAGGTCGAGCAGCGCCGCATCGGTGGGGTCTTGCACGTAGGCGTCCATCGACGCATACCATGAGGGATCCATGGGCACGTGGGGCACCCCGGCGAGGTGATCGTCGATCGTCCGGTGTTCCTCGCCGCGAAACTGGTCTTCCGTCCAGCGCGGGAGCGGGATGCCTATCCGGAGCCGTTTGAGGTCGATACCCGCCATCTCCGTCGCGAGGCGATGTGCGTCCTCGACAGTCCGTACTGTCCCTGTTGCCGCGAAAAGCTCGAGTCGCACCAACTCGCGCGCAAAGGCTTCATCTTGCTCGTCGGGTGTGTCACCGGGAAGCGGGGTGCCGCCGGGCTGAAGTGGATGCCAGGTGATATCGCACGGGCGAGTGATGTTGAACCTCCTTCTCTGAGCGTGCACCAGGTCGCGGACCGCAAGAGCGTCTTCGTTGGAGATGTGTGGATGAGCGCGCCTGAGAATATTCGCGTCGTCATAGGCGATGACTGCCAGGTCCAAGGCGTCCGGGCTATGGCAATTTGCGCACGCTGCACCTTCGGCATCGGGTTTGCGCCAGGCCTCCATTCCTCGCGTGTAGATCTCCTCCAACTCCTGCTCCGACCAACTCCATTCGCCGTCCTGTGACGCCAAGAGGGCTTCCCGCGGCTTGGTCGTTAATAACTCATAGTCATTCTCGAGTTCTTCGTCGGAGATCTCGCTTCCGTCAAACGACGGCATGTTCAGAGTCCCGTCGCGGACGATTTTTTGAAAATCCGTGAAACTCAAGGAGCCGGGAAGTTCCGGGAACTTGTCGCTGCCTTCCCCGGCGGTTCCGTGGCAGGCGCCGCAGGTGGCGCGAAACGTCGCCGAGAGCTCGGAATCGGATGCGCCGTTGTAGGCGGGGGCGACTGCCGTGGGGCAGTCGAAAATTCCTTGCGCGTCGGAAGGTTGCAGCCCCTCGGTAGGCCCGGCATCAACAGCCGTTCCACCGAGCTCACCCTGGCAAGCCCAAGCCCAAGGCAAGAGCCCCATGACGAACAACCCGCAAACTCTGAGGTGGGGAACCATACCTAGCTGATGCAGGCTGGACCGACGATCCTTCAATGAAAGCGTCGCATGCCGAAATGGCTCGCGGGAATCGCTCTCCGAGGACGGTCTTGTGCAGTCGGCGCTGCCTGGCCTGCTCGAGCCGCCGGAGCGCCTCCTCGGCCTGAACGCGTCCGGTCGCGTCCGGTCGCGTCACTTATCGTGCGCTTCGGGCCTCATCCGTACCTCCCTGCTCATGAGTGTGCCTACGCGCGCTACGCGCGTGTGCGTGTGTGTCGAGGCAGCCGGGCAAAGAACGTGGTCCCACTGTCGTCCTGCGTCTCGAACGTCAGCGTGCCTTCGTGAGCCAGCACGAGCTGCTTCGTGATGAAAAGCCCGAGGCCGAGCCCGGAAGACGCGCCGCGCCTTCCCTCCTTGAGCCCGCGGAACGGCTCGAAGAGCACATTGCGCAGCTCTGTCGGAACCGCGGCCCCTAAGTTGTGAACCGCGAGCTCGACTGCATCAGGCCTTCCCCCGTCGATGCGAACCTGCACTGGCGTGCCAGCGGGGCTGTGCTCGACGGCGTTGCTTGCCAGGTTGGAGACCACCTGGAAGATGCGGTCGACGTCCCAGGTCCCCGTCGTGTCACCAGTCGTCGCGACCTGGAAACGGTCCTTGCCCTTGACGATCTCTCCCAAGGCCTGGTGGACGACGTCGCTCAGGTCTACGACGACGGGCGCGAGGTCGATTCCGCCGCCAAGCCGCACGCGCGTCAGGTCGAGCAGTTGCTCGATCATTCGAGACATGCGCTTGCCGCTGGAGAGCGCCCGCGCGAGGGGCTTTCTGACTTGTTCGTCTTCGACACGGCTTAGGACGAGCTGCGTCGACATCAGCATGGCGCCGAGCGGGTTGCGCAGATCATGGCTCAGAATGGCCACGAACATCTCGCGCAGGTTCTCCGCTTGCTTTCGCTCCTCGATGTCGATGATGGCGCCGACCCACTCCACGAGCTCGCCACTATCGTCAAACACCGGGGCCATTCTCGCCTGCGTCCAGGTGTACTGGCCATCGGGTCTGCGGATGCGGCACTCGACCTCGTGCGGGGCTCGTTCCTTCTGAGCTTGCCTCCACTTCGCCGCGACCTGTTCCCTGTCCTCAGGGTGGATGGTGTCCAACCACCCTCCATCGAACCAATCTCGGAGCTGCATTCCCGTCAGCTCGCGAAAGCTCGGCGAATCGACCGCGATCGAGCCGTCGCCCGCGGTCGTCCAAACGGCTTGGCTCGTCGCCTCCACGAGGCTCCGGAAGCGCTCCTCGCTGCGCCGAAGCGCGTGACGCTGCTTCTCGAGCGTGACGAAGACGTCAACCTTGCTGCGTAGGACGAGGCTGTCGATCGGCTTGAAGAGAAAGTCGACCGCACCAGCTTCGTACCCCTCGAAGACGCGCCGCTGGTCTCGTGAACCGGCGGTGACGAAGATAATGGGGACGTGCCGTGTCTTCTCGACGCCACGCATGAGCGTTGCCAGCTCGAATCCGTCCATCTCCGGCATCTGCACGTCGAGGATGGCGACCGCGACGGGACGGTCGATGAGGAGCTCGAGCGCCTCGCGGCCAGAGCGCGCGGTCAGGATGTCGACGTCGTCGCGCTTGAGCGTCGCGGCCAGCGCGAAGAGGTTTTCCGCGATGTCATCCACGATGAGGAGCGTCGTTCTACCGGCGCGCGTCAACCTCTTCGGAAGCTCCTGCCCACCCGCTCCGGGACCACCCTGATGGCGGGCTTCTTCGTGCCCTGCCGTCTGGATCATGGCAGCCCCCTCTTTCGGAAAATCTTCTCCTCGGCGACGAAGGGCTCGAGCGCGGCTGCGCTGGACGTGAACATGATGGTCTCTTTGTCACCGAGCCCGAGGAATCCGCGCTGGCAAAGCGCCTCGACGAAGAGCGAGAGCGCATGGTCTTGGAGTGCGCGCTCGAAGTATATGAGCACATTGCGGCAGGAGATGAGCTGCGCCTCCGCGAATACGCTGTCGGTCGCGAGGCTGTGGTCCGAGAACAGGATCCGCTCCCGCAGCCTCGGCAGGAAGACCGCGCACGACGCGGTCGTAGTGTAGTACTCCGAGAGCGAGCCTTTGCCGCCCGCTTCGAAGTAGTTCTGCGAGAAGGAGCTGAAGCGCGCTAAGTCGTAGCTGCCGGCTCGTCCTTTCTCGAGGCTCGCCGCGTCGATGTCGGTCGCGTAGATCTGCGTGCGATCGAGGAGTCCCTCTTCAGCTAGGAGGATCGCCATCGAATACGCCTCCTCGCCCGTGGCGCAGCCCGCGACCCAGACGCGGAGCGATGGGTAGGTCGCGAGGTGGGGGATGACCCGCTCACGCAGCGCCCGCCAGAAGCTCGGGTCGCGGAACATGTCGCTCACCTGAATCGTGAGAAACCCAAGTAACCCGGCGAAGACACGCGGGTCATTGCGGAGCTGCAAGCGCAGCGCGGCGAGGCTCGTGTATCCGAGCGCGCTTCGTGCCTGCTCGACGCGGCGGCTCAAGGAGGGGCGCACGTAGTGCCGGAAGTCGTGGTGGTACACGCGGAATATGTCCTCGAGCAGGCTGTCGAGCTCGGCGTCGATGTTCTCCTCGAGCGGGTGCATGGTCCTCATCTCCCTCATCTGGGCATCCAAACGCGGCAAAGGGAAACGAGCTTCTCCACGTCGAGCGGCTTGGCGATGTAGTCATTCGCACCAGCGTCGAGACACTGCTGCCGATCGTCCGGCATCGCCTTCGCCGTGAGCGCGATGATGGGAAGGCCCGAGAGCCGGGGCTGCTTGCGGATCTCTCGCATGGCCGTGAGCCCGTCCATCTCGGGCATCATGATGTCCATGAGCACGAGGTCCACTTGATGATGGTCCGAGAGCTTCTCGAGCGCCTCCTTGCCGTTGCGCGCGACCTCGAGCGCTGCCCCTTTCGGCTCGAGGGCGCTCGTGAGCGCGAAGATGTTGCGGATGTCGTCTTCGACGATCAAGATGCGCCGGCCGCTGAATACGGCCTCGCGATCGAGCGCCGTGCGGAGCATTTGCCGCTTATCCTCGGGCAGATCGGCGGCGGACTGGTGCAAGAAGAGGGTGACCTCCTCGAGCAGCCGCTCGGGTGAGCGCGCGCCCTTGATGATGATCGACTTTGCGTGGTGCCTGAGGCGCTGCTCCTCATCGACCGTGAGCGCGCGTGCCGTATAAACGATCACGGGCGGGAGCATCGTCTGGTCGGATTTGGCCACCCGGTCCAGGAAGTCGAAGCCGCTCGTCCCCGGCAGCATGAGGTCGAGCACGACGCAATCGAAGCGCTCAGCCTCGAGGCGCTCGAGCCCTGCCTCGGCGGTCGCGACCGAGGTGATGCTGACACCGTCGCTACCGAGGAGCTTCGTGATGGCTTCGCGCTGCACGTCCTGGTCTTCGACGATGAGCACCGAGCGCGCCTGGCGAGCGAGCTGCTCTTCGAGCCGGCGGAATGCGACCATGAGCTCGTCGCGTTTGACGGGCTTGAGCGCATAGCCGATGGCTCCGAGCTCCCGCGCGACCTGCTGGTAGTCATGGGCCGACACGATGTGGATCGGGATGTGCCGCGCGGAGGCGTCCCGCTTGAGAAGCTCGAGAACCGTGAGCCCCGAGTGGTCGGGGAGGCCGATATCGAGGAGGATAGCGGCCGGCTTGTACTGCTTGGCCAACACGAGCCCTTCCTCGGCAGAACGCGCGAGCAGACACTGAAACCGGAGCTCGTGCGCGAGCTCGCGCAGGATGCGGGCGAACCCCACGTCGTCCTCGATGACGAGCACGACGCGGGATGGATCGCTCAACGCCGCGCGATCGTCGTCCACAGGCGCGAGGGATCGCCGCTCAGCCCCGCGACCGTCATTCGGGCTCTCGGCGAAGTGACCGCCGCGCCTTCGCAGCGCCGCCTTACGCGCGCGGACCGGCAGCGCGACCGTGAACACGCTTCCTTCGGCGGGCGTACTCTCGACGCGGAGCTCGCCGCCGAGCAGCTCCACCAACTCGCGCGAGATCGAGAGGCCAAGGCCTGTTCCGCCATACTTGCGGTTGGTCGTGCCGTCCGCCTGCCGAAACGCGTCGAAGATCACCTGGTGCTGGTGCGCCGGGATACCGATGCCCGTGTCCTCCACCGAGACCAGCACATCGTCTTGTTCGCCAGCGCGGGCACGGAGGCGAACCGTGCCGCGCTCGGTGAATTTCACTGCATTCGAGAGCAGGTTCGTGATGATCTGCTGCAGCCGCACGCTGTCCGTCTCGATGCGTTCGGGACAGCCGGGTTCGAGCGCGACCGTCAGGTCGAGCTGTTTCTCACGCGCCAGAGGGGCAAAGCGCTGCTTGGCTGCTTCGAATAGCTTGCCGAGGTCGAGCGGCTCGATCGTGAGCTCTAGCTTCCCCGCTTCAACCTTCGACAGATCGAGGATGTCATTGATGAGGGTGAGCAGGTCGTTGCCCGCCGAGTAGATATTGGCGGCGTATTGGACTTGCTCGTCGGTCAGGTTCCCCTGCTTGTTGTCGAGGAGGAGCTTCGCCAGGATGAGCGCGCTGTTGAGCGGCGTCCTCAGCTCGTGCGACATGTTGGCGAGGAACTCGGACTTGTAGCCGCTCGCGCGCTCGACCTCGGTGGCCCTCTTCCGCAAGACGTCCTGCGTCGAGGCGAGATGCTCCTTCTGTAGCTCGAGCGTGCGCGCCTGCTCCTCGAGTTGGCCGTTCGTCTCCTCCAACTCGACCTGCGATGTTTTGAGCGCCTCCTGGTGACTCTCGAGCTCTTCGTTGGCTGTCTGGAGCTCCTCGTGTTGAACCTGCAGTTCCTCGGCTTGACGCTGCGTCTCTTCGAGCAGCTCCGCTTGGCGCTGGCGGTACTGCGCCGAGCGGATGACCATTCCCACCGAGGACGCGACGGTGTCGAGCAGCTCACCCGTCGCTTTGGGAGGGGCAGAGAAGAACCCGAGCTCGATGACGCCGTTCACCGCGCCGTCGGCCAGCGTGGGCAGCAGGCAAAGCGTCCGCGGCTTGGCGGCGCCAATGCCGGAGCGCACGTCGATGTAGCCATCGGGAAGGTCGTTCAAGAGGACGGCGCGGCCGTCGGCAGCGGCCTGGCCGACGAGCGTCTGCCCGGCGGCGACGACCTCGCTTCTTGGGTCGAGAGACTCGAGCCCGTGACCAGCCACGCGGACAAACGACCCGTTGCCGTTGCCGACGTAGAGGCTCCCGACCTGCGCACCGAGATACTCGGCGAGGAACGAGAGGACGCGGCGGCCCTGCTCGCTGACGTCCCGCTCGCCGAGCATCTTCGCGGAGAGCTGCACCTGTCCTTGGTCGATCCAGTCTTTGAGGGCGATGCGCATCTTGGCGCTGATGAGCTGACGGCCCGCGAAGCCGAGCGCGATGAGCACCGCGCCGCCCAGAGACCGGTTGACGCGAGCGGCGGTGACGAGCGCCTCCACCGGCGGCGGAGGCGAGTACGCGTAGCCGAGCGCGAGCAGTGCGGTGCAGATAAACCCTAGCGCCACGGGCAGAAGAGGGCGGGACGTGAAGAGCGACAGGGCGAGCGGAATGAAATAGAGCACCCAGACCGACAACCCGAGGGACGTGGAGAGGTCGAGCCCGAACATCGCCGCCATCGAGACAGCGATGAGCACGACAGCCCAAGGCCGTTCGTCGCCAGCGCGCTTCATGGTGCGTCCCGCAAGTGCCGACGGACAGCGTCCCGCAGCAGTCCAAGGTCGAGCGGCTTCCAGAGGACGTCCGGGCCTGTAAGCTGAATGCGGCGCTCAGCCGTGATGAGCAAGACAGGGATGGCGCCAAGGACTGGGTCGCGTCCCAGCTCGTCGCGAAACTGCCATCCGTCCATCACCGGCATGACGAGGTCCAGGACGATCAGGGACGGCCGCGCGCCCTGTGCGCCGCGCAGCATGGCGAGCGCTTCGGCGCCGTCGGCAGCGTGAGCGACCGAATAACCCTGGTCGGACAAGTACTCGCCGACCGTCTCGCGGAGCACCTCGTCGTCATCCACGACGAGGATGGTGGGCCCAGGCTGCACGGTGAGCACAGGCGAGAGCGGCTCGTTTCCAGGGCGCTTCCGCCCACCGCTGCGCATCCACGCATCCACCTCCGACAACTTCAGCTTCCACAACTTGCCGATCTTCTGGGCAGGCAAACCGCGGTTCTCGATCCAGCGGTAGACCGAGTCCTTACGGACTCCGAGATACTCCGCGATCTGCTCGATAGAGACCCAGGCTTCAGCCGCGTGGCCGTCTCCGAATGGCAGTGATGTCGGTGCTTTCCACATCGGTGGAGAGTTTGTACGCAACCCTGTCACTCCGTGCAATAGTCGATAAAAGTAGAAAATACGCGCTCGAGGGCGCCTGTTCACCGTCAGACGGGACTCGAACTCTGGTTCAAGGGCGGCACCAGCCTCTCGAAGGGCTACGACGTCCGCTGCTCCGAGGACCTCGACTTGATGGTTCTGCGCGGCGCTGTCGCGGGTCTGCCCGCCGTGTCGAACTGGACCAGCGCGAACAAGGGACCGATCGCGGCGAGGCGTGCGTTCTACGAGGCGCTCCCCGGAGCCTTCGTCATCCACGCCGTGATGGTGGAGATCGACGCGAAGGCGCAGGACAAGTAGGCGCGCAGCATCAACCTCGTGGGGCGCTACCCGGGCGTGATGCTCGAGCAGGTCTCGCCGACGATGAGCCCCTATGTGTTCTTCGAGATCGGCCGCGCGCGCGTGGTGCCCTTCTTCGAGAAGCCTCTCACCTCGTTCGTCCACGACTGGCTGGAGCGGCGCGACCAGCTCGGCGGGTACACTGACAACCGACCTCGCGCCGTGCGGTGTGTGCATCCATTGGTGACGCTCCTCGAGAAGCTCGACGCGCTCTCGCGAAGGTACGCCCGCGAGACGCTCGAGCCCGACGGCTTCGCGCGCCACTACGAGGACGCCGCTCACGTCATCCGCGCGCTGGCCAGCCTACCTGCCGCCCCGCAGTCGCCGCGCGCGCTCGCCGACGAGATGCTCGGCGAGAACGATCTCGCTGCGATCCCCAGCCCAGACGAGCCCGCGCTCGTGCTGGACGACGCCGCTCGTCGCACGGCGGTCGAGCAGGCTCTGGCGCGCATCAAGGGAATGTTCTGGGGGCCACGCATCCCAGTCGAAGAGGCCTGCGCGACGATCCGCGAGTGGATTCGAGAGAATCCTCGGATGAACAAACGGCTCCACGAGAAGAATCGCGTCGGCGAGTTCAAGGAGCGGCGAGGTAGCCGCAAGCTTAGAGGTAGCCGCTCAGGTAGCCGCCTCTTTTTCTGCCCTCTCGCTTTGCGCTGAAGTGGCTTGTTTTTGGGCTCCGCATGGGAAGCGACTTGCGAACCACTCTGTGCGGTTCTTTTCGGGACAGAGCGGCGAGAATCGCACCGTCCATCAGAGAGCGAAAGGCCGAGATTCCTGGTGCTTGAGCGCGCCCATCCGGGACGCGCATGGGGCCCCACTCGCGACTCGCGGCGCTGGCCGCGTTCAACGGTGCGAGCACCGTCCGGCCCGACGAAGGCCAGGTCGGCGCCCACGTGGCCCGCTGGCGCTCCGTGGGCGGCTCGGGGAGCAAAGCCCACCGCAACGGTGGCCGCGTCGCTCACCGACGACGCGCAGCCTCCTCGGCGGCCACGGAGTCGCGCAGATGCTGGAGAGCCGACTTCGGACGGCTCGTCGGCGCGCAGCGCGCGAGGATGATCTTCCAGCCGTTCCGAGCGGCAGCCGCCTCCGCGACGATGCCGGCGACCTCGGCAGGGTCGACACGCTCCTCGGAGATGCGCACGGTGCTGCCGTAGTCCGCGGCCAGCGCCCGTCGCTCGCTCGGGCTCGTCGCGCGCTCGAGCACCCGCGCGTACGCCTCGCACGAGTAGGCGAAGGTCTCGCGCTTGCGGTACCCGATGTCGAGGAGCCACTCCTTCGTCCTCGTCTCGCGAAGGCCGACCGTGGCGCGCTTGCAGTTGTGGAAGATGTGCGCGGCCTCGTGGACGATGAAGTCGGCGAAGGGGTCGTCCTCGGCGAAGTAGTCGGGCGAGACGTAGCAGGTCGTCTCCTCGCTCAGCCCCACCAGTCGCGGTGCGTCCTCGCCGAGGAGATCGGCTCCAAGGCTCGCCAGGTGCAGGTTCGCCAGTGTCCAGGCCGAGCTGTCGTAGCCGTGCTCGAGCAGCAAGGCCTCGATGTTGGCGCTCGTGAGAAACACGACGGACTTTTCGAGCGTCGCGAGCACTTCGTCCTGCTCGACCCGCGGGAAGAGCCCGCGCACCATCGGCTCGACCTTGCCGCGCGTGAGCGCGACGGTGTCGGCCTGTGGCAGCGGCTCGTGGCTGAGTCCCTCGGCAAGCCGGCGGACCTCGCGAACGAGGCCACCGCGGAGGTCTTCGTGAGCGCGGTTCGCGCGGTCCATGAAGCCGTTCCCGGGCCACGCCGCGTGGTGCGGGTCGGTCTCGCCGGTGCGGAGGTAGCGTTCGACCTCGTCGGCGATCGTGGACGGCGCCATCGGCATACTAAACCTCGACCGAGACAAGCGCCTCTGCCTCGATCCGCGGCTTGATCGCGGCATACACACCGGGGCCGAATACCGAGACG
>Ga0335394_10011180_pt1 | contig 10110 bp, 15 predicted proteins | sample MAT03_FD_205741 | JGI IMG/M metagenome (GOLD analysis project Ga0335394, IMG submission 205741) | Freshwater microbial communities from Lake Fryxell liftoff mats and glacier meltwater in Antarctica - MAT-03 (spades assembly) (version 2) ...
CGCACATCCCGGTCTATTCCAACGTCCACGCCAGCCCGGTCACCAAAGCCACCGAAATTCCCGATCTGTTAGTGCGCCAACTCACCGAACCTGTCCGCTGGGCCGCATCGGTCATTCGCATGCAGCGAGACGGCATTCATGAATTCTGGGAACTCGGACCCGGCAAAACGTTGAGCGGGATGATTGGGCGAACGGTGAAAGAGGTGGTGTGCAAGAATTTGGATAAGGCGGCGGATGGGGAGGGGTTTGTGGGGTGAGGGCAGGGGTGGGCGTCATCCCGTTAGGCGTGGATGATTGAGTACTGCAGCAGGAGTTGACAGAGGCTGGGATCTCGCTCATGCTCACGGATATGAATGTAAGTCGATTGTTTGGATTTAGGCGGAATGTTTGGCGAACTGGTTTCGCCAAGCATGCTTCCCAATAAGATTATTGGGCATCGCTATGTCATTAGGACGCAAACTATCACGATACAATTCATCGGATTCACATGAATCGGATCATAGAGATCAGATGCCATCCGATCTGTCCAAGTGTAAATCTAGAATCATGTATATTGAGGATAAATCTGGTGGTCTAGTCGGGGCGGCCCGGATAGGGCGTGTCTATTTCTCAAAAACCGGCAAATCACTGTATTATAACGGAAAGACATTCAGATCTCTGAAGGGAGCCGGGTTTAAGGCGAATTACTTCGAAACGCAGACCTTGAATCACTATTGGATATCTGGACCAAGACGTGATCAAGACGATCGCTTATATGGCGGATTTGACGGCGTAGAGATCGATGACGATGTGCGGTTGGAATATCAGCAGACGTGCACTGCCCAACCAGGCGGTAAACCGGCCGGAGATTCGCGGCCATCGGTGTCTTGAGCATGAAGACGCTTCAGATCATCAATAAAATGCAATCCATGTTGTCTATTTGAATTCAGTTTATTGGCTCGCCCTGTCGACACTGCTTGCCGTAACTTGACGATGGATGTCATTCATTGCGCTCTTTCTGCTTTAGTCAGACTGCCAAGCCTTCGGATTCACGGTTCTGCCCAACAAGTGGATGCATCGGAGGTCGGATGCGCGCTTGTCCCGCTTGGCAAATACTGCTGTTCCGGCCCCGGTAATCCTTAACGTTAGGCGAATCGCAATGAGATACGTACTTCTAATCTTAATAGCATTAAGGGCTTACGGAGCTGATGTATTTCCTGGATACTATAAGCTGGATATAACTGAATCGAATAATGTGTGGGCTATGGTTATTCCAGAAATACAAAATCGTGTTCCTTGGGATAGGTATTCAAAATGGTATGTTACAATTCAAGGTCCTAATGTTTCAGGTGATGACTTTAAGGGGGATGTGTATAGGGAAATTCGAAGGTCATGGTTTAGCGACAGCGGTAAAATATTCTTAGAATACAAATACGATCTTTTTTCTGATTCTCCAGAAGACGTGGAGAATCCAAGGCTAAGTGTATCAATTGAACGCATTCTCCAAGATATAATAATAGTAGACGTTAGTTATGGATTTTCATTGGCTGGTGGATCATTTCGTTTGGTTTACAAATTTGAGACGGGAGATTGGATCCTAAAAAATGAATTAGGTGGCGGGACTAGATAATCGCCTAACCAGGCGCTGGAAACGAGCGAGTGACATTTTCTTTCCAGTCTCCGCTTGGCCAAGAATTCGTGGCGAATAGGCTGTAATGGATTGCAAAATATTATACCGCCGCTCAGTTCTTGACGCTGCGCTCAGTGTCTGTAACATTGGCACCCACGTACATCCTCCAATTCCAATCCGCGCTATGTCGGCCACTCACCGTTTTGGCTTGATGCTAGCCAGGGGAAAAACCATGAAGCAGATTCATATTTTTATCATATTTTTTCTGTTTATGGGCATTGTCCATACCGAAGAAAAAAAGTTTAAATTTTCAGAGGGTGTTTCTGGGTTTACTTGGGGAATGGGCGTCGAAGAATGCAAAGCGAAACTAAAGGATATCATTGCGGCTATACGCCTTAGTGACAACGAATTTATTCTAGTTGCAGAACGAGGATTCGCTCTAAAATTTACCAACAAATCGCTAACTGGCGTAATACATGGCGATATATTTAATTGGGGCATTTCAAGAATGATGGATGATCGCCCAGAAATTGTCAAGAACAGGCAAGAGATAACCGATGGCATCCGGATGGACATGAGCTACCAAAAGATAAATGAATTATTGGATGGAAAAATTGGGAAAGAACCAGGCTTTTCAGCAGCCATTGTCATGGATGGCATAAGTATTAATCTAAAATTTTCTTCTTCAGATATTGATGGGAAAAAAGAATACCGTCTTCTTTGGTTTAGTGCCTTGGCAAATATCGCACAATCGCCAAGCGATCTTGATGTTTTGAAAGAGATCGGTAGATAATATAAATCCGTACGTCAATTCTTCAGATGTGAATTCGGAATTGCCAACAACCGGGTCAGCCGGAGGCCATGACTGCCGCGTTATTCGTGCCGGTATCCGCGTTGCCCACCACGCGGTTTCCGTTTACGCCTTCTTGGTGGTGTCACGGCCCCGATTGCACTAAACAGTAGGCGAAGAAAATGAAAGCCACCTGGAATAGCGTTGCATTTGTATCGATCGTATCCGGTTTGATCGGATTTGGCCTGTTCTTCGCTTCCGCAACGATTTTCTGGCGTATTCACCCTTATTCAGATAACGCCACCGCGGAGGAGATCAAATTGGTTTGGGCGATTCACGTTCTTTCGGAGAAGCTATTCGGCTTTTTGGTCTTGGTCATTTGTGCTATTGGCGCAGCAATTCCACTCCGAAGAAATTGGAGATACGGATTCGTTGCCGCAATAGGATCAGGAATCACATTTCAGGCGATCATAATCATCGCCTACGTGGCCCGCTTTGGTTTTACGCCCTACCTTGAGCACAATAGATTCTGGTCGACGATGTGCACGACGATCGCGATTTCAGCACTTTTTGGTTTCCTCTCCATCTGGGGTTCGTACCGCCGCGAGAACAAACACTAAGTATTGATATCAAGCCTGCATTGCAACGCTCATTCCGAATCGCCTAACAAACCGGACATCATAGTGGACGAGCCACCTTGTCTTCGGGCATCTTGCAATTGAACTCAGGCTAAAATAATGAATGTGGGCATGCGCCTGCTGTAAACCGCATCTGGCCTCTGTGATCTCCGTCCATGATAACCGACAGTGGGAACGGAATACGATGATCCCCGAGGCAGCCACCCTGGGATCGCCGAGTTGCACTCGGCAGGGCCACACAGCAAACGAGAACTTTTGGCAGACGAGGGCGCATGGCGCATGCGTTTCGAGCCGAGTGCAACTCGGCGATCCCAGGCGGTGCTGGACGGGGGTGGCGATCCTGGTTTGGCGGGAAGGCGGGGTGGCTGGTGGAGTTTGTGCCGTTACGTCGTAGGAATCGTTATGCAGCTCTGGAACGTGAGGCACGGGCCCTCGGTGCACTAAGTATTGGAGTGAATGATGAATGTCTTGATTACCGGCGCCACCGGCAACGTCGGCCTTGCGGTTATTGAAAAACTCAGGCAGCTTCGGCCTTCGATTTCAATCATTGCAGGTGTACGAAACGTCGAGAAAGCCCGGGCCATTTTTGCCGCCCATGGGAACGTCGAGCTGCGTCTATTTGACTTTGAGAATGAAGGCACTTTTGACCGGGCCCTCGACGGCGTAGATATCGTTTTCTTGCTCCGGCCGCCGCACTTGGCTGATGTGGATCGGTACTTTGCGCCATTCTTGCGATTGATTGCGGCGAAGGGGACGATGAAGGTGGTGTTCCTCTCGGTGCAAGGAGCGGAGCGGTCAACCGTGATCCCCCATCGAAAAATAGAACTTCTGCTTCTGGAATATGGGATCGACCATATTTTCCTGCGGCCGAGCTATTTCATGCAGAATTTGACTACCACGCTCCACGGCGAGATCGCAAACGAGCGAACCATCACCCTTCCAGCCGGGCGAGCCACATTCAATTGGATCGATATTAACGACATTGCCGAAATTGCTGCCGTCCTCATAAGCAGCTTCGAAGCACATCGAAATAAAGTGCTCGTCATCTCCGGGAAAGAGAATTTGGATTACCCGAGCGTCGTTGAAAAAATTAATCGGATCTGCTCAACCCATATCACCTACCGAAGTGTCGGACCGCTTCGCTATTATTTTCTGAAGAAAAAGTCCGGCATGAAACCTATGATGATTGCGGTCGCGTTCCTCCTCCACTTTTTGCCCAGGCTGCAAAAGGAACCGGAAATAGTCCCCTCAATACGATCAGTTTTGGGCAGAGACCCGACCTCCATCGATGCATTTATCACAAGAAACAGGAAATATTTTACTTAACTCTACGTTCCCATTTAGGGCTATAGCTTTTTGAGTAGCGATAGGAGTGGAACAAACGATATTCTCGTGCGGCGTCCCGGCTAACAGTGTGTTGCCATTTGCCGTATTTTGTTTACTGTGCAAGCCTATGAAGCGTACCCTTTTTATCTGTTGCTTGGCAATATCGTCGGTTCATTCAGCAGAATACCGAATTGATTTCGGTGACGCTGCATTCGATAAAAAGACGATGATGCAACATATTGAAATGATCGCACGGGACTCGTCGTCACGATGGCAAAGTGTGAAAATAACCGAGAAATTAAATGGACAAGATCGCAAATCGATGAATTTAATTTATTTTGATGTTTCATTTAAAGACGAAATCGATATGGGGAAATTTAGCAGCGAAATCGAGGCGCTCTCTGGAATCAAGGTAACAATGAGTAAGGTAGCTGAGGAATAATTTGCTACTGCCGACTAAGGAGCTCAGGCGATTAGCGGTAAGGACCGTCGTATTTCCAAAGCCGTACGCAGCCGCAGTGTCATCCGGGCGCTTATTTGACCGCTCGCCAATCCAAAACGCGCAATTTCGGTACCCGTTTGATATCCGCGTCATTGCTAATCATGGTGAGCTTTAAATTCATAGCGGTCGCCGCAATTTGGCAATCGGCCAGGGCTATGGTGATTCCCTTCGCTTCCATTTCGGCACAAAGGATTCCGGCTTTGGCGGCGGTCTCGGTATCGAAGGGAATCACGGTTATTCCAGAAAGGAAATGGTTAACGGCGGCAGTCAGCCGGGGTGATTGGCGTTTGGTTTCGCCGTAGCGAAGCTCCATGACTGTGACCGCACTTATTGCTAGAGCCGACGGCTTGGCATTTTGAATCTGGCGAACTACGCTATCGACGCCGCGGAGATAGTCGCTGACGGCATTGGTATCGAGGCAATATTTCAGGCGTGGCTCAGGCATTAGGAAGCAAACGGATCGCGGGCGGGTTCCTTGGAGTCCGGACGTTCGATCGGTTCGTCCCAGGACCCGGCGGCGGCCAGGAATCCTTCAGGCCAGGCATCAAGAATCGGTTCCAGTACAATCCGATCGCCTTCCCAGCGCTCACGCACCCGAGTGCCTCGGGGCAGTCGGCATTCACCAACCAGCCGTATGGCCAAGCTGTTCCCTATCTTGAAGACGATGGTTTCGCTCATGCGGCGAGGATATCCATTGCGGATATCCAAGGCAAGCGAATTGCGAACTCAGGAACGCTAGGGAACGGCCCAGGTAAGTGACGAGGGAGCACGGTGGACGTGCGGAAGCGGCACCTGCGTTTCGAGCCGAGTGCAACTCGGCGATCCCAGGGAGCGGTTTGCGGTGGGCGGCGGTCTTGCCTTGGTGGGTGCGGGGGCGAATGGTGGAGTTTATGCCGCCATGCCATAGGAATTTGCATGCTGTTTCTTGGCTGTGCGCCTCATTTGGTCGTGGTGGGACTGTTGCTGGCTAGCGGCGGGGTGCAGGCCAGCGAAACCGTGACGGTGTTTGCGGCGGCAAGTACCACCGATGTGCTGACCACGATTGCGACGCAGTACACGACCGCGACGGGGGTGAGGATCGTCTGCAGTTTTGGCGGTAGCAGTACTTTGGCGCGGCAGATTGAGGCGGGCGCACCGGCGGATGTGTTTCTGTCGGCTGATGAGGCGTGGATGGATCATGTGCAACAGGCCGGGGCTATTCAGGCGCAGACACGGCGGGATCTTTTGGGCAATCGTCTGGTGCTGGTGGGTCCGGTGGCGCAGCCGCTGGTGATTCCAATTGAGCCGACGTTTGCATTTGCAGCAGCATTTTCGGGGCGCTTGGCGGTGGCGGATCCGACCCATGTGCCGGCGGGGCGCTACGCGCAGCAGGCGTTGCAGGGCTTGGGCTGGTGGGAGGGGGTGCGCGATCGCTTGGCGCCGACGGCAGATGTGCGCGCGGCGTTGCGGTTGGTGGAGCGCAACGAGGTGGCGCTAGGCATCGTCTATGCCACCGATGCGGCGTGCAGTCAGGGCGTGACCGTCGTCGCCACTTTTCCGGAAACGCTGCATACCCCGATTCGCTATCCGGTGGCGGTGACCAGCACGGGCGGGCCTGCTGCCCTGGCCTTTGTGGATTACCTTTCTTCGCCCGTGGCGCAGGCGTCCTGGGAGCAGGCTGGATTTATAAACATGCCTCGGGTGCAGGCCCCGGCGGGGACTCCGTAAATGCTCAGTGCCGAAGAATGGGCGGTGATCGGTCTGAGTGCCAAGGTTGCATTCGTCGCCATGCTGATCCTGACGATTCCAGCTATTGCCATGGCGTGGCTGTTGGCGCGACGCTCATTTCCCGGAAAAACGCTGGTGGATGCGTTGGTGCACCTGCCCTTGGTGCTGCCGCCGGTGGTGACCGGTTATGTGCTCTTAGTCATCCTGGGTCGGCGCGGAATTATCGGCAATTGGCTGTATGAGACCTGGGGTATTTCTATCGCTTTCACCTGGAAAGGTGCAGCTATTGCAGCGGCGGTGATGGCATTTCCGTTGATGGTGCGCTCCGTGCGTTTGGCGATGGAAATGTCCGATCCCCGTTTAGAGATTGTCGCGCGCAGTCTCGGCGCCGGTCCCTGGCGGGTACTGCTGACAGTAACGCTGCCCCTGGCCCTGCCCGGCATTATTTCCGGCTGGGTGCTGGCATTCGCCCGCAGCCTGGGTGAATTCGGGGCGACGATGACCCTGGCCGGGAATATTCCCGGTGAATCGCGGACTCTGCCGGTGGCCATTTATGCCTTATTGCAGATGCCGGACGGCGACCAGCGCGCGCAGCGTTTGGTATTGATCACCATCGCCATTGCCCTGGGCGCATTATTGACCGCGGCCTGGGTGCAGCGCCGCTGGCAGCGGGCGCGGGGCCCAGGTCAGGTCGGCCAAGGCGAAGGATTCGGCCTGTGATTTCCCTGGCCGTCCATTTTCAACGCGGGGATTTCCAGCTTGCGGTCGAATTCAAAAGTGACGCGCCGATCACCGGTTTGGTCGGTCCTTCGGGAGCCGGAAAAAGTACGCTTCTGCACGTGATTGCGGGTGTTCTGCGTGCGCAGCGTGCCCGCCTCGAGATCGATGGCGTGGTGCTCGAAGACACCGCGAACGGAATCCGTGTGCCCACGCATCGTCGCCGCATCGGCTTGGTCTTTCAGCAGGGCCTGTTGTTTCCGCATTTAAATGTGCGCGACAATCTGCATTACGGCTACGATCGTACCCCCGTTGCCCAGCGCCGGTATGTACCTTCTGCCATGATCGCATTATTGCGCTTAGGTAATCTGCTCGAACGCCCGGTTCACCGTTTATCCGGGGGTGAACGGCAGCGCGTTGCGCTGGGCCGAGCGGTTTTAGCGTCACCGCGGTTATTGCTCTGCGATGAGCCTTTGAGTCAGGTCGACCAGGAGCATCGCGTCGAGATCCTGGCCCATATAACCACGCTGAGCGAGCATCTGCCGATGGTCTATGTCAGCCATGACCATGCGGAATTGGCGCGATTGACGACACGGATATTGACCTTGCGTGGTGGGTGTTTGGAAGTTTAGCTTTGGTTATGTGATGGACTGGGTGGGTTGATGGCCGTTTTTGGTTCGAGCCCACTGCAACTCGGCGATCCCAGGGGGCGTAATGAGGCAAATATTAGCGTTGATCGAAGCGGAGTCGGCCTGCCCGGCCCATTTCCAGCCACGCACGCACCGAAGCCTGATCGCCACTCGCTAACGCGGCATCCAACGCTGTTAAGCGTGCCTGCATGTCCTGTAAGCCGACCCGCACATTCTCGGCATTGGCCAACAGAATGCCGGCCCACAGATCGGGGCAGCCGGCGGCGACGCGGGTGGTGTCGCGGAAACCGCCGGCGGCGAGGGGGGCGGCTTCGGCATCAAGGCCAGCGGCTACGGCGCAGGCGGCGGCGTGCGGCAGGTGCGAGGCGGCGACGATGGCGCGGTCGTGCAGTTCTGGATCCAAACGGTGCACGCGCGAACCGACAGCGGTCCACAGGGCGTGCACGGCGTCGACGGCGGTGACGGGCGTATCCGCGGTCGGGGTGACCAGGACCAGGGCGTCGCGGTACAACTCGGCTTGCGCTGCGGCCAAGCCGGTGCGGTGGCTGCCGCACATGGGATGACTGCCGACAAAGCGCCCGGCGCGGGCGAGGTCGGCCAATGCGCGGCACAGGGGGCCTTTGACGCTACCAACGTCGGTGAAGACCGCATTCCCTGGCAGACTGGCGCCGCTGCGGATCTGCTCGGCGAGGACCTCGACCGGGGTGCACACCACCGCGAGATCCGCTTGGGCCAGGCCGTCGGCGAGGGCGGTCACGGCGGTACCAAAGCCCAGATCCTGGGCCTGCTGGGCGACCTCGGGGCGGCGATGGTGAAGCAATACCCGCCAGCCCGCGCTGGTCAGCGCTGCGGCAAGGCTCCCGCCCATAAGGCCGAGGCTACTGATCAGGACGGTTTGCGACATGGCGTGCGGATTCAACGGCTGCGACTCGCTCGCGAAAGGGAATTGTTGGGCCAGCGCTGAGCCCCAGGTGCGACCTGAGGGAACACCGGCGGAACCTTGCCCATCAGGGCCTCGGCTAGTGCACGCATTTTCGTCTCATAGCGATACCAAAATATGCTATGAGTCTGCCGATTTCGTCAGCACAGCTCGGCGACCCGAGGAAGTTCCTCTTCGCTACGGTCACGTCACCTTGGGAATAGTGAACGAGAATTTCGACCCCACTCCCGGTTCAGAGGTCAGCCAGACGTGCCCACCGAGGTGACTGATGATTTTCTTGATGGTGGCGAGCCCGATACCCGAACCTTCGGATTCCTTGGGCTTGAGCCGCTGGAACAGCTCAAACACCCGGTCGAAGTGGTCGGCGTCGATGCCCATGCCATTGTCGGTGACCGAAAAGGTCCAGCAGGTATCCGACTCGACCGCGGCAACCACGATCACTGGTTGGCGATCTGGCGCCCGATATTTGATCGCGTTGGCGAGCAGATTCTGAAAGACGAGATCAAGGTGATGCGGCCCGGCCATAACCGTCGGCATCGCACTCTGGGAAATCTTGGCCCCGGATTCGGTGATCTGCTGTTCGAGATTGGCAATGGCGTTGGCGAGCGCGGCGGTGGTGTCGATGGGTTCTTTGGCGCCAGCGACTGCCACTTTGGCATAGCACAGGATAGCTTTCACCATCGCTATCAAGCGCTCCGAACTCCCGATTGCAGAGGCGATGTAGCGCATGGCCTTTTCGTCGAGCACCGGAGCGTAGCGTTGTTCGAGCAGGGTCAGGTAGCTGGTGATCATGCGCAGCGGTTCTTGGATATCGTGCGATGTCACCGAGGCGAAGCGGTCGAGATCCTCGTTCGATCGGCGCAGGTTGTCGCTGGTCGCGACAAGGGCGGCCTCGACCCGCTTGCGCTCGGATACATCGCGCATGGACAGCAGCACGTAGCGGCTGTCGCCGAGATCCAGGGAGGTAGCAGAACCTTCCATGGGAATGTGGCGACCGTCGTGGGTGGCCAGCTCCGCCTCGAACAGCGGTACTGGGGACTGCTGGGCGGAGTTCCGCATCACGGTGAGGGCTTCGCCCGGCCATTGCCGGGCCACGTCTTGCGCGGGGAGGGCGATCAGTTCTTCGTAGGTGCTGCCGAAAAGGGTGCACGCACTGCGGTTGGCGTAGGCGTAGCGGCCGCTGTGGTCGAGCAGCAGATGGCAATCAGAACTGCGCTCGCTGATGAACTTG
>Ga0335394_10011194_pt1 | contig 10102 bp, 9 predicted proteins | sample MAT03_FD_205741 | JGI IMG/M metagenome (GOLD analysis project Ga0335394, IMG submission 205741) | Freshwater microbial communities from Lake Fryxell liftoff mats and glacier meltwater in Antarctica - MAT-03 (spades assembly) (version 2) ...
CCGTGCGTGTCACCGACTCCACGGGCTTCGTGGACGACGCGGGCCTGCGAGTGGTGGTCTGGAATCCCGCCCCGCCCGGACTCAGCGCCGGACTTGTCGGGGCGAGTTTCCAGATGCAACTCACGGGCACGACCGGCCAGCACTACCGCGTCGAGTATCAACCCGCGCTTTCACCCGCCGGCGCCTGGCAGAGTTGAACGGATATTGCCTCGCTCGCCGTCTCGCCGCTGCGGCTCACTGAACCCGCGGTTCACGGGCAACGTTTCTACCGCGCTAGCTCGCAGCCTTGATCGGGCCTTCACTTCACAGCTCGACGACGCGGGCGAGCGGCTGGCTGAATCCGCGCGCTCAGGGAGCGGGGCGCGACCGGTTGGGCCGCGACCGGCGGGATCCTGACGCGGCCCGCGGCGCGCGGCTTGGCCAAGAACTCGCCCCGCCAGCGCATTGACTTGCGCGCGATTCGCAGGCATACATCCCGCAGGAGTCAGGAGATGCAAACCAACACTGCCATCCAAAGCGAGCCAACGACCGATGTGGTCGTCAGCACGGTCGCCAGCAAATTCGCCCCGAGCAGCTACGCCTCGTCGCCGGAATACAACGAGATGGTGCTCTCGTTGCTGCACCAGGCCGCGGCCAGCGGCGACGTCGAGAGCCAGTCCAAGCTCGGGGCGATGTATGCCTGCGGCGATGGCGTGGCGAAGGATTACGAGCAAGCCCTGCCCTGGCTGGCGCGCGCCGCGGACAAGGGCGATGCCCTGGCGCTTTACAATCTCGGCGTGATGCTGGCTCACGGTTACGGCATGCCGGCCGAGCCGAATCGCGGTTTCAACTGTTATCTCAAAGCCGCCAAGGCCGGCAACCTGGACGCGATGAACAACCTGGGCTGGTGTTATCAGCAAGGCCACGGCTGTGTCCGCAACCTGAATTTCGCCTTCGCCCGCTATCGCGATGCCGCCGACCGCGGGCACGCGGCGGCGCTGTCCAATTGCGGTTACATGAAGGAACTCGGGCTGGGGACGCCGGCGGATGTGGAGGAGGCCTTCCGCTACTATCGCGGCGCCGGGGCGAAAGGCTGTCTCGAAGCCCTCTACAATCTGGGCCGCCTGCTCATCTTCACCAATAGCTGGTTCGCCGACTTTGAGGCGGGGATCGAATGGCTGCGGCAGGCGGGCAAACAAGGTTCCGCGGACGCGCTCAATCTCCTCGGCTGCATTCACTACAAGGGGTTTCGCGTGCCGCGGGATTACGCGCTGGCGCTAACCTTTTTTCAGGCGGCCGCGGCGCTGGGCAACGCGCCCGCGCGCAGCAATCTCGGCTGGCTCTACCAGCACGGCTACGGGGTCGAGCGCGACCTGGCCCAGGCGATCGCTCATTACCAGGAAGCGGCGCAGATGAGGTATCCCTGTGCCCTGTGCAACCTCGGGGTCATCTATTACACCGGCCACGACGTGCCGCGCGATTTAGACCTGGCCTTTCAGTGCTTCGAGGCCGCGGTGGAGTTGGATGATGCGGTCGCCCGGTTTAATCTCGCGCTCTTGCTCCTCAACCCCAAGTCCAGCCAGCACAACGAAGCCCGCGCCCTCTCGCTCCTGAAACAATGCGCCCTGGCCGGCAACGAGGAGGCCATGGAATTGCTGCGGGACCGGCCCTCCGCGCCGGCCCGGCCGGCACCGAAACCGGCGGGCGAAATCGCCCCCGCATGAAGCATCACTGGCAAACTCTTTTCGCCGTCGCGGTGCGAACCGTCGGAGCGCGGCTGTCTCAGCCGCAGCCGCGTCCGCCAGCCGCTGGCCCCCGGCTTCGTCACCGCGTCCACCGGCGCGTTCCCACTCCCTTTTCGGCGGTCGTGAGGCCTCGACGAAATAGCTGGCTAGGCCCTGATTCCCCGCGGCTGCGGCTGGGCCAGCCGCGCTCCGCCGTGCGGCCCCGACCGCACGGCGGCGCGTGCCTTCCGGGCTTCGGACTTCGGGATTCGGAGTTCTTTCGGATCTCGGATTTCGGGCTTCGGATTTCAGGCTGAAACTTAATCCCCTCCCGCGTGCTCAGACTCGTCTATCACACCAACGTTTTTGGGGCGCTGCACTTCGAGTATTCGCAGCCCCATGTGCGCGTCGGCAGTTGCCGCGACAACGATCTGGTCCTCCTGCATCCCTCCGTCGAGCCATATCACTGCACGCTGGCGCTGGCGGAGGACTCGCTCGCCGTGCTGCCGCCGAACGTGACCGACGAGCCGGCCGACGACGCCCCGCGTTACGGCCCCGGCGACGAGTTGGTGATCGGCGCGCTCACGCTCCGCGTCGAGCGTTCACCCAACACCATTGCGGTACCGCCGCCCAAGGTGGAGACCCAGCCCGCGGGGCGCACGCATCGCGGTTACTGGAAGGCCGATTATGAAGCGGTGCCGGAAGCTGCCCGCTGGCTTTGCGCACACTGCCAGCTCCGGTTCGAGGACCGCCAGATCCACGCCCTCGGCCTCGAGGGTCGGAGCAAACACATTTTCTGTCCCCAGTGCAGCGCGGAACTGGCGCTGCTGACGCCGCCCCCGCCGGAATTGCACGGCCTGCTGGGAGCCTTGAATTCCGGCTGGCTGAAGCTGCGCCGCGCCTTGGGGCTGCCGCAGCCGCAGCGCCGGAGGCGGAAGCCGGTGAAGGAGGAGGGCTGAGAGGTTCGAACTTCATCCTTCTTCCCCTTGAAACTCATCTCCTGGAACGTCAACGGCCTGCGCGCCGTCCTGCGCAAGAACTTCCTCGCCTACCTCGAGCGTGAGCAGCCCGACCTGCTTTGCCTCCAGGAAACCAAGTGTTCGCCCGACGACGTCGAACAACTCTGGCCGGCGACCTACACGACCTATTGGAACAGCGCGGAGCGCAGGGGCTACTCGGGCACCGCGATCTTCGCGCGCACCCGCCCACTGGCCGTGACTCTCGGCCTCGGCAGGCCGGCGCACGACCGCGAAGGCCGCGTGCTTACCGCCGAGTTCGCCGACTTCTTTCTCGTGAACGCTTATGTCCCCAACTCGCAGCGGGAGCTCACGCGGCTCCCCTACCGCCTGGAGTGGGATGCTGATTTCCGCCGTTACTTGAAGACGCTGGAGCGGCGCAAGCCCATCGTCTTCTGCGGCGACCTCAATGTGGCGCACACCGAACTCGACCTCGCCAACCCGAAGGCAAACGTGAAGAACCACGGTTTCACGCCCGAGGAACGCGCCGGCTTTAGCGAGTTGGTGAAAGCAGGCTTCGTGGACACCTTCCGCGAGTTTGAAAAAGGCGGCGGGCATTACACTTGGTGGAGCCAGATGACCGGTGCCCGCGCCCGAAACGTCGGGTGGCGGTTGGATTACTTCCTCATCTCGGCCGCGTTGCGTCCGCGTCTGCGCAGCGCCTTCATCCGCCCCGAGGTGCCCGGCTCGGACCATTGCCCGGTGGGCATTGAGCTGGGGGACGAGGGGGAATGACAAATGACGAATGTCGAATGACGAAAGAATGACGAAGCACGAAACCGCGTGGGACAGGCGTCGCGCCGGTCTCTAACTTCGTCTGCACAGGTCCATGCTCCGCGCGCTCGAACTTGGGACACTGTCACCTATCAGTGACCCCAGGAAAGGAATCTGGAGACAGGCGCGACGCCAGTCCCACGTCGCTGGTCGCGGCGCCAGCAATGGCAGCCACCGCATAGCTACGGCTTAGGACACGGCCGATCGCGAGGGTGATTCGTCGTTCTGACTTCGGGCTTCTTTCGTCATTTGCCATTGGTCATTCCCGATTCCCCGGCTTGAGCTTGCCGCCGTTCCAGTGTGTCCTTGGCGCGTGCCTTTCACCACCCGCTGGGCTGAGTATGCCGAATTCGGCGCATTGTTCTTCCTTCACGCGATGGCGATGGCGCTCTGGTTTGTGCCGCTGAGCACCGTGCTCGAGGCGCACGGCTTGCGGGACATCCGGCCCATGGCCTTTGCGACGACGGGTGTGGCGGCGTTCGTTTCGCCGCTGATTTTCGGGGCGATGGCTGACCGTCATGCCGCGCCCACCGCGGTGCTGCGCTGGCTGGGCGTCGCCACCGCGGGCGCGGTGGCGCTGGCCAGCACGGCCATCCAGCTCGGCTGGAGTCCCTGGCTGGTGCTGGCGCTGATTCAATTGCACTCCCTCTGCGCCGCGCCGACGTGGAGCATTTCGAGCACGATTGTGCTCTCCCGGCTGCAAGACTCGAAGCGGCAGTTCGGCCCCATCCGCGCCCTGGCGACGCTGGGTTGGGCGGGCGGCTGCTGGCTGGTCAGCGGGCTGGGGGCCGACAATTCGCCGCTCGCTGGCTACAGCAGCGCGGTGGCGTGGCTCGCCGTGGCGGGCTTCACTTATTGGCTGCCGTCCGTCGAGCCACCCAAGTCAGCCGGCGGCACCACGTTGCGCCAGCGCCTGGGTCTGGACGCCCTGGTCCTGCTCAAGCATCCGGATCATCGCGTGGTTTTCATCACGGCCGCGCTGTTCAGCATCCCGCTGGCCGCGTTTTATCCGTACACGCCGCCGCAGCTTCTGGAGTTGGGCTTCCAGCATACGTCCGCGTGGATGACGCTGGGGCAGATTACCGAAGTCATCGCCATGTTCAGCCTGGCCGGACTGTTTCTGCGGTGGCGGCTCAAATGGATTTTCGTCGCCGGCCTGAGCTTCGGCTTGCTGCGCTTCGGCCTCGCGGCGCTCAATGTGAAATTCTGGCTGCTGGCCAGCATCACGCTGCATGGCTGCGCCTTCACGCTGGTCTTCATCACCGCGCAAATCTACCTGGACCAGCGCGTGGACGCGGCGTGGCGGGGTCGGGCGCAGGCGTTGATGACGCTGATGATGAGCGGCCTCGGCAACCTGCTCGGCTTCCTCGGCGGCGGCGTGTGGTTTGCGGCCTGTGCGAGCGCGGCGGGAACGCGGTGGTCGTTGTTCTGGGGCGGGTTGGCAGGCGTCATCGCGGTGGTGCTGGCCTACTTCCTGGTGGCCTACCAGGGCAAGGGGACAAAGCCGGCAAACGGGTGAAAGGAAGCCTGCGAGGTACCGTCTTCTAGCTTTCCACATCGGTCTGGCTCTGCCCGGCCTTGCCGCGGGCGTTATTGAGCGGCTGGCTTCCGCTGGGTGCGTACCAGCAGCCACGCGAGGACCGGGGGCCAGACAAAAAAAGGCAGTACCATGATGGGCCAGCGCCATTGCATGAGTTCGGCATAGGCCGGCATGGGCATAAACTTGAGCATCAGCAGCGAGCTGCCTAACGGTGCCAGACCATTGATCGCCAGCAGCAGAAAGAGGATGAAGGCTGCCGCCTTCGGGTGGGCCTTCAGCCAGGCACCAGCCTGCCGCACGCGCCCTTTGGCGGGCCCGAAGACTCGCCACGCCAGGGCGAGCAAGCCAATGAATACCACCAGGTTCAGCCCGGCACCGAGGGGCGCAAGGAAACCAGCTTGCGGAGTCAACGCGTAGATGCCCAGGCTGCCGAGGTTGGTCAGGGCGGACGCCCAAGTGGATACCGCTCCTACCGCCAGCCAGCCGATCACCATCCAGAGCGCGCGGTTGAGCCAGAGCTGCTCGGCGTTCACCTTGCCAAACTCGCTTTGCAGAGCTTCGCCTGTGCCCAGCCTGCCGCGAGCCACCCAGAACGCCTCGTGGGGCGCGAGTGGCTGGTTTTGCAAGGCCCCGACTGAGTCGCGCAGGTGCGATTCGAGTTCATCGAGGTCGCCGGCGCGAAACGCTGGCGAGGTATTCAGGTCTTCCCGCCACTCGCGGATGGCCTGGTTCAGATCGAATGAGGTTGGGTTTGCCATAATTTGGTCAGCGTTGCGTGAACGATCAGCCACTGCTCTTTTTCGGCCACCAGGGCCGTCTTGCCAGCCTTGCGCAGACGATAGTATTTCCGCTTTCTGCCGGTGTCCGCCTGTTGCCACTCGGATTCGATGAGGCCCTGCTCCTCCATCCAGTGGAGCACCGGGTAAAGCATCCCCTCGGTCCACTCAATGTGGCCGGACGACAACTCCCGCACGCGCTGAATGAGCGCGTACCCGTAGTTTTCACCGTCGGTCAGGACCGACAACACAAGCGGCACCGTGCTGGCCGCGACGAGTTCCTTCGACAACATGGGCGCAGCAGAGCATAGCAGTGCTATGTATGGCAAGCGCAAAATGTCCCGGCTTGGGTTTTTGGGCTTTTCGGTGGCGCCGCCGGTGGTCAGTGGAGTCGGCGGCAAGCGGGACGAGGGGTGACGCGTGCTTGTCCCGCCTGGCCCTCAATACACCTTCCGCAGCGTCGAGGACGGGATGCCCAGGATGTCGCGGTATTTCATCACTGTGCGGCGGGCGATGTGGATGCCGCGGGCCTGCAACTGCTTCGCCACGGCGTCATCGGAGAGCGGGATGCGCGCATCTTCGCCGTGGAAGATTTCAGCGACCATTTCCTTCACGCTGGTGTTGGCGATGGCCTCGCCTTCGTTGGTTTGGAGGCCTACCGTGAAGAAGGAGCGCAGTTCAATGATCCCCTGGGGACACTCCATGTATTTGCCCGCCACGGCGCGGCTGACGGTCGTCTCGTGGACGCCTACCACGTCGCCCACCTCGCCCATCGTCATCGGCTTGAGACCCTCCCGGCCCCGCTCGAAAAACTCGTGCTGTCGGCGGACGATTTCGCGGGAGATGTTGAGCAGCGTCTTCTGCCGGAGGTCAATGCTCTTGATGAGGAACTTCGCCGCGCCGATTTTCTCGCGCACATACTCGCGGGCGGTGCGGGCCTCATCGCGAGCGGTCAGTTCACTGCGGGCGCGCTGCACGGCGCGAGTCTGGACGTCGGTCAAGTCGGGGAGGCTGGCGAGGTGCTGGAGTTGCTGGCGGGCAAGCGCGCTGTCGCTGCTGCGCAAAGCTTCCCGGGCGGCTGCGGCGGCGGTTTTCACCTCGCCCTCGGCGGCCTCGAAGACCCGTTCGAAGGCGTCGAGGTTCAAGCTGCCTCGCGCCATGAGATCCTTGTACAGATTGCTGACGCGCAGATGCGGGATGTCGTCGTTGTTGACCCTTACTACGAAGCGGTCGCCTTCCTTCACCACGAAAACTTCCGGCACGACGTATTGCTCTGGGTCCGCGGTGAAGCTCTGGCCCGGCTTGGGCTGCAAGTGCGCGATGCGCCCAGTCGCGGCCTGGATTTCCTCGATGCAGACCGCCAGCGCCGTCGCCAAGTCGGGGATGCGCCGCCGCGCCAACAGGTCCATGTGCTCGGCGATAATGCGGTACTCGAGCGTGGCAGCCCGGCCCGCCCGCTCCAGTTGCAGCAGCAGGCATTCGCGCAAATCCCGCGCGCCGACGCCGGGGGGATCGAAGCTCTGGATGACGCGGAGGGTGGCCTCGACCTCGCTCGGCGGGACCCCCGCAGTGGCGGCGAGCTCCTCGACGGTCGCCTTGAGCCAGCCGTCGTCGTCAATGTTCCCCACGATCAACTCCGCCACCGCCCGCCCGGCGTCGGGAATCTCAGACAGCCGGACCTGATCCATCAGCGCCTCCTGCAGGGACTCCCCACGGGTCAGCGAATCGAACATGTGCTGCCGCCGCTCCTCATCTTCGCTCGTCGGCTTGGAGACAATGCCGGACTGGCTGAAATGATCCCGCCAGTCCTGATCGAGTTGCGCGAGCCGTTCGAACTCGGCATCGAAATCGTCCCCCGGGGTCGCGGAAGGTTTCTCCGTGGCCGGGTCGTAAAGGACATCCTTGGGCGGCTCCGTGGGGTCGAGCGAGTTGGACGGCACCTCGCCGGTTTCCTCGAACTTGCGTTGCTGCTCGACCTCCGCGGCGGGGACTTCTTCGAGCACGGGGTTCTGTTCCAGCTCTTTCTCGACGAGCGCCTTTAGTTCCAAGAGCGGAGCTTGCAGCAGCGCCAGCGATTGCTGGAGCTGCGGCGACAACACCAGCGACTGGTTCAACTGGGTTGAGAGCTGGAGCCCTTGATTCATCGGGCACCAGTGTAGGGGCCCAGAGTGCGGAAACAAGCACGACGCTGAATCGCCGGTCCGCCGGCCCAGCGCGGGAGGCTGGCGCCGCCGCCGCCGTCTTACCACGTGCAATTTGAAAACGCTACTCTGCCAGGCTCGGCAAACACCTCACCCCAACCCTCGGCAACGGAGAGTGCAAGGCAGGGCCGCAGTTGGCATCAATTGGCACACATCCCCAGCGCCCACGCCGCGAGAGTTCAGCGCGAACTCACGCTGGCGCTGGTCCGGGCGGCGTCCACCGCAAATCAAAACAAAACACCCGGCCAGCGCGAGCTGACCGGGCGTCAAAGGGAAGAATCAGGTATCTACTTCGCCGTCTGAGTGGCGCGGAAACGGCGCACGGCATAACCGCCTGCGCCCAAGAGCGTCAGACCCATCATGGCCAACTGACCAGGCTCCGGCACCACACTGATGTTGCCGGGGCCGTCAATGGTAAGGCGATAGGTGCCCATATCGGTGTTCTCAAAACCTGTGGTCACAAAATAGTAGGACGTCCCGGGGTTCAAATCGTAGGCAAAGCCGGCTTCACCGATGCCCACCGGCGCGAGGTCGTCATTGGCGATCAATGCGTTCAGGAGCGGCTGGGTGGCATTAAAATCGCCCGCAAAGAGCACGGCATAATTATCCCAGCCGGGCGGAACGAGGGAAGCGGTCTTCATGTTGTACGTGCCGAACTGGCTGACGGTGAAGCCGACTGCCTGGTAAGGTACTGCCGTGCCCACAAGGCTGAGCGAAGTCGGAGGCTGGCTCCCATTCTGAAGCGGACGGTTCCACACGGGTTGGCCGGTCGTATCGCCCTCGTAGGTGAGTGTGCCAGCGAAGCAGGCGGCGGCCGAGGCCAACGTAATGAGCAGGGTTGCCTTCATGGATTTAGAAAATCTGTGTTTTTTGGTTTAGAATCGAGACGTCGGCCAAGGTCTGAAGCCGGCCGACGGGGGACTTTGTAACTGGGTTGGAGGGGGAGTGCAAGCCTATTTTTCGTTTTTATGCCGGAGGGCAGGGCTGATTTATCAAGGGATGGAAAGTGCTGGCCGGCGGGCGGTGACCAAGGCGAAGGCCGCGCGATGATTGTCGCGCGCGAGGGGGTCGAAGAAAGCTTGCGTGCTGGCCTGGCGTTTGCCGGGTTGACGGGCAATCCAGGCTGCCGCCAGGCTTACCGCCAGCCGCCGGAAGAGGCCCAGCACATCGGCCGAGTTGCGCTGCCGCACCCGGCTTTTGTCCTCGGCGGGCGCGCCGTCCAAGCGCTGATGAAAGCCGCCTTCGATGCTCCAATAGCGCCGGTTGTCGGCCAGGAATTTCGCCACGTCCAGCCGCGCGACCGGCGCGTTGGTCAGCACCGCCACCGCCTCAAAGGTGCGCTTTTTCTCTGAAAACGTCAGCCGGCGCACCCAGCCCGCCTGCGCCGCCGCCGGAAAGCAGACCGGCTCGGGCGTGGTCGCTTGCACGGCCAGCGTGCGGATTTCCAGGCGACTGCGGTTGGCTTCCGCGCTCATCGTGGTCGGCAGGCGAGGGGGGAAAACCTTGCGGATGCAGCAAGGTGTGAAGCGTTTTCTGGAGGCCTTTCTGGTTGCCTTTGACGGTCAGCAGATAATCGCCGCCTTGCTCGAAGACGATCTGTTGGGCGGTTTCGCGCTGGGTGTGCAGGGCGTCCAGCACCACGGTCTTGCCCACCAGGTCTAAGGGTTCGAGCAGGCGGCGGGCGGCGGGAATCTCGTTGGATTTCTCCTCGATGAGTTGACTGCCCAGCCCGCGCTGACTGCGGGCGGCGATGACGCTGACGATCTGCGCGCCGTGGGCGGAGTTGAGCGCCTTGCCGTCCACGACCAGCAAGTCCTCCTCCGGCGGGAGCGGTCCCAGCACTTATTCCGGCCAGGCCAGCAGGATCGGCTGAATGCGCTCGGCGTTGACCGCCGTGAGGAGGCTGAAGAACAGCGTGGCGTCCGGCGCGGGATAGCGGCGGGTGCGGCGATCCCGGCGCACGCCCAGGGCGCGCAACTACGCTTGGGTGAGTTTCCGGGCGAAGGCGGCCAGGTCGCGCTGTCCGCGGGCCACGCCGCTGAGGGTCGCCACGGCGACCAGCGCCAGGAGTTCCGTCACCGGATAGGTCTTG
>Ga0335394_10011199_pt1 | contig 10100 bp, 6 predicted proteins | sample MAT03_FD_205741 | JGI IMG/M metagenome (GOLD analysis project Ga0335394, IMG submission 205741) | Freshwater microbial communities from Lake Fryxell liftoff mats and glacier meltwater in Antarctica - MAT-03 (spades assembly) (version 2) ...
GGGCGCTGGGCTCATTCGCGACGCTTTCCCGAACAATGTGATTCCCGCCAATCGCTTCAGCACCCCCGGCAGGAATCTGCTGAATTTCTATCCAACGCCGAACCTGCCCGGGCTCGCCGCCAACCTCCTGGTGGGGGACCGCTCCACCGTCAGCGCGAATCAGGGTACGGTGAAGATCGATCGTGAACTGAGCGCCGGTTCGCGCGCCTTCGTCCGCTACACCCAGGGTAACGCCGATACCATCCGACCCGTGAACCTGTTGGGCCCCGTGGCCACACCCTACCTCGGCATCCAGGCACCGGCCACGCAACTGGCAGCCAGCTATACGCGCATTATCAACCCGCGCACCGTCAATCAGGGGCGCATTGGAATCTCACGGCAGAACCTGCAGAGCATATCGCTGAACGGCGGACGCAACCTCGCCCAGGAGTTCGGCATCCCGAACGTGAACATCAGTTCGTTCACCACGGGACTGCCCGTGATTCAGGTCGCCGGCTATCCGGTCATGGGGGACCAGACCTTCAATCCCGCGATTATCGCCATGAACAACTACGAAGTGAGCGACAACATCGACATGACGCGCGGCAATCACAGTGTCAAGATCGGCTTCGACGTGGTCCGCCGCCAGACCAACATCTTCCAGGCGCAGACGCCACGCGGCACCTTCAACTTCACCACGAACTACACCAACAACCCGGCGCAAGCTGCGGGAACCGGATTCGGACCGGCGGACTTGCTGCTCGGCAAACCGCAGACCATTCTGGTAAACGGCATCGATGGAACGCGAGGGCTGCGCCGCACCGATTGGGACGCCTACATTCAGGACGACTGGAAGGTTAGCCGCAAGCTCACCATCAATCTTGGACTGCGCTATGATCTCTCGGCTGGATACCCCTACGAGGAGGTCGCCGACCGCCTGACACAGTTCGATCTGCAGACCGGTACGGCGGTGCCGGTGGGGAGCGGCAAGTTTCCCCAGCGCAGCGGCGTTCCGAGTGACCAGAACAACTTTGGTCCCCGGCTGGGACTGGCCTATCAGGTCACGCCGCGAACGGTGCTCCGTGCCGCCTGGGGCCTGTATTTCGCCATGAAGCCTTTTGCCCTCGACCGTGGTCTTGCCACCAACCCGCCCTTCTTCCTGAACAGCCTGGTGGCGAATGACCAGGCGAATTTCGAGGGCGCGCGCTCGCTCACCGACGGCCCACTCCGTACCGTTGACCGCAACGCTCCCGGCCAGAACTACACCGGCATCGATTCCGAGTTTGTGCTGCCTGCGGTGAACCAGTGGAACCTCGCCATCCAGCAGCAATTGCCGGGGCAGCAACAGTTGACCGTTGCCTACATCGGTACCAAGGGAACGCACCTGCTGCAAAGCATCAATATAAATCAGCCCGTTCCCGGCGACGGCGCGGTGAACGCACGCCGCCGCTACCCGCAGAACGCGACGGTTCGGATGCAAACCACCCGCGGCAACTCTGCCTACCATTCGCTTCAGGTGCTGGCGACCAAACGGTTCTCCAACAACCTGCACTACCAGTTGGCCTACACCTGGAGTCACGCCCTGGACGAGGTGGATCCGGACGGCAACACGTTCTTCGGGACGCCGATCAACAACCTGTCGTTGAACCGGGGGAACGCGCAGTTCGATATCCGCCACCAAGTCCGAGTGACCTTCGGCTACGACCTCCCGTTTGGAAAGGGTAAGGCCCTTCTGCAGAGTCTCAACCCATGGGGTAACGCCCTGCTGGGAGGCTGGAGCGTTAATGGGGGCTTGACGCTGTACACGGGTTTCTACTTCGACGTTGCCGCCCCGGCCAACACGCTCAACATCGGCGAAGCTGTGCGCGCCGACCGTTTGCGGGACGGCAATCTCCCCAGCAGCCAGCGTTCGATCTCCCGCTGGTTCGAAACCGAAGCGTTTGTGAATCCCGGATTCCGCCAGTGGGGGAACGGGGGCCGGGGCGTTCTGGTCGGACCTGGAACCAAACAGCTCGATTTCTCGATCTTCAAACACTTTCCCGTACGCGAGGGCAAGCAGTTTCAGTTCCGCGCCGAATTCTTCAATATCTCCAATACACCGCAGTTCAACAACCCGAATGCCACGGTGGGAACGCCGAACTATGGTATCGTGACCAGCGCCGGGAGCGAACAGACATTCCAGCGCGCGCAACGGCAGATCCAGTTGGCGCTAAAGTTTTTGTTCTGAACGGGACTCAGGAGAATCCATGGTCATCACACAAGTCAAATGCTACCGGGTGGAGTTGCCCCTTCATGAAGGCAGCTACAAGTGGTCCGGCGGTAACTCCGTCGAAGTGTTCGACTCCACGGTAGTGGAAGTCCGCACCGACGGCGGGGTCACAGGCTACGGGGAAATCTGCCCGCTCGGCGCAGCCTATCTGCCGGCTTACGCCGCCGGGGCGCGCACCGGAATCGCCGAACTCGCCCCGCGACTGATTGGTCTCGATCCGACGCAACTCTCGCTCATCAATCACGCCATGGACAACGCCATGCGCGGCCATCCTTACGTGAAGTCCGCCATTGATATGGCTTGCTGGGATATCCTCGGCAAGGTCTGCGGCCAACCCGTGGTATCTCTGCTCGGCGGCCGCTTCGGTGAGAGCTTCGCCCTCTATCGGGCCATCTCGCAAGAAGCCCCCGAAAAGATGGCGGCGATGGTGGGCGTCTACCGCAGCCAGGGCTACACCAAATTTCAATTGAAGGTGGGCGGCGACCCCGATGTCGACATCGAGCGTATCCGCCTCGCAGCCGCCCAACTCCAGCGCGGCGACGTGCTGGTGGCCGACGCCAATACCGGCTGGACACAGCACCAGGCCATCCGCGTGGCCGATGCCATTCGCGCCGTTGACGTCTACATTGAGCAACCCTGCATGCACTACGAAGAGTGCCTCGCCGTTCGCCAACACACCGACCGCCCCTTCATCCTCGATGAAGTCATCGACGATATTGGCCAGGTCCTGCGCGGCCACTACGACCGTGCCATGGACGTCATCAATCTCAAAATCTCTAAGGTCGGGGGTCTAACGAAAGCGCGGCAGATCCGCGACCTCTGCGTCTCGCTCGGCATCGCGATGACCATCGAGGATACCTGGGGCGGCGACATCGTCACCGCCGCCATCGCCCACCTCGCGCATAGCACCCCGCCGCCCCTGCTTTTCTCTTCCACTGACTTCAATAGTTATGTTACGGTCAGCATTGCGGAAGGCGCGCCCCAGCGCGACGGCGGACGGCTCGCCGCGCCGCGAGCCCCCGGTTTGGGCATCGCTCCGCGTATGGAAATTCTCGGCAAGGCGGTATACGAATCATGAGACATGCACTCTTTCTCCTGGCAGCCATAGCCTCGGCGCAACCTTACGGCATCGACCAGAAGGACTTTCCGGTGTCAGAGTTCCAGGAGCGCCGCACGAAGGTCTTCGATTCCATCGGAAAGGCCCTGGCCATTATTCCTGGCGCATCAGCTACGGATTCCCCGCAGGTGTTCCGCCAGTCAAACGAGTTCTACTATCTCACCGGCATCGAAGCGCCCCACTGCTACCTACTGCTCGATGGCAGAAGCCGGAAGACCACCGTGTACATGCCCCATCGCGACCCGGCGCGCGAACGTCAGATCGGCCCGCTGGTAAGCGCAGAAGATGCCGCCGTCATCAAAGAGCGCTCTGGCGTGGATGGAGTATTCGGGGTCGAAGTGCTCGCCCGCCATCTCGCGCCCATTCAAATCCACCATCCGGCGCCGGCTCTCTATGTGCCGTTTAGCCCGCAGGAGGGCACCCATGGCAGCCGCGACGAAATGTTGCGCGAGGTCGCCGAAGCTGCCTCCGACCCGTGGGACGGCCGCCCCTCCCGCAACGGCCACCTGCTCTCGCTGTTGCGCAACCGCTTCCCGACTTACGAACTACGCGACCTCTCGCCGCTGCTCGATCCGATTCGACTCATCAAGAGCCCCCGCGAAATCTCGCTCATCCGCCGCGCCTCGCAGATCGCGGGACTCGCCATCATCGAAGCGATCCGCAGCACCGAGCCCGGCGTTTATGAATACCAGTTGGATGCAGTCGCGCGATACGTATATCTGCTCAACGGCGCGAAACACGAAGGCTACCCGTCCATCATCGGCGGCGGCACGAACGCCTGGCATGGTCACTATTTCCGCAACGCCAGCGTCCTCAAAGATGGCGACCTCGTACTGATGGACTACGCTCCCGACTATCGCTACTACACTAGCGACGTGACCCGCATGTGGCCGGTAAATGGCAAATACACACCCGACCAGCTGGCCCTCTGCGGGTTCATTCTCGCCTACCGCGACGCGTTGCTGAAGCGCATTCGTCCTGGCGTCACGCCGGAGCAGGTTCTCGACGGTGCCCGCCCGGAAATGGAGGCGTTCCTTAAGACACTCACCTTCTCCAAAGACATCTATCGCAAAGGCGCCGAAGAGGCGTTACGCTTCCGTGGCCACCTCTCACATCCCGTCGGCATGACCGTCCATGACGTCGGCAGCTATCAGCGCAAAGAATTTTCCGAGGGGCTCGTCTTTTCCATCGACCCCATGCTTTGGATCCCCGAAGAGAAACTCTACGTGCGCATGGAAGATGTAGTTACGGTCACGGCGAACGGCGTAGAGAACTTTACGGACTTCCTCGCGGCTAAGCCTGAAGCCATCGAGAAGCTGATGCGCGAAGACGGCATCCTGCAGATGAGGAAACCCACCAATCCATGACCACGGTACGGCTCATCCTGTTGCTGGGGCTGGCGGCGCTGCTGCCGGCACAGGTCGATCTGAACGGGCGCCCGCATCGCGCCGAGCGCAGCCGCGAATATGACGTGCGGCACTACCGGATTAAGCTCAAGTTAAACGATGCCTCGCGGTCGCTCGAGGGCGAAACCCGCATCACGTTGCGCCCCTTGCGCGACGGCTTTGACACGCTGGTTCTTGATGCCGAAACCTTCCAGGTCACCGCCGTTGAACAGTTGCGTTTTGAGCAAACCCCAGGCAAGCTCACGGTGCATCTGAGCCGGCCCTACCGAGTTAATGAGGAACTCGCCGTCACTATCTCCTATCGCGCTGAAAATATCGCCATCGATCCGGAGCGCTATGGCATGCCGAAAGGCTACGGGTTAGGGGTCGCGTTCAAGCCGGAGACGCCCGATCACCCGCGACTCATCCACACCCTCTCGTTTCCCGAAGGCGCGCGCCATTGGTTCCCGTGCTACGACCATCCCAACGACAAAGCCACCAGTGAGTTGATCGCCACCGTCGACGCCCGCTATCAGGTCATCGCCAATGGTGTGCTGCAGGGCGTCACTGAGAATCGCGCGAGGGGCGAGAAGACGTTTCACTGGCGGCAAACCCAACCCCACTCTACGTACCTGTTCGCCTTCGCCGCCGGACCCTACAAGCAGGTAACCGACAAGAAGGGGGCCCTTCCCATCTCCTATTGGGTCTTTCCCGCCGCCGTACCCGATGCCGAACGAAGCTTCGGTAAGACCCGGGAAATCATTGAGTTTTTCAATCGCGAGCTTGGCTACGCCTATCCATGGCCGAAGTACGACCAGATCACCATTCCCGACTTTGGCGGCGGCGCCGAGAGCACCAACGCCACCGTTATCGGCAGCAAAGCCATCCATGATGCCCGGGCAGAACAGGACTTCCCCACCCACTGGCTCGTCGCCCACGAGGCCGCACACCAATGGTGGGGCAATCTCGTCACCATGCGCGATTGGAGCCACACTTGGCTCAACGAGAGCTTCGCCACCTATTACGAGTACCTCTACCTGAAACACCTGCTCGGCGAGGACGAAGGCGTGCTCAACCTCCTCGGCAAGAAACGTGCCTACCTCACCGAGGCCCGCAAGAAGTACACGCGCCCCATCGTGCTTGACCGCTGGGACTGGCCGAACGACAACTTCGACCACCACACCTACCAGAAGGGCGGCGTCGTGCTCGCCATGCTACGCTCCCAGTTGGGCGATGAGGCCTTCCGCCGCTCCATCACCCACTACCTGAAGAAACACGCGTTCGGCTCAGTTGACACGCACGACCTGCAGATCGCTATCCGCGAAGCCTCAGGCCAGGTGCTGGACTGGTTCTTCGACCAATGGATCTTCCGCGCGGGCCATCCGGTGCTGGAGGCGGGCTACACCTGGGAATCCGGAGCCATTAAGCTCAGAGTCCAGCAGAACCAGACCGCGCTGTACACACTGCCGGTTTCCATCGGCGTCACCACCGCTGCCGGGAAACGAGTCCACAAAGTCTGGGTGCGCCTCCGTGACGAATCGTTTTCATTGCCATGCCCAGAAAAACCGCTTCTCGTACACTTCGATGACGAGGAACTGCTCCTCAAAGAACTCACCTTCCCGAAGTCGAAGGAGGAGTTGCTCTATCAACTCGCCCACGACAACGTCATCGGACGCATGGATGCCGCAACGGCGTTGAAGCCGTTCACGGACGATCCGCGGGTGGCCGCTGCGCTTCGCAAGTCCGCGGCGGACGATCCGTTCTGGGCCGTGAGACGCGATGCCATCTTCCCCACCGATGCGGCTTTCCTCCGCTTGCGCGCTACCAACGATCGCTCCTCCGCGGTCCGCACCGCCGCCCTTGCCACGCTCGGCCAGCTTCACGATGCATCGCTCGCTGCTTTCTTCGAGGAGCGGTTCCATGCCGACGATAGCTATCGCGCCCAGGCCGAGGCCGTGCGGGCGCTCGGCAACCTCGGCGGACGCACGGCGTTGTTGCGCGAAGCGGCCGCCATGAAGTCCCCCGACGACATCGTCGCTGCCGCTGCCCGCGAGGCGCTGGCTCGCTAACCCATGGTCACCGCACTCTACTTCGCACTGGCTGCGCTCACCGCGCTCTACGGCGCCATTTTCCTTCGGTCATCGGAAGGCGCTCGCCCCTCGTTCCTCCACACTCTCATCGGCTTCGCCACCAACTTCCTCGACACGCTGGGCATAGGCTCTTTTGCCACCACCACGGCCATCTTCAAGTTCGCCGCCATGGTGCCTGATCGTCTCATCCCCGGCACTCTCAACGCCGGCCACACGCTTCCCACCGCCTTCCAGGCATTCATCTACCTCACCGCGATCGAAGTGGATGCGCGCACGCTTGTCCTGCTCATTGCCGGAGCCGTAGCCGGAGCGTGGTTCGGAGCCGCGGCCGTCTCCGGCCTCTCGCGGCGCACCGTCCAATTGTGCGTCGGAGGCGCGCTGCTGATCGCCGCGGCCGCCCTGCTCATGCGCCAGTTCGAGCTCTTTCCTGCCGGAGGTGCCGCCCTGGGCCTGGATGGCTGGAAGCTGGTCGCCGCTGTCGCTGGCAACATCTTGTTGGGCGCCGTCAGCACCCTCGGCATCGGCTTCTACGCCCCCTGCATGACCATGGTCAGCCTGTTGGGCATGAATCCCGCAGTTGCTTTCCCCATCATGATGGGCTCCTCGGCATTCCTGATGCCCGTGGCCAGCGCCCAGTTTGTCAGGCGCAAAGCCTACTCCGCGCCGGTAGCGCTGGGGCTTACTCTTGGCGGCCTCGCTGGCGTTCCACTGGCCGCCTTCGTCGTCAAGAGCCTGCCACTCGCGGGCCTGCGCTGGCTGGTGATCATCGCCGTGTTTTACGCCGCCGTATTAACGCTCCGCTCGGGAGAACAGAAATGAAGTTAGCAATCGTCTTTTGTTTTATGGCCGAAAGTATGGCTGCTGCCCAGGTTGCCTCCTGGGCGTTTGACCGCGATGCGCCTCCCGACAAACTGGAGGGATTCTACCGCTTCGCACCTGGAATTGCCGGACAAGCACTCCGCTCCGATGGGCAGACCACCCACCTCATTCGACCCGCCACCCAAGCTCCGCGCATGGATGGGCCCTTCACCATCGAAGCTTGGGTCGCCATCCAGAGCTATCCCTGGACGTGGTGCGCCATCGTGAACCAGGAAAAGCGCCGCCAGCGCGGCTATTCATTCTCCATTGATCCGAACGGGCACTTTGGACTCCATGTCGCCGTCGGGGCCAAATGGATCGAATCGCGCTCGGAGAAGCCCCTTCCGCTCTACCGTTGGAATCACATCGCGGCGACGTTCAATCCCTCCGAGGGTATCCGTCTCTTCTGGAACGGTGTGCCTGCGGGAACGCTCGCCGTCACCGGTGCACTCGATGCCGCCAGCGACACCGACCTCTGGATTGCCCGCAACCTCACCTCGCGGCCGTTAAGTGAAGAGGTGCGCGTGGTCTCCGACGTCGCCTACTCCTTTGACGGCCTCATCGACGAACTGATCATTCACGACCGCGCACTCACCAGCTTCGCCGCCGTTCGTCCGCCTGCCCAGCCTCCTCTCCTGCCGCCAGTGCTGCCTTCCGGCCCGAAAGGATCTGGCCGCTTCGGCGCCTTCTACACTCGCCTCCGTTACACCGAGGAATGGGAGCGGCTGTGGCGTGTCGGTGACCAGCCGGACGTCGTCGTCCGCTTCGACGACAACCCGACGCGCCTGATCTTCTGGCGCGGTACCAGCTACGTTCCCGCCTGGGTTACCGAGAACGGCATCTGGTACACCAACGAGTTCTATGAGAACCAGCGCGAAGGCATGCCCACCAGCGCGGAGCCGATGGCGGATAAACAGGCCCGGTATTCGTCGGTGAAAATCCTGGAAAGCACTCCGGCCCGCGTGGTTGTGCAGTGGCGCTACGCCCCCGTCAGCGTCCACTATGAGCCCGTCTTTGTCGATCCATTAACCGGCTGGGGCGATTGGGTCGAGGAGACCTACACGGTCTACCCGGATGGTTCATGCGCGCGAAAGATCCAGACCTTCTCCTCCAGTCCATACGTCGTTCCTGGGCAGGGACCCGGTGAGATCAACTTCCGCCAATTCCACGAGTCCATCGTCATCAACCCGCCGGGCACGCGGCCGGAAGACAACATCAAGCCGGATGCGATCACCCTCGGCAACATGAAAGGCGAATCCCACACCTACAACTGGGAAAAGGAGCCGCCCGGCGAGAAGGCCACCTTCGATCCCGAAACGCTCAAGGTGATGCACCGCATCTCCGACATGGACACGCATCTGCACAAGTGGCTCACTCGGCCGGCCAATGGCAATATCCAAGTCGTCAACCTCAAGGCGAAGTACAGCCCGTTCGTCGTCGTCGATCCGCGCCATGTCGCCATCGATTGCTACGCGGGCGAAATCATTCGCGAGCGCTCTATGTTTCCTTGGTGGAATCACTGGCCTGTCTCTCAGCAAATTCGCTCCAACGGCCGCTGGGCGGTCGCGTCTGACCGCGTCTCGCACAGTTCGCTGACGCACATCCAATCCTGGATGCCGCACGAAGAGCGTCCCGACGGTCTCACCATGGTCATGTTGAACGGCCTTACCTCCGGCAGCGTCACCGGGTTGCTGCCGCTCGCCAAATCGTGGCTTGACGCGCCGCCGGCGCGCTCCCATACGGCCGGGTTTGAATCCCGCGGTTTCGACCGGACCGAGCGCGCCTTTGTGCTCACTCGCCACGACGCATTGGCCAGTTCGCTCGATGTCACCCTGCAGGCCACCGCCGTCTCGCCGCTTGTCAACCCTGCCCTGGTGATTCGCAACTGGAACCTGGCGCAAGCGAAGGTCCGCGTCAACGGCCGCCTACTTGCCGAGGGCAGCGATCTCCGCACTGGCGTCACCCATCGCCTCGACGGAGAGGACCTCGTCGTCTGGATGCGGCACTCCGGTACTACTCCGCTTCGCATTACTGTGTCGCGAGACTAGCTGAGAAGGAAAATCAATGATCGTTACGACACGCGCACCCCGCCTGCCCCTGGCCGGCGAGGAGCGAGAACAGGTGCTCGCCGTGATCCGCACGCCATCGCGACGCGACCATCTCTATAGCGACGGAAGACGCCATTCGGGCCGGTGATCCTACCTGAACAAAGAAGGCGTAGTTCGTAAGCGGCTGAGAAACACCCGGCCTGGGGCGCAGGGCATGGCCAACGTGTGAGCGGCGAGATTTTAGGCTTTAGCGGCGGCCCAGTGGTGTGGGAGGAGTTCGTGGAGGCGGTTGATGGGGTGGGAGTTGATGCGGGCCAGGACGTCGCGGAACCAGGCGAAGGGCTCGACGCCGAT
>Ga0335394_10011202_pt1 | contig 10099 bp, 7 predicted proteins | sample MAT03_FD_205741 | JGI IMG/M metagenome (GOLD analysis project Ga0335394, IMG submission 205741) | Freshwater microbial communities from Lake Fryxell liftoff mats and glacier meltwater in Antarctica - MAT-03 (spades assembly) (version 2) ...
CATCGCGGGAGCCAACCAAGTGATCAATCCATACGCGATCACCGGCCACCGCATGGCGGCGCAACTGTTGCATCCAAGCGTTGTCGAGTTTTTGGATGTGGTGATGCGTCAGGGTGAATTGGAATTACGCATTGAAGAGATCAAGATTGCGCCCAAGTCGATCATGGTCGGCAAAACCCTGACCGACTGCCGCGTGCGCCAGGAAACTGGCGTTAATGTGTTGGCGGTGCGCCGTTTTGATGGTCAACTTTCGATCGATCAGGGCTCAGATTTCACGATGAAGACCGGCGATACGTTAATTAGCCTGGGTACGGATGCGCAACTGGCCGCTCTGGCCAAGCGCGCCGGGGATGAACGGCATGCGCTGCGGATTGGGTAGAGGGATAGTAGGATAGTGAGACAGTAGGGCAGTGTTTACTGACTCACTGCCCTACTGCCCTACCGGCTCTCACCGGCCGTCATTAACGGCTGCCGTTGTGCGGACCAGAGTGCGCCGGCCAGGAAGATAAGCGAAAAGGCCAGCCCAATCGCGCTGACCATGATGATGCCGCCATATTGAAAGGCGACACCAGTGCCCAGACTGCCAGCGCCAGAGGCGATCGCAACCAACGTTTCGCTAAAGCCTTGCGCGCGCCCGCGTTCGTTGGCGGCGACGCTGTCGGCAAAGAGCGCCGAACCGGCCACAAAGCAAAAACTCCACCCTAGGCCCAACAAGAAGAGCGCAAAAGCCAGCACAAACATGCTCGGTGAAGCCGGCGTGAGCAGGCTGGCAATCGCCAATGTCAGACCACCGATCATAATCATGCTCAGCCGCCCCAAGCGGTCGATCAGCCAGCCGGTGACAGTCGCCAACCCAAACATGCCCAGCGTGTGCGCCATCAGCACCAGCGAGACCGCTTGCAGACCGTGGTTGTGGTGTGCCATGTGCAGCGGCGTGATCACCATGATCGAAGTCATGACAAGCTGACCGATCACCATCGAGGCGACCGCCAAGCGTACGGCATTGCTGGCGAAAATCTCACCTAGCGGGCGGGCCGGCACAATTTCGTGGGTGGTTTTCTGGCTGTCATCCATCTGGCGTCCGATCACTAACGGATCAGGGCGCAGAAAGAAAAAGGTGAGCGCGAGGGCAAAACAGGAAAGAAAAGCGGCCAAGACAAAAGGTCCCGTCTGCGGGTCGAGCCCAAAACTTGCCACCCATCCGCTAGAAGGTGGCACCAGCAACGGACCACCAATCGAGCCAATCGTGCCGGCGAAGACAAGCCAGCCGATCACTTTGGCGCGCTGGCTGGGCGGGTAGACCTCGGCGGCAGCGTAGCGGGTCTGCTCGCTGATCCCGCGTCCCATGCCAATCACCGCGGCGCCGGCACAAAAAATCCAGAATGAACTGCGCGTGATCGCCCAGGCGCTGATCAGCATGCCGACGATGCCCAGCGCATAGCCGATCACAAACGCGGGGCGCCGACCGTAGCGATCCATGACCCAGCCAATCGGGTAGCCAATAAAGGCGCGTCCACCGAGAACCAGCGTGCTGGGCACACCGGCTAAACTTTCAAACCCACTGAGGCGGGCGGCGACGATGGAGGTAAGGGTAAAAGTGGCAATCAGGGCGGCGCCGAAGATGCTTTGCACGACAAAAAGAGTGATCGTGATCCGGCGCTGAACGGCGGGCGAGACGGCTGGTGGGCTGGGTAGCATAGACATAGGTGAGCTTTCTGGTTGGATAATGCACACTGAATTTGGCACGAATGACTTGGTATCAAAACATAGGCATGCATGTCCTGTCAAGCTGATTGCCTCTTGCAACCAGCAAAAGAAATAATGAACATTCTAGCGACCCGACACTTTGCCGCAGCAGGGTTGAAACCCGCGGCAAAGTGTCGGGTCGCTAGATAAACATTAACAAATTAACCGGCTAACGCGTAGGGAGCATCCTCAGATGCGGAAAGTGTTGGGTCATTTTCCAGCAACTTGACAATTTCCAGAACTCATGTTTAAATTCCCTTGCACCCGGTTGGAATATTGCTTCCTTCTAGTTCTGTGCAAGCCGTACTCCCCAACAGTCGGCTACCCTACCGTCCAAACTTTTGTTTTACACAATTTCATATGTTCCGAGGAGGAAAGAACCAATGCAGAAGAACAAACTGTCGCGCCGCGATTTTCTGAGGACTTCCACAATGGCCGGGGTTGGCCTGATGCTGGTGGCCTGCGCCCCCGCTGCACCCGGTGCTGCGCCCGCCGCCGCCGGGGGTGAGGCGGCTGCGCCGTCGGCCGATGTGGTAACCATCCGCTTTATGTCGCGTGCCGGCGCCGAGAACAATGTCAACGCCCAGCGCGTGCTCGATGAAGATTTTACCGCCCAAAACGCCAATATCAAGGTGTCGGTGGAAGCCGCCCCCGATGGTTGGGAACAAAAACTGTTGGCGCAGATGGTAGCCGGTGAAGCCGTCGATATCTTTGAAGCCTGGGGCAACATCTTCTTTAACTGGACCGAACGCGATCTGTTGCAAGACGTGCAAGCCCAAGTTGATCGCGATCTGACCGATGAAGTGATCAACGATTACAACACTTTCCAATGGGAAGGCCTGGTGATGCGTGGCAAGCGCGTCGGCATGCCCAAGTACATCAACGTCATGACCGTCACCTTTAACAAGGACATCTTTGACAAATATGGCGTTGAGTATCCGCCAGAAGATGGTAACTGGACCCACGACGACTATGCCACCATGGCGCAGCAATTGACCGAAGGCGCGCGCAAAGAGGGTAACGACGCTTTCTGGGGCGGTTGGAAGCCAGCCTGGAGCTGGGATCGCTTCTGGAACACCGTCTATATGTTTGATGGCAAGATCGTCGACGAAAAATATGGCTCGAAGTGCCTGATGGACAGCGAAGAAGCGCAGGCCGGTTTCCAATGGATGTATGACCGCATTTGGAAAGACAATACCTTTGCCCAGCCGGCTCAGATCGAAAATACATGGGGTGACAATGCGTTGGCACCTTTCTTTGTCGGCTTTATTGAAGATGGCACCTACCCAATCGGGCGCGACAAAAATTTGGGCGAGGTAATGAAATATGACATTCGCCACGTGCCCACCGGTCCCAGTGGCAAGCGTAGCGTGCTGGGCACCACTGATGCCTGGTCGATCACCAAGCAGACCAAACAGCCGGAAGAAGCCTGGAAGGTGCTCAGCTTCCTCTCTGGCCCTGTCTACCAAGACAAGCAGATTGTCGCCCAGGAGGGCATTATCCCCGTCCTCAAATCGCGCATTGCCTCCTTTATCGACACCGTGCGCGAGGTGCGCCCGTCGCTGGCCGATGTACGCCTGGAGACGATCAGCGAATTGCTGGAGTGGGGCTACGCCGAGGATGGCTTCTGGTTTAACAAGCAGCAGGCCGCCTTTGATCTGATCAGCCCTGCGCTGGAAAAAGTCTTCACCGTTGGTGATGTTGGCCCGGAATATCTGGCCGAGATCGCCCAACAGGTCAATGAGTCGCAAGCGTAGGAAGAAGTAGGGATACAGGAAACGGGAAACGGAAAACGGTAGTCAACGAGACCACCACCGTTTCCCATATCCCTTATCCTGTATCCCATTATCAGGGAGGTTTGCTAATGAGCACACAAGTTGCGGCGCGCCCGGTCGCAGTAGAAAAGCGCACGCGCATGTCCCAGCGGACGCGGGATAATATTGCTGGTTTTTTGTTTATTTCCCCGTGGTTGATCCATTTTCTTTTCTTGATCGCCTTCGCCATGCTCTTCTCCTTTGGCATCAGCCTTACCGAGACAGACTTGCTTTCGGGGGCGAAGTTTGTCGGGCTGGCCAATTATACGCGCATGTGGGATGATGAACTTTTCTGGAAGGCATTTGGCGTAACCGCCTATTACACCTTTGCCTTGGTGCCGACCAGTATTGTGATCTCGTTGGCGATTGCCCTGCTCATGAACCAAAAGATCGCCTTCCAGGGCGTATGGCGGACGCTCTATTATCTGCCCTCAGTCGTACAAGGCGTCGCAGTGGCCCTCTTGTGGGGCTATGTGCTTAACCCACGTTTTGGTCTGCTTAATGCCGGCCTGAGAGCGATTGGCATCGAGGGGCCGAACTGGCTCTATTCCGAACAATGGGCCGTGCCCGGCTTCATTCTGATGGGGTTATGGGGGGCCGGTGGCGCCATGCTGCTCTATCTGGCCGGTCTACAAGGCATCCCGACCCCGCTGTACGAAGCAGCCGAGATCGATGGCGCCAATTCCTGGAATCGCTTTCGCCACATTACGATCCCGATGTTGACACCGACGATTTACTTTAATCTACTGATCAATATCATTGCCTCGTTTCAGGTCTTCACTCAAGTCTATGTATTGACCAATGGCGGCCCCAACAACGCCACCTTGACGCAGGTGCTCTACATCTATCGCAAAGGCTTCCAAAATTTTCAGTTTGGCTACGCTTCGGCCCTGGCCTGGGTGCTCTTCTTGGTGATTATGCTTTTTACGATTTTAGTGGTGCGTTCCTCGGACGGTTGGGTGCATTATGAAGGAGAATTGAAGAAATGATCCAGGAAGAAAAAGCCTATTCCGCCTCTTCGTCGCCAGCCGGCTTGCAGGGAACGCAAGGTGCCAACTGGGCCCTGATCCTCAACAAGACGCAATATGGGGTTGGGCGTATTTTGCTTTATGCCGTGCTCATCCTGGGCGCGATAATCTTCTCCTTGCCACTGGTGTGGATGATCTCGACCTCGTTTAAACCCGATGCGCTGGTCTTCAACATGCCCATTGTATGGATTCCGCCCAAACCCGACTGGGCCAACTATTATGATGCCTGGACCAAATCGGTGCCACCTTTTACCACCTATTATGCCAACACAATTTTCATTACGGTGATGAGCATCATCGGCTTGATCTTATCCAGTTCGCTGGTGGCGTTTGGCTTTGCGCGTATCCGCTTTTGGGGCCGCAATGTGATTTTTATGGTGCTCTTATCCACCATGATGCTGCCCAGCCAGGTGACGCTGATTCCGATCTATCTTTTCTGGTCCAAGTTAGGCTTAGTCAACACCTTTTGGCCGTTGATTGGCCCCGAATGGCTGACCAACGCCTATAACGTCTTCCTGTTGCGGCAGTTCTTCATGAGCATCAATACCGAACTGGATGACGCCGCGCGTATCGATGGCGCCGGTTGGTTTACAATCTATTCACGCATCCTGATGCCCCTGGCACGGCCCGCGGTGGGTGTGATTGCGATTCAAGCCTTTGCGTGGAACTGGAACAACTACCTGGGGCCCTTGATCTATTTGAGTGAGCCCAAGAAATTGACCGTGGCGATTGCCTTGCGCCTCTTTGAAACCCAGCAATCGCAGCACATCCCCGAAACCATGGCGATGACGCTGGTGGCGCTGATTCCCGTTCTGCTTGTCTTTTATTTTGGCCAGGCCCGTTTTATTCAGGGGATCGTGATTTCGGGTGTCAAAGGCTAATTGGTAATTAGGTAATTGGGAATGGGTTGTCGATCTGACTAAATTAATTGTTAACCAATCACAGTTTGCGGTTTGGGATTGAGGGGATATGATGAAAATTGGGCTTAATTCGGGCATTTTTCCTGCCACTTGGTCGCCAGCACAGAAAGTAGAGGCGACGGCGCGTGTAGGGGCAGTTGGTTTGGAGCTCAATATTGACGCCAACCAACTCTGGACGCAACGCCTGGACGCGACCGCGCGCCGAGCTCTACGCCAACAGGCCGCAGATGCAGGCGTTGCCATCACTTCGCTTTGTATGAATGCGCATTGGGTCTTCAACTTGGCCAGCCCCGATGTGCGCATCCGCGATCTAGGTGTCAGTTTGATGTTAGATGCCATCGACATGGCCCAGGAATTGGGTGCGGCGGCCCTGCTCATCCCTGGTTGCGACCAGGATCAATCACCGGCCAACAAATGGGAACTCTTCCGCGACGGCGTGCTGCAAGCCATCGGGCGCGCCCAACAGGCTGGCGTGCAGTTAGCCTTGGAAGCCGTGAACAAGCCCTTTCTGCTTGATACGGCAAAACTACTGCAAATGATCGATGCCTGCGGCGGCGCGCCGATTTTGGGTATTTATCTGGATGTGGGTAATTCAACATCTAGTGGCCTGGACCCTGCCGCGGAAGTGCGGGCGGCACAGGGGCGCGCGGTCCTGACGCACGTAAAAGACTGGAACCCAACCAATAGTAATCAACGCCTATTGGGCGCCGGCGCAGTCGATTTCGATGCCTCGTTTGCTGCCCTGCGCGAGATTGGCTACGACAATTATATGATCGTAGAATTATCACCCGATCCGAATGATCCAGACGCAGTCGCACGCCATGCCGTGCAATTCCTGTTGCACCGTCAATAAACTTACCTATAATCCCACAGTGCGGTAAAACCACAACGAGAAATAGCGCTACTTCATCAATAATCACCACATCACAATGATATGATCGGATGGCAAGGTCGCCAATTCACAGGTAGAACCTGGTTTCGGCGCGTTTTCATTTGGGAAACGATGGTTGGTCGACTTGAAAATTTCTCGATTTTAGCATATAGTGATTTGTCTTTTTGATTTGGATCAGACAATCTGCCTGGTCCCCTATCGATGCAGGAATGGGATAATCGCAATTGGATTCACTCGCTTGTTAGATGAAACTGTTACTTTTCGGCTGGCTCAAGCGTAGTGGTATAGGTAAATTGTTCTATCGGTAAAAGGAATCGGGTCTTATGGCTCAGGCAGTTCGCACGTTTAAACGACCACATAACTGGCTTTCCCGTTGGTTGCTTCAGGAGCAGGGTAGGAAAACAAAGTCCCATCATAAAGGGGGCGGTCATCAAACGCATTCCTGGTGGCAAGTGATGTGTCTGACCGGCGTTGATTATTTCTCTACGCTGGGTTACCAGCCTGGTATTGCCGCGCTGGCAGCCGGTGCGCTTTCGCCATTTGCGACGCTTGTCCTTATTTTGCTCACCTTGTTTGGTGCACTGCCGATCTATCGGCGTGTGGCGGCAGAAAGTCCCCACGGCGAAGGCTCGATCGCGATGTTGGAACACTTACTACCCTGGTGGCAGGGTAAAATTTTCGTGCTCGTGTTGCTCGGCTTCGTCGCCACCGATTTTATCATTACGATTACGCTGTCGGCGGCTGATGCTACAGCCCATATTATCGAGAACCCGTTTGCACCGGCCTTTTTTGAGCACCATACCATCGGCGTCACACTGGTGTTGGTTGCCTTCTTGGCGGCGGTCTTTCTCAAGGGTTTTCGTGAGGCGATTGGGATTGCCGTTTTCTTGGTAATCGGCTACTTGTTTCTAAACTTGATTGTGATCAGCGTTGGCATCTATGAAGTGATCACCCATCCATTTATGTTGAGCAACTGGCGCGCGGCACTCTTTACGGCCCATGGCAATCCATTGGCTATGGTAGGCATTTCACTCTTACTCTTTCCCAAGCTGGCGTTGGGTTTGTCGGGGTTCGAGACGGGCGTAGCTGTTATGCCATTGGTACGCGGCAATCCCAACGATACGGAAGCCCACCCGGTGGGGCGCGTTCGCAATACACGTAAGCTCTTGATGGGCGCGGCGTTGATTATGAGTGTTTTTCTGCTCACCAGCAGTATTGTAACCACGGTGCTGATCCCGACCGAAGCGTTTCAACCGGGTGGCGAAGCTAATGGCCGTGCCCTGGCTTATCTAGCCCACTTTTACCTGGGCGACTGGTTTGGCACACTTTACGATGTGAGCACGATTGCCATTCTCTGGTTTGCCGGGGCTTCCGCCATGGCCGGCCTTCTTAACATTGTGCCACGCTACTTACCGCGTTATGGCATGGCGCCGAACTGGGCGCGGGCCACGCGTCCGTTGGTGCTGGTCTATACCGCGATCGCCTTTGCCGTCACTATTATCTTTCGCGCCGATGTGGATGCCCAGGGTGGCGCTTATGCCACTGGTGTGCTTGTCTTGATGAGTTCTGCCGCATTGGCAGTAACACTCTCGGTTTGGCATAAACAGGACCGCCGCAGCACCCTCATGTTCGGCATTATTACCCTGGTTTTTATCTACACCACTGTCGTCAACATCATTGAGCGGCCCGATGGTGTGAGGATTGCCAGTTTCTTTATCGGCGCCATCATCCTTACCTCGCTGGTCTCGCGCGTCTGGCGTTCGACCGAATTGCGCGTCGAACGTTTTGAGTTGGACGAGACGGCTCAGCGTTTCTTGGACGATGCTAAACATAACGGGCCGATCCGTATTATCGCCAATCGCAAAGCGAAAGGTGATGAGCATGAATATCGGGTGAAGGAGCGCGAGGTCCGTGAAGACACACACATTCCGACGAATGATAAGGTGATTTTTCTGGAAATTAATGTGCGCGACCCATCTGAATTTGTTGATGTGATGAAAATACACGGGGTGGAGATTGGTAAGTACCGCGTATTACGGGCGGATAGCACCGCGGTGCCCAACGCCATTGCCGCCTTTTTACTTTATGTGCGTGAACGCACCAACAAAATTCCCCACGCCTATTTTGGCTGGGCCGAAGGCAACCCCATTCATTATCTGATTCGCTTCATCTTATTTGGTGAAGGGGATATTGCCCCCGTAACCCGCGAAGTGTTGCGTCAGGCCGAGCACAACCCAGAACGACGACCGGGGATTCATGTCGGTGGTTAAAAAGTAGAGTAAACGAGAAACGGGGCGAATCGCCCCGTTTCTCGTTTACTCTAGGCTGATTTCGTTGGTTTGTTTAGGGTACATTCTCGATCTCAATCATCCACTCGCCCGTTGTGCTGCGCCCATCGCGCGCATGGGCAGTCCATGCCAACTGGTGGGGGCCATTTTGGATTGGTGCACCGTCGGGCCAGTGGTAGGCGTTATCGGCAAAGATGAAACGATTGCATTCTGGTTCGCCGCCCCCAAACGCACAGTAGTGGGCCGTGTTCTCTGTTTTGGCGTAGACCCGCTCACCGTTTGGATCATAAATCTCAAAATCTACGTTCACGATACCATCGCCATCTTGGTTGCCGACCGCTGGATCATAGGCTTCTACCTGGAAGACCAACGTCGCGGTCACGCGGGGATCGAGCGCGCCATAGCCCATCTGGACCAACTCCGCTACAAGTTCAGGCGGTTCATCATCCGAAGGCGAATCGATGCCTTCAATCCGAAAACGAAAAACCCAGATCGCGGGGTCGCCGCGCACAGGTTGGATTATGATCGCTGTTTCATGTAGACCATTGGTGATCGGCGCACCGTTCGGCCAGTGATAGCCATTATCAGCAAAAAAGAAGGGGGTGCAGAGCGGGTCGTTACCACCAAAGAGACAATAAGGGGCGCGCTCCTCGCGATTGGTATGGACCGCATTACCGTTTTCATCGTTAATGTTGAAGGTGACACTTTCGATACCATCGCCATCACTGCGACCCTGGGCGGGATCAAACACTTCCACGCGTAAGGCGATCCGATCGCGCAAGATGAGTGGGTTGCTCACTTCTGCGCGCGCAAAGCCAGGTAGCAGAACATTGCGACCCTCGTTGCGTTCTAAACTGCCGCGCAGATTCAGGTTGCCGTCTTCGCCATCCACGGGCAGGCTTTCGATGATGATGGGGGTCGGGGTGGGCGTTGGTTGGGCAAGCGTTGGCGCGACTGTAGGCGGGACAGGCGTATTGGTGGCTGCGGCTGGCACAGGCGTGTTTGTTGCTACCGCCGGTGCCGCGGATGTCGCCGTCGAAATTTGGGTCAATGCCGCATCGGCCGTGAGCGTGGCGGCGACCGCTCTATCTTCTGCCACGCGCGTGGCAATCCGGTCTGGCGTCGGTTCGTCGGCGCCACCACAAGCCGCCAGCCACAGTGCAGCCAGCAGGGCAAACCAGAGCCAGCACCGCTCTTTTCTCTTCACCGTGTCAACCTCCTTCTAACGCCCGCAAGGCTTGCTCAACATCGGCCTGCGCGGGTTGGCAAGATTTGGCAATTACTTCTTCGTGTAAAATTTGGTCAAATGGCGCATGCGTCCCTTGTTCAACACAGCCGGCAAAGGCCGTGACCGCCTGTGTCAAGCGCTCTTTTTGACCAGTTGGATCACCCTGTTGGCGGTAGACATCAG
>Ga0335394_10011211_pt1 | contig 10097 bp, 7 predicted proteins | sample MAT03_FD_205741 | JGI IMG/M metagenome (GOLD analysis project Ga0335394, IMG submission 205741) | Freshwater microbial communities from Lake Fryxell liftoff mats and glacier meltwater in Antarctica - MAT-03 (spades assembly) (version 2) ...
GGCGGGCCTCGCGATCGCTTGTGCGGCGTTCCTGGTCGCGCGCGCGACAGGCGGCGTGGCGCGGGCGGGACGTCGGATCGTCGACGAAGTACGTCGCCAGCTCGGAGACGCGCCCCAAGAGGGGGGGAGGCCGGTCCGCCCGGATTACGACGTTTGCACCGAAATTGCGGCCCGTTTCGCCCTCCGGCACGTGGTGCCGCCAGCCATTGTGGTGGCGTTGGTGCCGATCCTCGTCGGGCTCGTCTTGCGCCTGCCAGGGAACGAGGCTAGAGCTGGAATCGCCTCGGACGCGGTGTCGGCGTTCCTCGCGGCCGCAGCCATCGTCTGCGTCCCGGGGGCCCTCCTCGCAGGCGTCGCCGGCGCAGCCTTCGGTCACGCGAAGAAGTACGTGGTGACCGGCGCCCACGGCGGACGAACGCTCGTCGACGAGTCCGGCGCTCGCGCGGAAAATCCCACCTATCACGCAGTCGTGGTGGGAGACACGGTCGGCGACCCGCTCTCGAGCGTGGCCGCTCCCACCCTCGCGATCCTCGCCCGGCTCCTGCCCGTGCTGACGCTGGTGCTCCTCCCTTTCATCGACCCCTGACCCGCGCACTTCGTCCCCCGCCAGGAAACCCGGCTTCAGAGCTCGCCGGGTCCCTTGCTCGACGAGTGCGCCAACGCCCGGCAAAAACCAAGCGTGTCCACGCCGATCTCCGACGCACTCTCGACGCTGAGCGACCGCGGCCTCCGCCGCCTGCTCGGCGCCCGCACGTTCCTTCGCGGTCTCGAATACTTCCGGAGGCGCGTCGTCGAAGACGTCACCGTCGGAGAGATGAGCGCGACGGGCACGGTCCGAGCCGCCGACGCCGACCCGTATCAGGTCGTGGTCGACCTGACGCCGGACGGGATTCAGTCGAGCTGCAGTTGCCCTGCGTTCGCCAAGGCCGGCCAGCACTGCAAGCACGTCGCGGCGCTCCTCATCGCGGTCCGCGACCAGGCGAGGGGCTCCCAGCCCAGGCCTCCGCCTCCTCCGCCTCCTCCGCCGTCTGCGCAGCTTCCCCAGTCGGCTCATGCTGGTGGGGGACCCGACTCGAAGCGCCAGCGTCGTCGCGACCGCCGGGCACGAGCTTCCGGCTCGACCATGGCGGCGCCTAGCGGCCTTGCCAATCTCGGGCCGCCGGGCTCGACGGTCGCGCCGACACCCTCGCTCCACCACGATGCCTCCGCCAAGTCGACCGGCATCGGCGCCTGGCTGCCTCCCGACGGGATGCACGGTCCGCGGCGCCTGGAGTTTCGCATCCATGTCCGCCAGGGCGCCCTCACCGTCACGGTGCTCGATGCCGAGGCACGCACTCCCGTCCTGCCCTCGACGGCGATGACATGGCAGACGGTCTTCCCGACCGGCGAGCGCAATGCCCTGCGGCTGCTCGCTCGCTTTGAGAGTGGCAACCCGCGACATCCCGCGGTCGACGTCCGTGGCGAGGACGCCGCCGAGCTCATGCCGCTGCTCGAAGGGCAGCGCGTCCTGCTCGAGCCGGCGCTCATGCAGCTCCGCTTCGCCGACGAACCGTTGCGACCGCGCTTCGATCTCGAGCTGGTCGGCGGCGACACGATGATCGTCAAAGCGAGCTTCGAAAAGCAGGGCGACCGCCGGCGCTTTTCGCTCCTCACCGGCGGCTGGTTCGAAGGCTGGCCCGGCTGGCACATCGACACCCAGGAAGGCATCGCCCGTCGCATCGAGAAGCGCGTGAGCGTCGCGGCCCTTCGCCGCCTCCTGCGCTCGCCCACGATCGCCGAGCCGATGGGCGAGCTGGCCCGAGTGATCATGCAAGGCCTCCCTCGCGTCGCGCTCGAAGTCGGCGCCGAGCTGCCAGATCTCTCGCAGATCGCGGACGTCGTGGACTTGCCGCCGACCTTTCGCATGAAGGCTTCGGGCAACCTCCTCGAGGCGCACATCAGTCTCTTCGCATCTTACGGCGAGGAAGAGATCCCGGTCCGCGCTGATGGTTTGACGCTGCCCGTGCTCATTCAGGCGCCCGGCGAAGGTCAGCGCCGACCGCGCTGCGTGCGCGTAGACATCGCGGCCCAGCAGGAAGCCGCGAACAAGCTTCTCGACAACGGACTCACCCCCGACGAGGGCGGCCAATACTTCGTGGCGAACGGCGACCGCGCGATCCACTTCTGGAGCGAAGGTCTCGGCCAGCTTCCCGACGACTGGGATCTCTTCGTCCCGGACGATCTCGTCGACACCCAGGTCCGCCATAAGCCCATCGCGGTGTTCGCGAAAGTCTCCAGCGGGATGGACTGGTTGAACCTCAAACTATCCTGGGAGAGCGAGGGCGTCGCGGTGGACCGCGACGAGCTGCGTCGCTGCCTCGCCGAAGGAAAGAAGTTCGTCTGTCTGTCTGACGGCTCCTTCGCTCCCTTCGACGCCGATTCGGTCCGCGCCATGATGGATCGCGAGGTCGAGCTGCTCTCGGCCGCAGGGAAGGGGGGCCGCATCCCCCTGGCCCATGCCGGCCGCATCCAGGAGCTGCTGCAGCTCACCGCGGGTCACACGATCACCGCGACGACCAAGGACCTGTTCCACAAGCTCGCCAACATCGACGAGATCGAGCACGCCAAGAAGCCGCGCAACCTCAAGGCGACGTTGCGGCCCTACCAGGAGGCAGGCCTGTCCTGGCTGAAGTTCGTGCACGATCTCGGGTCGGGCGGCGTCCTCGCCGACGACATGGGTCTCGGCAAGACCGTGCAGACCATCGCACTGCTCCTCGCCGTGAAGGCGGAGGACAAGGGCATCCGCGCCCTCATCGTCGCGCCCACCAGCGTCGTGACCAATTGGGAGCGCGAGCTCGCGCGCTTCTCGCCGACGCTCTCCGTCGCGCTCTGGCACGGCGCCGATCGCAAGAACCAGGAGGAAGAGGTTCGCGAGGCGGACGTCGTCATCACGAGCTACGCGCTCCTCCGCCGCGACGAGGAGTTTCTCGGCAGCCTCGACCTCACCTACGCCATCCTCGACGAGGCGCAGCACATCAAGAACCCGATGAGCGCCACCGCAGCGGCTGCCAAGCGACTCAAGTCCAAGCGCCGTCTGGCGCTGACCGGTACGCCGATCGAAAACCGCCTCTCCGAGATCTGGAGCATCTTCGACTTCGTCTCGCCCGGGCTCCTCGGCACGCTCGAGCGCTTCGAGCAGCGCTTCGCGAAACCGATCGAAAGCGGCGACTACAAGACCGCGCAACGCCTGCGCGCCACGATCCATCCCTTCATCCTCCGACGCACCAAGGGCGAGGTCGCCAAGGATCTGCCCGAGAAGCTGGAGATGGATCAGGTCTGCGATCTCACTGGCGAGCAGCGCAACGTCTACCTCCAGGTCGCCAAGGAAGTACGGGCACAGGTTCTGGGCGAGGTCGAGCGGGTGGGCCTTGCGAAGAGCCAGCTCCAGATCCTCGCGGGGCTCACGAAGCTGCGTCAGGCCGCGTGCGATCCGCGTCTCCTCGGCCTACCGAAGGAGTTCACCGACGAGGATTCCGGCAAGCTGGTCGCGCTCCGCGAGCTCGTCGCGAACGCCATCGAGGGCGGTCACAAGGTTCTCGTGTTCAGCCAGTTCGTGACGATGCTCAAGCTCATCGAAAAGGCACTCAAGGAGGACGACGTCATCTACGAGTACCTCGACGGCTCGACCAAGGACCGCATCGACCGCGTCGATCGCTTTCAGGGGGACCCTTCGTGCGGCGTCTTCCTCATCAGCCTCAAGGCCGGCGGCACGGGGCTCAACCTCACGGCTGCCGACACCGTCATCCACTTCGATCCCTGGTGGAATCCGGCAGTCGAACAACAGGCCACCGATCGCGCCCACCGGATCGGCCAGACCAAGGTGGTCAACGTCTACCGCCTCGTCGCAGCCGGCACGATCGAAGAGAAGATCCTCCAGCTCAAGGACAAGAAGCGCGCCCTCGTCGCCTCGGTTCTGTCCGAAGATGCGGGCGGAGCCAAGAAGCTCACCAAGTCCGACTTGGAGGAGCTCTTCTCCCTCGACTGAGTGATGGCGCGCAGGGCAGGGGAGACAAACGGAAGAAAGGCGCTCCTTGTGGGAGCGCCGCTGTCGTTCTGCTGCCTTCGCTCTGCTGCGAGAACGTGACGTGGGCGGGCGGCGTAGCGAGCAGCCGCGGCGCTAGGAGGGCGCTGGGAAACGTCGCGAGCGACCCGATAGCAAGGCGCCGGGGGGGACCGGCCGGAAGCGTACTTCCTGTACGCTGAGGACCGGTGGGCCCCCGGCAACGCAGCTAGCGGGGCGCGCAGCAGTTTCCCAGCGCCCTCCTAGGGCGCCAACCGGAGGCGGCCGCCCAGGCCGTTGAGGGTTGGCAACCGACGCGGCGTGGCGCGCAGTAGCCGCACGCTCGCGTCACTACGGGGACTTTTTGCCAGTCACCACCATCAGGTGATACTTGCCGAACTCGCTCGCGCCGAGGGTGAACAGCACCTCGATGAGCACGCGGTACGGTGTGGTCTTGTCGGCCACGACGATGGCTTCGCTGGTCGAGGCATCGAGTCCCTTGGCCGCGCGGATGAGCTTGTCGCGCTCACGGTAGTCGCCGAGCACCTTGGCCAGCGGCACGAGGAACAGGTCGTTCGGTCCGGTGCGCTTGTAGCGCGCATCGAGCCCGGTCTGCGCGAGCTGGTCGCGGCTCGAGAGCTGCGCGATGGGATTGGGATCGTCTCCGACGAGCAGCTGAGACTTCGAGATGGTGACGATGACGCCTTCTTGACTGGGCTCGCTCGTCATGACGCTGACGGGGAGCCTGAGGTCGTCGGACTGCGCGGCGACCTGCGCCGTCGCCAGGCTCTTGAGCACGAAGACCAAGATGATGGTCATCAAGTCGAGCATCGCGGTAATGTTGAGAAAGTCGATCTCGGGCTCTCTGGCGTTGCGGCGCTTCGCACGGCGCAGCGCCGCCTTGAAGCGCACGACGCTAGCCGGCTTGTTCGCGACGGCACGCGCTTCGGCCAGGCTGCCGCCTGATGCCGTGTCGACTGTCGACCCGGGGGAGTCGCCCATCGTCATCGGACGACTCCGAAGAACGCTTCGGGAAACAGCTCGCCCTTGTCATCGATGCGAACCGCGTCGAGGACCTCGATGACGTACTGGTACTCGATGCCCGGGCTCGCCGTGATCGTCACCTGCGTCTCCTCTTCGAATTCGGGGCGCGCGCTCTTCAGCTTGCGTGCGCACGCGGTGATCGCGGCTGCGTCGTAGGGCGACTGATCGGGTCCCGGCGACTCTTTTGCGGGGATGGTGATGCCGCCCCCAACGTTGTCGCAGCCGGTCGCAATGCTGCCGCCCGACGTCTTGAAGGAGATCCCCTTGGCAGAAATGATGACCGAGAGGTTCAGCTTCTTGGAGGAGACCGTGTCGCGCACCTTCCCGCCGCCCACCGAGGGCGGAACGGTGTCGATGGTCGACATGAACGTCACCGAGACGCTCACCAGCACGAAGACCAGGATGTTTATGATGATGTCGAGGTACGGGATGATGTTGAGCTCGCCCGCCTCGTCTCCGGCGTCGGGCTCCCTCGGCTGAGAGAGCCGGCGAATCTTCGAACGCTGCGCGGGGCTGAGCTTCTCAGCTCCGGATTCCGTATCGGACGCCATGTCAGCTCCCAAGACCCATGCGGCTGCGCGTGGCGGAGGCCGCCCCGGCAAGGTCGAGCGAGCGTGCGGGCACGCTCGCGTTAGGCATCGTTGCGGTCGGCATCGCTTTCGAGAACGATCCTCGGGCCTGGCTCAGTAGTTCGGCTTGCTCGTGACGGTGAGCAGGTTGAACACCCGCTCGCTCAGAGCTTCGAGGTCGTGCGCGATCGCCTTGGAGCGCGTGTGCAGGATGACGTGCGCGATCATGCACATGACGGCGATCAGCAGACCGAACGCCGTGTTGTACATCGCCTCGGCGATGCCGTTCGATAGCATGCGCTGCTTGTCGGCGGCCGACAGGCCCTGGGCCGCGATCGCGCCGAAGGTGCTGATGAGGCCGAACACGGTGCCGACCAGGCCGATGAGCGTCGCGATGTTCGCGAGGGCCCAAAGCGCGGAGATCCGCTTCTCGACTGCCGGCTTGATCTCGGAGAGCTTCTCGGAGAGCGCCGCGTCGATCTCGTCAGCACCCTTGTTGGCGTGGGTGAGCCCTGCTTTGACGAGCTGCAGCACCGGCGAGTCCGCCGCGTCGCACAGCTTGATCGCACGGTCGATGTTGCCCGCGGTCACGAGCTTCTTCACCTGAGCGAAGAACTCCTTCGAGTTCACGCGATACCGAGAAAGCTGGAACGCCGCTCGCTCGATCACGATCGTCACCACGATCACGGACGTGAAGACGTTCATGATCAGGAACGTCGGGTTGTGGCGGACGGCGTCCATGAGCCCGGCCCCGGAACCGCTCTCGGCCGCCAACATCCAGAGATGACGCATCCTCGCTGACCCTTTCCTTTAGGCACTGCTGAAGCACGCGGACCACGCTCTGGTGGTCTTCGGTCACTTCGGGACCGGTGCTGCTACGACGGGGAGACCCTGCGAACCTTCAAGGAGATCCAAGTGATCCTGGAAATCCAATCGGACGGGTTCCAGCGGCCACAATGCCTCGTTCAGCGATCCACATCGCAGCTCGGAGCCTGAACGACTCTGCCGCGAGAGACTCTGACGATGTGCCCGAAGCCACGGAACCGACGGGGACGATAACAGCGCCGCGATCGTCGGTGCAAGCGGGCACCTTCTTGTCGCGTCAACGAGTGGCGTTTCCTTCAGGTGTCCAGGGCAGGAGACTGTTGCAGTGAGGGCGTATTTGTTCAATAGCGCTGCAATATCCGCCGGTTTGCTACGAATCGCACCAAAACTTCCTTGACCGAGCGGGTTCTCATGATGGCAACATCCTGGGCGTTTCAGAGGGATGCCGAGAAGTTTAGTCGTTCCTCTTGCATGGGCTTGCGCCGCTCGTCTAGCGTGCGCGCGGGTCGCACCGGCTCGCTGATCGTCGACGTGAGCGTCGACGTGTCGGCAGATCGGACGCGGACGACGAGAAGTATGGCGTCGGCCTGCCTTCCTCCAAGGGGAGGGCGATGTGGATTGGCGGCGCTCGGGGTACGGAATCGCGTCTGGCGATCATCCTCGGGTGCCGAAGGCGAGGACCGGAGCACGACCTCCGAGGAGACAACCGGCGATGGGATTGTGGAAGTTCATCGAAGAGGGCGGATGGGGCATGGTTCCCATCCTGATCTGCCAGGTCTTCATCCTCGGCATCATCATCGAGCGAGCGATCTTTCTGTACGGCTCGTCGATCAACAAGGACGTGTTCCTCGCGACGATGCAGAAGTGCATCCTCGCTGGTGATATTCCCAAGGCGATCAAGATGTGCTCTGCGGCCAACGCGCCGCTGGCACGAATCGTTCAGGCGGGCCTCGTGAAGGTGAACCGCCCGGACGACGAGGTCCAGGCAGCGATGGACGAGGCAGCTCTCCGCGAGATGCCGAAGGTTGCCGCGCGCACCCCGTACCTCGCTCTCCTCTCCAACATCGCGATGCTCGCCGCGCTGTTCGGGACCGTGATGGGTCTCATCAAGTCCTTCGGCTCCGTCGGCGGCGACTCGATCGACCCCAGCCAGAAGGCCCGTATCCTCGCGGCCGGCATCTCGGAAGCGATGCACTGCACGGCGCTCGGCCTCTTCGTCGCCGTCATCGGCCTCGTCGCCTACGCCATCCTGAACGGCCAAACCCAGCACATCGAGGACGACATCAATGAGGCCTCGGTCCGCGTGCTGAACCTCGTCGTCGCGAACCGCCAGAAGGTCAACCTCAACCCGGCCGCGCCTGCTGCCTGAGCCGGGGCGCGGCGCGACCGCTTTTGCGGTCGCGCCGCACTGGCTGCTGTCTCTCCTCGCCTGCTTCGTTCGTTCTGCGGGATGACCGCACCCGGGCGTGCGTCGATAAGACGCACGCCCGGGCCGACGCTGGGAACTTTCAACGGGCCGGCGAGTCACAGTTTCCTTCGGAGGATCACCATGGGTGGCGTAGACGTAGGTGAGGGTGGCAAGAAGCGCTCGATCAACGCGGACATCAATCTCGTCCCGTTCATCGATTTGCTGTTCGTAACGCTCGCGTTTCTCCTCATCACCGCGGTGTGGGTGACGAACTCGCGCATCAACGCGGACGCGCAGGTCCCCGGGCCTCCGAGCGATGAGCCGGTCACGCCGCAGACACCGGAGAAGGTGCTCAACGTTCAGATCGGCGTCGACGAGTTCGAGCTGGTTTGGAAACAGGGCGCGACGGTGATCAGCGAGGTCAAGGTCCCCAAGCCCGACCAATCCAAGGCCGACTTTCCCCGCTACGTCGAGCTCGCCAAGAAGTTCGAGGAAGAGTGGAAGCAGCAGGGCCAGCACAAAGACCCCGCCGACCTCAAGCTCGACCAGGCGATTCTCCATACCGATAACCGGCTCCCCTTCAAGGAGATCGTCGCCGTGCTCGACGCCCTCTACACGCCGAAGCGTGAGATGAAGCTCGGCAACAAGACCGAGACGGTGCCTGTCTTCAACATGACGTTCTCGGTGCGCTGAAAGCGCCCTGGCGTTCCTTCTCAAGCTCCGAGGCTCGTAGGGCGACATGGACCACCAACCGAAGAAACATCACGATCCGCACGCGCACGCCATCCACGCTCCCGGCAAGCGACTTCTCCAGGCGATGCCACTGAAGTTCGTCTGGAAGAAGGTCGTCGGTCACGGTCGGCGCTCGCCGAACGCGAACCTCAACCTCACCGCGTACATCGACTTCCTCCTCGTTACCGTCATCTTCCTCCTCACGACGTTCAGCGCGTCGGGCGAGATCGCGGTCGACAAGAACGTCAAGCTCCCGAAAGCGGAGAACGCGATCGACGTCGTGGACGCACCGATGGTCGCCGTGAACGGCAACCAGATCCTCGTCGACGGGACACTCGCCGGGTCGACCCGGGCCATCGAAGAGCTCGGGCGCATGTCGAAGATCGACGAACTCTACACGATCCTCAAGGCGAAGCGCGAGCTGTGGAAGTCGGTCAACCCGTCCGACAAGCCGTTCCCGGGCGTCGTCATCTTGCAGGTCGATCAAGAGGTGCCCGCCATCGTCGTGAAGAGCGTCTTCCAGACGGCCGCCTACGCCGGCTATCCGAACGTCAGCTTCATGGTTTCGAAGATCTCGACGGCGAAGTGACCCAGTAGCCATCGCCAGGGCCGGGGGAGCGCCAGCGCGCTCCACCCGGCCTTTCCTTTTTTTCGGACGAGAGCAACGTGGCAGACCGGCGCGACAAGACCCTCGGGCTCAAGGCGATCGAGCAGAGCGCCGAGGCGCGGAGCTCGCGCGTTCGTCCGCCACTGCGCGTGGCGGTCTGGTTCGGCATCATCGTGGCGGTGGCGACGGTGCTCCGCTGGCGCTGCACCCTGTCCGAGATGGACGAAGAGCGCGCCAAGCTGATGGCCAAGCAGCGGACGGTCGAAGCTGAGCTCGGGCCCAAGTGGTACCCGCTGCGCGAGCGCATCGAGAAGTGGGCGATGGAGCTGGCGGGTGCGCCGGGTGCAGAGGTCGCCTTGATGGCGGAACTCGCGGCCTTCGACTTTCGCTCCAAGCCCGGCCTCTACTTCCGCGCGCGGGTCGACGACGCCAGGACGAGCCAGGCGGTTCGCGAGGCCGCGAAGCAATCGCTGCGCGACGGCTTCACCTCGTGCCTGGTCCGAGGTGCGGTCGGCAGCTCGGTGAAGGGCAAGGAATGCCAGAGGACGCGTGACTGCGTGCCTGGCGAGTTCTGCAACGAGCTGAGCCACTGCGGGCCTCCGACTCAGCCGTACAACATGCGCTCGGCCTACAAGACGTTGAACATTCTCTCCGAGGAGTGGATCGCCGACGTTCAGGAGACGACGAACGACCTTCGTCTCGAGCTCTTGATTCGCTCCTTCGACGATGCCACCTCGGACGACCTGCCGCTCGCGGCGGATCTGCTGACCCGCGCCGCGTACTTCCTCGTGGTGCTCGACGAACGTCCGCCGACACGTGCCCTGTCACCCGTGGAGATCGACGCGGGGGCCAACGACGCGGACGACGTCGACG
>Ga0335394_10011212_pt1 | contig 10096 bp, 9 predicted proteins | sample MAT03_FD_205741 | JGI IMG/M metagenome (GOLD analysis project Ga0335394, IMG submission 205741) | Freshwater microbial communities from Lake Fryxell liftoff mats and glacier meltwater in Antarctica - MAT-03 (spades assembly) (version 2) ...
TCGCCCACGACCTCGGGCTGCAGGTCACCGCCGAAGGAATCGAGACCGACGAACAACACAACATCATCAAAACCCTCGGGTGCGACTTCGCCCAGGGCTGGCCCACGCGATCCAGCAGCTCATCGCGAACAACACCCCGATACCCGTCCCGTAACCCACCACACACCGACCAGAGCCCAACACTCGCTGGTCACCGCGGCGTGCGGCGGGCCCGGGCGACTTCGTAGGTGGCGAGCGCTGCTGCCGCAGAGACGTTGAGCGAGCTCAGCCGACCGAGCATCGGGATGCTGACGATGAGATCGCACCGTTCGCGCACGAGACGCGACAGGCCGGCGCCCTCGGCACCCATCACGAGGCAGATCCCGTCGGTCGCCAGATCTCCGAGGTCGAACAGGTCGCGCTCGGCCTCGTCGTCGAGGCCCACCACCCAGATGCCCTGATCCTTCATCGTCGTGAGTGCCGAGGGCAGGCCGCCCACCATCGCCATCGGCACGTACTCCACCGCACCGGCCGCCGCCTTCGCCACCGTGGGCGTGACGTGCACGGCACGGTGGCGAGGCAGCACCACGCCCTGGACGCCTGCGCCGTCGCAACAGCGCAGCAGCGCGCCGAGGTTGCCCGGATCGGTGACGCCGTCGACGGCGACGAGGAACGGCGCCGGTCGGCCCGGTACCCGCCGCACGAAGTCGGCGAGCTCTGCCTCGGGCACGCCGTTGGCGTAGGCGATGATGCCCTGGGGTGCTTCGCTGCGCGCCGCCGCCTCGAGGCGCTTGCGGGCCACGTACTGCACGGGCACACGCTCGTGCGCGGCGATCTCGAGGATGTCCTGCACGGTGTCGTTCTCGTCGAGGTCGCCCGCGACCCAGATCTCGCGCACACGGCGCGCTCCCGCGATCAGCAGCTCGCGCACTGCCTGGCGACCCTCGATCTGCTCGCCGCCGAGTGTCTTTTCGGGCTTGCGGGGCGGCGCACCCGTGGGCGTCACCTTCCCCGTGCGTCCTGCGCCACGTGACTGGAACTTCGCGGCGCCACCTCGCGCACCGCCGCCCTTCGCGCCCGCCTTGGCACGACTCGATGATCCACCGGCACCAGCCCCACCACCGGCCGCCGATCCGACACCACCGGGGCGCCCTGCGCTGGAACGGCCTGCCGGCCCTCCGGCGCGTGCGCCTGCGGCGCCGCGCGCGGTGGCGGCTGCCTTCGACTTGCCACCCTTGCCCTTGCCACCCTGCTTGGTGCTGCTGCCCTTGGCAGATGCTGGCTTCACTGCTGCTCCTCGAGTTCGATCGCGTGTCCGTTCGCCCCTCCGTGGAGCGCTCAGCCGCCGTGGATCCCGTGGATCACGGCCACCGCCCAGCAGGCGATGCCTTCGCGACGTCCCAGTGTGCCGAGTCCTTCGGCTCTTCGCCCCTTCACCGTCACCGGAGCACCCGCCGCGTCGCTGAGCAGACGCTGCATCTCGGGCTTGCGCGGGGCGAGTTTCGGCGTCTCGCACACCACTGCGCAGTCGACGTTGCCGATCGTCCAACCGCCGTCACGCAGCAACGCAGCGACGTGGCGGACGATCACCAGTGAGTCGACGCCATGCCACTGCGGGTCGGTGTCGGGGAAGTGTTCGCCGATGTCGCCCAGACCGGCAGCTCCGAGCAACGCATCGGCAACCGCATGGGCGACGGCATCGGCGTCACTGTGGCCGACGAGACCCCGCTCGCCCGGGAAGTGCACACCGCCGAGCACCAGCCGACGATCGGGGTCGTCGCAGAAGCGGTGGATGTCGAAGCCCTGTCCCACGCGCACGTTCATCCGGTCGCCTCCATCTCCTGCACCCTGCTGCACCTTGGTCCGCGCCCAGTCGAGGTCGTCGGGATGGGTGATCTTGCGGTTGTCGGGCTCGCCCTCGACCACCACCACCCGACCGCCGAGTGCCTCCACGAGTGCCGCATCGTCGGTGCCCACGGCACCCGTCTCATGGGCTTGTCGCAGCACGGAAGCGCTGAACGCCTGCGGCGTCTGCACCGCCCGCAACGAGTCGCGGGCGGGAGTGGACGTGACCGTGGCATCGGCGTCGACCACCTTGATCGTGTCGATGACGGCGATGCCAGGGATTGCCCCGTCGGCGCCGTCGAGCACCGCGGCGACCACGCGGGCGTACAGCTCGGCACTCGCGAACGGCCGAGCAGCGTCGTGCACGCACACCACGTCGGCGTCGGCGGGCACAGCGGCGAGGCCCGCGCGCACGCTCTCGCTGCGCGTCGATCCGCCGGCCACGACGTGGTCGAATCGCGATGCCTCGTCGGCAACGTCGGCGGCCGGCACGACGACCACGACACCGTCGGACGAACGGCGAGCGACGGCCACCGACCGGTCGAGCATCCGTTCGGTCGCGAGCAACTCGTACTGCTTCGGGCGCCCGAAACGAGCACCCGAACCGCCGGCCACCACCACGGTCCACACCTGCGGTGTCATGGCCGCCTCGGGGCACGGACGGCCGAAGCGACTACGACGCCGGAGGTGACGTCGGATGTCACGCCGTGTGTGACTGGACGCACGCTGTCGGAGTACCCCATATTCTTCTGTTGGGCGATGGTCACGCCGAGCGAGAGTAGTACGGTGGCCCTCGCATGGCTCACGAGGAACTCCTTGCGTCGACCGAATTCTTTGCCGACGCGTCACCAGAGGTGATCGCCACCATCGCGGCTGCCGGTACCGACCGGCAACTGGTGCGTGGCGACTTGTTGTTCAAGGAGGGTGATGCCGCTGACGCGCTGTACGTCGTCACCAGAGGTCGACTCGCGATCGCCATCGCGAATCCGATCGACCATCGCGAGACCGTGGTCTCGTTGATGGAACCGGGCGACCTCTTCGGCGAGATGGCGATGCTCGACGACGGACCACGCTCGGCGATGGCCCGTGCGCTCGAACCATCGGGCGTCGTGTGCATCCCGTACACCGCCGTGCTCAGCGTGTTCCACGGCCAACCGCAGTTGCTGTGGGGCGTCACCCGGCTGCTCGCCAAGCGACTGCGGGTGATGGACGAGAGCCTCGCCGACAGCGTGTTCCTCGACGTCACCGGCCGCACGGCCAAGCGGCTGCTCGAGCTGTCCGAGGGCGCTGACGAGTTCACGCTCCCCGTCACGCAGGAAGAGCTCGCCGGCATGGTGGGTGCATCGCGTGAGCGTGTGAACAAGGCGATCGCCAGCTTCATCCGTCTCGGCTGGATCGACCAGCACGAGCGCCGCTACACGATCATCAAGCGCCAGAGCCTCGAGATCCGCGCTCGATAGATCGGGAGCGTACGCCGGTCGAACCTCCGGCCGACCGGCCCTTCACCCGTTCAGCCAGGCCTTCGCCCGGGCGAACGCGTCGGCGGCATCGTCGGCTCGGTGGGCCGGGCGGGCGGGGTCGTGAGCAAATCCGTGCTCTGCCTCCGGGTATCGCACCACGGTCACCCCACTGGCCTCCAACGCTTCGATGTCGGCGGGCGGTGTGTAGTGATCGAGTTCGCCGATGATCGCGAGCACTCGATCGGCATGGCCGTCGGCCAGGCATGCGAGCGGCTCGCCCTGCGTGCCGCTGCGCCAGGCCTCGGGCACGCGGATCATCCCGTAGAAGCTGGCGATGCGGGCGAAGCGATCGCTGCGGCTGGCCTTGTGGCAGTACATGCCGCCGAGGCAGAAACCGAGCAGGCCCACTCGCGCGGCACCCGTTGCCTCGGCAGCCTCCAGCAGATCGCGCAGGTGTGCGGCGTCGTCGATGTTCGCCACCTCGGAGAAGCGTGGCTCGATCTCCGGACCCAGCTCGCGACCGGGGAAGGGTTCGACCGCGCACACCGTCATCGACCACTCGCTGGCCAGCCGGGCGACCAGGTCGTCGTACAGCGGTCGCAGCGAGAAGATGTCGGGAGCGATGACGAGCCCCATGGCGGGCGCGCCGTCGGGACTGGCGATCTCGGCGGGCGTCCCGCTCGGCAACGTGATCCTCATGAACCGCAACCTACGCGAGCGCCGGGCCCGGTGTTCGCTCAGGCGTCGCGCTTCGAGGTCGACAGCGCGCCGAGCGCCGTGATGACGGCGGTGACGACGAAGAAGTAGAGGCCGCCCCACACCCGACCGAGTGAGTCGGTGCCTGCGCCGGCGTCGGGGTTGCCGAGGTTGATGCCAGCGTTGTACGGCAACCACTTGAAAGGATTGTCGAGGCCTGCTGCGATCAGCAGCCCACCCACGATCGACTCGCCCACGAGGGGCCACAGGATGAGGACGGCGATGGCGGCAGGTGTGCTGCGGATCAGCATGCCGAGACCGAACCCCAGCAGCGACACGATGCCGGCGAACACCACGATGCCGAGCAGCGCCCATCGAGCGTCACCGGCATCGGCGAACTGCACGTCGCCACCGCGGCTGTTCAGGAGCACCGAACCGACGCCGAAGCAGAGAGCCACCATCACGGCCTCCACCACCAGGCCGACCACGACGGTGAGCACGGCCTTCGCGATCAAGACCCGCGAGCGCTTCGGCGTGGCGGCGAAGGTGGGGCGGATCGTGCCGAACCCGAACTCGCTGGTGATGCCTGCGGCGCCGATGACGCCGAGCAGCATGCCCGTCACGATCGAGGTCCCGGTGACCAGCCCGATGAGGCCCTCGGCATCCATGTCGTCGGCGTCGATCAACAGTGCGGTGAGCACCGTGATCACGAGTGGGAAGCCGACCGCGATGATGGCCAGCACGGCGTTCATCCGCACGGTGCGGAGCTTGATCCACTCGCTGCGGAGCGTGTCGATCATCGGATCGCTCCCGTGGTGTACTCCTGCACCGACGAGGTCGCCTTCAGGAAGGCGTCCTCCAGGGATCCGGTCTGGGTGGACAGTTCGTGCAGCGTCACCTGGTAGCGAGCGGCGAGTTCGCCGACGTCGACGGCCGTGGCATTGCGCACCTCGACGGTGATGTCGTCGACCGCCGTGACCACAGCCCCGCCGGCGCGGAGCGCTTCGGCGAGCGTGCCGATCCGCGGGCTCGCCACCCTCACCCAGTGGTCGCCGTAGCGGCCGACGAAGTCTCCGACGCTGCACTCCTCGATCAACTGGCCCTTGCCGATGACGATCAGCGAGTTCGCCATCAGCGCCATCTCGGAGAGCAGGTGACTGCTGACCAGTATCGTCCTGCCCTGTCCGGCGAGGTGCGTGAGCACGTCGCGGATCCACCGGATGCCCTCGGGATCGAGACCGTTCGCCGGTTCGTCGAGGATGATCGTGTGCGGGTCACCGAGCAGCACCCCGGCAAGGCCGAGGCGCTGCTTCATCCCGAGCGAGTACGTCCGGACGCGCTTGGTACCCACCTCGGTGAGGCCGACGACGGCCAGCGTCTCGTCGACCCGCGAGGTGGGCAGACCGTTCGATGCAGCGAGCCAGCGCAGGTGGTTACGACCCGATCGGCCGGGGTGCACGTACCCGGCATCGAGCAGCGCGCCCACCTGATGCAACGGATGGTCGAGCTGCGCGTAGGGCTGCCCGTCGAACGTGGTGCCGCCGGCGTCGGGACGGTCGAGCCCGAGCATGCACCGCATGGTGGTGCTCTTGCCCGAGCCGTTCGGACCGAGGAACCCGGTGACCCGTCCGGGCGCGACCTGGAAGCTCAGATCGGCGACAGCGAACTTGGCGCCGAATCGCTTCGACAGCCCCTGGACGGTGATCATGCAGCGCAGTCTGTCATCACGACGACGCCTGGCTGGCCAGGAACGCCTTGGCGGTCGCCTCGGGCGAGTCGCCGTTGACGGTCATCTTCACCAGCAGCGCGCGCAGCACGTCGGTGGTGACCAGCGAGTTGATCTGGCCGATCACCGCCGTTGCCTCCGGTGTGGTGGCCGGCGTGCCGAGCAGCGGCAGGATCGCGTCCTGTGGGGCGGCTGCCTTGTCGTCATCGAGCGCGAGCAGCGCGTCGATCGTGATCTCGGGGGCCAACGACGACATCACGCCGCAGTTCACATCGCCGGCGACGATCGCCGCAGCCACATCGGCATCGGCGTTGCCGACCGCGGTGAAGTCGAACTCGGCCTCGTACGCGGTGTTCAGATCGGTGAGCGAGAACGACGGCGACGACTCGAACGAGGCGGGACCGCCGAGTGTGGCACCGTCGGCTGCGGCGAGGTCGCTGATGGTCGCGAGGTCGAACTCGTCGATCGCGCTGGGCGAACACACGACCACCTTCGTGACGACGGCGGACGTGATCGCCTGCACCGACTGACCATCGGGCAGCGCGCCGTTGATCGCGGTGAGCTGCTCGTCGACCGTCGCCGGCACCTCGACGCCATACCGGTCGAGCAGCGACACCGTCGACTCGGGGACGAAGTGGAGCGTGCCGGCATCGAGCGCGGCGTGCACCGCGTCGAGGTCGGCCACGGCGTCCTTGCGGGCAACGCGGACGCCGGAGTTCTCCATGCCCTGGCCGTAGATCTCACCGAGGAGTCGGCTCAGCGGGTCGACCGTGTGGCCGACGATCACCGCCTGCGCCACTGATCCGGCCGAGGCCTCGGTGTCGTCGTCCCCACCGCAGGCGGTCAGCGCCAGAGCTCCGACGAGCGTGAGAGCGAGTGCAGCGCGGGTGGGTGTCACCGGGTCCTCCTGATCGGGCCATATGAACGGGTCATCGACGGGGCGACATCGTAGGTGGCGGACGGGCGATTTCGCTCTGCGCCCCCGCTGCGGGCGAGCGCTCGCCCCACAGCGGCCCGGCCGGAACCGGTCAGAGACCGCCGGCAAACGTGTCGATCATCAACCGCACGTCGTCACCGAGGGGGTACAGGATCGGGCACGTGCAGCCGTTGGCGACGTACTCCCCCACCTGCGCGCGCACCTCGTCGGGCTCGCCGGAAGCGGTGATCATCTGCACCACCTCGTCGGGGACGAGCTTGCTCGCGGCCACCACCTGATCGTGGGTCGCCGGCCAGGTGAGCACCTTGCCGATCTCGTCGAGCATCTCCTGCGGCACACCCGATGCCTTCATGATGTGCGGCTGTTGGCCCAGGTACTGGGTGACGAGCAGGCGGGCACCGTCGAGCGCCTTGGCGCGGTTCCGGTCGACGCTGCACACCACGAGCTGCGGACGGTCGATCTGTTCGATCGTGCGCCCGGCTTTGGCCGCGCCCCGCTCGAGCGCCGCGATCGCGTCGCGGTTGTAGCTGGGCGACACCAGGTAGTTCAGCACCGCGCCGTCGGCGATCTCGCCCGTGAGCTCCATCATCTGCATGCCGGTGGCGCCGATGTAGATCGGCACGTCCTTCGGACGGCGCTCCTGATGCACGTAGTCGAGCTCGACCCCGTCGAGGTGGGCGAAGACCCCGTCGAAGGTGACCGTCTCGTTGGCCAGCAGCGCACGCACCACCTTGACGACCTCACGCATCACCGTCAGCGGACGTTCGCGATGGATGCCCACCTTGCTGGCGAGCGGATCCCACCACGCGCCGAGACCGCAGATGATCCGGCCGGGAGCGAGGTCGTCGAGGGTGGAGAACGTGCTCGCCAGCCGAGCGGGATTGCGGGTCCAGATGTCGACCACGCCGCTGCCGACCTTGATGCGGTCGGTGGTGGCCGCGAACGCCGCCATCGGCACCACGGCGTCACGCACGAGCCGGCTGTCGGCCTGCCACACGGCGTCGAACCCCTGCTGCTCGGCGTAGCGCACGAGCTCGATCCCCTCTCGGATCGCGTGGGCGTCCTGCAGGTACAGCGCGACGGGCGTTGGCGAGGTGCTCATGGCGCGGATCGTAGCCGCTTGACATTTTGTCAAGCACGAGAGGCTGTCACAGGTGTGTGAACAGCCGGGCGGCCTGCTCGGCCGCCTTCGCACGGACCTCGTCGAGATCGACCCGCGTGGGCCGGCCATCGCGCAGCAGCACCTCGCCGTCACCGCTCACCACGTCGAGCGCCCGGATCCCCGGCGTGAACGCAACGTGCCAGGCAGAGTCGGCATGGTCGTAGCTCCAGGTGACTCGGTCGTCACGGGCCTCGGGGAAGAACCGGTAGCCCTCCTCGAGCCAGGCCCACACGGTGTCCGGCGAGGCCGTGACGTCGTGGGCGCGCAGGGCGACATAGGCGAGGCGCATCTCCTCGAGCATGTCGGCGCCGATGCCGTCGGTGCCGAGCACCACCCGGTTGGTCCACTGGGTGGGCGCCGCGTAGCCGACGGCGTTGTTCATGTTGCTGCGCGGGTTGTGGGCGATGGTGCCGAGCAGCGGTCGATCGAGGTGCACGCAATGCACGATCACCCAGTCGTCGGCAGCGAGCCGCTCGAGACGGGCGCCGGCTGCCACGTCGTCGACACCTTCGGCCACGTGGATGTGGACGCCGGTGCCGGAGCGTCGAGCGAGATCGGCTGCGGCCTCGAGCGTGGCGTCGTCGCACGTGAACGCGGCATGCACGCCCACCATGCCACGCCCTCCCGCAGCGAGGAACCGCTCGTTCTCCTCGAGCCCGCGCCTGGCGCCGTCAGCACCGTGGCGGCCGGTGACGCCGTAGGCACAGTTCACCCGAACGCCCACCTCGGCACATGCTGCGGCGATCACGTCGAGGCTGCCCTCGATCGCGTTCGGGCTCTCATGGTGATCGATGATCGCCGTGGTGCCGCACTGCAGCGCCTCGACCGCGCCGAGCATCGCGCTCCATCGCAGCATCTCGAGATCGAGCGCCGTGTCGAGCCGCCACCACACCTGCTCGAGGATGCTGCGGAAGTCGCTGGGCTGCTGCGGCGGTGCGGGCATGCCGCGGGCGAGAGCCGAGTACAGGTGGTGGTGTCCGCAGACGAGGCCCGGGGTCGTGTCGGTCATCGGCTCCATCGTGACAGCACGAGCCCCATCGCGTCACGTCCCCGAGTCGGCATCGTCGGTTCCCTGGCGCATCGGGAGCACGTTGCGCCACGTGCCATCGAGGTCGTGCAGCGCAGCCGCCACCGCGGGCGCCGTGGGCACGAGGCCGATCTCGCCGACGCCCTTGATGCCGTACGGCGACCGCGGCTGGGGCACCTCGAGCATCAGCACATCGATCCGGGGGACGTCCTTGGCTCGAAGGATGCCGAGCGATCGCAACGTCATGTTCGTCGGGAAGCCGGTCTCGGCGTCGCTCGGGAAGTCCTCGCTCAGCGCATAGCCGAGCCCCATGTGCACGCTGCCCTCGATCTGTCCCTCGCACAGCAACGGGTTGACGGCCTTGCCGACGTCATGGATCGCGACGACTCGCTCGATCTTTCCCGAGACGCGATCGATCTCGACCAGTTGCGCGGCGTAGCCGAACGCAGCGTGGATCGTGGGGTTCGGATGATCGGGATCGCCGAGATGTTGGGTCCAGTCGACCAGGTGCTCGCCCTCGTAGTCGGTCTCGATCTGGCAGCCGCCTGCCAGCGCTGCAGCGCACGCCTGCTGCACGGAGCCGGCGGCCATGAGGGTGCCGCGCGAGCCGGTCGTCTGGCCGAAGCCGAGCTCGCGGGTGGTGTCGACGATGACATCGATCCGCTCGGGTGCCACACCGAGCTCCTGCGCGGCCACCTGCAACGCAACGGTGTGCACGCCTTGGCCCATCTCGGTCCAGCCGTGACGCACCTCGACGCGCCCGGGCGCGCCGTCGGTGGATGCTCGGAACCGCACCACGGCACGCGACAGTTCGCGGAAACCGTTACCGAGGCCGCTGTTCTTCAGACCCAGGCCCAGCCCCACCGCCAGCCCCTGCTGGCGGGCCGCGTCGTAGTGCGGCTTCATCGCGTCGAGACACGCCTCGGCGCCGCCACAGCCGTCGTCCATGATCTGGCCAGGACCCCACACCTCACCGGGGCGGATCACGTTGCGCTTGCGGATCTCCCAGCCGCTGATACCCACCCGTGCGGCGAGGCGATCGAGCACGCCCTCCATCCCGAACTGGGCCTGGTTGGCGCCGAAGCCGCGGAACGCTCCACAGATCGGGTTGTTGGTCCGCACGGCGACCGCGTGCACGTCGATGCTGGGCACGCGGTACGGGCCGCTCGCGTGACCGGCCGCTCGTTCGAGCACCTTCATGCCCACGCTCGCGTAGGCGCCGCTGTCTCCGATCGCTCGCACCTTCACCGCGGTGAGATGTCCG
>Ga0335394_10011213_pt1 | contig 10095 bp, 12 predicted proteins | sample MAT03_FD_205741 | JGI IMG/M metagenome (GOLD analysis project Ga0335394, IMG submission 205741) | Freshwater microbial communities from Lake Fryxell liftoff mats and glacier meltwater in Antarctica - MAT-03 (spades assembly) (version 2) ...
CTTCGAGGATATTGGGTGGTATTATGGTGTAATGTAAATGGAGCATCATTTTTGACTTATAGAAGTACATTCTCCGGAGCTGGAACTCCTACATTGGCATTTGAAATACCAAATCGATCACCAGAATTAGTATTAAATATTTTAAATCCAATTAATTATTCATCAAACAAAAGATCATTTTCTTATTGGATTGCATCAAGTTTGGGACTGTTATATTTATAAATAAAATTAATTTTGAATCTTGTTTTGAAAATATTATTAGTTGATCAATAATTTAATACCAAATTGAATGATAAAATACAAATTCTAGTTTATTTATATCTTTGATTATTTTTAAATAAATTCCAATAAATAACATCTCTTTTCGAAATAAATAATGATAAAACCCCAATAATCGATATAAGATAACTATATACAGAATAAAATTGTGATAAAACGTAAAGTATAGATCCTATGGTAAAAACATATCTATCCATAATAATTTTGAATGATATATTCCACAAATGATAAAAAAACGATGCAAGCATTATAGAAATCATCCATATATTTTTTGGAAATTCTAAAGAGATACTGTAATAAATGCTTAATGTGACAATACAATTTTAATCTAATCTTTTATTCATCTATTAAGCGTAATTTGTATTCTATAATAAAATTATTTAGTATAAGCATTAGTTTTGGTTGTTCATATTAAAAATAAAATTATTTAGTATAAGCATTAGTTTTGGTTGTTCATATTAAAAATAAAAGAAAAATATGAATTTTAAAAAGAAAAAAGTGGCTTTATTGATGCCAATTACTTCAAAAGATAGAGATTGGAAAACTCTCTATCAATCTTATTTTATAAATTTAACTTTTAAATCATTTTGCGAAATAAAAGAAAATGAATATGATTACACTTTCTACGTCGGAATAGATAAAGATGATAAATTATTTGATCAAGAATCAATTCTAAATGAAATGAATGATATTTTAAATCATCAGAACATAAAATTCGATTTTACAATATTCAATGGAATCCAAAAAGGTCATTTAACTGCAATGTGGAATATTTTATATGAAAAAGCAATAAAATATGAAAATGATTTTTTCTATCAATGTGGAGATGATATTATATTCAAAACAAAAGGATGGATTTCCGAGAGTATAGAATATTTAGAAAGAAACAATGGAATAGGAATTGTTGGACCCAAAAATGTGACTTGGAGTAATTTTATTTTAACACAAGCAATGATATCGAGAAAACATTTCGAGATATTTGGATATCTATTTCCAGAAGAAATTAAAAATTGGTATTGTGATAATTGGATATCTGAAATTTACTATCCAAACTATTTTATGATATTGGACAAGCATTGGGCACCAAATGGAGGAGGAAATGAAAGATATGAGGTCAATTATAATCAAGAAATATACAAAAGATTGCTACAACCTTCAAAAGAAAAGATAAAACAATTTATAAATTAATGATATTTTTGAAATTCAAAGATTGTAATCCAAATTCCTTTTAAAATCTTCATAATAAATCATTATATATATATTTATATTCTTTTTCCAAATATTAAAATAAAATACTTTACAATTTTAGATTTGCTTCTTTTTGAAATTATGAATATCAGTTTGATTTTATTTGCTACAAGTAATTTACTAGTTGTATATCAAGCTTTAAAACATGGTTATTTAAATTATATTTCGATCTTGTAAAATTTTAACAATTTTAACGTTTTAGTATAATTGGTATTTCAATTTGCCTTTTTTTAGAACAGGTTTTTATTGTTTATACAAATAACATTCTTAGATATATTATCGTATTAAAAAGAAAAATCTTCCTGGTCCAAATTTTATTCCTCCAATTGTTGGAAAATTATGGGATTCTTTAAATCCTGAATTTGAAAAATATAAATCTAGTTGGGATTCTGGAAAATTATCTTGCACGAGTGTTTTTCAGCATTTCATTGTAATTGTTTCAGATATAGAATTATCTAGAAAGATTTTCAATTTTCCAAGTAATTTCACAATTGCAGTAGTTCCTGCAATGACTTTTATTTTGAAACCTGATAATTTCGTTTTTTTACAAGGAGAAGCTCATAATAATTATCGTAAACAACTTAATCCGCTTTTTACGAGAAAAGCATTATCAACTTATTTACCACATCAACAACAAATCTACAAAGGATATATTCTAGAACTTTTGAAGAATGGTGAAACTCCTAAAGATTTTTATACTACTGCAAGGTAAATCAAATTGAAAAAAGATTTTTAAAATATCAGAAATCTCACTATGGCAACATCACTTCGAGTGTTTTGTGGAAAATATATGCCTGAAAATGTAGTATTAGAATTTTCTGAAAAATTCAAGTATATCACTCAATCTCTTCAATTGGTCAATTTTCCATTCGCATTTCCAGGCACTAAAGTTTATAATGCTATCAATGCTAGAAAATATATCGTAAACGAAATCGAAAAATGCGCAAAAATAAGTTTTGAAAGAATTTCTAATAGTAAAGATCCCGGTAAAATATATTTCAAAGAATAATTTTTTTTACAAGATTGCATGTTAGATAATTGGATTTTTAATATGAAAAAAGAGAGATGCAATGGAAATAATATTAAAATTTATTCCATGGAAGAAATTGCCATGGTAATAATGACATTTTTATTTGCTAGTCAAGATGCTTCTACATCTTCCGTTATTTGGCTTATGCAATTGATGGCAGATAATCCTGAAATTTTAGAAAAAGTTCGCAAAGAACAGATATCTATAAGAACAGATATCAATCAACCATTCGATTTAGATATATTGGATCAAATGAATTATACTAAACAAGTAGTAAAAGAAACTCTTCGATATAGACCTCCTGTACTGATGGTTCCTTACAAGACAAAAAAAGATACTAATTTAGATGGAAATTATACGATACCTAAAAATTCTCTTGTAATTCCTTCTATATGGCCTGCTCTTCATGATCCAGATGCATGGAAAAATCCTGATCAATTTGATCCAGATAGAATGGGAAAAGGTATAAAATTTTATTTTTTATAATATTATAAAAGAGAGACAGGAAGACCAAAAATCAAATAAGAATTGGCTCGTATTTGGACATGGACCACATATTTGTCTTGGTAAAGAATATGCCGTAAATCATTTAGTGGCTTTTTTAGCAACTACATGTCTTATGATGGAATGGAAACATCATAAAACAGTAGATAGCGATAAAATTAAAATCATATCTACTATTTTCCCTACAGATGATTGTATTCTTTCATTTAGAAAATACAATCTTTTTTAAACAGTGAATAATATTAGATAGATACCTTTTTTTTTAAAAAAAAATAACATTATTAGGTAGATAAAAATGAGTTGTCGAAAATGTATACGTTATTGTTGTAATTCGAAAACTACACAAAATGGTGCAACTGGTGCTACAGGAATTGGGTTATTAGGCGCAACTGGTGCTACTGGAACGATTGGAGCAACTGGTGTATCAGGAGTCAATAATTTTGTAAACATGACCAATTTTGTAGATGCTGTTTTTGGTAATAATGCTACTGCAGTTCCACAGGATCAATCTAAACCTTACCAAACCATCAATGCAGCATTAGCTGCTGCATTTTCAGGATGGGTTATTTATGTAAGACCTGGAATGTATATCGAAAGCATTATTTTGAGAGATAATATTGATTTTTATTTCCAAACAGGATCAATTTTGACCAATGTTCCAGGCCAAACAATTTTTACCGATAATAATGGTCCAGTATTATCTGAAATTAATGGACAAGGAATATTTCACGCAATCAATGGAACTGCGAGTATTATTATTTTGATCAATAATTCATCCAACGTAACAATAAAAGGATCATCGGCGGATACAGCAGCTGGTCCACTTTATATTTTAGAAGATGGAACGATCAATAGTTTCATAGATTCTCTTTCCAGTATTAGTTTAACAGGAAGTCCTGGAATATTATTAAAAAGAGGAGTATTAAAAATTACAGCTAAAACAATAATGCATATAAATGCTGCTGCTAAAAGTGATTTATTCCAAATCGATAATACTATTGGATCAGTATTTTTGAGTGTTATTTCTCAAGAACTGAGAGCTTTAAATCTTGCAACTGGTGCTTTCCTTAATATTATTAATGCAATAACAACTTCATCTATTATAATATTTTCGAATTTTCTAAACTCTACTGGAGGACAAATAATATCAATTGCAGATAATACAGACATTGATATCGATATGCAAGCTTTAAAAATCGTTGGAGGACATCCAAAAATAGGAGCATTTGTACACAATGGAAATGGTCCATTATCTGTGTCTACGCAAACTTTTAATTCTACCTCTTTCGGTACTCAAGCGATCCAATTATTTGGACCCGGAAGCGGTAATTTTACGGTCCAAAATTTCGATTCTGATGGAGGATTACTTCGCAGTGGATTAATACCCAATTTGAGAACAATTCATAGTTATAAAGGAAATATAGTAGTATCGAGAGCATCTAATTTTCCTTCGATAATAATCGATAGTGGAATTGTTTCGATTGATATACAAATTTTCATATTTTCCAATGATTCAACTACTTTTGCTATTATTGTTGGTGGATCAGGAAATATTCAAAATATTCCAGTCTTCATTTTATCATGTAGTGCTGTTATTGGAAGTTCTATAATACAAGGGATTCCTTTTGTACAAAACTTTACTCAACTTCTTAATGGAGGTCAAAGTAGAATGGTTTTAGATGTTGTTGGAATTCCTGGAGTTTTTATCGATACTGACGATAATACTCTAAAATATATTCAAGCAGGTCAGGTTTTTACGTTTTTTCCAATACCATCTCCCGGTACGGATTTAATAACAGTAAGAGGAAGAATGATTCTTGACATTGCAAATTTCGAAGCAAATAATATAAATGATGGAGCAATTTTATCCTTATTAAATAATACTGAAGGAGATTTTAGATTTGGGTTGATAAACGCTAATGTAAACGGAAATAATAATAATATTGTCAGAATGAATAGCAATAATGAAATACATTTTGAAGCAAGTTCAATATCTTTTGGAGATCCAGCAAAAGGAAATATTTTATTCAATGCTTTAAATGGAATAAGTGATATTTCAATTGGTACTATGAAACCAGGAAATGGTGGAGCTTCTGCTGTATCAGTATCTGGAACAGCATCATTTGTAGGGTCAATAGGAAGTATTTTTATTTCTCCTGGAATATCATCTGGAAATGGAATCGAAATCTTAAATAATGCAAATGTTGATCTTACAATTAGAAATATTAATACAAGATTCGGATCTGCAATCCTTTATAATTCATTTGGAAAATGCAATATATTTGTAACTAATATAAATGTTGATGATGCTATTGCTGCAATAGATCTTAATACACCAGACGATACATCCAGTAGTACGGTCAATATTTTGACACAGAGCATAAATTCTAATACTAGTGAATATGCTGTTCTTATTCAAGGAAGAATTAATTTATCATTAAGAGCTCAACAGATTATAACAAATGCTCGGAAAGCTGCAATTGGATTTCTTAGCACAACTCAAAAACCTGGGACCGTATGTCTCAATATCGATCACATATCAAATTTACCTCCTTTAAATCCTCCTAGAGGATATAATTCAACAGGAATCATTTATCAAGCAATATCTGGAATTTCGGATTGTAATATTTTCACTAGCATCACTTCGAATGCAGACTCTAATTCTATAGGATATCTTATCACAGATACAGCAACCATTTATGGATTTTTCAAGAGGATTGTTGCAGATACAAATTGTCTTAATGCAAGCACGAATGCAATATTAAAATTTATCATTGAAGATGCTCAGACATTAAATGGATCTGTTATTTTGATCAATCGTGATGCAAATACAGGATCTTATACAGTAGGTGGAAGATTCCAAACTCCATCTGATTTTGCAATCGAATATATTGGACCAAATGTACCATTAAATAATCATTTGAATCCTTCTACTTTGGTGAGCCTCACAAACTCTATAATGGCACCTGCAGGAATATTAACAGTTGTTACTGAAAATTCTCTTGCAAATACTAATCCTGATGCTGGAATTTCTTTTATACCAAATATACCAGCTTATAGTACCTTTGGATTAATTGTTGTCGATACAAGTGTAATTTAATATATTGTACAATTTTTAAGATCGTTTTAATTAATAAATATTTATCAGAAATCATTTCCAATTCTTTCTTTCATCCATTAGCATATTAATCTACTTCATAAAAATTACTGTTTGAATATATCGAATCGAATTTTGTTATCAAAATATATAATCAATTTTCTACACAGTTAAAATCAAAATTATTTATATGATGAATGAAATAGTAATATAAATTTTTAATCATGATAATTAAATGCGATGAAGAAATTAAAGAATTAATTATTAAATCATCCAATTTATTCAATGTGAATATTATAACAAAATTAAATGAAACAACAGATTTATTCGGTATTAAATTTACAACACTTTCGGAATTGGATGTGACTGGTACAGAAGAGAATATCTCTTTATTATGTAATTATTTATCTTCTAAAGGATATTATATGTATACGGAAAAATAAAAATTCTACCAAAATGATTTTATAAGTTTTATTTCATTACTGGTTTGAATATCGTTTAGAGAATTGAAAATAATTACTTTAAAAAATATGTCTATTAATTTTGAATCATTTAAAAATATTATTGATTCAATACCAATGATAAGAAGATTATTAATGGATAGCGATAATTTTTTATATGAAACTTTTAAATTATAGCCTTTTATTTATGACGAAATTATTGGCAGATTTATTTTGAAACATGGTCACCAATTATACATTGGATCAATATTTGATATGGTTTTAATTAAGAATTATCCAAATCTTTTGAATTTGGATCATATATCTCTTGTAAGATATAAAATATTTATTACCAAAAATTAAAGCATGAAAATCAAATTCATTTCTCTTTAGAAAATGATACTAATTTGAACAAAAAAAATCAATTTGGCGTTTTTAGCAAAATATGTCCCGTTTTAAAAACTTTTCATATGGATTTAAAATTTCAATTCGAAAATTAATTCAACCTACCGAAAACTTATAATAATATATCTAGATATTAATTTAGAAAAACTATCAAAATTATTTCCTAATCTTAGGAAAATAGTCATGTATTACTTGATCTGAGAATATTTCATTTATTTCCTCAATTAGGAAAAGTAAAAGATAAATTGGGAAATGAAGAATATATATTTATCATTATCCTCGTTTGATTCAAAATTTATTTTGCTAGATTATATTGGCCAAATCATTATATTTAAAATGATCTGGATATATATTCATTATTATAAAAGTCTATCAATAAATAATTCATCCATATTCTTTTCCTTCTAAAAATATTTATAGAAACTTTTTTCTTACTGTACCAATCGTTCCATTTCAAATCTAAATAATTTTAAGATCATTTCTGACTAATAATGTATTTTGATTACGAAAATTTGATATTATAAAATGATAATGCAAATACTATATAAAAGAAAGCGTTACAAAACTAGAAAAATAATCAGAAGTTATAAAAGTGAATAAAAAAGCGTATTAAATTCTCTTGGGAAAGATGGGTTGGTGTGAGTATCATGATATGGATTTTGATCATTGTATTTGTACTAATTATATAGATTCCAATACTATTGTTAAAGAAATACTTGTGTTAATCGAAAAGTATAATATTCATACAGTAAATCGAATGGAAGAAAGCAAAAAAAAGATTAATGAATTACAAATCGAAATGAATAGCTTAAAAGAATAAACCAAAAAAATTGATGAATTAAACAAAGAGTTGTTTGATTTAAAAGATTCATTTAATGAATATGTAAAAAATACAACATATTGAAGCAGAGATAATATTTCCTACATAATTAATCCTATTATAAATAAGTTGATTTCAAACCGATAAAAATAAAGATGTATTAGAAAGTTTTTCTTCCATTATTTTAAACTATTATCAATTCATCTTGATTAATCGGTTTAAATTTATCTTCAAACATTTAGCAATCATATTCAAGAGATATTTTAATAATCTATACTTCAAGAAAATTACATAAGTTTCAATAAGCGGCTTGATATTTCTTGGATCAAGTTGAAATCTATTGATTAGATTTTTGTCCTAGAATTTTATAAGTTTGCTTTTTGGAAATCTATTACCATTAACATCTCTATACATAACATCTCTATACATAATATTTATACTACTATGGTTATAGATTTGTTTTTTGACATCTATTGCAAACTCTATCAATTCTCTGTAATGTTCACAGAGGTTGGATTTTTGTCCTAGAATTTTATAAGTTTGCTTTTTGGAAATCTATTACCATTATCATCTATATTGATATTTGGTTTACTTTCTTTGAAAGATATTGCAACCTTTGTCAATTCTGTGTAATATCCATGGAGGTTGAAATTTTTACATGTAGAGGTATAGAATTTCAATCTTTGAATCATTTGGTCTATTTCCTCTTTTGCATTTTGTTCTAGTTCTTTTTCTGTCATTTCTTCTTGCATCTTTTGTTCTTTTTCGGAAACTCCACAGAGGTTGAAATTTTCACCTATAGAGGTATAGTATTTCAATCTTTGATTTATTTGGTCTATTTCCTCTTTTATCTTTTGTTCTTCTTCCTCTTTTATCTTTTGTTCTTCTTCGGAAACTCGACCAGATTCAAGATTATTCATAGTTGTTAAAGTAGTTGATAAGGTATTTTGGTTGCGGAAATTTAATATTATATACTATTTAAATTCCAAAATATAATAATTATCCATTTAAAAAATATAGATCTATAATTTTTAATAACGCAAAATATTATATAAAGCGATATAAACAAAAAATATCCTAGAGATTGTTGTTTTTATAGAAAAAACGCAAGTAAATTTTTATGAGTATCATAATACAGATTTTGACTCTTGTGTTTGTTTTACTTTCTTCCATTTGGTATGATGATATAATACCTTGTGTTATCTTTAACTATTTTTTGATAAATAGTATTATAATCTATATAAATATTACAAAGATTAATGAATTACGAACCAAAACGAATAGCTTAAAAGAAAAGATTAATGAATTGGAAAATACATAAAAGAGAATACATTTTTTGATCAGGGATTAAAAAAAGATTACTTGATTTAATAGTAAAATTTCCAGTATAAAAAATGAATAGAAGCAAATTTTGTAACTGAATTAAAATTATTTCGACCCTTTTTATAAAAAGAAGATACATTGATCATAACGAGAAATAATAAAATTAAATTCAACATAAAAACCAAAGCATCTAAATATTTCGTTATCAATTAGAACTTTGACAAATTTTTATTTACTATTGTCAAATCATAATTAAAAAAAATATGACGATGTATTTTCAAATACGCATCTATTTTTTATCAATAAATTTTGAAAAGACCATTCCTAAATAATTTCGAATATATATATACAAATATTTGGGAACCAAATTCAAGAGATATTTTAATAATCTATACTTCAAGAAAATTACATAAGTTTCAATAAGCGACTTGATATTTCTTGGAGCAAGTTGAAATCTATTGATTAGATTTTTGTCCTAGAATTTTATAAGTTTGCTTTTTGGAAATCTATTACCATTATCATCTCTATTGATATTTGAATCATAGTGGATAGTTTGTTTTCTTTTATCTTCAATCTCTAATTCGATCATTATACTATCGGAGGGAAAATTTCTACTAAGAATATCCACAAATATAGATCGAATGATCTTATTATAACATTCCATAATATCTCGTTTGATCATATGATCAACATCTATTTTTTCATTCAATTTTTCCAAGCTTTCATCCCTGACAGTTGTTGCAAGTTTTATCAAACATTTGCAATGTTCTAATATGGTCTGAAAATCTAATCCTTTCATCTTTTGTTCTTCTTCGGAAATTCCAACAGATTCAAAATTATTCATAGTTGTTAAAGTAGTTGATAAGGTATTTTGGTTGCGGAAATTTAATATTATATACTATTTAAATTCCAAAATATAATAATTATCCATTTAAAAAATATAGATCTA
>Ga0335394_10011216_pt1 | contig 10094 bp, 12 predicted proteins | sample MAT03_FD_205741 | JGI IMG/M metagenome (GOLD analysis project Ga0335394, IMG submission 205741) | Freshwater microbial communities from Lake Fryxell liftoff mats and glacier meltwater in Antarctica - MAT-03 (spades assembly) (version 2) ...
CAATAGCCATCCAAATTTATTCAATCTGTCATAGCGCAGTGCACTGAATAATAGTGGGCTATAAAATTTGTGTGCTTTGTGGGGAGGTTGTGCAACGGTCACCGCTGTTATGTGCTGTTTTTCTCATATCTCAATCATTTGTTCAATTTGTTTTTTATCTGTCAAAGTGTTAAACCACAAAATATTTGCAATATACTTGTTTGAGATTTTAAATTCATATTGCTTATGTCTGTCAAGTTGTTCAACTCTTATGTCTGTAAATGCTATGTCATTGTTGTCAGGGTCGTTTCTATATGATAAAGCAAAGAAATATCGATATGGTGCAAAGCCAGTATTTTCATATGGTCTAAATTCTAAAATTCTTTTTAAGTGTCCGAAGTCATTTAGGTCAATGCCAAAACGTAGATTTAATTCTTCGCCTGAAATATTTTGTCGGATTAGCGAAGAATAAATGTTGTCAGTCTTTGAAACATTTAGAAGCTCAATCATATTTTTATTTGTATCTCTCATTTAGACGCTTTCCTTATTCTTTATTTCCATTCGTCTCTTAAATTTCTCCATTCTTTCCAAAATGTCAAGTAACCTTTTTTGTCAAAGTCGTCAAATGGAATTGTCTTTGGTAAACTTGTCTTATAAAAATTCTCAACTTGGTCTGCGAAATCCAAAACTATTTTTTTGTATTCATCTTTGTCTATAGTTGCTTCTTTTCCGTTGTCTGATATGTGTGTGACTTTATTTTTGTCCGTATGAATAATTGTCCAATCAATACCACTTGGGCAACCACAGATATTTACAAAGTCGTTTTGTTCATCAGCCATAAAAAAATGTCCGCAACAAGGAAGTAATTGACTTGCGTAATCGTCTTTTTTATAATTGTCTTTCAGTGTCCGCATTAAATACAAAGCTGTTGAACTTACTGTTACATCCAAACTGTCTTTGTCAGCTATAACTTCTTCTCCAATTTTTACAAATACGTGTCCGTGAGCACAAAGATCAATTGATTGGTCAATGTCCTTTATCCAATGAAGGTCTAATATTTTTAAGTCAAAGTCGTTGTCTTTCATTGTTTGGTTTGTGGTGTCGTCCTAAAATAGCACATAACGTTTTGCAGCTACAAGAAGTTGGCGATTTTCACCACAAATGTTGATGCGGAGAACCACTGTTTGATTAACCGCAAATGTTGATGCGGAGCACTGAACCGCCAATTTTTTGTAGGTGCTGTTACCAGCTGCCATTATTTTATGTCGTTGAATTGTCAAGCTAAATTAAGTTTTGTTTTAAAATAATTTGTCAGTCGTTGCAAAATGTAATTTGCTAAAAGTCCAAAAATTAAACCTGCTAAAAGCCCGCAAGTCGCACCAGTAAAAATTGCAGTTTGAGTTGTCCACCAATGAACAATTTTATTAAAAAGCCAAAACCCTGTCCCGCAAATTAAAAGTCCGCCAACAGTTGATGATAAAACTATAAATGTCTTGAAGCCTTTTGCAAATGATTTTTTATTAAGTCCAACAATTAGTGAGGTCGATAAAACACCGAAGGATACTAGTCCGAAAATAGCTAATAGTCCTAAAACAGTCAACACAATGCCAGCACCAACACAAATTAAAATTAATGCCAAACCAATTAGTGCAAAAAATAACATTCCAGGCGAAAAATCATCACTTTGGTCAAAGTCGGCAGTATTGTGAGTTGTCATTAAAGTGTTTGCTTTTTCGGCAGTCGTAAAAGGTTTTATTGAGTCGCTTGTCTGCCCGAAAATTGTCAAACAGGTCAGCATAGAAAACCAAAATATCAATATAAAATTTGTCTGTTTCATTGTTTGTGATGTCGTTTTTTATGGTTGCTGGTAACTCTCTTATACCCGCAACATCTTTTCGCCTATATCTCGAATTCAGTCGGCTATGCGATATGGTGTTTCTGGTATTTTAGGTGTGAGTATTCTTCCTGATAGGCTTTGTTAACAGCCAATGGAATTTCTAAAATTACATCATTTATTATTGATTGCATAATTTTTTAAATAATTTGGTAAAGTGGAGTGGGGTTTTGTCGACTAATTTGTTAAGATTTTTATTTTACAAAGGATAGTAAACAAGTCCGAGAGCCCTTGTGCGAACGGGATCTCGCTGGCGAACGCCGCGTATGTCATCCCGAGAGCCCTTGTGCGAACGGGATCTCGCTGACGAACGCCGTGTATTTCATCCCGAGAGCCCTTGTGCGAACGGGATCTCGCTGACGAACGCCGTGCATGTCATCCCGAGAGCCCTTGTGCGAAAGGGATCTCGCTGGCGAACGCCGCGCATGTCATCCCGAGAGCCCTTGTGCGAACTCATTTGTCATTTGTCATTTGTCATTTGTCATTTGTCACTTGTCACTTGTCACTTGTCACCTGTCACTTGTCACCTGTCACTTGTCACATATCACTTGTCACTTGTCACTTATCACTTGTCACTTGTCACATGTCACTTGTCACTTGTCACTAAAGCTGCCATCTTCCTGAAAAGTTCATCCGGCATGAAAGGTTTAGAAATATATTCATCCACACCCGATTCAAAGCATTTGTTGATTTCTTCGGGGGTGGCATTTGCAGTCATGGCCATAATACGTGTTGATTTGCGGTCGCTGTTGAGAGCGCGAATACTTTTTGTGGCTTCGTAACCATCCATTTCGGGCATTTGAATGTCCATTAAAACGATATCGTATTTAAAATTTTTGACCATTTCCACTGCTTCCACACCGTTTAATGCTTGATCAATAGTTAAATCTTTTATGTATTCATTGAGGGTGTCTTCAGCTACAATGCGATTAAAGTCGTTATCCTCTACAAGCAGAATTTTAAGTCCATTCAAAGTTTCCAGGTGAGTCCCACTTTGTTTTTCAGCAGAATTTTGAACTATTTTTTGAGTTTCAATATGAAATGGGAGGTTAAAGTAAAAACGTGTTCCAACTCCCGGTTTGCTCTCCAAACTGATTTTTCCATTCTGCAATTCCACAAGCTGTTTGGAAATAGTTAATCCCAATCCCGTGCCACCATATTTTCGGTTGATAGCGCTGTTGGCTTGGGTGAAGCTTTCAAAAATGGATCCCAGTTTATCCGGTGCGATTCCAATTCCGGTATCGGTAACACTGAATTCAATTTCACAAGCATCCGCGTTTTTCGACAGCACCCGGGCACTCATCTCCACAAAACCTGATTCCGTAAACTTTATAGAATTTCCGGTAAGATTGATAAGAACCTGTGCCAGCCTGGATGGGTCACCTAAAATGGAGGGCGGCAAATCTTCACTGAATTTCAGCTTCAGGTCCAATTTCTTCTCTTCAGCCTTCATCATCAATATATCCCTAACATTGCCCACCACATGCTCAATGTTAAAACCGATTTTTTCAAAAACCATTTTACCGGCTTCAATTTTTGAAATATCCAGAATATCATTAATAATTGACATCAACTGCTCCGAAGCTGCCTGAATCATAGTGAGGTACTTTCGTTGCTGCTCGTTCATTTCTGACCGGAGTAGGAGGTGGGTAATTCCAATAACCGAGTTCATCGGCGTCCGGATCTCATGACTCATGTTGGCCAGAAACTGTTGTTTGAATCGCTCCGACGACAAAGCCTTTTCCTTTTCCTTAACAGCCAAATCCCGCTCGGTTACCGCCACCAGTGCTTCGCTTGTTTCATCAATGGCTTTGAAGGTTTTGGTTATGGTAGTTTCAAGATCCTGAAAATCAATAGGTTTTGTTACAAAGTCGAAAGCACCTCTGTTCATGGCGGCTCTGATATTCTGAATGTCGGTATAAGCCGAAACAACCAAACATTTAACCGCAAATCCTAATTCTCCAATTTTTTCCAAAAGAGCCAAACCGTTCATTACCGGCATGTTAATGTCGGTCATAACCAACTTTACAGCAGGTTCATTTTTAAGTACTTCCAGAGCCTGTTCACCGTTTCCGGCAAAATGAATTTTTAACTCCCCGGAGCTAATTTGTCGGCGAAATTTTTGTCGGATAAGCAATTCCATATCCGACTCATCATCAACTACAAGCATTGTTCTTGGCATAATATTTCTGGGTTCTTATTGGCCGGGCTAATTTATTCCAAAATCTGATGCGGTTCCCCAAGTTAAAAACTTATTTTGGGAAGAATATTTAGTAAGCCGGTAGGAGGATTTATTAACAAGGATGTTGAAAGAAATATTTTATTGTTATTATATTATTGATTAACAATTATTTAACACTAGTTTTGAAATTGTTTACCACTGTTAGGTTTTTTTTTTAAAGTGCTGATTGAAAATTCAAAAACATAATGTACCTTTGCCCTTCCCAAAAAATTGGGGTTTCACAAATTGAAAAATAATTAAAACCAGAATATGCCTACTATTCAGCAATTGGTTCGCAAAGGCCGCTACAAGCTTGAAGACAAAAGTAAGTCTCCAGCTTTAACATCCTGTCCACAACGTCGTGGTGTTTGTACGCGTGTTTATACAACCACACCAAAGAAACCAAATTCGGCTATGCGTAAGGTGGCGAGGGTTCGTCTTACCAACAAATTCGAAGTAACTGCATATATTCCAGGAGAAGGTCACAACCTCCAGGAGCACTCCATTGTTTTAATTAGAGGTGGCAGAGTGAAAGATTTACCCGGTGTTCGTTACCACATCATCCGTGGCTCATTGGATACTTCAGGAGTTGACGGTCGTAACCAACGTCGTTCTAAATACGGAACCAAAAAACCTAAAGCCGGAGCTCCTGCACCGGCGACAAAAGGTAAAAAATAAATTTTCACCTATATAAAGTACCAATTAAAAAAATCAGATAGTTCATTACAGTATATATAAATGAGAAAGTCAAAACCTAAGAAACGCCTGCTGCTTCCTGATCCGAAGTTTAACGACACTACCGTTACCCGGTTTGTAAACAGCCTCATGTATGATGGTAAAAAAAGCACTGCTTTTAAAACCTTCTACGATGCTATTGAAGTTGTGGAAACTCGTACTAAGGAAAATGGTTTGGAATCCTTTAAAAAGGCTCTCGGAAACGTGATGCCTGCCGTGGAGGTGAAGAGCCGCAGAGTAGGTGGTGCCACTTTTCAGATCCCAAGTGAGATCAGAACCGACCGCAAGGCTGCATTAGGAATGAAATGGCTTATTATGTATGCCAGAAAACGTAATGAGAAATCAATGAAGGATAAGCTCGCAGGTGAAATCATTGCCGCTGCTAAAGGTGAAGGTGCTGCAGTTAAAAAGAAAGATGATACTCACAGAATGGCTGAAGCCAATAAAGCTTTCTCTCACTTTAGAGTTTAGTTAATATTAAGTATAACAGAAACAGGCAACCGAAAATCAAGAATAGGGTATTGACCAATGGCACTAGATATTAAAAACTTAAATTACGTACGAAATATTGGTATTGCTGCCCACATCGATGCGGGTAAGACTACTACCACTGAGCGTATTCTTTATTATACCGGAGTAACTCACAAAATTGGTGAGGTTCACGATGGAGCTGCTACTATGGATTGGATGGTTCAGGAGCAGGAAAGAGGTATCACCATCACTTCTGCTGCCACTACCTGTTTCTGGAAATATCGTGACGAAAATTATAAAATTAATATTATTGATACCCCCGGTCACGTGGATTTTACCGTTGAAGTGAACCGCTCTTTACGTGTTCTTGATGGTTTAGTATTTCTTTTTTCTTCTGTTGATGGTGTTGAGCCTCAATCTGAAACAAACTGGCGCCTGGCTGATAATTATAATGTTACCCGCTTGGGTTTTGTGAATAAAATGGATCGTGCCGGTGCCGACTTTTTAAATGTAGTGAAGCAGGTGCGCGAAGTGTTAGGTGGTAATCCGCTTCCTTTGCAGTTGCCAATTGGTGCTGAAGAGCATTTTAAAGGTGTGGTTGATCTTATCAATAACCGTGGTATCGTGTGGAATGATGACGATCAGGGTATGACCTTCACCGAAGTTCCTATTCCTGATGATATGAAGGAAGAAGTGAAAGAATGGCGTGAGAAGTTATTGGAAGCTATCGCTGAATTTGACGAATCTCTCATGGAAAAGTATTTCGCAGATTCTGAATCAATTACTGAACGCGAAATTTTGAATGCCCTCCGTAAAGCCTGTATCGCTAATAAAGTGGTGCCTATGCTTTGTGGTTCTGCATTTAAAAATAAAGGTGTTCAAACAATGCTTGATTTGGTGATGGAATTAATGCCTTCACCTATGGATAAAGAACAGATTAACGGAATTAATCCTGATACAGGTGAAGTGGTAACGCGTAAACCTAGCAATACTGAGCCTTTTACTGCTCTTGCCTTTAAAATTGCAACAGATCCTTTTGTCGGTCGCTTGGCTTACTTCCGTTGTTATGCCGGTAAATTAGAGTCAGGTTCTTATATCCTCAATACCCGTTCAGGAAACAAAGAGCGTATCTCCCGTATTTTCCAGATGCATGCCAATAAACAAAACCAGATTCCTTTTATTGAAGCCGGTGATATTGGTGCAGCTGTAGGATTTAAAGATATTAAAACCGGAGATACTTTGTGTGCCGAAAATGCACCTATCGTTCTCGAAGCAATGAATTTCCCTGAGCCCGTTATCGGTCTTGCCATTGAAGCCAAAACTCAGGCTGATATGGATAAAATGGGTGTGGCCTTAAATAAACTCTCCGAAGAAGATCCTACCTTCCGTGTTAAAACAGATGATGAAACAGGTCAGACTATCATCAGTGGTATGGGCGAACTTCACCTTGAAATTATCGTTGATCGTATGCGTCGCGAGTTTAAAGTGGAAGTGAATCAGGGTGCCCCTCAGGTAAATTACAAAGAAGCTATTAATGGTACTTACGAGCACCGTGAAGTTTATAAGAAACAAACTGGTGGTCGTGGTAAGTTTGCCGATATTAAGTTTGTTGCTTCTCCTGTTGATGCCGACTTTGAACCAACCGATAAAAATGGCGGTTTGCAATTTGAGAACGAAATTACCGGTGGTAATATCCCCCGTGAATTTATTCCCTCTGTTGAAAAAGGATTCAAAGCAGCCATGGTAAATGGTGTTCTTGCAGGTTATCCTGTTCAAACACTTAAAATAAGACTGATCGATGGTTCTTACCACGCAGTTGACTCCGATTCATTATCATTCGAAATTTGTGCCCGTACCGCTTACCGTGAGGCTTTGCCTAGCTGTCGTCCCGTTCTTCTTGAGCCTATCATGAAGCTGGAAGTTATTACCCCTGATCAAAACATGGGTGATGTGGTTGGTGATCTTAACCGTCGTCGCGGACAAGTCGAAGGTATGGACTCCAAAGGAGGTGCTCAGGTTGTTAAAGCCAAAGTGCCACTATCTGAAATGTTTGGTTATGTGACGCAGTTACGTACCATCACCTCAGGCCGTGCTTCTTCAACAATGGAGTTTTCTCATTATGCCGAGGTTCCTAAGAATCTTGCAGAAGAGGTGATTGCCAAAGTAAAAGGTAAAGGCAAAACTGCATCAGTTTAATTCATCAGGATTAATAAACAATCGTTCTTTATAAAATCATGAGTCAGAGAATCAGAATTAAATTAAAATCTTACGATTTCAACCTGGTTGATAAGTCAGCCGAAAAAATCGTGAAAACTGTGAAAACCACAGGAGCAGTAGTGAATGGACCCATTCCTCTTCCTACCGAGAAGAAGATTTATACCGTGTTGCGTTCACCCCACGTGAATAAAAAAGCACGTGAACAATTCCAGTTATGCTCTTACAAAAGACTTCTGGATATCTACAGCTCAACAGCTAAAACAGTGGATGCACTCATGAAACTCGAACTACCAAGTGGAGTAGAGGTTGAAATAAAAGTTTAGGTAGTTGTTGTTAATTAATTGAATTTAAATAAAATATAAAATAGATTAAAATGTCAGGTTTAATCGGTAAAAAAATAGGGATGACCAGCATATTCGATGCTGATGGAAAAAACATCCCGTGCACCGTTGTCGAAGCAGGCCCTTGTGTAGTGACACAAGTACGGACCGGCGATAAGGATGGCTATTCAGCTATTCAATTGGCATTCGGTGAACGCAAGGAGAAAAGTACTCCCGCTGCATTGAAAGGTCACTTTGCGAAAGCGAACACTACTCCGAAAAGGAAAGTGATCGAGTTCAAAGGGTTTCAAAAAGAATATGCAATCGGTGATCAAATAACTGTTGAAATATTAGAAGAAGGAATGTATTGTGATGTAGTGGGTGTCTCCAAAGGAAAAGGATTTCAGGGCGTTGTAAAACGTCACGGATTCTCCGGTGTTGGTGGGCAAACTCACGGTCAGCATAACAGACTTCGTGCCCCCGGTTCTTTGGGAGCCTCCTCCTGGCCTTCACGTGTATTCAAAGGAATGCGCATGGCAGGTCGTATGGGTGGCGATAATGTTAAATTGGTGAACCTCCAAATAGTTAAAATAATTCCTGAACAAAATATCGTTCTTGTAAAAGGTGCAATTCCCGGAGCAAAAGGATCTTACATTACAATAGAGATTTAAAATGGAACTGAACGTAAAACAATCTTCAGGTAAAGATACCGGCAGAAAAATTACGCTGAATGCGGAAATTTTTGGAGTAGAACCAAATGATCATGCGATCTATCTCGATGTAAAACAAATTCTGGCTAACCAACGTCAGGGTACCCATAAATCCAAACAACGTAACGAAGTTCATGGTACTACCAAGAAGTTCAAACGTCAAAAAGGAACCGGTGGAGCCCGTTCAGGTAGTAGAAAATCGCCTCTTTATGTAGGTGGTGGTCGTGCTTTTGGCCCTGAACCAAGAGACTATTCTTTCAAATTGAACAAAAAAGTGAAGCGCCTGGCAAGAATTTCTGCCCTCAGCCATAAAGCTAAAGCTAATAGCATAACAGTTATCGAAAACCTCGATATGAATGCCGTTAAAACTAAAGATTATGTAAATGTGCTGAAAGGTTTGGAGCTAAATGATAAAAAAACACTTTTTGTACTTTCTGAATCAAACAAAAACGTATATTTGTCGTCCCGAAATTTAGGGCACAGCAAAGTTATAAATGCCTCAGATTTAAATACTTACGATATTTTGAATGCTCAGAACCTCGTATTGGTAGAAGGCTCACTGACTGTAATTGAAAAAACTTTAGCGAAATGAATATCCTGCAAAAGCCTATAGTAACTGAAAAAATGAACCGTACGACCGAGAAATTTGGTCGCTATGGTTTCATCGTAAATCCAAGGGCTAATAAAATCCAAATTAAAAAAGCTGTTCAAGACATGTACAATGTAGTAGTAGTGGATGTAAATACTATGAACTATACCGGTAAAGTGAGAACAAGAGGTACCCGTACCGGATTTACTAAAGGTAAAACAGCTGCGTTCAAAAAGGCATTCGTGACCCTGAAAGCAGGTGAATCAATTGATTTTTATAGCAATATTTAATAAAGAATAAGTAAAGAGATGGCTATCAAAAAGTTACGCCCAATGACTCCGGGGCAACGGCATAAAGTCGTGATCGATAATGACGAAATTACCGCTTCACGTCCCGAAAAATCTTTAGTGGTTAGTAAATCCCGTTCAGGGGGACGTAATCACTCCGGTAAAATGACCATGCGTTATATTGGTGGAGGCCACAGAAAAAAACTGAGGATCATCGACTTTAAAAGAGATAAGCAAGGTATTCCCGGAACAGTTGCCAGCATTGAGTACGATCCAAACAGAACTGCTAATATCGCGTTGATTCACTATGCTGATGGAGAAAAAAGATATATTATTGCTCCTAACGGTCTCAAAACCGGAATGACGGTTCTTGCCGGTGAAGGTGCTACTCCTGACGTAGGAAATGCTCTTTTCCTGAAAGATGTTCCTCTTGGAACATTGATCCATAATTTGGAACTGCGCCCGGGTCAGGGTGGTAAAATGTCGAGAAGTGCAGGTGCTTATGCGCAGCTTGCTGCTCGTGACGGAAAATATGCTACTATCAAAATGCCGTCAGGCGAAACCAGGTTAATTCTGGTGACCTGTTTGGCTACTATCGGATCAGTTTCTAATTCCGATCACAATAAGGAAAGTCATGGTAAAGCCGGTCGCGTTCGTTGGATGGGCCGTCG
>Ga0335394_10011222_pt1 | contig 10092 bp, 8 predicted proteins | sample MAT03_FD_205741 | JGI IMG/M metagenome (GOLD analysis project Ga0335394, IMG submission 205741) | Freshwater microbial communities from Lake Fryxell liftoff mats and glacier meltwater in Antarctica - MAT-03 (spades assembly) (version 2) ...
TTTCTCACTATCTGGATTGTTGTCCCTGCGCCGACGTTTGCACTGCTGCCGCTGGGTGTTGGTGCGCCAGAGATTAGTCCCTGGTTGATCGGGGCAAATGCGATCGCGGCATTACTTGCATTGCGGTATGTCCATAAAAGCTGGCTCTTCCGCGTTGCCCTTGCCTGTAGTCTTTTTAGCCTAACCATCAGCACTTTGCCGTTGAGCCAATTTTCGGCTGCCAATCAACAAGCAGAAACTGGCATCAGAACGGCATTAGGAAACAATTACTTGACACAAACTGCTGCTGGTCAGGCACAAATGCGTCCAAAACCGTTCGTTTTAACAGACGCGTTTCGAGGCATTCCAGACCAACCCGTGCGTATAACAGCCGGAATACCCGTTGCAGCACCGGATGGAGTCCCCTTAACGCTGACGGTGTATCGTTCGCCGCAGATTGGCAAACGCCCAACGATCGTCGTCATCTATGGTGGCGCATGGCAGCGCGGTAGCCCAAATGATGATGCTCCCTTCAGCCGCTATATGGCAGCACGGGGCTATACGGTGGTGGCGATCGACTACCGCCACGCGCCCCAATACCGCTTTCCAGCACAGCTTGAGGATGTCAAAACGGCGCTGGCATATATTCAGCAGCACGCCGTAGATCTAGAAGTCGATCTGGATCAGGTTGCCTTAATGGGGCGATCGGCAGGCGCACATCTGGCAATGCTGGCAGCGTATCAACCCAGCAGCATTCCGATTCGGGCGGTGGTGAACTACTACGGACCTGTTGACTTGACGAAGGGTTATTATGATTTGCCCAACCCTGACCCCATTAATAGTCGCGCCGTACTCAACGCATTGTTGGGTGGAACGCCTGAGCAGTTTCCTGAACTTTACAAACAGGCTTCTCCTTACAACTACGTGCAGCAAGCGTTACCACCCTCTCTACTCATCTATGGTGGACGCGATCATCTCGTGCAGGCTAAGTTTGGGCGATCGCTCTACGATCGGCTACAGGCTATAGGCAACCGCGCCGTCTGGATCGAAATCCCCTGGGCTGAACATGCCTTTGACAAAGTATTTAACGGTGTCAGCAATCAGTTAGCGCTTTACTACACAGAACGCTTTTTGGCATGGGCGTTGAGGTAAGACTAATGCTCCAGTCTGGTTGCTGTAGGGACGTTGCATGCAACGTCCCTACGATCACGAAACTCACGCCTTCTGCCCTCCGACTCCTGCCTTCTGCCTTCTATAACGTACTCTTCAGCACGAGCGTTCCCGCTGGTACAGGAGGAGCCGTCACTAATTCTGCCGTCACCAGCATTTGTGGCACGTTAGTACTGCAAACGGCTTCTGGTAAAGACCAGCGGACGGTGCCAGTCCGATTGTTATTGAACTGTCCGCAGTAGGTGGGTTTAGTTGCCCCTTTGGGGATTGCCCATAAACGATACAGTTGACCGTCGGGCAAGGCAGGCAAGTTTTGTACCAGGACAACAGCAGTTTTGTCGCTAGGATTTACAACCAGGCTACCAGAAGCACTCACGGCTTTCTCAGTACCTTTCAGCGAGTAGACAATGCTATCGGGCTGTTGGAGTGTTGCCACGATCGCCTGATCAGCCTGAACGCTCTGACGGAGACGATAGTTGTCAACCAGGAGGGCGATCGCCGCCAGGGCAGCAATGGCTCCAGCCGCCTGTAGCCACCTATTACCACGACGGAGTGGCACAACCCGCGATCGATCAGCTTCTGCTGCTTCACGAATCGGCAAGGGAGCCGAATTGGGGACGGTCAGTGCGTCCTGGAGCGATTGGCTGGGTATGAGTGTCGCTGTGGGCGATGCATCGACTGACTCAGTTGCTAACCGTTGGAACAGTCGCTCTTTCAGGTCTGCTGCCATTGGCACCGTAGGAGTGCCGTAGGGAAGGGCGTTCACGGTACTCTGGTGCTCTGCCAATTCAGCCGCCAACTCTGGATTTTCAAGTGCTTGCGCCTCAACCCAGTGACGCTCATCGTCATCCAGCAGGTTGAGTGCATACAGCGGAGCCAGTTCACAGAAACAGCGGTCTTCAGCGTTCATCACATTCTAATGGTCTAGATTCCTATCCTAGCTTGGCTCCCAGTTACCAAGGGCAACTCGCAGCTTGCTCAAGCCCAGCCGAACGCGCGTTTTAACGGTGCCCAAGGAAAGATTCGTTTGCGCAGCAATTTCTGATTGGGTGAGTCCTTTGTAGTATGCCAACTCGATTACCTGGCGCTGCTCTTTGGGCAGTTGGCTGAGGGCGGCTAACACCCGATCGCGGCGCTCTGCGATCAGGACGTTTTCAAGAGGATCTACGCCAGGAGTGGTGGCTTGGATCTCTGCAAAATTTTCTGACGCAAGTGTAACTTTGGTGGTTCGCTGTAAATTTCGCAATCGATCGAGAACACGACTGCGAGTCATCATGAACAACCAGCTATCAACTCGCCCCTTGATCACGTCGTAGCGTGCTGCCGTGCGCCACACCTGGGCAAAGACATCTAAAACAACTTCCTCGCTTTCTTCAGCGGATCTTAGGCTTCTGAACGCGACAGAGTAGAGGACTCGCGCATAGCGATCGTACAGTTCTGCCAGCGCTGCTTCATCGTGCTGGGCAACACGAAGCAGGAGAACGACTTCATGAGAGGGTGGTTCGGTCGCCATTCAGGGGTAATGACAGCATACGCTTGCAGGTTTGGCATGTTCCGCTTCATGTAAGAACAAGCATGATGCCATTTAACCACAAGTCAGCGAAGCACAAGCCAGACTTGCTTACCGAAAGTAGCTCGAACCGCTGTGCGTAATGCTGGGCTGATGGAGGCGATCGCGCACCCGTCTAGCCTTCAGCTTGGCTTGCCAGTCTCGAATTGCCGTTGCCGTTCGCACCATCGGCGGCACATAGCTCTCAGCAGTTGTCTCCTCGGCAGCAGTATGAGGAAAGGGTTTGGGCTTAATGTTCATACAATGCACAAGATTGTCAAAGTATGGCTCTAGCTCCAGCGCTCGAATTACCTCGCCCACTGACTGAAAGCGCTCTTGAGGTGACACCTTCAGCATCTTGCTCAACACCGTGCCAAAGTGGTCGCTCACCGCCACGAAATCACTCCAGCGCACATCACCCGTCAGAAATTCGTAGTCAAACTCTAGCGGCGGCTTGCCCGACAGCAGGTAAAGGCAGGTGACACCCAACGCATAAATGTCACTGGCGTAAATCGGGCGCGATGCCAGTTGTTCGGGTGGTGCAAAGCCAACCGTGCCCACAAACTGAGTTGATGTCGGTCTAGCGCTCGAATCGCTGACTTGAGCAAGCTGCTCTTTGACGGCACCAAAGTCAATCAACACCAGTCTGCCATCGTCGCGGCAACGGATCAAATTGGGCGGTTTGATGTCCCGATGAATGACACGGTTATTGTGTACGTACTGAAGCAGGGGCAAAAACTCCTTCAAAAACTGCTTCACGCCCACTTCCGCAAAAGGACCGTAGCGTTTAACGATCTTGGTCAACGTGTGACCCCGAACATACTCCTGCACCAGATAGAATTCGCCTGCCGTCTCAAAGTAGTTGAGTAGTTGCGGAATCTGAGCATGGCTGCCCAGCTTGCTTAAGGTGGCAGCTTCCTGTTCAAAGCGCTTGCGGGCTTGTTGCAGCGCGGCAGCATCGTTGACCCTGGGGCAAAGCTGCTTAATCACACACAGCGGTTGACCCGGAAGCGAGGCATCCTTTGCTAAAAAAGTGATACCAAAGCCACCCCGTCCAAGAATTTTGAGAATTTCGTAGCGATCGCAAAAGCGCTGCTCAGACCCGCACAGTTGCCCCAAATGAGTCTGGTCGCGCACATCAGCCCGAAAGTTGGAGAGATCAGACACCGAACAATCCATCGAAGAGCCAGGTAATTGCGAATAGTGCGATCGAAGCGAAGAATTTACCAGTAGAGCGACCACGATAGATGCATAGTAGCCAGACTACAACCCAGTGCACCTAGCTTGTGGGCTAATGGTTCAATCGGTCGATGGCATCAGCACAAATCTCAGCGCCATCTGCTTTCAGTGTAAGAACAAACCTGACCGTATAAGCGAAATCTTTAAATCAGGACTGATGCAACTCAACCGAAAGTATCCCTAACTCCCAACTGCGGGGGATCTATGAATCGGTACGAGAGGAAAGTTGCTACCAGTTCAATCGTAATTCACTGCTCCTCAGTCATGGACCAAAAATCTGTGATGTCATAGCCGCGATCGTCTAACATTTGCCGGAGCAGCGGCAGGCTCAGACCAATCACATTGCTGTGACAGCCTTCTAGCTTTTCGACAAACGAGCCGCCTTTGCCTTCTAGCGCAAAGCTTCCAGCACAGTACATTGGTTCACCCGTTGCAACGTAAGCAGCAATCTGGCGATCGCTCACGGAGGCGAAATGGACATGGGTGATCTGGCAGCGGACGAGAGGAGGGGGCGTAGGGAGTGGGGCGTAGGGAGTCGGGTATGGAGTATAAGGCGTGGGGCGAAGGACAAGCAGGGCGTGCCCGGTGTAGAGGCTGCCGACTTGACCACGCATTTGCTGCCAACGAGCGATCGCCTCGTCTGGGTTCGATGGTTTACCGTGAATGTCGCCATTGATCGCCAAAACCGAATCGCACCCCAAAACAAGCCTCGTGACCGAAGCATGGCTGTCTAGCTGTGTGGCGACAGTCGTTGCTTTGTTGAGCGCTAATGCTTGCACGAGTGCTGCCGGATCATCCAGTTGCACCTGCGATTCATCAAAATCGCTGGGACGAACGATCGGTTCAATGCCAATGCTTCGCAGCAGCCGTAACCGAGCCGCAGACGCAGACGCAAGAATGAACTGTGGCAAACCCATGAGAAAAAATTGAGGCGGTGAGAACGCTAGAACAGAAGCAGGGATGTTACATGTAACGTCCCGACTCAATCCACCGAAAACGATTTAACGGTTCTTTCTAGCAGCGTTTGCATTTTGTCCCAACGGTCTTCTGGGGTAGAGGCGTTGAAGGTGTAAAGTTTGCCCCGGCTCACGGCAACGCTTGCCAGGTTGTGGCGTTCACGATCGCCCATCTTCACGGCATACTCCAGCAGGTAATAAAGCTTGTTGCCCACTGTGCGCGCCTCAGCGTTTACCAGTTCGGCTTGGCGACCAGAGTCAGGTGGGGCGATCGCGCTCTTGCCTAACTGATAGCCCACTTCACCAGGGCTACCCAATTCGGCTAGTGTCTTGTTGCCAGCCACCGGATTAATGACAACACTGACGTTCTCGGTTTCCTCAATGATGTCGTGAAAAACTACATCGGGTCCACTCGTCACGCTAACGGGCAACCAACCATTAGGATAAAGAAACTTGTAGCCATCAATACTGTCTACATAGCTTTTTAAGCCGGCAGTTGGCGTGGTAACACATCCTTGCAGGCTCAGGCTCAGTACCACTAAAACTACTGCCAATATTCGTTTAAGCATCGATTCATTCTCCCTCAGCCATCTTTGCAAGCACTGCACGCGATCGCCCCGTGCTAGCTTTGCATCATTCTCTCATTACGTGACGCGTTATCCCACCGCAGCAGCCTGCCCTTGCAGGGGAACTTTTGAGCAATTTTGAGCGTAGTGTCACAAAACGGCGCGAAAGCGTACACTATGAGGTTGCACCGTTTTGACGTGATCGCGGCTTCACGCCGTCGATCGCCATCCTTCAAAACCCTGCCTACACCGTACTGCTAACCTTGCCGATCCTGATTTCGCTAGAATGCGGCTGGAGAGTAAGCCAGTAGGGTAGAAGTCAGGAAGCGCGTAAACTGAGAATCAGAGTGGTCACGTTGAGCGTTGCCAACCCTCATGATCACGTTAAGCGTTATGAAGCTCAGTTCAAGACCTAAGTTCAGTTGGAATGGATGTTCCCGTGAGTGTAATGCAGTCAAATAGTCCACCCGTTCAGTCAACGCCCTTAATTCTTGATAGTCTGCCTAATCCATCGCTGGCGGATGAGGTTTGTCCTCGCCGTGCAAGGCTAGAAATTGATTTGCTGCTGCTGGCGATCGAGGCATTGGACTTAAGCGGGTCAGAAGCCATTTTGAGCATGGCAAATGAGCTGGAACTTCAGAGCGTGGTTAAAAACCGGGTTTCGCTCTGGCGGTTACGCAGCACCAATCCTTTGCGGCGCTACAGTCAACGCCGTCCCCTGACCTTGACAGAAGCAAAAGCGCTGGTGCTGGTTGGTTGTTACCTGGCGCGTCGGCTGACTGTGTTAATTCGGCAGTTGTTGCTCGCCTACCAACAGCTCAGCGACAAGCAGCTATCGATGGAACATCACTTTCGGCTGAGTGAATATCTGGAGCGGTTTCGCGCCCATTTTCGATCGCGTATGAACCCTAAACGGGCGATCGTGGCGGCTTACAACTCCGACGAAAAGCTGGACGAACTGGCGTTAAATCTGCTCACCCAACTGCTGTTTTGTACAGGCACATACGGTATGCAACGCTTTTGGGCAAGCCTGTTCGACGGAGAAGTGGCATGAGTATTCAACGTCAATATAGTTTGCCAAACTGCACCCTTGTCCTGGAAGGATGGGGCGATACGGTTGTGACCAGTCAAGCCGAAGCGCGTCCCTTAATGTCTCAACTGATGAGCGCTGAGTGCCATCTGGTTGGTGAAGAAAAACCGCTGTCGGGTGGACGCGAGTTTTTTGAAAGTTTGACTGCCGCTGTGAGCCTTTACGCGCAAGAGCTATTGAGTGGCATTCGTGCCTTTAAAGCGCCTCAAACCTCAACGCAGCTTGTGAAATTAGAGCGTTTAGATACTAACCATCATCGGTTAAGCGTGTTGCCGCCAGATGCCGATCCTGGCTCTGGCATTACCACACATCTCACTCGGCAGGTTGACCTGACCACCGTGCAGTTATTCGATCTGGTAGAGGCAGTGGATCAGTTCTTTGCAGACACTCAAACCCTACCTGATTTGTCCCTGCACGTAGCACCCCTGGCTAAACGCGATGTCCGCGGCAGCGACCCTGTTGTGAAACAAGCCGTGCCTGCGGTTCTTGGCGCTTCTAGTTTGGCATTGGCGGCGATCGCCTTCTTCTTCATCCCCACACCTCAAGTGCGTCAACCAGACGAGCTGGTGCCCAAAGCCAATACGACCTCTAGTACGACTGGTACACCCTCACCCTCTGCCAGCCCCCCCACCCCTGCTGCAAGTAGTTCGTCGCCGCCCAGTCCCAGTGCTAGCGCGACTCCAGCGACTCAAAGCCCTGCTCCAACGGCGACCCAGCCAGATTTGACAAAGCTGGAATCAGCGTTAACTGCTGCCCCCGAAATAACCGATCCAGCCCAAATTCAAACGTTGCAGAAACAGCTTGGGAGTCAGCTTGATCAAGCATGGAAAAATCGCACGGCGATCAAGCAAGACCTTGTTTACCGCGTAGGAGTGGTGAAAGATGGTGCGGTTGTTGGCTATAAGCCGAGCAACCCGGCTGCCTTCACTGCTGTCCAACAAACGCCGTTACCCAACCTGCTCTATATTCCAGCCACAGGATCGCCGCCGACAGCAGAGCCGATCGCCCAGTACAAAGTGGTCTTCACAGCCGCAGGCGTGGTTAACGTAGTCCCCTGGAGAGAGGTGGCGGCAAGTCCCCTCACAGGTATTACAGAAATCACTGATGCCGCTCAAATCAAGGTGCTTCAACCCAGGCTGTACGACCAGATTGACAAAAACTGGAAAGACAAACCGAGCTTTAAGAAAGATCTGGTGTTTCGAGTCCGGGTGAAGCAAGACGGCACGATCGCGGACTATAAGCCGGATAACCAGAGCGCTGCCGATTATGTCAAGGAAATCCCTCTCGCCAAACTCGGTAAACCCGCTGCTGGCGATGCGGCGGCTCAAGAACCAGTGGCTCTATTCAAGGTCGTCTTCAAGCCGGACGGCAAGCTCGAAGTTAGCCCCTGGCGCGGTCAGAAGAATTAGCAGTAGGGACACCGGAAAGAGCGAGACAATCAAGAGAGAGGGTTACTACAGACGTTGATGAAAGGTTTGCTCCGCCTGGTTGTTCCTTGCCTCTGCATTCATCGACATGAACATTATCTTCTTCGGTACGCCTGAATTTGCCGTGCCTAGCTTAGAGCGCTTGCTGACTCACTCAGATTTCAGTGTGCTGGCAGTCGTCACGCAACCTGATAAGCGACGGGGACGCGGCAATCAACTGCTTCCGTCACCCGTCAAGGCGATCGCTCAGGCACACAACTTGCCGCTATATCAGCCCAAGCGCATCAAAAAAGACGAAGAAACGCTAGACCATTTGCATACAGCTCAGGTAGATGCGTTTGTGGTCGTTGCCTACGGGCAAATTCTCTCGCCAGAAATTCTGGCTATGCCACGCCTTGGCTGCGTCAATGCCCACGGCTCCATCCTGCCAAACTATCGCGGTGCGGCTCCCATTCAGTGGAGCCTGTATCACGGTGAGGCGGAGACAGGCATCACCACAATGCTGATGGATGCTGGTATGGATACCGGCCCCATGCTGCTAGAAGCGCGCACCCCGATCGCGCTGCTGGATAATTTTGACGACCTGGCAGCGCGCTTAGCCCCGATCGGTGCCGATCTGCTCATTGAAACCCTGCTTCAGCTCAACCAACAAACGCTCCAGCCAATGCCACAGGATGACACCCAGGCGACCTCTGCACCGTTGATCAAAAAAGAGGATTACTGGCTGGATTGGTCACGCAGCGCGATCGCCCTGCACAACCAGGTGCGTGGTTTCTTTCCCACCTGTAGCGCTACCTTTCGCGGCGATGTCCTCAAAATTATGGCAACGGTACCGCTTGCTGCTGCGTCTCAGGCGCATCTGCCACCCGTGTTGAGCACGATCGCCCAAGACTGGTCACAAGCGACACCGACAGCACGACCTGGCGAAGTACTCGGCATTCTCAAAGGCGAGGGTACGATCGTGCAAACCGGCGAAGGCGTGCTGCTGCTGCGAAGCGTTCAACTACCTGGAAAACGCCCTCAGTCTGGCTGGGACTTTGCTAATGGCACTCGCTTAGCTGTAGGAGAAGTGTTAGGAAACGGTGGCTAGATAGGGTTTCATTGCCTTCTCATCTTGTCCAGAGCTAAGCAACAATGATTTTAAGCACTGAAATCGATAAACGATGCAAACGGCATAGGGATCGCCACGGTTAGTTGAAAGCGAGGATGAGCACACTGATCGATGGGTATGATATAAATGTTTAGGTTTGTTACTAAATCAGTACTTGGATAGATGCCCTTGACGATCGCGTTATCACATCAGCTTGTTTGCCCGTTACCTTTGTAAGAAACTGATACCTGCTCACTGCGTCTCAGGAGCAGGTTTTTTATGTGTGCATAACTCAAGTGCGCAAACTCCAACGACCTACATCCGGAGAGAACAATCAATTCATGACTGCGACAGTACGCCCCGACACTCTGCCATTCACGCCTTTGAATGCAAATCTGCGCTTAAAAGACATTCTTCAAACGTTGCCAAAAGAATGCTTTCAGAAAGACATGAAAAAAGCCTGGACGGCTGTTTCAATCAACGTTTTAATGGTTGGCTTAGGCTACGCTAGTATCGCGATCGCGCCCTGGTTTTTGCTGCCGATCGCCTGGATCTTTACAGGCACAGCCTTGACCGGTTTTTTTGTGATTAGTCACGACTGTGGGCATCGATCGTTCGCCAAACGGCGCTGGGTGAATGATGTGGTGGGGCATCTGTTTCTGCTGCCGCTGCTGTATCCCTTTCATAGCTGGCGCATTCTGCACAACAGGCACCACAATCACACGAATAAAATGGATGTGGACAATGCCTGGCAACCGTTTCGACCCGAACTTTATGACGGGATGCCGACGCTGATACAGCGTGTTTACCAAGCAATGCGGGGACGGCTTTGGTGGCTTGCGTCGATCGTTCACTGGGCGATTATGCATTTCGATCCGTCCAGAGTTGAAGCGAAAGATCGGCATAAGATCAGGCTATCGGTTGCGGTTGTGCTTGGGTTTGCGGCGATCGCGTTTCCGCTCATGTTTGTCACACTGGGTATTGGCGGCATCGTCAAATTCTGGTTACTGCCCTGGCTGGTTTACC
>Ga0335394_10011223_pt1 | contig 10092 bp, 9 predicted proteins | sample MAT03_FD_205741 | JGI IMG/M metagenome (GOLD analysis project Ga0335394, IMG submission 205741) | Freshwater microbial communities from Lake Fryxell liftoff mats and glacier meltwater in Antarctica - MAT-03 (spades assembly) (version 2) ...
CCTCCTTCAATTCTATCGTCTGATCTATCCCCAGGCGATCCTTCGTCGTCCCCGTGTTGTGATTCGTGCGCTTGTCTGCTTTTTCGCCCGACTGACCGGTCTTGTCGTCCGGAGATATCTTATCCCTTCCGCTTGAAATCCGGACGGCCCTTCTCCCCTTTTAACCGGTTGATCTCGTCCTTCAACTTCCCATTCTCTTCCTTGAATTTTGACAACTCTTTTGACATCGATTCCATAGCCTGCAATACCAACAGCAGTACACTGCGCAGGCTCTCTACGTCATGCATGCTATGCGGATCGATATGTTTTAGAGCATCTTTCATTTATCCCTCAAAGTTATGTTTTTCTCGTAAATTCGCCATAGGGTTTTGAACGGATACCAAAATTCCTCCACATTATTCACTTTCCTGACTTGCTTGGAACGGCTTGTAATGTAGAACAACACGGATTACAAATGCCTACCCGTCACTCTTTTATGGTTCCAAACTTTCCTCATTTCCGACTCTACGACCTGAACGGCAGCCCTTGTGATACCTTGGGGATCAATGGGCCTGTGAGCGGTGTGGAAGAGCTGCATGGTGGGAGCGAGATGAATAAGTTGCGTCTATGGCCTGTACCAGCGACTGATATATTGACTGTGCAATTTGATGATCTGAATACCTCGGGCCACTGGACGGTCTCGGATTTGATCGGCCGGGAACTATTGAGAGGAAGTGTAGACCAAAATGACCGGTCAATTGAAATTTCAATGCTTGTGCTGTCTTCCGGTACTTATGTCTTTTGTTTTAGAGGGGATAATGGGCAGATGTTCAATCGCTTGTTTATGGTAATCAAGGAAAGGTAACTAATTGGCTGATACCGAAGTAAAAAAATGAGATATATTAAAATCCGTTGTCGGGTATTTCTCGGCAACGGATTTTTATTTTTGCGTCACCACCCCCGCCAAAATCCCGGCCGCCACCGCCGCATTGAGCGACTCCGCGCCGCCGCGCGGGTGCCTGGGAATCGTGAGCCGGTGAGTGAGCAGCGCTTCTGTTTCGGGACTGATGCCGCGCCCTTCGTTGCCTATGACAAGCAGTCCGGTGCGCGGCGTGTTCGCCTCGAATACATTATCGCCGCCCAGCACGGCGCCCAGGACCGCAGTGCCCGGAGCAGCGCGCAACAGTTCGATCAGCGGCAGTTCAGCAGTGCGGATGCGAAAGATTGCGCCCATGCTGGCCTGCACCACTTTCGGGCTGAACGCGTCGGCGCAATCCGGTGAGCAAAACACAGCAGGCAAGCCAAACCAATCCGCTATGCGCAGGATGGTGCCAACGTTTCCAGGGTCTTGCAGGCCGTCGAGATAGAAGCAAAGATTGGAGTGGAGAATCTCGACGGACTCAATGTCTGCCGGCATTTCTGCGACCGCAAGCACGGCATTCGGAGTGGTCAGGCTGGAAATTTTTTTCAGTTCTGCATCGGTGACGAAGGTGGTTTTTTCAGAAAAACCGGATAAAATATTTGCGTTTTCATCTGCCCAGCGCTCTGTAGCAAACACCGCAGAAACAGCAATACGCGACTGCCCCAGGAGTTCGGCGACCATTTTGTCGCCTTCCACGACGAATTTGCGATACTTTTGCCGATATTTTTTGACCTGCAAAGCCGTCAGCAATTTGATCTGATTGTGCGAAAGCATGGGGGAGAACGATGAACGATGAACGATGAACGATGAACGATGAATAACTTTAATGACCAAGGACGTTCAATGACGACCTAATGACGAATTGACGCTCAATGACAACCATGACCCGCTTTTCAGTTCTGTTTTTAGCGCTCTCTCTGCTGAGCGCGTGCAATGTTACGAAGCATTTGGACACGGCCAAAGGCGAACGCTTGTTGTGGGCAAACAACCTTGAGGTGAAGGGTGAAAAACGGATGTCATTTTCCAAAAAAACCGGACTTTCTTCCGAGCTCGGGGCCTACTATAAGCAAAAGCCCAACAAGCGGGGTTTCTTCAAACTCTTGCCGATCCGTTTGTGGCTCTATTACCGAACCCAAAAAAAGGATGGCTCGAAATTTTTGAAAAAACAGGCAGAGCCACCTGTTATTTACGACGAATTGCTGACGCAAAAAACCGCCGTTAACTTGCAGAACTTCATGCGACAACGGGGTTATTTAAAGGCTGTATCCACGTATAAAGCGGATTCGATCAGCCGCTATAAAATAAAAATTACGTATCTGCTGACGCTGGGGCCGCTCTACACGATTGATTCCGTGACGTTTGCGAGCCGTGACAGCCAGGCGTTGCAAATCCTGAAAATGACCGGTGGCAATTCCCTGCTTCATCGCGGCGCGGCGCTCGACGGGCGGGTATTCGACCAGGAAAAACTGCGCGTCACCGCCGAGATGCGCAACCGGGGTTATGCTTTTTTTACGCCGAATTTCGTCCGTTTTAACGGCGACAGCACTGATATCCGATGCAATGTAGAAGTAGAGATATTGCCGCCGAGCGATACGGCCAATCACAAGATTTATACGATCAACCAGGTCCTGGTGCGGGTGGGCCTGGTGCCCAATGTCACCTATATTCGGAAGGATCAGGAACTCAACGGCGTGTATTTTATCTCCGCGGATACCCTATTCAGCGTACGTCCGGAGCGGCTCTACAAATCCATCGCTATCCGGCCCAGTTGGCCCTACCGCCAGGTGGATTTTGACAAAACCCTGCGCGACCTCAATGCACTGGGCATCTACCGTTTCGTGACCGTTAAACCGGTGCGGGACTCGACCGATGCGTCCAAGATCAATGTGGATATTGCACTATCGCCCAACCAAAAAATTTCGTTCGGGCCGGAAATGGACCTGAACTCCTCCACCAGCAGCAGCGGCCTGGCGCGCAACCTGATCGGTATTTCCGGCTCGCTCAACTTCCGAAACCGCAACGTATTCCGGGGGGCAGAACATTGGCAAAGCAACGCCCAGTACAACGTCGAATTCGACGTGGCCACCAGCAACCGCTTCATTTTTTCCCAGGAATTCAAGTGGCAAAACGACCTCGTGTTTCCGCGTTTTTTTGACTATCTGAATATCTGGGAAACCATGCACGCGCTGCACCTGGGGCGAAGGCGGCTCGTCGGGAATTCGTTTTTGGGCCGCATGAAATCGGAAGGCCAGGCCAGAATGTCGCTGAATTATAACTATCTGGAGGTTTTTGACCTCTACCGCTATAACCTGGTGAATGCGTCCTTCGGTTATGACGTGCGGTCCAATCCGGAGCATCAATATTCCATTGACCATATCGGGATCGACGTTTTGCGGCCAACCACTTCGCCGCGCTTCAATGCGATTTTTGGTCAGAATGAGTTCTTAAAAAGCAGTTTCGGCAACCAATTGTTTACCGGCTTTCTCCTTCGTTCGCTTTCCTATACGTACGCTTCGCGCAACAACCGTTTTGGAGAACGCTGGTTTTACCGGTTCAGCAGCGACCTTTCCGGCTTAGAAGTATTCACCGTCAACGAACTATGGAGCGCTGCTTTCGGCAAACAAAAATGGACTTTAGCCGACCTCGACTTTTCGAAATACCTGCGGTTGGACATGGATGCGGTGTATACCCGCGATTTCAGCACCCGGCTTACGGGGGCGGTGCGGATCGGGAGTGGGGTGGTCGTTCCGTTCGGCGACACGGTGGCGGCACCTTATGTGAAACAGTTTTTTTCGGGAGGACCTACCAGCCTCCGGGCCTGGAGCATCCGGGAATTGGGACCGGGCGGATACTACGACTCGAAGGCCGCCGGCGCCCGACCTTTTTATCAGGCGGGTGATTTTCGCTTCGAAGTCAATGGTGAGTTGCGTTTCCCGATGTTTTGGTGGGTCAAAGGTGCTGTTTTTGTAGACATCGGAAATATCTGGACGCTCCAAAAAGACCCCGACCGACCCAATTCCGAACTTCGATGGGATTCCTATAAAAATATCGCGATCGGTACCGGCTTCGGATTGCGGTTCGACTTCGGCTACTTTGTCCTGCGATTTGATTCGGGCTTGCAAATCCGCCGCCCTTATCGCACCGAAACCGAGCCTTGGTACTGGATCCCGAATCGCATCAGCAAACTGCAACTCAAAGACTTCCGACCCAACCTGGCAGTCGGCTATCCGTTTTGAGGACGTTGGACTTTGGACGTTGGACTGTCCAAAGTCCCCAGTCCAACGTCCCCAGTCCAAAGTCCAACGTCCCTAGTCCAACGTCCCCAGTCCAACGTCCCGATAAACCTTCCAATACCGCTGCGCCACCACCGCGTTGGCGTAATTTTCTTCCACCTTGCGGCGCGCATTTTGCCGCAAAACCTCCAGGGGCATTTCTCCCGAAAATATCCACTCGATTCCGGAGGCCAGGTCGTGGCTATCGCCTTGTGTTGCGATATAGCCTTCCTTTCGATGGCCAACCATCTCCGGAATGCCGCCGGTGCGAAACCCCACCACGGGTGTGCCGCAGGCCAAAGATTCCATCACCGTATTGGGCAGATTGTCGGCCAAAGAAGGGGTAACAAATACATCGGCTGCCCCATAAATCCGGGCCAGGTGATCGGTGCCCTGTACCAGACCGAGGGCATGGACGGGGTAGGGTAGTGCAGCCAACGACTCTGGCTCAGATTTGCCGAGCACCACGACCTCCCACCGCGCGTCCGGTTGCCGGGCTTTCAAAATCTTCAACGCCTCTGGCAAAAACCGGAAACCCTTGTAAGATTCGCTGACTTTCATGGCGACGAACAGCAAAATTTTCGCGTGCGGATCAATGCCTCTTTCTGCCCGAAATGCCGCGCGATCCGCTTCACTGGCGGGTTTGAAAACTGAGGTGTCAATTGGATTCGGAATGGCCGTTATGGGATAATCTTTTAACAAACTACTGGACAGCGCCACATCGCGAAGCCATTCACTGCACGTCACAAACTGGATATTTTTGGGAAAAAGGCGCTGTTTTTCCGACCAAACCCGGTGCGACAAGTCGTTTGCCGAAGGTTTTTTCAGGTAAGGACATTGCCCGCACGACTGCCGGAAATGGTCGCAATCAATAAACACGTGACACCCTCCGGTGAATGCCCAGGTATCATGCAAGGTCCATACGATCGGCTTGCCCAGGGCGCCCAGTTGGGCAATGCCGCGCAGGGAAAGCATTCCCTGATTGATCCAGTGCAGGTGCAATATGTCGGCTTGCTGCACCAGCGGGTGGCGGCTCAGGTCTTTCCCAAAACTGGCCGGCGAGAATGCAAACCGCACCGACTTGTCGCGCTCATGCGGAATAAAAGCCAGGCGTTCGGCATAGAACGGCCACCGGCTCCCGACATCGGCAGCCGTGAGCAAGTTGGCGGTGATGTCCGGGTGCGTGGCGCGCAGCCCGTCGAGCAGTCGTCGGCAGGCGACGCCTGCGCCGCCGTGTGTGTAGGTGTTGAGGAGAAGGATGTTCACTATTTCAAGTATGTTTGCGCCGCTCGCTGCAAGGTTTTAAAATTTGCATGGCTTCGAGACAAGAACAATGAAAGTTTGTTTTGTAATGTCTGGCGTACCGCATTATGTCACCTTGTTGCTCAACAAGTTGTCAGCGGATCACGGCGTGGAAATCACCCTGATCAAGCCGGCAGTCCGCAGCCAGAGCGTGGGCAGCGGCGTACACGAGGACGCTTCGCAACGACAGTTCCGATTGGTGGAGTTGGAAGAGTATACGACCTGGTACGGCAAACCTTTTCTGCGCGGGATGCGGGAGACGTTGGCAGAGATTCGTCCGAATGTGATCATTTTGGGCTGGCCGTATGTATTGCAGGTAGCGATGAGCCGCTCCTTCTGGAATTTCCTGAAAAACAACGGGACCCGTTTTGTGTATCGGGACATTCCGTTCAATATGCCGCCCTGGGGCAAGGTGCGCGATTACTATTTTGGCGATAAAGTGCTGAGTGAAGATTTCAGCAGCGCAGGCGGCAAAACCTGGCCGGGTTTCCTGCGGTTTTGGCTGACGGCTGCTGTGCGGCGCATGTATATCCGGCGGGCGGCAGCGCATGTGATGTATACGGAGGAAGCCTACGAGATCATCGGCAGTTACGGTGTAGCGCGGGAAAAAATTTTCGTGACGGCTAACTCGCCCGATACCGACGAACTGCTGGCGGCTTTTGAGCGGGTCAAAAAAATGCCCCTGATTTTGCCCGAAAACCCGCATCGGCTGATCCACATCGGACGCCTGGTGAAGTGGAAACGGGTGGACCTGATCCTGGAATCGGTCCGGCGATTGCAGTCAAAATTTCCTGACATCGAACTGGTGGTGGTAGGCAAAGGCCCGGAAGAAGACAGTTTGCGCCAGCAGGCCGATGCGCTTGGCGTGGCAGGGCGGGTGCGGTTCGTGGGCGGCGTGTACGACCCTGTTGTGTTGGGGCAATACCTGCACGCGTCAGCCATTTATGTCCTTGCAGGCATGGGGGGATTGAGCATCAACGATGCCATGTGCTTTGCCAAGCCGGTGATTTGTTCGGTGGCCGACGGGACCGAAAAGCGCCTGGTCCGGGAAGGCATCAACGGCCTTTATTTCACCAATGGCGACGCGGACAGTTTGACTGAGCGTTTGGACGATCTGCTTTCCAACCTTGCACGTTTAGATTTGTTTGGTGCAAATTCCCTGAAAATCATTCAGGAGGAAATCAACATCCATACCGTACTGCGGGAATATGTGCGGGCGTTCGAGTATGCGGTTCGGCATTCAGGTCATTAGAGTCATTACGCTATTGCCCACTTCTCTCGCTTCAGGCGAGATCAAACCTCAAACTTCAAACTTATATGAACTACATCGTCTACGACCTCGAAGCCACTTGCTGGGAGAATCCGCCGCCCGGTTATGCACAGGAAACCATTGAAATTGGTGCGTTCCGCGTCAATCATTTTGGAGAAGTGCGGGGTAAATTCAACCGATTTGTGCGTCCGGTCGTACACCCGGTATTGTCGCCGTTTTGTCGCAACCTGACGACCATCGAACAGCAGGATATCAACAAAGCCAACACCTTTCCAACGGTGATTCAGGAGTTCTGGGATTGGGCTTACATTGAGGAGGAAGAGTACGCGCTGTGCTCCTGGGGCAATTTCGATCGAAAAATGTTTTTTAATGATTGTTTGCTGCATCGCCTGGAGACCGACTGGACGCAACACCATGTCAACCTGAAAGAACAATATCGCGTAATAAAACGCTTGCGGAGCGGCATCGGACTGCGCAAAGCAGTCGAAAAAGAGGGGCTGTTGTTCACCGGCCAGCACCACCGGGGCATTTCGGACGCGGAAAATCTGGTGAAGTTGTTCTTGAAATTCCTGGGCAGTTGGAGTTTCTAAGGAACGCGGCACCAATAACTTAGTCATTTTAGGTCAACCATTTTTTCATCAGACAACACTATTTTTCTGCGAATAGTGGGGCTATTTAAAGAAAAATAGGGGCCGTATGATGGAACAAAGGGTGGTATCAAATGACTAAGTTATTGGTGCCGCGTTCCTAACTGTGTAGCGGATTGGTCAATTCCTCCTACTTTCGCTTTTATGAAAAACAAGCATATCGTCCTGATTTTTCTGGGTACGGTCATCGTCGGTTTGTTGGCGCGCCGCTTTCCCTGGCGAATGCCCTCTATGTTCCAAACGGCTCTGATTGAATTGGATACGGCTGCGGTGATGCAAATTTCCATCTCACAGCCTGGACTTCCGGAACTTCTGTTCGAGCGTACAGACAGGGGTTGGACGGTGTCGCAGAATGAGCGTTCCCTTCCGCTGCCTCCGGATGCGGTCACTCCCATGCTTTCAGCGTTGACCAATATTCAATCGCTGAACATCGTGCAGACGGACCAACCTGATTCGCTTGGACTGGAGGGTCAAAGAGGCTTGCAAGTCGCTGTCTATCAAGCCAAAGAACGGTTGGAAATCTTCACGATCGGGCGGCAGGTTCTGGAAGAAAAACTTCCTGCCACCTATATCCGCCTCGACGGACATGGAGGGATGTATTTGGTGAAAGACCACCTGCGCGACGTGTTTTTCCGCCGGATGGAAGATTTTAGAAAAAACACGATCGCTGATTTTGACCCGGCCACTGTGCGTTCTGTGACGGTGAATTGGCCGAGAGACAGCCTCTCCTTATTTCTTCAAAAAGATGACAGTCTACACTGCTGGATGGCCACAGAACTGGGTCGCTGCGTCCCCGATGATTCTTTGCAGAACTGGCTGCAAGTGATTGCACAATTGAACAACTTGCCCTTTGCTGACGATTTCGACGATAGCCGCCTTCGCCAAACATTGCAAGCAGAAATTACTGTTGAAACCATTCAGAAGGAAATTATTACCCTTCAGGTCCACAACCCTGCGTCACTAGAATTGCCGAAGGAAAAAAGTCCGGTAAGTTGGGTGCTGTGTACCTCACAAAATCCCCGCAACTATTTCTCCCTGACCAATACTGCCCTCGCCCGAAGGATCTTGCACTGGTAATGTAAGCCGGAACTCCGTTCCGGCCTACTCATGTCGGAACTCCGTTCCGGCCTACTCATGTCGGAACTCCGTTCCGGCCTACTCATGTCGGAACTCACTCATGGTCATCAAAACGCGCCATATCGCCAATTGGGGTCGCTACCCGCAGCTCACCGCCGAAGTCGCTACCCCCGGCGACCGAGCAGAGGTACGTGAATGTTTGAGTCGTTGTGAGTGCCTTATCGCACGGGGCAACGGCCGGTGCTATGGTGATGCATCACTGTCGCCGCACATCGTTTCCACTTTGAAAATGAATCAATTGCGCTCTTTTGACGCAGAAACTGGAGTGGTAGAATGCGATAGCGGGTTGTTGCTCGATGATTTGCTGCGCGTGATCGTTCCGGCGGGGTGGTTTTTCCATGTGACACCCGGCACGCGGCTGGTTACGGTAGGTGGGTGTATCGCGAGCGATGTACATGGCAAAAATCATCCGACAGCGGGCTGCTTTTCCAACTGGCTGATCTCGTTTGAATTGATGCGAAGCGATGGATCGGTGGTGACTTGCTCGCGCGCAGAACACACTGAGTTGTTCTGGCAAACCTGCGGCGGCATGGGCTGGACAGGTATTGTGCTTTCCGCGCGTTTTCAACTCCTGCGATTGCCCTCGACCGTGCTGCGCCAGACGACGGTGCAGACCAAAAACTGGGGACAGATGTTCCGTATTTTTGAGGAAAATCGTGCTGCAACCTATTCTGCTGCCTGGATGGATGTTGCGGCTTCGGGCGGCCGCTTTGGCCGGGGTGCAGTGTTTTTGGCAGAACACGAACCCGCTAAAAGGCCAATTTTAAAGGAGTTCAATTTTCCCAAAAAAACGGTGAATGTGCCGTTCCAACTTCCATTCAGCCTGCTCAATGCGTGGACGATCCAGGTGTACAACGAATTCTATTTTCGGCGCCACCGCTCCGGCGAACAGCGGGTCGGTCTGGAGGCATTTTTTTATCCGCTGGATGGCTTGGGCGATTGGAACCGCTTGTACGGTCGGAAGGGGTTCATTCAGTACCAATTTTGTTTGCCGGAAAAAACTGCTTACAATGGCATCGCGCAGGTGCTGGAAATCATTCAAGGCAGCGAAGACAAACCGACCCTTGCAGTTATAAAACGCCACGGTGACCGACCGCCAGACGCCATACATTCTTTCCCGATCCGCGGCTACTCACTGGCCCTGGACTTTCCTCGTACGGATTCGGTATTCCATCTCGTCCGTCAACTTGACGAACTTGTGTGGAACCTGGGCGGCAAAATTTACCTGGCAAAAGATGCCTGCTCGGCAGCCCGCATGAGCCGCATTCATGCCAGGAGTTTTGGCGAATCCAAATTTTGGTCGCTTTTGCGGGGAAGGAACGAATTAAAAGCGGACTGAACCGGCAATCGGCTCAGTCCGCTTTCCAATTGGAGCGCGTTCAAATTATTGTGTAAAAAGAATCACAACTAATTGATTTTCAGGGTAGCCGAAACTAAAAATACGAAAAACCAAACAAGCCTTCTGACTACTATTTGTACATCCCGTCAATATATTGCGTGATGAAATCTTCCACTTTTTTCGTGCGTTTCCAGCCTTCAGAAGCATAGAGGTCGGAGATGGTT
>Ga0335394_10011228_pt1 | contig 10090 bp, 10 predicted proteins | sample MAT03_FD_205741 | JGI IMG/M metagenome (GOLD analysis project Ga0335394, IMG submission 205741) | Freshwater microbial communities from Lake Fryxell liftoff mats and glacier meltwater in Antarctica - MAT-03 (spades assembly) (version 2) ...
GTATTTATCCAGTCGCTATTGGTCAATAACATAGCCGATGAATTTCGCTTATTGGGCGAGCGGAACTGGTTACCCGGCTTATTTTACGCGTTGGTTGCCTCCAGTTTACCCGATTTCATCCTGCTCTCTCCGCCCCTGATAGCGGCTACCTTCATTCCGATTTCAATGCGGCGTATTTTAAAGGCCTATAAAATTCCGAATGCGACGGCGCTCATTTTCGATGCCGCGTTTTGGATGGCTGTCGGAAGTTTGTTTTACCCGCCCGCTTTTTTCCTGCTTCTGGCGGCTTATGCCGGTATTAACGTCATGCGCTCGTTCAATATTCGGGAGCAATTGGTATTCATTACCGGCGTATGTGTTCCGTTTTTCCTCTGCTGGCTCGGTTATTTTTGGTACGATCAAGGCGGCGCTTTTTTTCAAACCCAATTCGGCGGATTATTCGGCTGGTACGGATTCTCCATGCAGATGAATTTGGAAACCATGTTGAAGGCTGGCTTGTTGGCGCTGCTCTTTTTGGCGGTGCTGTTGAGTTACAGCGCCCATTTTTACCGAAAATTGATTCAGGCCCAGAAATGTATCGCGGTGTTATATTGGTTTTTGTTCATTGGCGGCCTGGCGGTATTGCTTCGTAATGACCCCTCGCCGGCGTATTTCCTGCTGCTCATGCCTTCGACAGGGATATTCCTGTCCATGTCTGTTTCCGGTCTTCGCAATCGCCTGATCGCAGAAATAATCCATCTGGCGATCTTGGGCGCGGTGGTGTTTATACAATTTTATCCTAAATAACTCATTGACAATCAAATAAGTAATTCATAATTTTCTTTCAATATGAAATTCGGCGTTATTGTTTTTCCCGGCTCCAATTGCGATGACGATATGGTACACGTCCTTGGCGAAGTGATGGGTCAGGACGTGGTAAAAATCTGGCACAAGGATAAGACATTGCCCGGTTTCGGGCCCGACGATTGCATCGTACTGCCCGGCGGTTTTTCATTCGGCGATTATGTGCGGGCCGGGGCTATTGCCCAGTTTTCGCCCATTATGCACGCTGTAAAGGCTTTTGCCGAAGCGGGCGGCTACGTATTCGGCGTGTGCAACGGTTTCCAGGTCCTTTGTGAAGCGGGTTTGTTGCCAGGCGTACTGTTGCGCAATGCCAATCAAAAATTTATCTGCAAGAATGTTTGGCTGCGCGCGGTTACGAACGATTCGCCTCTTACGGCGGGCCTGGACTTGCGCAAGCCTATGAAAATCCCGATTGCCCATGCGGAAGGCCGCTATTATGCGGATGAACAGACGCTGGATCGGTTGGAACAAAATGATCAGGTATTGTTTCGTTATTGCACGCCGGAAGGCCGCATAGGAGCCCAAGGTAACCCTAATGGCGCGGGGCGTCATATTGCAGGCATTTGCAATGCCCGGCGCAATGTATTTGGCATGATGCCGCATCCGGAACGCGCCAGTGAAGCTGTGTTAGGCAATAGCGACGGGAAAGGGATATTTGAGTCCTTAGTGCGTTTAGTCGCGGTTTAATTGCAAGTGCGTGGCACGTTCAATCTTTTTTTTCTTCGAACAAGGCCAGAATGATGTTTCCCATGTAGACACCCAGCGCGGACTCTACGAACGTAAGGAACATGGTCATGTCCTGAAAATTCAACACATTGGGCGCCAATGCTTTCAGGGTGATGAGGGTGAGGACAGCCGCAAAATGCCCATTCACAAGCCATTTTACGAGTCCGTTTATCGGCGCGCCGTTTTGTGTGGCCAGGTTTGGCTCGGTGATACTGCGCCCCAGAAAACGAAATACGGCGCCGCCGTATAAGGCGGTCACCGGCGCCAGAATGCCCATAAGCGAGGTGAATTCTTCAAAATCGAACCCACGCAGGATATAAAAAACGCAGGACACGCCAATCAGGGCAAAGTGATAAATCAGGATCAGGCGCGCAATGCGGGTTCGCGGGGAAAGGGCTGGCGCAGCCGTTCCGGATGTGGGGTTGGTTGTTTCGTCGGTATGTGCCATGGGCCTTGCCATAGTCTCAGTGTGCGTTGTCATTGGCGAAGATTGTCCAATAATTTTTTAAATAATTTCCGTTGGTAATCGTCCAGGCTGGTTTTATAACGCAGTTCCATGTCCTTATAGTCGTTTTTACGGGGAGGAAAAATGATCCCGGAGCCATATTTTCCCTGAAACTCCCAGGAAAGTTCCACATCGTCGCCTTTTTGCAGCCCTTTTACGTATATTCGGTGGTATTCAAAAAAGCCGTCCGGACAAATTTCGTAGCTAAGATGCGTCACTTCCAGCACAAATTCATCGCGGGCAGCGTATGAGGTGTCAATTTTCGCCTTCCATAAGACAGGCGTTCCCTTCGTTTTGTACACATTGGTCAGGTAACGGCGGGCTGCGCTGCATACCGGGCCAACCTTTTTACCTTGGATGATGGTTTTATTGTCGCCGGTATTGACGCCCTGCAGGGAGCCCGGGAGGCTGACATCCAGCACGGTTGCGGAGCGAATGTTGCGTTGCTCCACCGGCACCTTGCCGTCGCGACTGTAAATTTTGGCCTGAAAATGCGCCGGTTCATGACAACGTACGATCACCTCAGCCTGGTCGTCGTGAATTTCGGCCAGGAAAGCCCACTTATGCAGGAGACGTTCATGGAAAAACTGACCGTTTACCTTGCGGTTTGCCTTTTCGAGTTTATCCCAGGCGCATTGGATGGAGTCGCATACATGTTTACCCTGATAGGCTGGCAGCAGGAAAAGCGTCACTTTTTGAGCCGAAACGGCCACACTATCGGCGCGCAGCACCTTGTCGAGCTGATTTTGGCGGAGCCATTGATTGAATTCAGTCTTTTTTTTCAGGAAAAACGCTTTGTCATTCCGCAAATCGGCCGATTGGGCCGAAAGCGGAACACAAAAGATCGTGACAAACAGAAGAATGGTGAAGATTAACCGAAAAAGGCTGAATGCCATTGCGGAAAGTTTAGTTGTGCGATGAAAGACGGAATGGATACCGGGCTTATTTTCGCAGCATTTCATTTTAACTTTTTGTAAAGTTAAAATGACCAGACTTTACAACACGTTCGCCAGCTGTTCTTTGATTTTCTCCAACTCATCCTTCATCTGCACGATCAGGCGCTGAATGTCGGAATCGTAGGCTTTGGCGCCGAGTGTATTGATCTCGCGGCCCATTTCCTGGGAGATAAAATTGAGGGTACGGCCGGCCGACAAGTTTTTATTGTCGATTTGCTCGATAAAATATTTGCAATGTTGTTCGAGGCGCACCTTTTCCTCGTTGACGTCCATTTTTTCGAGATAATATAAAATTTCCTGTTCGAAGCGGTTGGTATCGAGGTTTTCCTTGCTGAAACCCTCTTCCATGTTGGCGCGCAGGCGTTCACGCATGCGCACGAAGCGTTCCTTTTCAAAAGGCGTTATTTCGGTCAGGAGCAGCATAATATTGGCAACGCGCAGCCGCAGATCGGCCTCCAGCGCCTTGCCTTCCTGGCGGCGGAAGTTTTTCAGGGCCTCCAGCGCGCGGCCGAGTGTTTCGGCGACAACTTCCCATACTTCTTCGTCGACTTCGCCGGAAGGGGAGGCTACCACATTGGGGATGCGCAAAATTGTCTGTAGAATATCGCCGGTGTCCATACCGAGTTCTTTGGCCAGACGGGAGAGTTCACGGTAGTATCCTTTAAAAAGGCTTTCATTGAGGCTCACGGTCGCGGCGCCGTCGGCACTTTGGACGTCCAGGGCGAAATCGATTTTGCCACGTTCGGCATGATCGATGATCATTTTGCGTATTTCAACCTCTTTTTCTTTGAACTCGCTGGGCATGCGGAGTTTGAGGTCGGTCAATTTGGAATTCAACGTGCGCAATTCCACCGTAATGGTTTTGTCGCCGGCACTTCCGTGGGCACGGCCGTAGCCTGTCATGGAAAAAAGCATATATGCGTGTTTGAGTTAATTTAAGTGGACGTATTGAGCCTGGAAAAGGAGTATTGGGGTGGCAAAAGTAGGAAAATTCACTGCTGCGACAGAAAATGAGAATATTTTTAGGTCATTCTATTTGCAAAGTGCTGAATAAGAGCGAGTTTGCGCCTCGAAACGAATGCAAGTACACACAGACGGGCAAATTGGCGTTCTTAACATTACTGCAAGATTTCTGTCGGAATATTTTCGACAAAAGCTTGCGATGGCCGAAAATTGTACGATCTTTGCGTCTCGTTTTCGCAAACACCCAATTTTCGTTCATAACTTGTTCAAAATCAACGAAATAACACATGAGAAAGGCTGACCTGGTGAACGCAATTTCCGAAAAGACCGGCGTTGCTAAAGTGGATGTCCTTGTGACCCTTGAAGAATTATTTAAGGAAATCAAGTCCACCATGCAAAATGGCGAAAACGTTTATATCCGCGGATTTGGAAGTTTTGTTATCAAAAAACGCGCAAAAAAAGTTGGCCGCAACATTAAAAAAGGAAAATCCATAGAAATTCCGGAACATTATATTCCGTCTTTCAAACCGGCCAAGATATTTACGGAAGCAGTTAAACAGCATGTGACCTCTCTTCCGGACAACGAAAACGAAGACTAACAAAGAAATAGGGAATGGGAGATATTTGTCCCCCGGGTCCCGTTTTTCAAATGACGAAAGCGCAGTATTTGGTTCTATTTTCGGCATTAGCCCTTTTTCTTGCCCTGTATTTTGGGGTTGATACGAAGCCGGGCGATCAAAAAATTGTCGAACGCTCCAGGGAAATTCAAGGTGAAAGCACCAGTTTTGAAACCTTGTTAGCGGATGCTAAATCGCGGTTGAGTCCGGAACAGTCGGCAAAAGTAGCTGGCATGGAGCAACAAATAGAAGGCGCAGCCTCAGAAAAAGCGCGTATTCCTTTGTTGAAACAATTGTCCGGTTGGTGGTACGATGCGAAAAACATACCGGTCGCCGGGGGGATCGCCGAACAGGTTGCACTCCTCGATAACACGGATACGTCCTGGTCAGTGGCCGGTGCAACGTTTTATCAGGGTTTGATCGGTACTCAGGATGCCACGTTGCGGTCTTTTTGTGCCGAACACGCCGTAAAGGCTTTTGAAAGTGCCGCTTCGCTCAACCCGGCAAAAGTGGAACATCGCGTAAACCTGGCGCTTGTATATGCGGAAAATCCGCCGCCAAATAACCCCATGCAGGCGGTGTTGATGTTGCGCGAATTAGAAACAAAACATCCGGAGAGTTCGGCTGTTTATAATGCACTGGGCCGGCTGGCCATCAAAACGGGCCAATGGGCCCGCGCGGTGGAACGATTGGAGAAGGCCTGGTCACTGGATAAAAACAACCCGAACACCCCTTGCCTGCTGGCAAAAGCGTACGAGGGGATGGGAAATATTGCGAAATCTAACGAGTACGCGGCTATTTGTAATAACCGTTAAACTCATAACTCATAACTCATAACTTTTTGTAGCAGTATGCCTTGCGGAAAAAAACGTAAACGCCATAAAATAGCCACACACAAGCGCAAAAAGCGCCTGCGTAAGAATCGTCATAAGAAGAAAAACCGTTAGTGTCTGAACCACAGGCATCGGCTTTCCGCTTGCTTGGAAAAGCCGCTGTCAGGGTCAGCGCCAGACGGCCACCGTCGAACAAAAATACTTTCCGAGAGCCCGGTTGCTTTCGGAAAGTTTTTTTGCGGTATGCCCGCACTTGGACACATTAGGTCCTCCTGATTGACTTTTTTCGAAAGACCGGCAAGCATTCTTTTTCCTCAACCCCAATTGTTGAGCCCCCCGTGTGGAAGATTTTGCCTTAAAAACACACGCTTCTCCTTGCCGGAGCACCCGAATTGGCCTTTTATAAAGGCATTTGGTCAATCCCGTTCGTGATTTCCCGACGGTCCTCTTTGACGCCCGTACCGACCCTGGTAGTCGGTAACAGGGCTTTTTTCCGGTTTTGCGCGCAGCCATGTCTGTTGCAAACCATCTATACACTGTTGTGGATAAAGAACTCATTATCAACGCAACCGAAACGGGCGTTGAACTCGCACTGTTGGAAGACGGCAAATTGACCGAACTCCACCATCAACAAACCAACAACAATTTCACTGTTGGCGATATCTTCATCGGCAAGATCCGCAAAATGATGCCGGGTCTCAATGCTGCGTTTGTGGATATCGGGCATCGCAAAGATGCATTCCTGCATTATACCGACCTGGGCCCAAAATTGCGTTCGCTGGTCAAGTGGACGAACGGTGTTGTCAATGGCAGCATCAATACCCATAAGCTCGATAACTTCAGATACGAGGACGAGATCGTCAAAACCGGTAAGGTGGACCAGGTGCTCAACAAACGTTGGCCTATTCTGGTACAAATCCTCAAAGAACCGATCTCGACCAAAGGTCCGCGCCTCTCCTGCGAACTGACCCTTCCGGGCCGTTATATGGTGTTGTCGCCGTTTTCGGATACCGTATCCGTTTCCAAAAAAATAAGCAGCGGCGAAGAGCGCAAACGCCTGCACACGCTGGCCGAAAGCATCAAGCCTAAAAACTTCGGTATCATCATCCGGACCGCTTCTGAAGGTAAAAAAGTACAGGAACTGCACGAAGAACTCACGCGCCTGATGGGGCAGTGGGAGGAAATTTACCAGCAGATGAAGACGGTCAACCCGCCAGCCAAGCTGCTGAGCGAGTTGGACAAGCCGTCCAGCGTCCTGCGCGATCTGCTGGGTGCTGGATTCAGCCGTATTGTGGTGAACGACAAGGACTTGTTTAACGACGTGCGCGCATACCTGCAAAACATCAGCCCGGAATACGTAAGCATCGCCCACCTGCACAACGGCAACAAACCTATTTTTGAAACCTACGGCATCACCCGGCAGATAAAAGCATCCTTCGGCAAAACCGCGACCATGAGCAGCGGCGCCTACGTTATCATCGAAAAAACGGAGGCCATGCACGTGGTGGACGTCAACAGCGGCCATAAAATGACCACGGCCGATGTGGATCAAACCATTTTTGCCGTAAACCTGGAAGCAGCGGAAGAGATTGCCCGTCAGGTTCGACTGCGCGATATCGGAGGCTTGATCGTGATCGATTTTATCGATATGCGGAACCTGGAGCATCGCAAGCAGCTGGCGAAGGCGATGGAGGATTTTATGAAAAAGGACCGCGCGCAGCATACGATCCTGCCCTTGTCGAAATTCGGCCTCATGCAGATCACCCGGGAACGCGCCCGCCAGGAAGTGACCATCGATACGGCAGAAGTATGCCCCACCTGCGGCGGCACCGGTAAGGTAAACGCTACGATCCTCATCACCGACGATATCGAACGCGACCTTGAATTCATCATGCAATCGAGGCCGAAATCGCCCTTGTCCCTACATCTGCATCCCTATCTGGAGGCATTTATGAAAAAGGACTTCCACAAACGCCAGTTCAAGTGGTTCCTGAAATACAGCAAATGGGTGCGTATCGTCCAGCAGTCTGAGTTCCCCCTGAACGAATATAAGTTCTTCGACGGGAATGACGACGAAATACGACTGAATCAATAGTAGTGGGGTAGTAGCAGTAGGCCAATGCCATTAACGTTAAATAATATGCAGGTTGCCAAACAAATGTTAGACGGCTCCGAGGTCTGGAGATAATGGCTACCAATGATTTCTACAAACGTTTGGCCTCCCCGAGGCCTTAAGATAACGGCATTGAGCAGTAGGCAGAGGCAGTGGCACATTGCTACTGCGTTAAGGCGTTTTAACACAGGTTAAATGTATGCCCGTTTTGTTTTCGACCAGTATACGCGTCGCTTCTGATACCTTTGCGTCATGTTTGGCGCCTCCATCTTGTTTTTACGAATCGCCGTCAGCGCCGCCTTGTGCGCGCTGACGGTTTTTCTTGGATACTTTGCCCGCCGGACCGATTTCGGTACATACCTCACGGCCTATAGCCTGTTCTTCGGGGTATACGTTTATTTGCTTTACCGGCGCGATTTGACGGCACGGGACATTCGATGGTACATCGGCTTAGGCATTTTTCTGCGTTGTTTGCTGCTCTTCCATTTACCCAATTTCTCCGACGATATCTATCGGTTTTTATGGGACGGGCGCTTGTTGGCACACGGTATTCATCCGTTTTCGCAGGTTCCGGCGTATTTTATGGAGCCGCAGCATGCCGTGCCGGGTTTGACGACTGAATTGTTTTCCAAACTCAATTCGCCCGGGTATTTTACGGTGTACCCTCCCGTTTGCCAGTCGGTGTTTGCGTTGTCGGCGTGGCTGTTTCCGACCAGTATTGCGGGCGGTGTTTTTGTGATGAAATTATTTTTGTTGGGGTGCGAACTGGGGACCATGTACCTGATTGGGCGGCGTTTGGGGGCAAACGTATCGCAGGAAAAGGGCGCTCCTGTTTTTGCCGCAGCGTTGGCTTATGCGCTGAATCCGCTGTTAATTATGGAAATCACCGGCAATTGCCATTTCGAAGGCGCGATGATTTGTTTTCTGTTGGCCGGGATATTTGCCCTGCACAACGGCCGGATCAACGGCGCGGCGCTTTGGTTTGCCTTAGCCACGGCGGTGAAGATATTGCCGCTGATGTTTTTACCCATTGTCTGGCGTTGGCTGGGCTGGCGGCGGGGACTGTGGTTTTGCGCCGTGTTCGGGTTGCTCAGCCTGATACTATTTGCTCCGCTTTTGGATATGCAGGTCTTATCAAATATGGGCGCGAGCCTGGAATTGTATTTCCGGCAGTTTCAGTTCAATGCCAGTGTGTACTACATCGTCCGGGAAATTGGCCGGTGGCGAACGGGATATGATCTGGGCAGTTTGATGGGGCCATGGCTGGGTTTGGCCACGGGTGTAGGCGTTCTTTTATTGGCAGCCGTCACGAAACCCGACGGCAGGCCGGGAGCGGGCAAACTTGACTTAGCCGAATCGATGTTGTTTGCGGTGCTGTTGTATTTGTCTTTTTCGGCCACCGTACATCCCTGGTATGTCACGGTACCGTTGGCCCTGGGCCTGTTTACGCGTTGGCGGTTTGCGGCGCTATGGTCGGGCCTGGTTGGCTTGTCGTACAGCCATTATGCCGGAGGGGCGTATCTGGAGAAATTTGGCCTTATTACGCTGGAATACACGTTGTTGTGGGGATTTATCTTTTGGGAAATCAGAAAAGCCCGTACGGCTTACTCCTTCCCGCTATCCCCTACAAAATAATCTTCCCGGTTTTTGAACAGAATATTGAAGGTGGTCATGCTGCCGTAACAGCGGGTGATGTATTGTTGCAAATTCACTTTGTCTTCGTCGTCGAGTTTTTTGTTGGCATTGATATTTTGTTCGAGCACGCGCAGGCGGTCGCGCATCATCACGATTTTTCGGAAGAACATATCGATGGGCACTTCTTTGCCTTGCACGGCCGGGTCGTTGGGTTGCAGGATCATTTTGCCGTTGATCCAGCGTTCGCCGAGCGGCACCACTTCCAGCCCCACGCCCGACCAGGCGCGCAGGATCCGGATCAGGGATTTTTCCGCCTCGTCGAAGGTAACCGTTTCTTCGGCGGGGATATGTTCCACGATCTGCCAATTGGCGTAGTCTTTACCGACCATTTTCAGGCCGAACTGCATAAAACAAACTTCGTAGGCCGCGACGTGCAGGCGCACGACTACGCCGTCGCCGAAAGCGGCGTGTTTGACGCGGGAACCGATACCGAGGAGCTGCATGGGAATTGAGTTGTGCCGGGTGGATGATTTTTGGCTTTTGGATGCCGGGGGCGAAGTTCTATAGTTTGCGGAACGTACAAAAGCGGAAGGGGATTTTTTTCTCCATGAAAGGTAAACTCCGACCGGCGGTATCCGAATCCGACGTGGTGTCGTGTTCCGGCCACCGCGATCACCTTCGGGTTCCGGTTGATGGCATCCTGAAAAGTTTTTAGTTCCGCCGGGCTCTGGTTGTCGACGCCCAGCAGGCTTTCCCTGGCATAGCCCAGATCGGCCTGGCGTTGCACCTGGGCATTGCGCGCAAAACTGAATCCCACCACCACGGCCGACAGCGAAATAGCCACCTGCGCGCCCATCAGCAGGCGGGAAAACAAACTGGCTCCGCCGAAACGCAGTGTA
>Ga0335394_10011229_pt1 | contig 10090 bp, 7 predicted proteins | sample MAT03_FD_205741 | JGI IMG/M metagenome (GOLD analysis project Ga0335394, IMG submission 205741) | Freshwater microbial communities from Lake Fryxell liftoff mats and glacier meltwater in Antarctica - MAT-03 (spades assembly) (version 2) ...
GCACCACCAGCGAGTTTCCGGCGGCAACGGCAATGCCGATATTGATCCTCGAATAGAGCTCGATCCGGCCGTCACGGTAGGCACCGTTGGCCTGCGGGTGGTTGCGCAGGGCGAGCGCCGTTGCCTTGACCACCATGTCGTTGAAAGAAGGCACGGCCTCGCCGTCCGCCGCGGTCCCCTTGAAAGCCGCCCGCACTTCGACCGCACGCGACATGTCGACCTCGGTGCGCAGGTAGAAGTGCGGGGCAGTTGCCTTCGATTCGGCCATACGCCGTGCGATCGTCTGCTGGAGCCTGGTCAGCTCGACGACTTCGACGTCGCCCTTCTTGGCTTCGGTGGAGCCGGCTCTGCTCTTGCCGGAAGCGGCTGGAGCAACTGCCTGGGTGGCGGTTTCTACGGATGCTGGTTTAGTTTCGGTTTCGGTCAAATCGGCCTTGACGATACGGCCATTCGGCCCGGAACCCTCGACCGTACTGAGGTCGATGCCCTGGTCTTCCGCTATGCGTTTGGCAAGCGGTGAAGCCTTGATTCGCTCCTCGTCGGGGGCTTCCGTGTGGGCGGGTGGGGAGGCATCACGTCCTCGCCGGGACGACGGCTCCGGGCGCGATACCTCCCCACCCGTCTCCACCGCCGCTTCATCTCCGCCGGACGCGCCGGCCGATTCGGAACTGCCATCACCGACCGTCGCGATCGTCTCGCCGATCGGTCGGGTTTCGTCCTCGCCCACCAGGATCTTCAGGGTCCCGGCCGCATCCGATTCGTAGACCATGCTCGCCTTGTCGGTTTCGATCTCGACCAGTTCGTCTCCGACCGCGATCTCGTCTCCATCGGCCTTCAGCCAGGAGAGGATCGTGCCTTCTTCCATAGAGTCGGTCAGCCGCGGCATGACGATGTTCATCAGCGGGCTCCTTCGGTGGCGGCGAGTGCCGCCTGGATCACGTTCTCTTCATGCGGGATCGCCGCCTGTTCCAGGCGGCGCGAGTACGGCATCGGCACGTCGGCACCGGTCACCCGCTGCACCGGGGCGTCCAGATAATCGAACGCCTGCTCGGTGATCAGAGTGGAGAGGTTCGCACCGACCCCGCCATGCGGCCAGCCCTCCTCGACGATCACCGCTCGATTCGTCTTCCTGACCGATTCGAGGATGGTGTCCAGGTCGAGCGGGCGTAGTGTTCGCGGGTCAATCACTTCGGCTTCGATGCCATGCTCGCTCGAAAGGGTCTCGGCCGCTTGCGCGGCGACATGGGCCATCTTCAGGATGCCGACGATCGTGATGTCGCTACCTTCTCGCCGGATCGCGGCTTCACCGAAACGCAGTATGTCGTCTTTTCCACCGACCTCGCCCTTGAGCCCGTAGAGGCTTTCGTGCTCGATGAAGATGACCGGGTTCTCGTCGCGGATCGCCGCTTTCAGCAGGGCTTTGCCGTCGGCCGGGGTGGAAGGACAGGCGACCAGAAGGCCGGGGATCTGAAGGTAGAGCGCCTCGAAGCTGTGTGAATGCGTCGGTCCGAGCTGATGACCGCCACCGCCCGGCATGCGGATCACCATCGGCACCCTCACGTTGCCGTTGAACATGTACGGGATAGCGGCGGCGTGGTTGACGATCTGATCGAGGGCGAGCAGTGAGAAGTTCACGGTCATCAGCTCGACCACGGGCCTGAGCCCGGCCATCGCGGCTCCGACGCCGGCACCGACGATGGTGTTCTCTGAAATCGGCGTGTCGCGCACACGGCGCTCGCCGAACTCGTCGAGTAGGCCTTCGGTGACCTTGAAAGCCCCCTGGAATACACCGACGTCCTGGCCCATGATGAAGACGTTCTCGTCGCGCCTCAACTCTTCGGCGAGGGCGTCCCGCAGGGCCTCTCGCATCCGAATCTCGGTCGGCCCGGAGTCGCCCTCGGCCACTTCCTGTTCTTCGACGTCTTCGGTTGACTTTTCGTTCACCGTCGCACCCCCGGTCGGGTCTGGTCCTCGTCCTCATCGGCGTACTCGGCTCCGGATTCGGCCAGTTCCTTGGCGACCGCCGGCGCGTCCTCGCCGTACTCGCCGCGATGTGGTTCCGGCGAACGTTCGTCGACCGCGTACCAGCCCATCGTCTCTCCGACCACGTAAAGCTCGTCGTAAAGCGATTCGAGTGAAGGTTCCGGGGAATCGTCTGCGAACTCGACCGCCTTCTTGACAGTTTCGTCAGCCTTGGCGCGAATCTCGTCGATCTCGCCGTCGTCCAGCAAGCCGGCCTCGGTCAGGGTCCGGCTGAAGCTCTCAATCGGGTCCTTCTGCTGCCACTCCTTGACTTCTTCCTTGTCGCGGTAGATCTCGGGGTCGGCTGCCGAGTGGCCGCGGTAGCGGTAGGTGGAGGCCTCGACCAGGGTCGGCTTGCCGCCGCGGGCTATCTCGAGATGCTTCTCGACCCCTTCCCGGACGGCGATCACGTCCATGCCGTCGATGCGCTCGCCGCTGATGCCGTAACCCTCGGCTTTCTTCGAAAGGTCGGTTACCGCCGAGTGCCGCTCGATCGAGGTGCCCATGCCGTAGAGGTTGTTCTCGACCAGAAAGACGACGGGCAGGTCCCAGAGCGCGGCCAGGTTCATCGTCTCACCGAAGTTGCCGGTGTTGGAGGCGCCGTCACCGAACATGCAGACGGTCACCGTGTCTTCGTCGCGGTATTGCGAAGCGAGGGCCAGACCGGCTGCCAGCGGCAGGTTGCCGCCGACGATGCCGTAGCCGCCCATGAATCGTCGCTCGCCGTCGAAGATGTGCATCGAGCCGCCGCGGCCGCCGCTGGTGCCATCGGACTTGCCGAAGAGCTCGGCCATCACGTTTTCGGCTGCTGTGCCGCGGGCGAGCGCATGGCCATGGGTGCGGTAGGTGCCGATCAGATAATCGTCGTCGCGCATGACCGAGGTCGTGCCGACGATCGTTGCTTCCTCACCGATCGCCAGGTGGAGGAAACCACCTGCCTTGGCCCGCTGGTACTGGCGGCCCGCTTCCTCCTCGAACCGCCGGATCAGGCTCATCCGGCTCAACAGTTCGATACAGGTTTCGCGGTCCGGCAGCTTGGCCATGGAACTACCTTAGCGATCGTTGCTACCCGACCGTTTTTCGCATGGGAATTGAAGGTATGGCCTACGGCAACGTTTCGGCAAGGAATTGGAAACGTGCCCCGGGCAGGCCGTTCAGTCATCTTTCGGGCGATCTATCCACTCTTTGATTACCCGGTCGAGTTCTTCCGTCTCGAGCGGTTTGCCGAGGTAATCGTCCATACCCGCTTCGATGCACTTCTCGCGGTCGCCCGTCACCACGTGGGCTGTAAGGGCGATGACGGGCAACCGGGGACCCTCCCTATCCAGTTCGATCGAACGGATCCTCCGGGTGGCTTCATACCCGTCCATCTTCGGCATCTGGCAATCCATGAGGATCAGGTCGAAGTCGCGGTCTGCCTCAAGGATCTCCAGCACCTGCTCACCATTCGAAGCGGTCACATGGCTGATGCCGCGTCCATCCAGGACCTTCTCGAGGAAGAACTGGTTCACGTCGTTGTCCTCGGCAATCAGGATCCGGCCGCGACCTCGACCGGAGGCAGCCTCGGGACTCTCACTTTCCGCCGCTTTCGGGGCACCGCCGAACATCAGGTCAGCGATCGCATCCATCATCCGGGACGGCCCCACCGGCTTGGGGATACTGATCGTTGATGCGGAGTCGACCTGCCGGGCCGCGGCTTCCAGCGTCGGACACACTACGAGTATCTTCATCGTCCGCATCCCGGGTTTCTCCGCGATTCTTGAAATCAACGTGGTCCCGTCCGGGAGTGTCAGGTTCTGGTCGACCATCAAGAGGTCGAAGGGACGACCCGAACTGCACCCCGCTTCGAGTTCGTCGAGCGCTGCTTCGGCCGTGAACGTGCTGCTCCCCTGCATTCCCCAGGCGGTCGCGTAGCTCAAGACGATTCCCGCGTCGGTTTCGTCGCCGTCAGCGACCAGAAACCTCAGGCCACGCAGGTCGACTCCGGCGGGGTGCCCGCCCTTACCGACTCCTGAACCGAACGGGAGGTCAACAACGAAAGTGCTGCCCTCCCCGGACACACTTTCAACTGCGATTCTTCCTCCCATCAGCCGTACGAGTTCCGAGGTGATCGCCAGTCCGAGTCCGGTACCACCGAATTCTCGGGTAGTGCTGATGTCGGCCTGGGTGAACGCCTCGAACAGGCTGGCCTGGGCTTCGGCAGAGATGCCGATTCCGGTGTCCTTAACCTTCAGGGTCAGCCCGCGCTCGCCCGGGATGTGACCGAGCCTGGCGTCCAGTGTGATCTCACCCTTGGCAGTGAACTTGATCGCGTTGCTCAGGAGGTTGATCAGCACCTGCTTCAGCCGCAGTTCGTCCCCATTGACCATTTTCGGAATGTCGGGGTCGATAAAGACATGGAAAGCAAGATTCTTCTTCTGCGTCATCGGTGTCACGACCTCGCAGGCCGCAGATATTGCCAGGCGCAGATCGAAATCCCGGGCATCAATCTCAAGATGTCCGGCCTCGATCTTTGAGAAGTCGAGGATCTCGTTGATCACGTCCATCAGGGCGTCTCCCGACCTGACAGCGGTGTTGATGTACTCCCTCTGCTCGTCGCCAAGTTCGGTGTTCCGGAGCAGGGACATCATGCCGATGACCCCGTTCAGCGGAGTCCTGATCTCATGGCTCATGTTGGCAAGGAAGTTCGACTTCATTCGCGAGGCCTCTTTCACGGTCTCGATCGAAGCATTCAGCTGGTGATCGCGTTCTGCGAGAGCCTCGGCCATCACATTGAACGAGTGGCCAAGGCCCGCGATCTCGCCTACACCCTCCTCCGGAACCCTCACTCCGAGATCTCCTTCGCTCAGGTTGCCGGCTGCGTGGGCGACTTCGCGTACCGGACGCAGAATCCGCAGTGTTACGTAGGTACCGATCGAAATCAGGTAGATGAGTGAACCGATCCCACCGACGACCGACAGCACGATCGCCCGGTCCGAGATGGTTCCCGAGCTCGACTCTTCACCTTCGAGGACCGGCTCCTGTGAAGAGATGAGGTTCTTGAAACCGACGGTTACGGTCCGGGCTGGTAGCTGACCTTTCAGGTAACTGTCGATGGCGCGGTTCAGTTCATCGACCTGCGTCCGGTCGCTCGAAGAAACTGCGAGCTCGGCCATCAGGTCCTGCTGGACGCGTAGTTCACCGTCGTTGTCGCTGAACAATGCCGCCTGCGCCTTAGATGCCGTAATCACCAGCCGGCCCGACCCCGAAGTTTCCTCCGTGTTGTCGTTGAGACGCATCAGGGACGAAACGAGCAGGACCGTAAAGATGAGAGCGGTGAGTGCCGCTCCGATGGCAACGGTCACCGTGGGCGCAACCAGCCCGATTCGCCGATTCTCAACGGATGCCAAGGGGGATCGTTTTTTCGAACTCAACGCACCAACGTTAGCGCCAAACGGCGGCACCGCGCCCCGGGTTCCAGAATAAATCTGCTCCCGACTCGTGAGGTGGAGGCATGGAAGGGTCGCTCGGCGATCACCTTTGACGCATACGTCGAGGAGTTCTTTGTGTTCAGGAGCTTCCTCGGCTGAATCAGGCTTCCGGGTCAAGCCACTTGCCAAGCACCCGATCGAGCTCCTCGATCTGCAATGGCTTGGCCAGGTAGTCGTCCATGCCCGCCGCGAGGCATTTCTCCCGGTCGCCCTCCATCGCGTGGGCGGTCATCGCGATCACCGGCATGTGCGGCAACTCCTCGTTGACCTCGCGGGTGCGCAGCCTCCTGGTTGCGTCGTAGCCGTCGAGCTCGGGCATCTGGCAGTCCATCAGCACCAGGTCGAAGTCCTGGTCCTTTTGGCCCAGCATCTCCAGGGCTTCGAGTCCGTTCGAAACCACCTCGAAGCTGTAACCCTTGCCTGCCAGTACTTCGCTGAGGAAGAACTGGTTGATCTCGTTGTCTTCGGCCATCAGGATGCGACCGGTCCCCGGGACCCACCCACCGGGAGAGGAGGAAGTCACCTCGGGCCCCACACCCTCATGCAGCGCCGAAACGATCGTGTCGAGCAGCCTCGACTGGCTGATCGGCTTGGGCAGGTAGATCACGCCTGGCCCGTCGGATTCCTTTGCGGCCTGGGAGCGTGTGTTGGTCAGCATGATCACCCTGGCCGAACGCAGCGAGGGGGACGATTCGATCCGCTCGGATATGGCGGTTCCCGCCGACGTGTCAAGATCGGAGTCGAGCAGGACCAGATCGAACGGTTCACCGACCACGGCCGCGTCATGGAGAAGGTCCATCGTCTTCTGAGCTTCGGCGACCGTGGTCGCGCGCATGCCCCAGGCGGTCGTGTACGAATCCAGAATGCCCCTCCCGGTCTTTTCGGGATCGGCGATCAGCACCTTCAGCCCACGAAGTTCAGCCTTGGCCGCGGGACGCTCGCCCTGTCCCTGAGGCTCGCCGAAAGGCAGATCCAGGGTGAAGACGCTGCCGACGCCCGGCTCGCTCTCGACGTGGATCACACCGCCCATCAGCCGGGCCAGCTCATAACTGATCGCGAGGCCGAGGCCGCTTCCGCCGAACCGGCGGGTGGTGCTGACGTCCGCCTGGGTGAACGCGTCGAACAGCGTATTGACGGCTTCCGGTTCGATGCCGATGCCGGTATCGCGGACCTTCACGAGGACGTGAGAGCCGAGGCTGGTCCGTTCACCACGGTTCACGTCGACCACGATCTCGCCATCGGCGGTGAACTTGATCGCGTTCGTGATCAGATTGGTCAGGATTTGAATCAGGCGGGCCCGGTCGCCGTGGGCGATGCGCGGGACTTCAGGATCGATGTACAGGTGGAGCTGTAGCTCTTTCTGGTGGGCCTGGGCCGACACCACATCACAGGTCGCGTCGATCGCCTGTGGCAGGTTGAAGTCATGGGGGTCGATCTGGAGCCGGCCGGCTTCGATCTTGGAGAAGTCGAGGATGTCGTTAATCACCGTCATCAGGGCATCGCCAGATGCCCTGGCGGTGCGCACGTACTCACCTTGTTCGGGGTCGAGCTCGGTCCGTTCGAGCAGGGTGGTCATGCCCATTACCCCGTTCAGCGGGGTGCGGATCTCATGGCTCATGTTCGCGAGGAAGGAAGACTTGAGACGGGAGGCTTCTTCGACGTTTTCGATCGAGCCTTCCAGCTGGCGGTTGGAACGGAGCAGTTCGCGGTTTCTCTGCTGAAGAGAATCAGCCATGCGGTTGAACGAGTGGGCCAGGGCACCGACCTCGCCGCGTCCACCCTCCGGAACCCGGGTTTCCAGCTGGCCATCGGAAAGCCTGCGCGCGGCCTGCGCGACGACCCTGACCGGCCGCAGGATCTTCACGAGCAGGTACCGGCTGACTATCGCCAGCAGGATCAGTGAACCGAGCAGTCCAATCGCAGAGAGGATCAGCGCCCGGTCGGCGACACTCTTCGAGTTTGACCTCTGGTCCGTCACCCGGCCCTGCTGGACAGCATTCAGCTCATCGAATTCGCCCCTCAGCGAGTCGACCAGATCTTGACCTTCAGCGATCAGCGCGCGCTTCTCGGCCAGGTTTGCTTCACCGACCCTGGCGGCGGCCGGCTTCGCGTGGTCCTCGACGTAAGAGTCCAGCGACGCGTTCAGGCGCTCGACCTGGAATTCTTCACCTTCTTCGTCCGCGTACACGGGCAGCAGTTCCTGCTGCGCGGTGAGGCTCGTGAGGCCCCCGTCGTAGGCCTCGAGAAAATCCGGGCTGTCCGTTAGCAAGACGCCGCGCACACCGGTCTCGAGGTCGATCACCGCGCGCTCGGCACGAGAGAGCGTCAGCAGCATGTTGGCCGAGTTGGCGGCACTGGTGATGTTTGTCCTGAGGGACAGCGAAGAAAACAGCAGCACCGTGAAAGCAGCGGCGATCAGGAATGCAGCGATTCCCAGGGTGGTTGCCGCCAGAGCGATGATGCTCCAGCCGCGCTTCTTCTGGCGGCGATCGACGCGGGGCCGACCGTCGTTTCCAGCACCGGTCACTGGATCTCGCGCCAGGTCTCGGCGCAGTAGTCGAAGCGCCCGATCTTTTCGCGCATATGGCTGCCCGTACTCATCAGGACGGTGATGTCACGATCAACGAATTCACCAGCGGCACTCAGCATACCCGCGGTTGGTCCTGATGCGAACGCGCGCCGAGGGGGTGGCCGATAACCTCCAGCTATGGACAGCCTCGATCAGGGAGTCCTTGACCGCCTCGGCAAGGACATGGGCGGCGAGACCGCCGTCGCCAGGATCGTCTCGATGTACCTCGGCAAGCTTCCGGCCGAAGCAGAGTCGCTTAACGTGTCTGCGGGCAAGGGTGACATGGACGCGCTTCGTGAGAATGCCCACCGCCTCAAGTCGAGCACGGCGATGCTCGGTGCCACCCGTCTCGCCGGGCTGCTCGCCGAGATCGAAACTTCGGCCAAAGACGGCGACGCCGAGGCAACTGCCCGCTGGCTCAGCGAGTTCGACCAGGAACGGATCCGGGTCGAACGCGACATGAGGGCCCGCTACCCCGGTTAGGCGTGTGTCGCCCAGCCGTCCACGGCGCGGGCCCCTTCGAGCACGGCTTCGGAGATGGTCGGGTGGGGATGCATGATGCGCTGGAGTTCCTGGATGCCACCTTCGAGGGCGATCACGGCGACCAGTTCGGCGATCATGTCGCAGGCCCGGTTGCCGACGATGTGGGCGCCGACGATCTCACCGTACTTCTTGTCGACCACCAGCTTGACCATGCCGTCGCGGTCGTCGTAGACGGTTCCGGCTCCGACCCCGCCGAGCTTGAACTTTCCGACCTTGACGTCGTGGCCGGCTTCCTTGGCCTGGACTTCGGTGAGTCCGACACTCGCGACCTGCGGGTGGCAAAAGGTGGCTCCGGGAACCAGGTCGAGGTTGACCGGTTCGGTTTCCGCACCACTGATGTGCTCGGCGGCAACCACGCCTTCTTCCATCGCCTTGTGGGCGAGGGCGGGACCGGGGACGATATCGCCGATCGCGTAGATCTTTTCGTTCGAGGTGCGCTGGTATTCGTCGACCTTGACCTTGCCGCTCTCGTCGAGTTCGACCTTGGCCGCATCGAGGCCGAGGGCCTCGACATCGGGCTTGCGGCCACCGGCAATCGCCAGGTAGTCGACTTCGGCGGAGTTGTCGCCATAGGTGAACTTGACCGAGCTGTCGGTGACTTCGACGTTCTCGACCGGGGCGCCGGTCGAGACTTCGATGCCCTGCTTCTTGAAAGTGCGTTCGACCACCCGGACCACATCCTTGTCTTCGGCCGGAAGGATCTGGTCGAGCATCTCGATCAGCTTCACCTCGGTGCCGAACCGGATGTAGGCGGAAGCGATCTCGGCTCCGGACGCACCGGCACCAACCACGGCAATCGACTTCGGATGCTCTGGCAGGGACCAGGCACCCCAGGTGTCGACCACCCGGTCGGAGAACTCGACTCCGGGAATCGACTGCGCGACGGAACCGGTGGCGATGATCACCTTGCCGGCTTCATAGGTCGTATCACCGACTTTCACGTTGCCGTCTTCGGTCAGGCTGCCTTCGCCTTCGATGAACTCGATCTTGTTCTTCTTGAAGAGGCCGTTGACTCCGCCTTCGAGGCTTGCCGAAACGTCGGTGCAGCGCTTGCCGAGGGCCTCCCAGTCGAGTTCAACACCAGAGACCTTGACCCCGATGTCGGCGCTGTTCTTCGCATCGTCCAGAACTTCGGCCGTGTGGAGCATCGTCTTCGCCGGGATGCACGCGTAGTTCAGGCAGCGCCCGCCCGCCTTGTCTTTCTCGACGACCGCGGTGGTCTTGCCGAGTTGGGCGGCCCTGATGGCGGCAACGTAACCGCCCGGTCCACCCCCGATAACGATTAGGTCGAACGAGGTTTCAGCCATGGTCAGCCGAGACTACCGAACCTCGCCGGTGTCAGTCCTGGTCCGGGGTGACCGAACTCTGGAACTTGAATCCACGCTCGTAGAAGCCGGTGCGAAGGTCGCTGTTCCGGTCGCCGAACATGGCGATCAGCTTGTGGCCACGCCGTTTGACGATCTCGGCCCGCTACGAGTTCTTGTTA
>Ga0335394_10011233_pt1 | contig 10088 bp, 8 predicted proteins | sample MAT03_FD_205741 | JGI IMG/M metagenome (GOLD analysis project Ga0335394, IMG submission 205741) | Freshwater microbial communities from Lake Fryxell liftoff mats and glacier meltwater in Antarctica - MAT-03 (spades assembly) (version 2) ...
CCGCTCATGTTGGCCGCCCCGGCAACCGCGATGCGTAAGCGACGCTTTTCGGCACCGGCTGCGATGGCCTCTTGGAAGAGGAGTTGCATACCGAGGTCGACGAATCGACCCGGGTCGCTCTTGGCGAGGTCCGGCGACTTGGCCGCGATCGGCATCTGGGCATGCAGCATGCCTCCGACATGGGCAACCGGATCGTACACGGTCACACCGATGCAACTGCCCAACGCATGGGTGACGATCGTGCCAAGGTTGCCAGTCTGGACATCAAGGCCGCCGATGCCGATGGTCCAACGCGGGCCGAAATATTCGCTGCCAATCATGTCAGGGCCTGATGTAGATGGCCGGAGCCAACGCCTTCAGTTTATGATCGATGCCAGAGAGGCTTTCGCTATGCCCGACATACAATGTCCCCTTGGGCACTAGGAGTTCGCTCAGCCGATTGACCAGGCGTTCTTGGGTGGGGCGGTCGAAGTAGATCATGACGTTCCGGCAGAAAATGACATCGAACTGGCCACGCATCGGCCAGGACACATCCATGAGGTTGAGTCGCGCCAGGCTGACCAGGCGCTTCAGTTCGGGCCGAACACGCCAGACGCGTGGCGGTCCGCGCTCAACCTGCTCAAGAGCAATGCGCTTATCGGACTCGCTGAGATTGGCGATGCGCTCATCGACGTAGAGCGCTTCCGAAGCGCGGCCCAAGGCCCGGGTGCTGATGTCGGTGGCCAACATGGCGATGTCCCACGCCGACAGGTCCGGCAGGGTGCGGGCCAGACACAAGGCGATGGTGTACGGTTCCTCTCCGGTGGCGGTGGCGGCGCACCACAGGCGTAGGCGACGGCGAGCCGCCAAGGTCGGCAGCACCCGCTTCTCGAAGTCGACGAAATGCTCGACTTCGCGCAGCCAGAAGGTGTGGTTGGTGGTCAGCAGATCGAGACAGACGACGACCTCCGTGCGATCCTCGCGCAGGCGTTTGGCGTAGGCCGGCATGTCGCACTCGAGCTGTCGCAAGCGTTTTCCCAGCCGACTCTCGACCAGGGTCCGCTTGTTTTCGGCCAAATCGATGCCGGCCACCCGCTTCGCCAGTTGCATGATGCTGGTGACGGAATCATCATATGCAGCAGAAGTAGGCACCTGGGGAGTATAGCCGGCTTGGCCCCACTTGGTCAAGCCCCGGCTTCGCCGCACGCATGAAACCGGTTCCGGCTCGGTCGCGACTTGACTAGCGAGTCCCAAGAGCAACGCATTGGCCTCAAAGAACCTGCACCCGCGAGGCCTCATCATGTCAGGAACCGCTACCCTTACCGTCGACGGAGCTTCGTACGAGCTCCCCACGCTGTCCGGCAGCGAAGGAGAGAAGGCGATCGACATCAGCAAACTGCGCGAACGCAGCGGCTATGTCACCTTCGATCCGGGCCTCGGTAACACCGGCATGTGCAAGTCGTCGATCACCTACATCGACGGCGACAAGGGCATCCTGCGCTACCGCGGCATCCCGATCGAGCAGTTCGCACGTCACCCGAACTTCATTGAAGCCGCCTGGTTGCTGATCTTCGGCCGTCTGCCACAGAGCGAAGAACTGGCTGGGTTCTCTGCCAAACTGACCGCCAACGCCCCGCTGCACGAGGCGATGCGCCACCATTTCGAGGGCTTTCCAGTCAATGCCCCGCCGATGGCGGTGGTCTCGGCGATGATCCAGACCCTGGCCTGCTTCCACCACCAGGTCCTGGTCGGCGAGGACGACAGCCAGTTCGAAGAATTGTCCGCCCGCCTGATCTCCAAGGTGCGCACGATCGCCGCGTACGCCTACCGCCGCAGCCAGGGCAAGCCGTTCATCTATCCCGATCCGCGGCTGCGCTACTGCGCCAACTTCCTGCATATGATGTTCTCCATGCCCTACGACCAGTTCCTGGTCGATCCGGACATCGAGGACGCCTTGAACCTCATCTTCATCCTGCATGCCGACCACGAGCAGAACTGCTCGACCACCACGGTGCGGGTGGTCGGCTCGTCGAAGGCGAACCTGTTCGCCTCGTGCGCGGCCGGCGTCAGCGCCTTGTGGGGACCTCTGCACGGCGGCGCCAACGTCGAAGTCATGGACATGCTCGACGCCATCCACAAGGGCGGCATCACCCCCGAGGCCTACCTGGCCAAGGCCAAGGACAAGACCAGCGGCGTGCGCCTGATGGGCTTTGGCCACCGGGTTTACAAGAACTACGATCCCCGCGCCAAGCTGCTGCAGCAGGCCTGTGAGCGCGTGTTCGCCAAGATGTCGCGCAAGGACCCGTTGCTCGACATCGCGCGCAAGCTGGAAGAACTGGCCCTGAAGGACCCGTACTTCGTCGAGCGCAAGCTCTACCCGAACGTCGACTTCTACAGCGGCATCATCTTCCGCGCGATCGGCATCCCCACCGAGATGTTCACCGTGATGTTCGTGATCGGCCGCCTACCGGGGTGGATCGCCCAGTGGAAAGAGCAGCACGACATGGATGCCGGCCGCATCGTCCGGCCGCGCCAGATCTACACCGGTGCCACCATCACCGACTACGTCCCGATGGACCAGCGCCCGGCCAAGGCCTGACGCTGGACTCGCCCAGGCGAGGCGCTAGAAGGCTGCCTCGTACTTGGGGACATAGCTCAGTTGGTAGAGCGGTTCGTTCGCAATGAACAGGTCTGGGGTTCAACTCCCCATGTCTCCACCAAGCATAAGACCCGGCCCACAAGGCCGGGTCTTATGCTTGCCGGAGACCAGGGGAGGCTGAGGCACCCACGGCTCGGCAGAGCCTCGCCGGTCGCTCGGCCGTCGGCCATGCTGATGGCCGACTACGGCCAGACGGCCGTACCTCACTCCGGTTCAACTCACTCTGGCTACACCAAGCACAAGGCCCGGCCCACCAGGCCGGGTCTTGTGCTTGGTGGACAGCTGTCACTTCAGTTTCAACGCCAAGCGCTCCAGCACCTGAACCTCGGCGAGCGCCTCCTTCAGTGCCAGGCCGACCATCTTGCGCAGGCTTTCGGCCTCATTCGCGTCGATGATGCCGTCTTCGAGGACACTTTGAATCTCTAGCACCAGCTGACTTTCGCGGATGTCGCCGCGCGCCTGATGCGAGACGAAGTCCTGCAGGTCCATGGCGGTGAGCTCGCCAGTCGCCGATTTGGCTGCATCAAGGCGGAAGGCGTCGGCGATGCGCGTGGTGCCGTATTCGCGAGTCTCGTGCTTGGCGAGATGCAGCACTGCAACGACACTGAGGTCAGCCAAGCGTTTCTGTCCAGTCAGTACCTGGACCCAGCGCCGGGCCGAACGCGGATCGCGCTCGATGACTAGAGCCAGTTCGGTCATCGGCATGCGTTCGACGGTACTGACTAAAGCGTTCAAGAGTCGTTGCATGACAGATGCTGGTGCCCCTGGCGCGGATCGCAACGTACGCACGATCACTCTCGTGCGCATCATCCTTGGCATCGGCAACATCGGCAATCAGTACACCGGCACCCGTCACAACGTCGGCTTCGACGTGATCGACGAGCTGGCCCGCCGGCATCAGGTCGGCAGTTGGGGCCGCAAACATCACGCCCAAATCGCCTCGTGGCGTTCGGATCATGGCCCGGTTCTGCTGGTGAAACCCGAGACCTACGTCAACGGTTCCGGTGAGGCAGTACAGGCATTACTCGCTTTCCACCAGGCCGCGCCAGCCGATCTGCTGGTGGTGGTCGATGACCTCAATCTGGCCCTCGGCACCCTGCGGCTGCGGGCGGACGGCAGTGCTGGCGGCCATAACGGACTACGGGATATCGAGTCCCGCATTGGCACCGCATATCCTCGGCTCCGCGTCGGCATAGGTGCACCTGCCGGGACTGGAGACGCCCAGATCCAGCATGTTCTTGGCCGATGGAGTGAGCCAGAACGCAGCGATGTCCGTGATATGTTGGCCAAAACAGCCAATTGCGCGGAGCGGTGGCTGGCCGATGGCGTGGTCGTGGCATGTTCGTTCAACGGGCCGCTGCGACCACCACCGCCCAAGCCGAAACCACCTCGTCCGTCACCACCGGGTGTGCCAGACGTTCCTCTGGCATAAGCCGCGCTTCGCTACATCTCTCTGCCACCAACGGTGCGGCACGTTACGCTCGGAGCCATATGCCGATGCGCTGTCATTCCTGTGCCACTCTATTGCCGGCAGGCCACACCGGAGCCTGCCCGTCCTGTGGCGTCGACGACCCGTCGCGAACCGCGGTGATGACGCTGCCTGGACCGATTACGATCGACCCGCGTGGTGATGTCCTGACCCCGCTGGGTGGCAGCGGACAGGATCCGGTGCTTGGCGACCGCATCGCCGGCTGCCTCATCGAAGCGGTGATCGGCCAAGGCGGCATGGGCCGGGTCTATCGCGCCACCCACGAGGGATTGGGCAAGGCCGTTGCGGTTAAGGTGTTGAACGCCTCGCTGATCGCCAACGCCACCTTCGTCGAACGATTCCTGCGCGAAGCCCGGGCCGCCGCCCAGCTCGACCATCCTAACGTTGTGCGCATCCTCAACGCGGGCGAGGACGGACATCGCCATTTCATCGTCATGGATCTGGTGGTCGGCGAAAACCTGCGCAGCTTCCTGCGTCGCGAAGGGCGCATGGAGCGCAGCGAGGCCCTGCGCTTGGCTACCTCGGTAGCCCACGCCCTGGCCGCCGCCCATGAACTCGGCCTGGTCCACCGCGATATCAAGCCCGACAACATCATGATCGATGAGGACGGCGGCGGCGTGAAGGTGGCCGACTTCGGTCTCGCCCGCCAGGTCACCGGCGGAAGTGACATCACCGGCGAAGGCATGGCCTGTGGCACGCCGCCCTACATGAGCCCCGAGCAGATCGCCGGCCATCCGGTCGATGGTCGCAGCGACCTCTACAGTCTCGGCATCGTCTTTTACGAATGCCTGGCTGGTCGCCGACCATTCAACGCCCAGGACATCCTCGGCTGGCTCGAATGCCATACCCGAATGGAACCTGAGCCGCTGCGCCGGCACGTCCCGGATCTGCCCGACGAGCTGTCCGAGGTGATTATGCGCCTGTTGGCCAAGCGACCGGAGGATCGCTATGCCGATGCCCGAGAGCTGCTCACCGATCTGCAGTTCCTCGGTGGCGACGAACCCAAATCGCGCGAGACGACGCGGCGCAGTTCACGCCTCGAACTGCAGCCGACCGGCATCAAGCGGTTACATCTTTTACTCAGCCAGGGTGTCGAGGAAGGCGCGGTCTCCATCCATATCGAACCGTTGAACGGTGGGGCCGGGCGCGTGCGCATGCGCGTACGCAGCGGCCTCAAGGAAGTCGAGCGCTTGACCAGTGGCAGTTTCCGCCAGCTGCTCGACGCCTGTCGCAGCGCCGCCGGCCACGCCACGCCCGAAGTCGATGGCCCGATCGAAGGCGTGGTCGAGTTCGATCACGAGATGCAACGGCGCCAAGCCAAGCTGACCATGGCCCCGACCCTGACCGGTCCACGGGCGGCGCTCCGCCTGATGGGCTTGGTCAAACCGCATGGGCAGCTGATCCAACAGGGCTTCGCCGGCAACCATGTTCGGCAGTGGCGTGATTGGATGGTCGATTCTCCTGGCCTGGTTGCGATCGCCGGGCCGGCCGGCAGCGGCAAGGGTCAGACCCTGGGGGGCATGCTCGGGCTGCTCGACCTGGCCAACATGATGACGGTGGCGGTTTCCGAAGAGACCCACGTCGACGCTGAGGACATTGCCCAGCTGCAGGTCGACCATCGCACCAGCCGCCAGGACGCGCTGCGCCTGGCCCTGCGCCAATATCCTGATCTCGTCCTGCTCCTCGACGTTGACGGCCTGGGCGATCGCGAGACCGCCCGCGATGCGTTCCAGGCCGCAGCCAGCGGCCGACGAGTCGTGGCCAGCTTCATGTGGGAGGATGCCGCGGATTCGATCTCCGGCCTCCTGATGATGGGCCTCGATCCTCGGGTCCTGGCCCGCTCGCTGCGCGGCATCGTTTCGCCGCGCTTGATCCGCCTAACCTGCCCGGCCTGTCGCGAACCGTACAAGCCCGACCCGGCCGACCTCGCCCGACTGGGTCTGACAGGCGATGCCGGTCCGTACTACCGCAGCCGCGGCTGCGAACGCTGCGCCACCAGCGGTGGCCGCCGGCGCACGGTGGCTTACGAAAGCTTCGCCCCGACCCCAGAATTCTGGACCGACCTTGGTGACAAGCGCGAGGAACGCGAGATCGAAGCCGTTGCCGCTCGTCATGGGCGCGTCTCGATGCGCGACATGCTGATTCCACGCATCAAAAAGGGCTACATTGATCCGGCGGCAGCCGCCGCTGCGGTGCCCAGCACCTACGTGTGAGGTCGCCTCGCAACATCAACGGCGTCCTGGTCTAGGATCCTGTCCGGAGGATTGCCTCCGGTTCCATGAGGGATGACAATCCGGCCCCTCCGGAGTCGCCATCATGCGCCGTCTCATTGCTCCCGCTGCTGATCCGTTCCGCCAACCAATCGACGGCCAGCGGGTGTGGACGCGCGGTTGCTGGCCTGCCTCGTGGGTCGCCATCCCAGCCGCTGGCGAAGTGGTTTTGTACCGCCGCCGCTTCAGCTGGCCAGGCGGCGTCTTGCGCCTGCATCTGAGCGCCGACCAGCGTTACGAGGCCTTCCTCGATGGCGAGCGCATCGGACGCGGACCCGAGCGTGGTGATCTTGGCCAGTGGCACTTCGAGAGCCACGACATCGATCTCCCTGCAGGCGAGCACCTGCTGGTCGCCCGGGTCTGGTGCTTGCCCCTAGCACCATTCGCCCAGATCAGCCTACGCCATGGCTGGCTCTGCGCCGCAGAAGGCATTGCGCCGGAACTGCTGCACACGGGGATTGCGCCCTGGGAGGGCCGGCCCGATGCGGCATGGCGGCAGATTGATCGCGGCGTGGCCTGGGGCTGCGGCAGCAAGGTCGCACTGCTCGTCGATGCCTCGTACATCGACGGCCCGACTGGTGGCGGCACGGGCTGGATTCCAGTACAGAAGGTGGGCGACGCGACGGTGCGCTGGGCTGGACGCGAAAACGGACAGCGCACATCGCATCAGCTGACCCCCGCAGGCCTGCCACCCCAGGACGAGGTGACGGTCCAGGCCGGCCAGGTGCGGCAGGTCTCGATCGCTGCGCTTGATGATCCGATCAACGCCGCTGATCATCGCGCTGACGAAACCGCCGCCTGGCAGGGTTTACTTGATGGACGTGGCCGGGTCGAGCTGCCATCGAACACCCGGCGACTGATCCTCGTCGATCTTGAGCACTACCGCTGCGCCTATCCCGAGCTGACCGCATCCGGTACCGGACGAGTACGCGTGGAATGGGCAGAAGCCTTGTTCACCGAAGCGACCGGCGAGCGCAAGACCGACCGCGCGGCGATTGCTGGACGCTGGTTCCGCGGAGTTGGCGACGAGTTCACCTTTACTGGCCCCACCGGCACGGCGACGACCTTGTGGTGGGAATCCGGGCGTTTCGTGCGGCTGGTGGTGGACAGCGGTGAACAACCGCTGGTCCTGCATGCTCTGGCCTGGCGCGAAACCGGATATCCGCTGCGCGTCGAGTCGACATGGGCAAGCGCCGAAGCCTCGTTCGACGCCAGCAGTGATCTGATGGTCCGGGTCCTGCGCCGCTGTGCGCACGAGACGTTCATGGACTGCCCATACTATGAACAGCTGCAGTACATCGGCGATACCCGTCTCGAATGCCTGGCCATGCGCGCGTTGACCCGCGATCAGCGGCTGACCGACAAGGCGCTATCCTTCTTCAGCTGGTCGCTCGACTACCGTGGCCTGCTATCCAGCCGCTATCCATGCAGCCACGAACAGAACATCCCAACCTTCAGCATGCTGTGGATCGGCATGCTGCATGATGCTTGGATGTACGGCGAACCGGCGCTGGTGCGCGGCCATCTGCCGTGCATGCGTGCGGTGCGCGAGACCTGCCGAGCCCGGGTCGACAGCAATGGCTTGGTAACCAGCGAACCGGGTTGGAACTTTGTCGACTGGGTGCCGAGCTGGCGCGATGGCGAGCCGCCCGGCGCCGAGACCGGCGGCTCAGCGGTTGTGGGGTGGCTGCTGGCCTATGTCCTGACCTTGTCGGCCGAGTTGGAAGCCTGGGCCGGTGAACCGGCCTTGGCCGAACGCGACCGCGCCCTGGCCCGCCGTATCGCCGACGGATGCGAGGCCCATTGGGATGAGAGCCGCTCACTCTACCGCGATGTTTCCGGTGGAACGACGTATTGCGAGCACGCCCAGATCCTCGCCCTGCTGTCGGGTCTGCTGCCCGCGTCGCGGGTCTCGCGGATCCTGGACAGTCTTGCTACAGCACCAGACTTGGCGCGCACCACCGTCTATTTCAGCCACTACCTGTTTGAGGTCGCGGCGCGCTTCCGCCGGCCGGATCTGCTATTCCCACGACTGGCCTTCTGGAGCGGTCTCGCCGGGCAGGGATTCACCACCGTTCCAGAGGCGCCCGAGCCGAGTCGTAGCGACTGCCATGCCTGGGGCGCGCATCCGCTCTACCACCGCCTCGCCTCGATTCTGGGCATCCGCCCGGCAGCTCCATGCTTCGCCGCCGTGCGTATCGCACCGATGCTGGGCAGTCTTGCCCACGCCTCAGGTACCTGGCCGCATCCGCTGGGCGACATCCGGGTTGAGGTGCATGGGACGCATGGCCGGGTAGAGCTGCCAGCAGGGCTGCCTGGCACGCTGGTGCTGGACGGACGCGAGGTGGCGATCCCCGGCTCGCTGAGCTGGTAACCTGTTCGGCTATCCGCCGAACAAACGACGGACCGCTGCGCCAGCGCTTAAGGTCTTGGCGAGAATAGTCGGCGGCACGTCCTTCAGCGCGTCGTGGGCTGCACCCATGGAAACGAAGAACGCACGCATGCGCTGGAGACGATCGCGGACCGCCTCGGGTTCGTTTTCGGCCTGGGCCTGAGCGACGCAGGCGGCAAGTTCGACCGCCGTCGGATCAAACTCGCGACGACGGCGTTCGGCCATGACCCGACGGAACATCTCCCACGGGTCATGCAGGGTTTCAAAGTGATCACGTCGATCGCCCATGATATGCACCGTCTTGACCAGATCCCAACCGGCCAGTTCCTTGAGCGAGGTCGAGACGTTACTGCGCGCTACCGCCAGGGCACCAGTGATATCATCGGCGTTAAGCGGTCGCTCGGCAAGAAAGAGCAGCGCGTGGACCTGCGCCACCGTCCGATTGATGCCCCAGCGCGCACCCATCTCACCCCAATGCAGGACGAAGCGCTGGACGACTGGACGCATCTCGTTCATGCCGGTCGAGGATGGTGAGCCGACCGGCACAGCAAGTTCTGTCCAATCACTGCGGTTATCCCGAACATTCACGACTACACCTCCATCCCGCGCTGATCGACCTGACCATGGCTGGTCCAACGATAGATCCCATCGGTGGTCAGGTAGACCCCATCCACCGTGCAATCACCCCAGGGCGTCCGCAGACGCCCCTCCCAGCCGTGGCAGGCATGGAAGACATTGTCGGCCCGCTTCTCCAGATCGACAACAGCGTAACGCCCAGGCCCAGAGCCAGGTCCATAACTGCGCACCCCGGCGGCAATGAACGCCCCCAGTTGTGCGGCATCCGGAAACAGCTCGGGACTAGGACCGCCGCCTGGCGCGGCGCTCACCTGGACCAAGCCATCTCCGGCGCGCAGATCCAGTCGTCCGGGTCCGCCCAGGTCGCGCAGACCGCCATACACCTGGGGAAAGCCGAGTTTGCCCAAGGCTGGCGCCAGCACGCTGTCGGTGTAGCGGTTGGCCACCCACACCACGGGCGTGCCCGTGCGAGTGTCGCGGCAGGCCACACGCAAAGCGCAATTCATGCTTGCCGGTCCCATATTGAGCGGGGCCCAGATCGGAGCGGCATGGCGCATGCGAATCGCACACAGGGCCAGCACCACGGAATCATCAACCAATTGCGGTTCCAGAAATGGTGCCGGAACGATCTCGCGGAATCGTCGCGGGTGCAGCCGGGCATTGACCATCCAACGCTCCGAGACATCCGCATCCACCGCTGTGATCTCGCGGACTGGCACATGC
>Ga0335394_10011239_pt1 | contig 10086 bp, 8 predicted proteins | sample MAT03_FD_205741 | JGI IMG/M metagenome (GOLD analysis project Ga0335394, IMG submission 205741) | Freshwater microbial communities from Lake Fryxell liftoff mats and glacier meltwater in Antarctica - MAT-03 (spades assembly) (version 2) ...
CTCCGCGAGCTGCCATAAAAGAAAGATCGAAATGCCGATAAACCCAACCCCTCCGAATATCTGCGAAAATCGGCGCAATCTGCGGACACCTTCTTCTGAGATCCGTATCAAATCCCCTTCGCCCGATCCTCCTTCGCGCCCTTCGCGCACTTCGCACCTGCTTCGCGTGAACAATTCCGAGGTTGCGGGACGGCCTCATCTTCGTGACCGGGATTTCCTGGGAATTTATTGCACCCTCACAGTGAGCGTTTCGGTAACGCCTATCGCGAGAAAACGACCGTGCTCGACCATCCGGTAAACTCCCACGAGCGGCCGTCCGTTTCGAGACGTGAAGAGACCTCTCCCATCTCGGGCGTGGAACTTGCGGGCCCCGCACGGTCTATTTCGCGACGATTAAATCGTTATACTCGCACAGAACAACCCTCGACTACTCATTCCCATGGCTGCCGACACGTTTCACGGACTCTTTATCGAAGAACTCAAGGACATCTACAACGCGGAGAAGCAACTTCTCAAGGCGCTCCCCAAAATGGCGAAAGCCTCCTTTAGCGAAAAACTGAAAGCCGGTTTTACTACGCATCTGGCCGAAACCAAGATCCACGTCGAGCGACTGGAAGAAGCCTTCAAGCTTCTGGACGAACCCGTTAAGGGGAAAACCTGCAAGGCGATGAAAGGCCTGGTCGAAGAGGGGGCCGAAGCGATCGAGGAAAACGACGCGGGGCTCGTTCGGGATGTCCAACTGATCGGTGCCGCGCAGCGCGTCGAGCACTACGAAATCGCAGCCTATGGAACGGTTTTATCGATGGCGCGCCTGATGGCGCACGACGACGTGGCGGCCCTGCTGGACGAGACGCTGCAAGAAGAAGGGGCCACGGACAAAAAGCTCACCGCCGTTTCGAAGGAAGTGAATCGGGCCGCTTTCAAAGAAAGCCCGGGCATGTAGGCTTTTGCCCGGAATCGAAATCGGACCGGGAGGACGCTCCAGTCCGGATGACTCAGGCGCAACCGCTGCAAGACTAGCTCTCGCAGCGGCACCTCGGCAAGCATAGCCTGGGCTCAGGCCGAAATGATCCGCCTGCTTGAACACATTCGTGATCGATCGCCACCACACCGCAAAGATCGACTCCCCCTCGCTGCAAAAACGTTTGGAGTCCGGCCTTCAGGCCGTCCGAAAACCGATCGCACTCTTTTCGGACGGACTAAAGTCCGGACTCCAAACTCTACCGACCGGGCCTCCGGCGGGTTGCGAGAACGTCTGGGGACCGTGGGCGTTCGATCGGAACTCGCGACCCGGCTCGATCCTCAATAATCCACCAGGCTCCGCGAGATTCCGAACTGCAGGCCTCGCAACTCCGACAGTCCGCGCAAACGGCCGATCAGGGGATAGCCCGGACAGGTCGGTGCGGCGCGCTTGAAGTCGTCGAGGATCATATGTCCATGATCGGGTCGAAACGCTATCTGCCAATCGACGCGATTCTCTCGCTGACGCACGGCCTGCTCTTCCAGCAACGCCCGCACGACGGCATACATATCCGCACTTCCGCCAAGATGCGTGGACTCGAGAAAAACTCCGTTCTCGCGCAGCTCGACACTCCGCAAATGCGCCGCATGAATGCGCGGGGCCAAACGGCGAACGATTCCGGGGAGGTCGTTGTCGTCGCGCGTCCCGAGCGAGCCCGTGCAAAAGCAAATCCCGTTGGATGCGGCATCGCTCATTCCTACGATTTCCGCCAAATCATGCTCGCACGAAACGATCCGTGGCAGTCCCAGGACCGAAAACGGCGGATCGTCGGGGTGAATGGCGAGCCGCACGCCAGCCTCCTCCGCCACAGGAGCCACTTCGCTTAAAAATTGTCTCAGGTGGTCTTTCAGCTGCGCCGCGTCGACGTTCGCGTAGTGCGCAAGCATCGCGCGCAGATCGTCGAGGCTGAGGTTCAGCCTGACCCCCGGAAAGAGATCCAGCGTTTGGCGGACAAACGCCCCGCGCCCCGCATCGTCCAACCCCTCCCAATAAACCTTCGCGGCCGCGACTTGCTCGGCCGTAAACGAAGCCTCCGCCCCCGGTCGCGCGAGCGCAAAGAGATCGAACGCCGCGAATTTCGCCGGATCGTAGAGCAGCGACTCCGCCCCGTCGGGAAGGCGGTGATGCAAATCGGTCCGAACCCAATCGAGCACGGGCATGAAATTGTATACTACCGTTTGGATACCGGCCGCGCCCAGGCGGCGCAGGCTCGTCTTGTAATTCTCGATGTGCGCGAGAAAATCCCCTGTCCGCGTCTTGATCGACTCGTGCACGGGCAACGACTCGACGACACTCCACGTCAATCCCGCCGCCGCGATCTCCGCCTGACGCGAGGCGATCAGCGCCTCGGGCCAGACTTCGCCATAAGGGATTTCGTGGAGCGACGAAAACACCGTGCTCGCGCCCGTCTGCCGGATTTCGGACAGGGAGACCGTGTCCGGCGGACCGAACCAACGCATCGACTCCGCCATGAGATTTTGCATCGGAAAAGGGCTTTGTACGACCGCCGCTCGGGAGCCTTTCGGCTAGACGGAGGCGAAATTCGTTTCGAAACCGAGACGCACTATACGCCCGAGAAACAGGAAAACCCGCCGTCGACGGCGATCACCGTCCCGGTGACAAACGCCGACGCGTCGCTGAGGAGAAAATGGAGGGCGCCGTGCAATTCGGGAGCTTCGCCGAATCGCTTGAACGGTGTCTTGGTCAGCACCGCTTGGCCCCGGGCCGTCGGCGTGCCGTCCTCGTTCAGGAGAAGGCGGCGATTTTGGTCCGCGACAAAGAATCCGGGGGCGACCGCATTGACGCGCAGCCCCGAACCGAACTTATTGGCGAGTTCCACCGCGAGCCACTTGGTAAAATTGTCCACCGCCGCCTTGGCGTTAGAGTAACCCATCACCCGCGTGACGACTTGCTGCGCCGCCATCGAAGAAAAGTTGACGATATTGCCGCTCTTCTGCGCGGCGAACACCTTGGAAAACACCAGCGAAGGCAAGACGGTGCCCTCGAGGTTGAGCCCGAGCACCTGCTTGTAGGCGGACATATCCAAATCGAGAAAAGTCTGCGTCGGTAAAATGACCGCGCCCGGCTGATTTCCGCCGGCCGCGTTGACCAACGCGTCGACGCGACCGAATTTTGCCATCACAGCCTCGCATACGCGCTCGAGGTCCGCCCGGTTGAGAACGTCGCACGAAAAGGCGGCGGTCTGGCCCGGGAGTTCGCCCGTATCCGCCAGCGCCTTATCGAGACGCACCCGATCGCGCCCCAAAAAGACGACATTCGCTCCCTGCGCCGCCAAGTAGCGGGCGGCGGAGCCGGCCAAAACGCCGGTGGCGCCGGTCACGACGATCACACGATCGGTTATATCGAAGAGCGAGGCGGGAGCGGAGGAAGCAGCCATAAAAGAGATGGGGGAGTGGAAAGCGTCTCGATTACCCCGAAATTCGCCAGCCGATAGTGATACGGAACGACTTCCGACCATGCCGGCCGTCACTCGCAATTCGGCAAAACCGCTGCCTCGTAATCTCGGTCGTTCCCAGATAACCGAACGTTTGAGGTCCTCACGGTGCGGCAGTGCGCGCTTCGATGCTGACACCGATCGCCAACGTGCTACCGAAGGAGCCTCCGACCGATTCGGCATCCATGACTCCTCCCGACCGTCCCAGCCCCCAAGGACCCTACGACCGCTTTCTCGCTCGCGTGAGAAAGCATCACACCGTTTATGGCCTGCGCTCGGCAGACGGCGAATGGGCGGTATGCGGGTCCGCGGAAAGCGAGTCGGTCGACGTCATCTTGATTTGGTCAGATCGAACCGAAGCTGCGGTCCACCGCAAAGAAGACTGGCGGGATTACGAAGTCGTGCCGATTTCAGCCGAAGAGTTCGTCGAAGTCTGGCTTCAAGGTATGCATGAAGACGGCTCCTTGGTCGGCCTGGACTGGAACGCCGACCTCTCCGGCCTGGAAGTCACCGCCGTCGACGTCGCAGAGCGGCTCTCGAGCGATTAATCGCGGGTAGAACGTGACCCGGGCATTCCTGTCTGCCTTTCTTTTCCAAAACGCGAACGCGCCTTTGCGATGGAAATCGCCCGATGGGTGGCGAAGTCAAGAGGCGGCGGTGTGCCATAGGACCGATTCCGATGCACAATCTCGGGAGACCCTCCGCTCATTTCGATTCTCCTCGGCTCGCTTGGCCGTATTCCGGGCGATGACCTCCCGGGTGCGATCCATTGCGTGGAAGTCCCACTCTTTCGGGACACCTCCCAATTGCAGGGCCACACTGGACCGCTCCTTCGGATCGGCGGTAACCCGAGCTAACTCGGTCGGACGGTGAACCCATGTGAGTTGCAACTACCATTACTTTATGCTCCAGAATTTGGAAACGATCATGAAGAGTTTGACAAGGCAAGTAGGGTTCCCGGTTTGTATACATTGCAACGCTAGGTCAGTTCAAACAACGCCAAACAACACCATGAACCTATTCTTCCGCGACTCCTTCCTGAAAAGTCGCTTGTCAATCATTTTCGCGGCGCTCCTCGCCGCTTCCAGCTCGGCTTTTTCGCAATCGTCCCCTGGCGGAACGGCTGCTGCCACCCCCGATGAAACGGTCGTTTTGTCGAAGTTCGAAGTGACGACCACCCAAGGCAAGGGTTACGTGGCCACGAACGCGGCCACCGGCTTCAAGACCAACCGCGAGCTGATCAAGATCCCCCAGTCGGTGACGGTCATAACGCGGGACTTGATCGAGGACATTGGTGCCACCAAGACCTCCGACGTCCTCCAATACGCCGGTGCTTCCCAGTTCTTCCGGGGCGAATCGATCCGTCTGCGCGGTGCCCGCACGCTCAATGCATATATGGACGATGCGATCGAGAATGTGCCCTACAGCGACAATGTGAATATCGATGCGTACGAGGTCATTCGCGGCCCGGCCGGAGTGCTCTACGCCAATGCCGGCGTCGCGGGCGTCGTGCTCAAGTCGACCAAGAAGCCTCTGCCTTACTCCATGCAGAGGGTGACCTTCTCGATCAACGATTGGGGGCTTTACCGTGGCGAGGTGGACTCAACCGGTCCGATCGGGACGATAAGCGATGCTAAATTCTCCTATCGGGTCGCCGCGGCGTATCAGGACGGCGACGCGTACTTCAAGAATGTGGAGGATAAGGTCTTCGCGGCTCACCCGACGCTTCAAGTCGACTTTAAGAACACAACGGTCCGCGTGGCCTTCGATTACGTCGACATCACGGGCATCGCCGGAGCGCAAAACTTCGTCACGCCCGACGGCAAACTTTATACCGGAGCGGGCCGCGACGAAGCCTATTATCCCAAAGGCGTGATGGAAGATCACACCCAAGTGCGCCAGCGCCTCGCCGTTTTGCACCGCATCTCGCAAAACTGGGAAGTTAAATTTTCCGCCTCCCATCTGCACTACGAACGCGGCGGCACCAACGTGCTTCCCAACGACCTGAACCTCGCGACCGGTTTCTTTAACTTGCGCGCCCGACGCAACTATCAACGACTGGAGAATTGGGTGATGAACGCGGACGTCCTCGGAAACTACAAGCTCGGCTCGATCGCGAATCAAAGCGCGGCAGGTTTCACCGTCACCGACGAATACAACCGCGCGGCCTTCACCAACAGCACGGCGTTTGGCGTGCGGGCTCTTCCGATCGCGAACCCCCAGTTGGGCAATGTCGTCGCTCCTTTGCTCAGTTCGTACGAGGCGAGAACCGCCCTCGGTTCCTGGACCAACAATCGGCGCGCCACCTACTATTACCAGCATGAAGCCACCGTGATCGAGGATCGGTTGATCCTCGTCGCCGGAGTGAGCGCGGCCAGTCTGCAAATTAACGACGTGCCCGACGTCAGAGCGCGCTCTGCGGCCGGCGGCACACGCGTGGTGAATTTCGACGAAAACCTGCACCGCATCGGCGTGGTCGTGAATATCACCAAAGAGATCGCCCTCTTCGGACTGGATTCGACGACCTTCGCACCTCAGGCCAATAGCAACACCCGCGACTTCAATGGCTTGCTCCTTCCGGCCCAGGTCGGCAAGGGTCGCGAGTTCGGCATCAAAACCGCCCTCTTCGATGGAAAGCTCTCGGCGACCGTTTCGCATTTCGACATGGAGTTGACCAATGTAGCTGTCCTCCAGGGCACATTGAGTCCCATCACGGGCATATCACACTTCGTCGCGAGCGGCCTTCAAAAACAAAAAGGCTGGGACGGCACGCTCGCCTACGCACCTACCCCCGAGTGGCAGATTCTCCTGACCGGTTACAGGGGAACCGTGAAGGATCAGAACGGTGCCACCGTGAACAACACCTACTCGAGCCTCTACAGCTTCTTCACCCGTTACGAATTCAGGGACGGTCCGCTGAACAAGTTCAGCGTCGGTGGCGGAGCCAGCAAGACGGGCGGCAATATCTTTACCGCATTGGGAGGCTATACCTTCCCAACCGGCGTTACGCCCCGCCCGATCACCTTGGAAGCCGTTTGGAACGCCAATTTCTTCCTCGGTTACGAGTACGACAAGCACTGGACGTTCCGGCTGAACGTAAAGAACGTCCTCGACAAGGCGTTCGCTTTGGGCGCACAAACGCTCACGTTTGTCGATCCAAGTCCTCCCCGGACCTTCCAGATCTCGACTTCCTACAAGTTCTGAGACGGTGCCCACCCAACCGGTGGGCGCCCTTTTTCGGCTCGGCTCTTTTTCCATGATCCTCGATACCCTCGCACAAGCGCATCGATACTCGGCCCTCTCTCCTCGTTTCGAAAAAGCCTTCGTCTTCCTTCGGAGTGTCCGCGACGACACCCCGATCGGGCGGCATGAAATCGACGGAGACGAGATCTATGCGTTCGTTCAGAAGCACTTCACCAAACCGGTGGAGGAACGCAAATACGAGTCCCATCGCAAGTACATCGACATCCAATTCGTCCAACGTGGGCGCGAGTTGATCTACTGGGCGCCCCTGCCCCTGTTGACGGACGTCACCATGCCGTTCGACGCCGCCAAGGATGCCGCCCTCTACAGCGGCATTCCCGAGGGCGTTCCGCTTCAGGTTCGGGCGGGGCAGTTCGCGATTCTGTTCCCGGAGGACGGGCATGCCCCATCGTGTGCCTGGGGCGAGCCGGCGGAAGTGTTCAAGGCCGTCGTCAAGGTTCAGGTCTAAACTCGCGGGCCATCGTTTGCCCTCGGCTCGTGCACGCTCTGAGGTTTCTCGTTCTCCCGCCGACGCGCACCCACCGAAAAGAAGTCCCGAGAATTTCTGCGGCTCTCCGTTCTCTCCATAAAAGTCGCGATCGGTGAAGCTCAAGCCCAGGTTTTGGCCAACGAGAACGACCTCGCCGAGGAAGCTCATGAATCTGCTGGGGAGTTTGGATACTGAACCGCCATGCTCACTTCGGTCGGGGGCTTCACGGAGGTATGTTCGAAGAACGGTTTCGTGGAGGGCCACGGTCTCTCGTGGCGGGGATTGCGCGTTCACGCGCTGCCAATCGTGCGCAACCGAATGCGAAGAATGCACGCCTTCGGGCTCGGCAAATCCCGGCCACGACGGAGCGTGGCCCTCCATCGGAGCGACCACGACTCAAGGCACGTTTCGCTGACGTTTGCTCAACGACACCCCCGCTCCAAACTCACCGATACGATGGGTACAAGAACCCCGGCCAATCGTTGCGCACAAACGCGAAATCGGCCTGCCAGAAAGCACCGTCATGCGGACGGTAAAGCGGGTCGAAGAAATCGTAGCACCTGAAACCCTTCGCGAGCATCCACGCACACAACTCGGGAAACAGGAGGTTCCCAAATCCCATCCGGTGATTATACGCCTCGATCACCGCCACGGCGGTCTTCTCGAGGACCTCCTTGGCTCCGACCAGGATCTGCTCTTCGAAGCCGTGCGTATCCAGCTTCAGGAAATAGGGTGCCTTCAGGTCATGCGTGAAGGCGATCTCATCCAAGGTGCGGGCTGGAACCGTGATATTATGCTGCGCGAACGGTCGATGAGCCGCCAGCCCGCCGAAAAGATCCCCGGCGTGGAAATGAACCTCCCCCGGACGATCCGCCGCCGCGCACACCGCGTAACGAACCCGAGGGTTTTCCGCGCAGAAAGCGGCCAAGGCCGGTTCGTGAGCCACCTGGGCTTCGATCATAAAGTAATCGGCTTGCGGAAACTGCGCAAACACCTCGCGTGTCCACATGCCATTGGATGCGCCCACGTCGATCACGGTCGAAAAAGGGATGTCTGCCCGTTTCAGGCGCTCGAGAAATCCTGCGAGGGTGGGAGTTTGCCAAGATTCCATCGAGAACGAGAGTGAAGTCCGAGGGTAGCCATAGCAGGTCCGGAGGCTCGGACTTTGCTCACTCTGCGAGCTCCTGTAAACACCGGTTTGGAGACTTGTTCCTTCGGAACGACGTCTGGCTCATTTTGAACGCCCCGCTTTTCGCTTTCATCTGTGACCGTTCGGCGTTCGTCTTTCGCCATGAGCGAAACGTCCCCCCTCGCAGTCGTCACTGGAGCCGGCACCGGCGTCGGCCGTGCCGTCACCCTAAAGTTGGCCCAGGAGGGCTGGCGGGTGGCGATGATCGGACGTCGTGCGGAAACGCTCGCGGAAACGCGGACGCTCGTGGGGTCTCAAGGCCCCGAGGTCGCGGCCTTTCCGTGCGATATCGGCGATGCCGATGCCGTGGATGCGGTTATCAAGGAAGTCTTGGCTCGTTTCGGAAGGGTCGACGCATTGATTAACGCGGCCGGCACGAATATTCCGAAACGTTCACTCGAGGTGCTCACCCATGCCGATTACCACGCGGCGATTGCGACGAATTTGCACGGCGCCTTCTATTGCGTGCAGGCCGTCCTGCCTACGATGCGAACGCAAAAAGCCGGCACGATCGTGAACATCAATTCCGAAGCCGGCCTGAAAGCCAGCGCCAAGGCCGGTGCCGCCTACGTCGTATCTAAATTCGGCCTCGCCGGGCTCACGCAGACGATCAACGCCGAGGAGCGGGCCAACGGAATCCGGGCCACCTCAATTTTCCCGGGAGATATCAACACACCGCTGCTCGACAAACGTCCCCAACCGCCTCCACCGGAGGCTCGCGTGGGCATGCTGCAACCGGCCGACCTCGCCGCCTGCGTCTGGCTCGCCGTCAGTCTGCCGCCACGAGCGATCGTCGAAGAATTGGTCGTTCGTCCCCGCTAAGTTGGGTCGCGTTTTCTTCCGATGGAGGGCCCGCTCCGGACTGTCACAACGTGGCAAAAGCTCGGACCATAGAGTTTGGAGTCCGGCCTTGAGGCCGTCCGGAGGATTGCGATCGGATTTCGGACGGCCTCAAGGCCGGACTCCAAACACTTTTACAGCGCGAGGCGTTCGATCTTTTACTCTCTCTGCAGATCCACTGAGATTCGCCGATAGAGCCTTCGAGCGTTCCGCGCTCGCCACTGCGCCGGAAGACTCCTACGAACTTGGAGATGAGTCTTCGCGTTTACCTCACGGCCAAAGGCGCCCTTGTTGAAGAGTCCGGCGCATTCAAGAAACTTCCCGCAACCTTCCAGCTCGACCAGCTGTTCACGTCCGAAGAGCCACTCGCCTGGCTTCGCAGCCTGCTTCCGCAGTCGACCCCCACGGAGCCGCTCGCTGCCGACACCCCGCTCTTTGCGCCGCTGGCAAGCCAGGAAATCTGGGCCGCAGGCGTCACCTACCTTCGCAGCCGCACCGCGCGGATGGAAGAATCGAAAATCTCCGGTGGCGATACCTTCTACGACAAGGTTTACCACGCCGAACGTCCGGAGATTTTCTTCAAGGCGACCCCGCACCGTGTCGCCGCACCGGGCACGTCCGTTCGCATCCGTGGGGATTCAAAGTGGAACGTTCCCGAGCCCGAGCTGACGCTCGCGCTCAATCATCGGGGCAAAATCTTCGGCTACACGATCGGCAACGACATGAGCTCGCGGGATATCGAAGGCGAAAACCCACTCTACCTCCCTCAAGCCAAGGTCTACGATCGTTCCGCCGCAATCGGCCCCTGTCTCCTCGTCACCGATCGAGAGCTTTCCAAACAAACCGAG
>Ga0335394_10011240_pt1 | contig 10086 bp, 7 predicted proteins | sample MAT03_FD_205741 | JGI IMG/M metagenome (GOLD analysis project Ga0335394, IMG submission 205741) | Freshwater microbial communities from Lake Fryxell liftoff mats and glacier meltwater in Antarctica - MAT-03 (spades assembly) (version 2) ...
CCGCAAAGCTCGCCGTATTCTGGCACAGTACGATGGGGTGATTGTTGCCGATTCGGTTGGTCTGGGCAAAACATGGATTGGCAAGAAGTTGTTGGAGGATTACGCCTATCATCAGCGGCAAAAGGCACTGGTCATCTGCCCGGCATCGCTGAAACCGATGTGGGAGAATGAGCTTAAAACAGCTTCCATTTCGGCCTATGTCATCACGCAGGAACGTCTCGCCAGCGAGGATTTTGACCTGCGTGGAATCGCCGATGTCGATGTCATTCTGGTGGATGAAGCGCATAATTTCCGCAACAAACGCGCCAAACGGTACATGCAGCTAGAGACGATCCTTGCCGCCAATGGTCGCCGGGGACGCGACGGTGGACGCAAAAAACTGATTCTGCTGACCGCGACTCCCATTAACAACAATATCTTTGACCTCTATAACCAGATCAACCTGTTCACTGGCAATGACCGCACTTATTTCGCTTCTGCCGGGATTGGCGACCTCTACAAATACTTTTTAGCTGCCCGGCGCGAGTCGGTTGAAGCTGGTAGTGTCCGTATTTTCAACCTGCTGGAAGAAGTCGTCATTCGCCGTACCCGCCAATTTATTCGCCGTGCTTATCCTGAAGCCACCATTCGTGGCAAAACTGTCACCTGGCCCAAACGCCGCTTACGTACCGTTGAATATGACCTGCAAGCGACCTATGAGGGTTTTTACAAGCAAATCGTGCGCCGCATCGAGTCGCTGAACCTCGCCCACTACAGCCTGGAGACTTACAAACGTTCCGGTCAGGAACAGGATGATTTTGAGCTTGGGCGGCAGGTCGCGCTGGTCGGTATCTTTAAGAGCCGTTTCCTCAAACGGCTAGAATCCAGTATCGACTCCTTTCGGGTTTCGATTCGGCGCTCGTTGGAGTTCGTCAAAACGTTCGCGGAATATGTTCAGGATGGCATTATTCTGGATGCTGCCTCGTTCCAGTTTGCCATGCGCTTACTTGATAGAGATGACGAAGATAGCGAAGACGGTACGCCCAATTCGCGTGCGACGGAGATGGATGAAAATGAGGAAGCACGCCAGCTTATCGAAGCCTTACCCCGCCTCGACCCCGACAAGTATGACCGCCGCAGTCTCCACCGCGCTTTGCAGGAAGATGTTGATGCGCTGACCGACATCTGGCATGACATCAAAGACATCCGCATTGGTCAGGATGCCAAACTTCAGCAGCTTAAAAATCTGCTGGAGACGGAACTTCACGGTCAAAAAGTCATCGTGTTTACCTACTATAAAGACACCGCCAGGTATATTTATCGGGCGCTGATGAGCGATGAAAATGCGGCATGGCGTGAGCAGTTAGGTAGCCCCAACATCCGGCGCATTGACAGTACGGTTAAAACGGCTGACCGTCTGCGGGTGGTTGAACACTTTGCACCGATTGCCAGCGGTTATCCAGAGATTGCTGGAAGCCAAGAGGAGGTTGATATTCTGATCTCCACTGATGTTTTGTCGGAAGGACAAAACCTTCAGGACTGTGGCGTTCTCATCAATTATGACCTGCACTGGAATCCGACGCGCATGGTGCAGCGTGCCGGACGTATTGACCGTCTGGGGTCACTCTTTGAGAATTTGAGTATCTACAATATGTTCCCGGAGCGAGCATTAGAGGAACTGCTCGGTTTAGTACGCAGCTTGACCGCCAAGATTGATGTCATCAATCAAACGGGGTTTCTGGATGCCAGCGTACTGGGCGAAGTGGTCACACCCCGCGACTTCAATACGCTCAAACGCATTGCCGACGAGGATGAGTCAGTCATCGAAGAACAGGAATCATTTCTGGAACTGGCGAGCAGCGAAGCACTTCTGGCAGAACTGCAACGGGTGTTGAGTACCGATGCCAGACGCTGGTTGAGCGATCTGGACGACGGTATTCACTCCGGGCTGGAACGTCGTGATATAAAGGGCATGTTCTTCTATTTCGCGGCACCACGCGAAAGCGGACGCACTCACTTCTGGCGTTATTATGATCTGGACACCCGCAAAATTATTGATAACCGCTATCAGATCATGCAGATTATTGCGTGCAGCCCGGACACTCCCCGCTTTCCACCGCCCTATCAGGAAGTCGATGTCTTTGTTGTTCAGGAAAAAATCATCGAAAGTATTCTCGGTGATGTTGAGCAGCAGGAAGCGGCAGCGATTGTGAACAAGCCGGTGGCGGAAGAACAAACGCTCGTTTCACAGGTCTTGCAGGGGCATCTCAACAACCCTGACTATGACCGCAAAGAACTGCGTGAACTGCGTAAGTTTCTCAAGCAACCGTTGGTCGGGGCATCGGTTCAGCATTTACGCAAAGCTTTGCAGTCCTTCAGTACAACCAACGAAGTCACTACGCTGATTGAGGCAGTTCGAGAACTGTACCAACATCAGGCTGAATTTACATCCAATGGCTCAGGCGATAAAAAGTCCGTTAATCGCATCAAGCGCGAAGAACTGCACCTGATATGTTACGAGTACATCTACGCCTGAGCTTTTCTGCTGCAATATTCTAGTCTTCAGTCTCACATCATTCCCACTGTCACCGACGTTTTTTGTCCCATGTGCGATCCCGCAGCACCCGCATCCATCTGACCGGTGCAGCCGATTGGTTCTGACCATGTTAGCAGACGCGGCGGGATCGGCATCTTGCCGGGGTGGAAACGCCGCTGCTGCGCCTGGTCGCCTACGAAGCGGAAGACAATCTCCGCATGGCGACGGTGCGGAGCATCGCAGCATACGAAAGCTGCAAGACTTTGACTGAGCGGCTTGGATTATCAAAATACACCATCCGCATGCTGCGGCGAAACGCCCACCGCGAATTGAACCTAGCATATGGATTTCCAGCATGACAACCTATTCGGGGTCGGTTAGCCGCCCCTTTTTTGCGAAGCAGATCTTACGTCGCAAATATCATATTTCAAAAAGCTTAATTGATAATGGTTGATCTTCAACGCTTCTACACTGTGGAATATTTCCCTCTGATGTCGGACACTAGATGGCACGCTTGCCCTCACATCATGTTAGGATCCTAATCCTACTAGCGAAAAATCTCATTTATCTTCAGTCTGCATAACTGACTTTGCACCTTCTAATGATGTCACACAGTTCAAGCAGTTGACTTGATTTGCAGGATTTACCATTCCACATTGCGGACAAATGAGATCCGCTCCTGTGTAAATGTGTTCTGCTGCAACTGCAACCTTATCATCTTCAGAAGGAAAGTATCGATATTCAGCTTTTTGAGGCGCATTGCACGTAGTACAGAATCTATGTTTTGCAATAATTTTCTTGGTTTCACAATTAGGACAATCCCATAACATATAGTAGGTTTTGGCAGTGGCAACTAGTGGGGTTGTATTGTGGGACATCGTATTATTTTTGATTGTAACAGAAGCGGGAATTGTTTTATTGATTCTAAAGAAATTTCTTACCTGCTTTAGAATCGAGCGTAAGTTAAGCATGAATTTATCTGCAAAATCTCTGTTTATCTGTTCGAAATCATCAATACTTATGCTCTGAATTTCGCGTTCGACTTGTGGTTCAAGAAAACTATCTTCAGTTCCCAATGAACCGTTATCCCACTGAAAACTAAAATCTGTTATTTCCTTATGCTTAGTGTCCATCAATATGGAGTAAACGTCAACCCACCACGAGTTAGACCAGCAGATAATTCTTAAGATACTTTTCAGTACAGGAAGTACAGGAAGTGGAATAAAATCTAGTTGAGTGATAAAACCTATGAAAGCTTCTCCTGTAGAGGTTTCATGAGTTTTCAATGCTAACGCTAATCGATTATCCATCATGTGTCTGACACCAATAACATTTATGATGTCAGCTCGCGCACTGCCATTGTGTTCAGTATTAGCAATTGTTTTTGCTCTTTCTGTATCGCCTGTAAATGCGAGGAGGTAAGCTTCGTAAAGAGAATCAGTGTCATGTTGATCAAATAAATTGATAATAGTTCCAGCAAATTTAGAAAAACCTGCAAGGTAAGCAGTCACCGCAAGGTTACATAAACCCCGCGAGCTATGATAGATATTCTCACGAACCTGTAAAGCCTGTTCTAAGAAGTCTTTCGCGAGTTCTTCATCTCGCATTTGTATTGCCTCCATAGAACATTTGATTAATGCTTCAGGTTTCCAATCTTCTCGCAACCTGTCCACAAATTCCTGAATAGTTTCAAATTTCTCCAAACGAACTAACGCACCGTAGAAATAAATGGGGGAAGAATTCGGTCTCCCAAAGCCGTGTTTAAAATATTCTTCCGAAAATTTTTCACTGATTTGCATAACACGAATCATGAGCTTTTCACCAACTTCACGATGACCAGCCTCAATGAGAACTGCCACGAATTGACTTAACTGTTCTAGAAGTAAAAAATCCTTAATTTTTATTCTGTCTGATTGGATAGAATTTTCTGCTTGGCGCATAAATGTTAAAGCACTTTGCATATTCCCCTTTCTTATAAAAGCTATTGCAATAATTGCAAAAAGCTTTGATCTCCAATAACTTAAATTATCACCAAAATCTGTTTGCTCATCAGTAAAATATTTAATAACGTAATTAATAAAGTTGGATTTGTTAGACTCCGCTATTGTAATGGATGCAATTCTAATCAACAGATCGTTACGCCTATCTTTATCACCAGCTTCATCATAATGTCTTGCATTATTTGCCTCTTCTAGCTTTCCTTTTAGTTGATATGCCTCAGTAAATTGATCTGCCTTAGTCAAATATAATATAGTATCACTAAGAAATCTTGAATAAGAATCGGGAGATAGTGATTGGGTAAGTCGTATGGCATAGGAAAGGTCTCCACGTTCTAGGTAACATTGTGCTAGTTTAGTAATAGCAGATTGATGTCTTCCATTCTCCGATGACATCATTTCAACAACTTGTTCGGCTCGAACATAATCGGACATTTTCATAGCCTCGGTTGCAATGTCATATAATGCGTCATCTCTCCGATGAATATCAGAAATCCCCTCAGTAATCTCTAAAGCTTTCTCATAATCACCTAATTGAGCCATAGCTTGAGCGATATCCCCCAAATATTGCAATCGTTGGGCGATAGCATCTTTGTCATCTCTATGATTATATTGGTCTAATATCATTTGCAATGCGGCATTAGGATCAATTTTTATCAATGACTTAATCTTTATGTCAATAAAGTCTTTCCGAACATGTTCGATTTGTGTGGAGTTAAATATGCTCTCCGCCAGAGATATGCTCTCCGCCAGAGAAAAGTGGTGGGTATTATACAAATTATGAACTAGCTCTTGTAAGAGTAAGAGCATCTCATGTCCGATATCAATAAATCCGAGTGACATAATCTTAGTGAATAGTTCGGTTATGCTCACCTTGAAGCTTTTCTGGATGCTTGCCATTGCATTCAATAAGTCTACAAGTATGATGAATTTATCTCTCTTTTCACCCATCGAATCGATTTCATCGAAAATATGATCAAGTAACTGACTCGCCTTTGCATCATAATGACTCTTAGCATATGCGGAGAAGAGACTTACCAATACTTCAGTCTGAAATAGCTTTGAAGCTAGTGACAACAAAAGTTGTTCAACCCGCATAAAAAACGGAAATCTATCATAAAGAGTCTGAGAATTTATATACTTAATGATTCTTATCAGAGTCTCTTTGTAATAATATTCCTTTTTTATATCAAGTATTAGTTGGAAGCTATATTCAAATTCCAAGTCTTCGAGTAATTCTGAAATTAAACTTGATAATTCGGTATCAGCATTCTTACCATGTCTACAGAGATTACTTACATCTTTAAATATTTCATTGGCTTCAGCTCTATTTTGAGCACGATTATAAATGTGGGCTAAAGGAATAAGCTTACTTTTTCTAATTGGTTCACTAACAATGCTTTCAGCAGCAGCTCGAGCAATATGAAATAACTTTTTCAAATTTTGGGTGTAATTAAATTCAATTAGTGTCCCTAAGAGGTGTCGAGAGCAGTCTACTCTGTCGTATAGATTTAAAGTGTCTAAAGTGTCAATTAGATACTGTTCAATTTCGTTATCATATCTCTTAAGCTTACTAAGTGTCCTAAAAACCGCGAGCATACTATCGAAACGTTGCTTAGGTTTAGATCGCTGTTGTATAAGCCTTAAAGATTTTGTCTTTTCGCCCAAGCATATAAGGGCGACAATATAATCATCTTTATACTGATTGCTCCTTGCGTAGGCAACATTTTTTGCAGCATAAAGCTCAATTAGCGTGCCCCATTTTTCAGTCGGCAAAGGATCCTCATAGTCTTGAATTGCTAATTCCAGATCGCTGAGATATTCCAAATCACTGGCAAACCTTTCATACTTTGCTACCATCCAAGCCTTGTTATCCACCAGCAACTTGTGTAACTTGTCGAAGTAATGAGATTCATGGAGATGTGTAGCCATATACAGCAAGGTATAATCATCCACATACCGTAATTTTTCTACTAACTGCTCATATCTATTTGGATCTTCGTAAGGCATAGGTATATCAACTCATAATGAACTCATCAAACTTTGTGATTATAGGTGCCTGCTACAAGTCTACATTCTGTAACATCTTGTCGGCAATTTTCCTGTGAGCTGATAAAAGATTTATTCGTTCATCAGCAACTTCTTCTCTGTACGCAATAAATTCGAAAAAGCTGGCATGATACCAACGGTAGCCACGTTGCTTTTCCCCACGAGAGACAATATCTGTTTTATAAATAAATTGATCGAAATCGACTAGAACATCTCGGATTTTCCGCTTGTCAACTATATATGAAAAATCTGACAGCAAGTCCATTGAAACAGGTTCTTGGCTAACAGTTAATGCTAGAATCACTGGAAGTTTATATTCAAACCAATCTAATTCACTCTGGCGACGCATTCTTCGCCAGTGATCTTCATAGTAGTTTTGCAATCCTTTTGGAATACTTGATAGCTCTAAATCCTTATACGCCCCGTTTTCAATTTCTGGCAACACCATACGCAGATATATAAAGTTGCCCTGACTTTTTTCAGTCATGTGGTCAATGAATAGTTCATCATCGATTTCTTGGAGATTAATGTATGTTTGGATACCAAGATTTTTGACTTGATCTTTCACAAAATTATGTATGTCAGCGATATTACGAGTATCATCTTGATCAATCAACAGATCATCTTGTTCTGGAATGTCAATTCGCAGGTTGATTGGTTTCCTTCGTGCTGTAGCAATGATGTATATCCCATGAGGCAGAGATACTGGTAGATACAGTACATTGGCACCCTCTGATAGCCCTATTAGATTGTCTGCTTCGTCTAGTGCATCAACAACAATTATGCATTTATCACCGTTGAGTTTGGTGGATACCTCAGCAAGCAGTTTGTTTAGGAAGCCTGCATCGTTTGTGGCTTCAGGTGGAATAACCATTTCTGGTAGAGAATAGACTGCAATAAGTTGAGCGCAGATATTTCTTAGGAAGTCACTAGCTTTGTTGATTCCTTCGGGACTAATGTTAAAGTGATGAATATAACCTTCTGTCTTGACCAAATGGGCTGCCAAAGCAGATTTCCCTAAACCAGGATCGCCGCGAATTATCACATATCCGCGTGGGCTAGATTTAATGAATTGCTCGATTCTATCGAAGACAAATTTTCGACCTACAAAACCTTGAGTTTTTTCTTCGATATACCGCGTGTAGTCTCGTATTTGGTCACGGATACTGTAAGGTGCGCTGCTAAATTGTAAACTAATATTGCCAAACCCGCTTTTCGCCAAATCAATCAAACTAATCAGGTGTTTCTCCATGCTTGAGAGTAAAACACTAGCATTTTCTGCCTCATCAGCAATTTTTCTAATGTCCTTCGCTTCAAAAACTGGGCGAAAGACTTCTGTATCGCGCAATTCATTTTCAAAATAGCCGAGCAAAAGCTTGGCTTCTTCAGTAAAATCATATCCTTTTAGCGGAGGTTGTAGGAGACTCTCCCATTGGCGAGCGATAACTTTAAAATCAGGTGGTTCCTGAAATTTCAGAATCTTCGCTACCTCTATGACCACAATTTTTTGATCGAAAAGCCCATTTTCTTGCCACAGAGGTTGCCCTAGTGCCAGGCGTTTATGCTGACTACTATATCGAGCGATCGCAGATCCCATTGCTCGTTTAAAGGTATTTCGTGTAGAAAGACTCTTTATTTTTTCTTCGATGTCTTCACCAATAAGTTCGCCGATTGCTTGGCTCATTGTATCAACGAAAATTGAGGCAGCAGTCTCTAGAATTGCCATTCTATTCCCCTTGTGTAACTAAACAACAATATCTCTGGGATAAATTCCCAATCATCCGTTAATCTGTTGTCTCGGTTGTTCTCATAGCTTTGAATGGTTATTAATCTACTTCTATATTATACTCAATTTTCCATTTCCAGCCGCAATTTTGCTAATGCGGTTGTCAAAATTACGGGTCAAAACTGTAGAATTACACAGTTTGAGCGTGGTCAGTGTGATAGGCTGAACTTATCAGTATGACGAGAAGACTTATCCTATAACTACCCAACTGAATTCCACTCTACCAGAACGACAGCCTAAACGTGCCTTGATGTTCAGCATTCGGCTCACTGAGGCGGAGCAGGACGAGATTGAAACGCTGGCAAAGCAGCTTAAGCTGCCCTACTCGTCCTCGTTTAAAGCCATTTCCTTCGCGGAGTGGCTTGGCTGGACACTAGAACAGTACGAGCTACGCTATTCGATTCCTCAACAACGTGAGATGATAAAGGTGGTGAAAGTGACCAAGCCGAAATCCAAGACGGAGAAAAAGCTAATATGATCTTTAACGACATAGACAAACTAGGCATCGCGCTACAAAACATCGAAGCTGAGGCAGGAGAAACTGCCGTAATCCCGCAACCGCCAATCGTTATCCGGGCAAAGCCCATCCCCGCAGTGAAGCGAGTCGAGACGGGAAAGGCCACTCCGCACCGTGCGGAGACTGTTAGGTAATTCTGAGACATGAGGTTAGACCTGATCAGGAGCCACAGCCATGATAAATCCATTGTCACATTTGTTGACTCTGGATGATTTGAAGTCGTACATGACTTCACATCCAGAGGAAAGACCCCAGTTTGAATATATGAAACCCGGCAAAAAGTCGGGTTTTTATATCAACGGTATAAACGGCAAGGAATATTCGCCGTTTGGCCTAGCGGGTGAATTTTACGAGTCTAGTCAGCAAGCCCAATTTGACTGGCTGCTCGTTAGCCATCGCATTCACTGGGCATCACCCTTCAGCGCGACAAAAGGCTACGGAGCCTATGTCCGTATGCAATATGAAGACAGGCTCAAAAACGCAGAACCTGAGATGCAATTCGTCTGGAATGATTTACTCTGCGAGTTAGACGACCCCGCGATAATGGAATTCCTCACCAACTACACGATCAACCGCCTCGCAATGATCGCCGCCGACCAATCCGCCATGATGTTGGAGGACAAAGCCGCATGAAATTTCTCATCGTCGGCTCTGACCGCCCTACCAACACCGAAACCAACCAACTCACGCAAGCCCTCGGACATCTATGGTATTCTCAGCGTCACCTCAAATGGGGTGACGTTGAAATCCTGCTAGAGGATGGATATGGCGCAGACGTTATCCTCGCGGGACTGTGCGACACGCATAGGCTGAGTTATTCGGTCTACGGAATCAATAAAACCCCCAACTAACAGCACTCCCCTATCGCGGTTCGTGCAGGTCGTAAGTCTGGGCGGCAAGTTAGATCGGCTGCTTAAGCGTGATTCCTGCATGTTGGAATGGACTGATACGGTGATCGCCATAGGCCAGAGTCAGCGGGCTTGTTGGTTTCGTGAGTACGCCCAAGCTAACGACAAACTCCCCAGGCTGCACGATACATCCTTCCCGGCGGAATGGGAGCCGCTACTTTGCAAGACAATCAAGGAGATAGCCTGATGACGCCCACTAATTCTTGTCTGTGAGGAACTTCGGCACGGAAATAATATTCGGCAGGAGTTCCTTTCTCTTTGTGGCGTATGCGCTTTCCGACGCTCCTTCGTCCACTTGAGCAGCCAGTGCCTCG
>Ga0335394_10011242_pt1 | contig 10085 bp, 6 predicted proteins | sample MAT03_FD_205741 | JGI IMG/M metagenome (GOLD analysis project Ga0335394, IMG submission 205741) | Freshwater microbial communities from Lake Fryxell liftoff mats and glacier meltwater in Antarctica - MAT-03 (spades assembly) (version 2) ...
CGGCACCCAAGCCAAGCATGTGAAGTACACGTATGATGCGTTCGATCGCCGTGTTGCTAAAGAATTCGCGGGCGACTCCTCCTCTGGCAGCTACTCCTCTAGCGGCTCCTACGGTTCTGGAGGCACCGATGCGACCGATGGTGGATCAAGTGCTGGCCGAAGAACATTTCAACAGTTTGACCGGAGAAGCGATTATTCGTTCTAAGTTCTAGTTGTTAGAATGAAGTTTTGAAACGCTTGTTTGAAATTGAAGCGAGGCTGGCGTTTCAAACGTGTTCACTTAGTTCAAAATTCAAAATGGAATCAAGATGCCTGACGAAAACAGGTTCATTGCTTACAAGATTTATCCGAATGCCGTTGTAGGTTTGGAGTCATCGCCGATGGCACGCGATTGGATGGATGAAAGCGACGATCGGTTTGCATATCGATGCTTGCCAATGGTTTTAACCAATCAGTCGGGCTGGACACTACGTACGATAGGAGACATACGAGCCTATTGGTTTGGCGGACCCAAAAAAACAGATGTCAGAATTGAGAACGAGGGAGAGCAGGCAGCGAATTGTGCAACTTGCACTTTTGGTTCTGGAATCATTACCTTTACAATTAGCGTTTTGTTGAAAACTCTAAAGGGAAGCTGCTCGTTTTGATTCCAAGAAGCCCCGCCGAAAACCTCGAACCTCGATTCGAGTTTTTGGAAAGAGATCCACCTCGACGCGACGAATACAATCGCTGGCAGTTAGGCCTGATAGGATGCAGTCACTCGTCAAAATTACTTGATACAAACATAAGTTCACCAAACCATTTGGAGAGCCGAGACTTGATGCGTTTAGGAGACCAATTCGAACGAGCCTTGGTTATCAATCTTGCTCGCCGCACGGATCGTTGGGAGCAGTTTGCTTCAAGCCTTCCTGCAGATTGGCCATTTGAATTGCCGGAGAGATTTAGTGCGGTTGATGGTCATGCAGTCGGCAGAGCTGCTTCCTGGAACTCCGGCGGCGGGGCGTGGGGTTGCTACCGATCTCACCTGGCAATCCTAGAAAAATGTCTCAGTGAAAAGGTTGGCTCAGTGTTGATATTGGAAGATGATGCAATCTGTGGCGAGGGATTTGCCAATCAAGCAGAGCAGTTTATCTTGCATCTGCCTAAAGATTGGAACTTTATCTATTTTGGTGGACAGCGTTCCTCGGCATTGGCTCATCCGCCAAAGGGAGGGGCAGAGTGATACCAGTGGTAGTTACAATCAAACACGTGAATTCCCGGGTGCAGAAGTTTTTGAACAACAAAAATTAGTCTTGTCAATGGTTGCGGTTCCGAACTTATTAGCCGTTTTGGCGATTGCCACGGTTTTCAGTGCAACAACCGTGGCTAGCGTTAAAACGGCTAATCCAAAGTAACGCTGTCCAGCTAGTCGAATCCGAAATTGATTGTGATCGACCACGTTGACAAAGCCGAGTTGAATGGTTGAATCAAGATGAATCGTAGGTTTATCCGAATCAGCATTTGATTAGTGGTCGTGAGGGAGCCAGCATCCATTGTATGCCCCAATCTTAATTTTGAGCCTGAGGTTGCTGCCGCTCGTAGGCTTTCATGTACTCGTCGGCTTTCTCGGTTTCACCCACCGCACGATGCATTTCGGCTAAGCTGAAAAGCGCTTCGGGCAAGTTCGGGGTGAGTTTTAGGATGCGTTCAAAATAGGAGATGGCCTCGACGTATTTTTTTTGGTTGGCCAGCATTATGCCCATTGAACCAAGCAAATTCACATCATCCGCATTTTGGCTGAGCATTGTAGCCAAAAGTTCGCTAGCAGCATCGAACTTGCCGATCGTTGCGTAGGCTTGCACCAAGCTGTCTTGCGCCGCTCTTAAGTCGGGCTGATCCTTGATCACACTTTCCAGTTGTTCAATCGCAGCCTCGTTTTCCTGTCGGCTCAGATAAATGGTGGCTAGATTCATTCGCGCTGACGCGTAGCGGGGATCGCATCGTACGGCTTCCTTGAATTTCGCTTCGGCTGCACGCAGGTCGCCTTTCGCGCCGTACATCGCACCGAGGCCATTGAGCGCCGGCGCATAGGTGGAGTTCATCTGCGTGGCTTGCAGGTAGTATTTGTAAGCGCCGTCGATATCGCCTTGCCCTTCTTTGATTTTCCCCATGTTGACCACGGAGTCGACAAAATCGGGTTTGATTTCCATTGCCTCGCGAATGTGTTGCTCCGCTTCGGCGAATTCGCCTCGGCGGGTTAGGATGGCTCCGAGATTGTTATGGGCCAAAAAGCTGGTTGGATTCTTTGCCAGCGTGTCTCGCCATAACGGTTCTAAGCCTTCATAAATCCTGGTTTGCAAAGCCGTGAGAATCATCAAGCCGACAACCAGCACGACGGCACCAAGTTTCATCAGGTGCGGACTCTCAATGAAAATCTTGTTGGCCCCGATGCTCGCCGTCGCAATGCCAAGTGAGATGATGGCGATGCTGGCGAGATACTGAAAGTGGTCGGCGACGTAGGAGAATCGCATCGGATATACGTCGAGAAAACCGAGCGCAGGAAACAGTGTTCCAGAAAATATCAGCACTGCGGCCAGCGGCCCTCGACCGATGCTTGCTCGCTTCATCCAGAGTGCAATCATCAGAGCGATGGCTGCGAGTGGATACAGAAGCTGCCACCATTGTTCGGTGTCGATCTCCCAGCGCGGATAGGTGAAGATCAAATTCGTCGGCCAAACAAGTTTTGCCGCGTAGAACCAGAGTGCTCGGCCAGCGATCAGACAACGTTCTAAAAACGACAACTCCCAGTCCATCCCGGTTGCACCGACGTGATACTTTTCAAGCCAGACGGTGACCAAGCCAAAGGCGATACCAATGATCAGCATCGGAAGCAAACATAACGATTTCTTGATTGGGATCTGGCCTTGTTTCCACCACACCAAAACCAGCAATACAGCGGGCAGCGTCGCGGTGACCGTTTTGCTTAATAACGCAGCGATGAAACAAAGATGAGCAACGACAAACCAAAACCAACGTTGCGAATTCAAAGCATGCGATTCAATCGTTTTGGCATCGACTGGTTCGGTGAAATTCCAGAATCGCAAAAACGAAATCACGGCGAATAAGTAAAACATACCTGAGAGAACATTTTTCCGTTCGGTAATCCAGGCAACGGATTCTACGTGTACCGGATGGATGGCAAAGACTAACGCAGCCAACCAAGCGGCGGGAACGGCTAAGCGAAGCAGGATCTGCCAGATCAAGATCGCGTTGATCGCATGGATTAGAATGTTGGTTACGTGGTATCCAATGGGATTCAATCCCCAGCATTGATACTCAAACCAAAACGAGCTGTGAACCAGCGGATAGTATTGGGGCGTCGCCGCTAGGTCGAACCAGATCGACTTCAGCCCCGCCAAGTCACGCAAGGTCTGATTCTTAACGACATAGTCATCGTCATCCCAAATGAACCCACATTGCAAGGCGGGAATATAGGCCACGCAGGTTGCGATCAGGAGGATCGATGTCCGGACTAGGTTTCTTAGGCGACTGGGATGAAGCGACGGTTGGTCGCTCTGTGGCCCATCACTCTGTGGCCCATCACTATGTGGCCCGCCGACCTGCGGGTGGTGCGGTTGATTTGGTTCCATCGATATCTCCAGCAGCGTGGCTTGGTTCCCGCACGATCCTTAACAAAGGCTCGCATCGTACGAAAAACAACGCAACTTGGCAGCACGATGAGATTCAGAAAGAGCGAAATCAAAACGAAAAAACGGCCCGGCAAGTTATTCACCTGCCGGGCCGTTTTTAATACGTCACGTCTGAGGGGCTCAGGCTGACTGCGTTATCCAAGCTTTATCAGCTTAGCGAACGTAGCGAGCACTGGCCTGAATGACGCGACGCTTGCTTTGATAGGAAGCACTTGGGTCTACGACTGGCGTAGGAGCCATAGGCGCTGCTTCCATCGCTGGAGCGGCTGGCATCGGTGAAGCCGATCCACTGCCGCAACCGCTGCTGCATCCGGTGTCACATCCGCCGCAGCTTGAATCGCTGGTGTCGCAACCACAGCTCTTCTTGCAGGCAAACAGCTTGCTGAGAAGACCGCAATGCTTTTTCGAGCGTCCGCAACCGCTGTCGCAGCAGCTTGAAGCTTCACAGCCACAAGCTGGTTCTGCACAACCGCCGCAAGCTGGTTCGCAACCGCAAGCTGGTTCTGCACATCCGCAAGCTGGGGCTTCGCAGCCACAAGCTGGTGTCGAATCGCATCCGCAGCTCTTCTTGCAACCGAACAACTTGCTGAGCAGACCACCGCGCTTCTTGCCGAAGCAGCTGCTGGATCCGCTGTCACAGCAGCTTGAAGCTTCGCAGCCACAAGCTGGTTCTGCGCATCCGCCGCAAGCTGGCGATTCGCAACCGCAAGCAGGTTCTGCACAACCGCAAGCTGGGGCTTCACAGCCGCAAGCTGGTTCTGCACAACCACAAGCTGCTTCTTCACATCCGCAAGCTGGTTCTGCACAACCACACGCTGGGGCTTCGCAGCCACAAGCAGGTTCTGCACAACCGCAAGCTGGTGATTCACAGCCACAAGCTGGTTCGGCATCGCAACAGCTAGCGGTACAACCGCAGCCCTTCATGCCGAGCATTTTGTCCAACAGGTCAAATCCGAAGCTCTGGCTGCTCATCATGCCAAGAACTAGGGTTGATGTTAAAATTATCCGCTTCATGGAGCCACGTCTCCTTGTCGCTCTAGCGTTGATTTATTCGCGGTCGATTCGTCGCGTTGAAAACGCATGTGTTGATGGCTTCAGTCCAGGACGCGGTCGGTGTTCGAAGTCGCCACCGATCGAGTCCGGGAGCTTCGCCGAGCACTTCGGCGGTGTCGGTGCATTGCACTGATTCCGCTGGCTTCGTTCTGCTCAGTTTTGTTCCCATCAAACTGTTTGGTCGCTAAAACGACTTTTGGTCGTTCAAGAAAGTGACAGTATCTCCACAATTTGCCGAGGCAAATCCAAATCACCGACAAGATTCTGACGTCCTTTGTCAGCACCTCTGGGTCGTTTCTGTCAGGTTCAACATTCCCGCGACAAGCGAGCGTCTCTTCAAGCCAGACAACTACACGTATCGACCGTGAAAACCGCGAGAATGAGCATTCCGGTAAGATTTCGATCGTTTGCAAAGCCTTGACGATCAGGAAACTTAGGGGCTTTGCGGCGACTTTTCGGCTGTTGCCAGCGACGTCTATCCGCGTTTTCATCACGCCGAGAGAAAGCAGAACAATCGGAACGGCACATTTCCCCGAAGCCAGAAACTTTCCGCAATCGTTGTTGTTCGTCGTCAGCCAAGCCAGTTCGGCAACCGGGCCGCAGGAGTCCTGCCGCGACTTTGTGGCCAAATCCACTGTGTTTTTTGATACCGGAATGGCGCGAGCCATCCGGAGTAGTGCCGATCGGTTGAGACTTTGATCACGGGACGGCCTGCGGGCTGTTGATGTAATCAACAAATTCCGTTTAACGCTAGCCACGGTTAAAAGTACGGTGACCGGGGCTAGCGCTGGCCTGTTAAAAATTTGATATTGGCACTGTATTTAAAAGCGAAATTTGAAATCAATATTGTTCCAACCGGATGCTACGACGGGGTTTATCCCCGTCGAGCTATAATCCTAACCAGATGCTGGCGGAGTGAGCCTCGCTACCATGCGGCTTGTCCGCGTAGAGCGATAATCAATCGTTATACGCATCGCTGCACGATCATTTTCTGATCATCGCCCGACAGAGACGAGCTTCGCCCGTGGCCGACGCCAATTCTTCTTCGCCATCTGGTTTTGATCGTGGCCCGACGGGGCCAAGCCCCGCTCGCGGCGAGATTATGGAATGAAATCTGCGCAAAGGCTTTTTGCCCACAAGAGCAAATTTCTAACAGCCCGGGCTAGCGCCCAGCGGCTGATTAAAACAACAGCCCGCCCGCGCCGTTCCGCTAACGAAAGTGCCATTTGGCTCGCGCCGCTGTGCTGACAACGGGTCGCGCCCCTCACAGCCCAGCGTCGACTGGCTCAGAAATTTTTACGGCTAGCGCTTGCTCAGGACGCGATATAGCGGAAGATGAGTTATAATCGGTGGAATTCGCCCTACCAATCCCACCTGCTCTCCGCTGGACTTTTTAGCACGTGAACCAACTCTTTCAACGCCAACTTCCCGGCTCAGCTGATCAAACGACTACGCGCCGGCAATGCGCAATCGGCTCGCTAATCATTGCGCTGAGCGTTTGCTTGTTCATTAGCCCGACATTGTATGCCCAAGACAGCAAAACCCCGGCCGCCAGTCAAAGCGACGTTAAAAGCTGGACTTATTGGCGCGGGCCTGGGTTCGACGGCGTCAGCGCCTCGACCAACCTTCCCGAATCTTGGGACCCGAAAGGCGGCGAGGGCAGCAATTTGCTCTGGAAACGAGAAGAATTTGGCGGGCGAAGTACGCCGGTGGTTTTCAACGGCAAGCTCTACACGACCTTGCGTGCCGAACCAGGGACGCAGCGGGAGGGAGAGCGAGTCGTTTGTCTCGATGCGAAAACCGGCGATTTGATTTGGGAAAATCGGTTTAACGTCTGGCTGTCCGACGTTCCCGACACGCGAATCGGCTGGTCGAGCGTCACCGTCGACCCAGAAACCGGAAACGTCTATTGCCTTGGAGTCTGCGATTATTTCGTCTGCATTAATGGCGAAACGGGAAAAACGATTTGGGGCACACCGTTACACGAGCAATTCGGCATGCTCAGTACCTATGGTGGCCGGACCAATTTCCCGATTGTTTTTGAAGACTTGGTCATCATCAGCGGCGTGATCACGAATTGGGGCGATCGAGCGAAGCCCAACCATCGCTTCATCGGATTCGACAAACGGACTGGCAAGTGCATTTGGTTCAACGGCACCGTCGATCAGCCCGACGAAACCACTTATTCGGGACCTAGCATTGCGACGATCGATGGCCAGACGCAACTAATCGTCGGCGTTGGCGATGGTGCCTGCTGGTCGATTCAGCCGCGAACCGGCAAGCCGCTAGCACATTATAACGTATCCCGACGTGGCCTATTCACGACGCCGCTTGTGTCTGGCAACACCATCTTCACTAGCCATAGCGAAGAAAACATGAGCGATGCGACAATGGGCTCCGTCGAGGCGATCAAGATCAGTGGCGTCGGCGCAGACACGAAGATTGAGCCGCTGTGGCGCGTTGAAGAGTTGATGGTTGGCCGTGCTGCACCGTTGTTGATTGGCGAGAAGCTGTACATCATTGATGATCGCTGCAAGATGTGGGTGCTAAACGCCAACACTGGCGAAACGATGACGGAAAGGATTTCTCTTAAAGACCGCAAGCAATACGGCTGCATGCTTTATGCAGACAACAAGATCTACGCACTCACTGAAAATGGCTATTGGGCGATCTTGAAAGTGACGGACGAAGGAGCCGAGATGCTCGACCAAGGCAGTATCAAAGGGGAATCGTTCAATGCGTCCCCAATCGTCGCTGATGGTCGGCTTTACTTCTTGGGTAACAAGGCGTTGTACTGCGTCGCTTCATCGCCTGAACCCGAAGCGACGTTTGATGCGTCCATGGTTCGCGCACCTCAGGAGGAGCTAGCAAAGGACAAAAACCCGGCTCCGGCTTTGGTACAGTTGATTCCTGCGGAGACGGTTGTCAAACCCGGTGAGTCGATCGATTTCGAAGTCCGAATGTACAACGCCCTCGGCCAACGTTTGGATGATGTTTCGCCTGCGTCAGTGACGTTGTCGGTAACTGGTCCTGGTTCGGTTGACGGCATGAAGTTCACGGCCGCGCCGGGTAACGAGCACGCGTCATGCATCGTCAAGGCAACGGTCGGCGATCTAGCGGGTGAATCGCGTGTCCGCGTGATTCCTGGGCTGCCTTGGAAGTTTACGTTTGATGGCATGACGGAGCCACCTGCGACTTGGATTGGTGCACGCTATCGACACATCGTTCGGACTGTCGATGACTCTCCGGCACTTACCAAGCTGGTCACAATCCCCAAGGGAGCGAGAAGCCGGGCTTGGTTTGGACCAAGCGACCTGACCAACTACACGATCACCGCTGACGTGAAGGGCAGCTTGATGCAGAAGCAGCTACCCGATATCGGCTTGATAGCGCAAGGTTACGAAATCGACTTGATGGGCGCTAGCCAGCAACTGCAAATTCGAACCTGGACCGCCACACTTCGAATGGCCAAGCAAACGCCTTTTGCTTGGTATCCTGATCGTTGGTACCGGCTTAAGTTTCGCACCGAGGTTGAAGGCGAAGGAGACAACAAGGTCGCAATTCTCAGCGGCAAGGTTTGGCCTCGCGATGAACCGGAACCGAAGGAATGGACCGTGACCGCCCGCGATGAAACGCCGCAGCTCAGCGGAAGTCCGGGGCTCTACGGCAATGCCAAAGTCGCCGAGTTCTATCTCGACAACCTTGAAGTCACCCCCAACGAATAGCCCCGTAGTATAAGCTTCCAGCCGATCGCATAAGCGAGACATTCTTCTAGCCAATCTCGCCTCAACCAAAGCCAAGCTTGCAGATTGCAAACATGCAATCGAAAACTGAAAACTGAAAACTGAAAACTAAAATCTAAAAACAATGCATAACAAAGAACTCTCCGCTTGGTCACTGATTGCGGTCGCAGTCCTATCCGGTTCATTGACCGCGTCTTCGATCGCTGGTTGCAAGCCGAAGTCCACGCCCTCGGATACCAGCCTCGATTTCAACGTCGATGAAGGCGTTGTTGACAGCAACGTGACAGCGACTGCGGAAACGCCAATGATGTCGGAATCGCCAGCGGCTGTGGCACCCGCAGCTGAATCGCCAAAGCCAGCGGAACCAACCGTTGCACCGGAGCCGGAAATGAAGCCGGAGCCGGTTGCTCCTGCCGCCACGACTCCAGAATCGACATCGTCGAACGCACCGGAAGCACCGGTCGCAGCCACGGTCGCTGTCGCAGCCGTTGCGGCTGACGCGGTCAAGGAATCGATGAAGAAAGAGCTTAGCGAAGTGGCATCGCCAGCAACGATTGGACAAATCGATGATCCAAGTAAAGTTCTCGATGCCGGTGGTGACTGGCCGCAATGGGGCGGTACGCGTTTGCGAAACAACACACCCGACGTGACCGGATTGCCAGAGACGTGGAAACCAGGAAAGTTTGATCGCAAGACTGGCGAATGGGACAAGAGCAAGTCGCAGAACATTCGCTGGGCTTCGAGACTTGGTAGTCAAACGTATGGAAATCCAGTCGTTGCCGATGGCCGCGTTTACGTCGGCACAAATAACGGCTCTGGGCATATTGCCCGTTACCCTTCGGCGGTCGACCTTGGAACACTGCTCTGCTTCGACGAAAAAAACGGCGATCTCTTGTGGCAGCACAGCAGCGAGAAATTGATCACCGGACGCGTTCACGATTGGCCGCTGCAGGGCATTTGCTGCTCACCGCTAGTCGAAGGTGAGCGGCTGTGGTTTGTGACTAGCCGTGGCGAAGTTCGTTGCCTCGATACAAAAGGTTTTCATGATGGCGAAGACAACGGTCCACTCATGAATGAACCGGTCAGGGTCGTCGACATGGAACAAGCCGACCCAGCCTTCAAAGAAACGGTCGCCAAGCTCGATGAAGCTCAATTGACCGATGCGATGAAGAAGCTGCTCGAAGGTCGAGGCGAAGCGATCAGTGATGAAATCGTGGTGGCGACGGTCGAGGCCGGCAAAGCCTGGACGCTGACCGGTACGTTTGCCGGTATCAAGCGAACGCTTTCAGCCAAAGTCATCGGCCCGAGAATCACGATCATGAAAAGTTTGTCTGTCAATGACAAGAACGAAGCCGATGTGATTTGGGTTTTTGACATGATGAAGACTTTGGGCAGCAGCCAACACAACATGGCATCGTGCAGCGTCACGGCCTACGGCGACTTGTTATTCGTCAACACTAGCAACGGTCAAGATGAGTCACACATCAACCTGCCAGCACCAAACGCGCCTAGCTTTTTCTGCATGAATAAGAACACCGCCGAGCTCTATTGGACCGACAAATCACCTGGTGAAAACATCCTTCACGGTCAATGGTCCAGC
>Ga0335394_10011244_pt1 | contig 10085 bp, 12 predicted proteins | sample MAT03_FD_205741 | JGI IMG/M metagenome (GOLD analysis project Ga0335394, IMG submission 205741) | Freshwater microbial communities from Lake Fryxell liftoff mats and glacier meltwater in Antarctica - MAT-03 (spades assembly) (version 2) ...
ACTGGAACTACGATGAGGATCGCAGCCAAATCCGTACCGGCTTCGGCCCGGAAAACATCACGCGCCTGCGCCGCTTCGCGGTGGGTATCCTCAAGTCATTTCAGAAACCCGGACAATCCATCGCCGAAATGATGCGCAAACTCACGTTCAGGACCCGTCTCGTCTTCGACTACTTGCGAATGACTCGAAATTCGAGCGCCCGGGGACTCGCCTATTGAGAACAAATTTGCCGTGGTCCCGTGAGTGACCGCGCTGGGCCAGATCGTTGGCCGTCGCTTGTCCTTCGAAATACGTGCTGGTTACATCGTAGAGCAACAGATCGTAGTCCAGGGAGAACAGCGTTCCCAGTTTCTCCTTCAGATGCTTTTCCAATGCCCTTTTGTGCGGCCACAACTGGTCGAGCGCGCGATAGAGACGGTCCTCGTTGATCTTGTCCGCCGGGATGCACAGCAATTCGCCGAGGGCACTGGCGGCAAAGGAGTGCTCGGCCAAATGCAGTTCACTCGATGGATCGCCGAGCCGGCCAATGACCAAGACCAGCACCATCACCGGCCACGGAATGTCCTCGCGTCCCGTCTTCATGATCTCGGATAGAAACTCCGGAAGACCGAGGCTGCGGCACATCTCCAAACCGAGCCAGGCGCCGCCAAACTCCCGTTTCCGCTCCACCGTGACCCGTTTCACATCGACTTCGACCCATTCCGGTTCGAGGGGCTCAAACAACCCGTACTGATGTTTCCCTTCCGCGGCGGCGCGAACACCGACACGCCCTTCGGCGTCCATTTCGCCGAGATAGCTGACCACGCGCTGCCGCGGACCGCGAACCGTTCGGTAGGATTCCACCAAAGCCCAATACGCGTGCCGCTTGCCGTCCTTTTGCCGGAAACAGGGACGCAGGTACATACTGCAATCCTACGGATTTCCGCCGCCAGAACAAGGGGCTTGGTCTTCACTACACGGCAGTTTCGGCACTGCGCTTCGCCTGAACTCAAAACCCGCGTTGCAAACAAAAGGCGCCGGTCGCGTTTCGAGACGACCCGCAGCTCGAATATCCCTCAAAATTCTTGAACCCTGGCGCAAACTGCGGAAGTTGGGCTAGCTTGGATGGTGCCCTCTAGAAACACAAGCCTTGCGGGACGTCCCGCGCGGATTGCACCCCAACTCCTCGCCTCAGTAGACTTGGATGGATGCGTCGCGGAATCCAGTTCGTCCTCGCGGCCTTGCTACTGGCCAGTGTTTCGTGGTTTTGGCCGGGGAGCCGCGGCAACCAGATCCATGGCGGAGCGCTGAAGCTCTCCCGGCCGCTGATGGGCACGTTGTGGACCATCGAAGTGGCCGATGCCGAGCGTCCCAACGAGGCGCATGCCGCAGTGGATCTGGCCTTCGCTGAGATTTCGCGAATCGAAACGCTGATGAGCGAATGGCTGCCCAATTCGCCCATATCGCAAATCAACGCCGCCGCTGGCAAACATCCAGTGGCAGTGCCCGGCGAAGTGAGCGCGATCCTGCGGCGGGCCTTGGATTATAGCGCGCGCACAGAAGGCGCCTTCGATGTCACGTGGCGGGGTATGGGGAGCGTCTGGCGGTTCGACGACGACTTCACCGTCCCGGCGCCGGAAGCAGTGGAGCGGGCGCGGCGGAACGTGGATTACCGGGCGCTGCATGTGGACGGAAACCTTGTCTACCTGGATCGCGCCGGGATGAGCATCGGATTGGGCGGTATTGCCAAGGGGTACGCAGTCGACCGCGCCGCGGAGCTTCTGCGTATGTCGGGCTTCTCAAACTCTCTGGTAGCGGGCGCGGGCGACATCCTGGCTTCGGGCACGAAAGTGGGTACGCCCTGGCGCCTGGGCGTCCAGGACCCGCGGCGGGACCGAGGCGCCCTGCTCGGGACCCTGCCGCTTTCCGGCGCGGCTATTTCCACCTCGGGCGACTACGAACGCTTCCGCATCGTGGATGGAGTGCACTATCACCACATCATCGACCCGCGCACGGGCTGGCCGGCGCGCGAGTGCATCTCCGTCAGCGTGGTGGCGCCCACCGCCGAGCAGTCCGACGCCCTGTCCACGGCGATCTTCGTTCTGGGGCCGGAAAAGGGCCTCGTGCTCGCGCGCGCCGCGCACGTGGATGTGCTGATCGTCGATGCCAGCGGGAAGCGTCATGCCACCGGTGTTTACACAAGCCTGCGATGATGGCCAGTATTCTTCCGCGCTGCATTTACCCTAGGAATTGGGGTGCTGGGGTATACTTGAGACAAAATATATTTCGGAAGAAGAGCAAATGAAAGTTCAGGAACTGATCGACAAGAAGGGCACGACCGTACACGCGATTCAGGTCACCACCACGGTTGGCGAAGCCGCCAGGGTTCTGCTGGAGAAAGAAGTCGGCTCCCTCCTGGTGTGCGAAGGCGACAAGGTTTCGGGAATCTTCACCAAGAACGACCTCTTGCGTCGCTATCTGGCGAGCCCCTCGGACTTTGCAAGCAAACCGCTCCAAAACCGGCCGACCCGGCCCCTGTTCTCGACGACGCTGGATGCGGATTTAAGCGATGTGTTTAACGTGATGGTGGAGCGCGGCATCCGTCACGTCCCGGTCCTCGACGGCGGGAAGGCCGTTGGCATGGTCACGCCGATTGACATCCTGCTTTATTTGAAAGAGGCCGTCCAGCATGATAATCAACAGCTCATTCGTTACATCCAGGGCAGCTACTAGCGCTGCTTCGCGGCCGTGATCACCGTTTTGCTCAGCGTTGCCGTGCTGGGCGGCTGTTTCGCCCTCATTTCCCTGCGCATCTTGTCGGTCAAGGACGGCACGTTCCGCGGCGGACGATGCGGGAAAGATACCGGCGCGGAAGACGGCGCCTGCGACTTGTGCCCGAACGCGGCATCCTGTCCGGAAGAGTCGCGGCACGATCACGAGCCGAAGTCGTCGAACGCGATGTTTTCCGGCGGCACGCCCAAGTCGTCCAACATCCGCAGGCAGGACTGCAGCAACGCCGGCGGGCCGCACAAGTAGTATTCCACCTCCTCAGGCCGCAGGTGCTGTTTCAGGTAGCTCTCGAAGAGCACGTTGTGGATGTAGCCCGTCGAGCCATCCCAGTTGTCCCCCGGCAACGGCTCGGAGAGCGCAATGTGGTAGCGGAAGTTCGGAAACTTGCGCTCGATCTCGCGGAAGATTTCGGTGTAAAACAATTCCTGCCTGGACCGGCCGCCGTACCAGTAGGACACTTTTCTCGCTGTCTTCTGCGTTTCGAACAGATGCAGGATTTGGGACCGCAGGGGGGCCATGCCCGCCCCGCCGCCGATGTAAATCATTTCGCGATCCGTTTCCTTGATGGCGAAATCTCCAAACGGACCCGAGATCGTCACCTGATCTCCAGGCCTGCGCGAGAAAACATACGAGGAGCTGACGCCAGGGTTCACCTTCATCCAGTTGTTGGCCGGCCGGTCCCACGGGGGCGTCGAAATCCGGACGTTGAGTGTGATGATGTTGCCCTCGGCCGGATGATTGGCCATCGAATAGGCGCGGAAGACGGGCTCCTCGTTCACCATCCGCAAGTCCCACATCTTGAACTTATCCCAGTCCGGCCGGAAGCGTTCGTCCACGTCGATCGTTTTGAAATCGACCACGCAAGGAGGGACGTCGACCTGAATGTAACCGCCGGGTTCAAAGCTCAGCGTTTCGCCAAGCGGCAACTTCACCACAAACTCCTTGATGAAAGTGGCCACGTTATTGTTGCTCGCCACCGTACAGGTCCGCCGCTTCACGCCGAAAACCTCTTCCGGCACTTTGATCTCCATGTCGCCGGTCACCTTGACCTGACAGGACAGCCGCCATCCTTCGCGCACTTCCTTGCGGGAGAGGTGATTGGTTTCGGTCGGCAAGACGTCGCCGCCGCCCTTCAGAACCACGCACCGGCACGTCGCGCACGTTCCGCCGCCACCGCAGGCGGAGGGAAGAAAGACCGACTGGCTGGCGAGCGCCGACAACAGCGTGGAGCCGTGGTTCGCTACAACGGAGTTCTCCTCGTCTCCGTTAATAACCAGCCGCAGGTCTCCGGAGGCGAACAACCTTTGCTTGGCCACCAACAACAACGCCACTAAGCCAAGGACGACGATCGTCATCGCGGCGATGCCCGCCCCGGCTGCCCAAAGGATTTGCTGAAAGTCCATTATTTTCCGGCCGCTCCGATCTACAGACTGATTCCCGCGAAACTCATGAAGGCCAATCCCATCAACCCTGTGATGATGAAGGCAATGCCCAAGCCCCGCAGCGGCGCGGGAATATTCGAATACCGGAGCTTTTCCCGGATGGCGGCCAACGCCACGATCGCCAGAAAAAAACCGAAACCCGAACCGAACCCGAATACGGCGGACTCGGCCAGATCCAGTTCCCGTTCCACCATGAACAAGGATCCGCCAAGGATGGCGCAGTTCACCGTGATCAACGGCAGAAAGATTCCCAGCGCCGTGTACAACGGAGGAAAGTAGCGCTCCATGATCATTTCGAGCAACTGCACCATGGACGCAATGACCGCAATGAACACGATGAACTGAAGAAACGTCAGATCCACGTCCGCCAACGCCGGGGAAATGCGGCCGAACGATCCCTTCGTCAGCAGATACTCATTCACCGCCCAGTTCAGCGGCGCCGTGACGCTCAGCATGAAGATTACGGCCAAGCCCAGCCCTGTCGCCGTCTTGACCGACTTCGAGACCGCCAGAAATGAGCACATCCCGAGAAAGTATGCCAGCACCATATTCTCAATGAAAGCCGCCCGGATGAAGATGTTGACGAGTTCCATGCGCTCCTACGAAATATCGATCAGTTTGGGTTTGCGGGAACGGTGAATCCAGATCAGAATCCCGATCACGAACATCGCCGCCGCGGGAGTGAGCATGACGCCGTTGTTACGGTACCCCAAGTCGTAAAACACCTGCGGCACGATCTGCCAGCCGAACAACGTGCCGGAGCCGAACAGTTCCCGAAAGAATGCCACCACCATCAAAATCGCGCCATAGCCGACGCCGTTTCCGATACCGTCCAGGAACGAATCCCCGGCGCCATTCCGCAGCGCGAACGCCTCCAATCGCCCCATGACGATGCAATTGGTGATGATCAAGCCGATGTAGACCGAAAGCTGCCGGCTCATTTCGTAGGCGTAGGCCTTCAGGACTTGATCCACCAGGACCACCAGGCTCGCGACGACCATCAGTTGCACGATCATGCGGATGCGTTCGGGAATGGACTTCCGGATGAGAGCAATGACGACGTTCGAGGTAGCGACGACAAAGACGACCGCAATCGCCATCACCCCGGCGGTTCGCATCTGCGTGGTGATGGCCAACGCCGAACAAATCCCCAGTACCTGCACAGTGATCGGGTTGTTGTCGCCGAAGGGATCGGACACCAGTTTCCGGCGTTTTTTCGAGAGCAGGGACGGCTGCGGCGGGGACGCGCCGCCGGCTGGCCGCTCGACCGGTAGAGGTTGGGTGCTCATGGCGCTTGCACCTTCCGCAGCTTGTCGAAAACCTTGGCGTAGCGGGTCAATTCCTGGCGGAACATCTGCGTGACTCCGTTCAATGTCATGGTCGCTCCTGTCAAGCCGTCCACGGCGTGGGGACGCCTTTCGGTATCGTTGCCGGCCCCGCGCAGCACCACGACGGGTTCAAGTGTGCCGTCGTCCCCATAGATCTTCTTGTCTTTGTACCGATCCTCAAACTCCGGCGTGTCGATCTCCGCACCCAGGCCGGGCGTTTCCTTCTCATGGCTGAAGGCAACGCCGGAGATGGTTGCCAGATCCTCCTTCATCGCCAGGTACGCTCCGATGGGCCCCCACAGGCCCGCGCCTTGCATGGGGATGACGTACCTGACGCCGTCGCCTCCCCGGAAGATATACAAAGGCAAGCGCTGCTCGGCGCCGGGCTTGCGGGCTTCTTCCTTTATGCTGAGATCGGCGGCCGCTACGTCCTCGATTTCATTGCCGTCGGCATTGAAGACGCGCTCCGTGACGTAGCTTTGATAGTCCCGCTCTAGCGTTTGCCGGTCCACCTGCATCACCGTCTGCAGGATGGCCCTCCGGTTGGCCAGCAAAGCATTCTGTTCCTGCCGCGGCTTAAGCCCGGTGACGGCCACCGCCAGCGTCGCGCCCACCAGGACAGTGATCCCGGCCGCATAGGCCAGCGTGTAGTTATTTGAATGCACGGCGCGCCCTCCGCCGCATATTCGCGGTCAGAAAAACATGGTCGATCAGCGGAGCGAAGACGTTCATCAACAGGATAGCCAGCATCCAGCCTTCCGGATAGGCCGGGTTGGTTACGCGGATCAGCATCCCGATCACTCCGATGAGCAAGCCGTAAACGACTTTGCCCTTTTCGGTTTGGGCCGCTGTCACAGGATCGGTGGCCATGTAGACGGCCGCGAACAACACGCTCCCCATCATCAAGTGGTAGTGCGGCGGAACTCCGAGAAAGGGCTGAATGCCGGTGGCCTGGAACAGGACTCCCATCGCCACGGCGCCGCCCAGCATGCTGACCATGATGCGCCAGCTTCCGATGCCGGTGGCGATCAGAATAAGCGCGCCGATGGCCACCGCCACCACCGACGTTTCCCCAATCGAGCCAGGAATCGTGCCCCAGAAGAGGTCCGCTAGTGTGTAGCCTCCGGCCGGCAGCGCCTCCATGCCGCCCAGATACGCTACCGCCAGCGGAGTGGCGCCCGAGTAGCCGTCCACGAAGCGCGCCGGGTCCCCGGCCACCCAAATGTTGTCCCCGGCCATGTAAGCCGGGTAGGCGAAAAACAGAAAAACGCGTGACACCAGAGCGACGTTGAGAATGTTCATGCCCGTTCCGCCGAACGCTTCCTTGCCGATGACGACGGCGAATATAGTGGCCAACGTCACCATCCACAGAGGCACTGTGGGCGGCATGATGAGCGGAATCAGCATGCCGGTCACCAGAAACCCTTCGTTAACGGGATGCCCTCGGAGGATGGCAAAAATAAACTCGGTGCCCAACCCGGCGGCGTAGGCGACGATCAGCATCGGCGCCACGATGGCGATCCCCATCCATGCTTTCTCCGCGAAGCCCGCCGCGAAGGCGGTGAACTCGCCCGTCGCCGCGTAGTGCTGGTGGCCCACGTTCCAAATACCAAACAAAAGACACGGCAGCATCGCCAGCACCACGGTGAACATCGTGCGCTTCAAGTCGATTCCGTCTTTGATGTGCGTGCCGTCCGCGCAACTCTGGCCGGGTACGAAGAGAAACGTCTCAAGCGCATCGTAGGCGTAATGCAGCTTTTCGAACTTGCCGCCCTGGCTGAAGTGTGGCTTGGATTGATCGAGCAACGTTCGCAATGCTCTCATCGGTTCGCCTCAGCCCCGGCACTTCGCCGCATCGCGTATGCCCTCATGCCTCCGCCCGCATCCAATCCAAACCCTCGCGCAGGATCCGTTGCACCGGCTGCTTGGAAGTGCAGACGAATTCACACAGCGCCATGTCCTCCTCGACCACTTCGTAGATCCCCAAGCCTTCCATTTGGTGGAAGTCGCGGCACAAGATGGACTTGACCAACTGCTGCGGGTAGAGATCCATGGGCACCACGCGCTCATACTCCCCGGTCATTACGAACGCCCTTCCTTCCCCGTGCGGATTCGAGTTCACGCGATATTCGCGATCGGGACTCAAGAAAGACAGGAAAGTCCGCGACATGCTGGGCCGCGGATAGGAGGGAAGCAGCCATCCCAGAAATTCCGGCTGGTCCCCCTCCTCGATCACGGTGATCTGATCGTCAAACAACCCGAGATGCCCGTCCGCGCCGATCCGCTGGCCCGTGAGCACGTTCCCGCCGATCAAACGGACGCGCGGCTGCTTCAGGTTCTGGTGCACCAGCGGTTCGATCGCCGTCCCCAAGCGTGTCTCACAATAGCCGGTCCGCTCGAGTTCGGCTCCAGTGAGCGCGATGGTTCGCCGGGCGTCGAACTGGCCGGTGGCGGCGAGGTTTCCGATGATCGCCACATCCTGTGGCTTTACGGTCCAAACGATGTCGCCTTTGGAGATGGGAGCCACGTGGTGAATCTGTACTCCCACCAAACTGGCGGGATGCGGGCCGGAGAAAGTGTGCACCTTCACGCCTTCCGCTTTCCGGAAAAGGTCGACGGATGTCTGGACCGTTCCAAGATGCACGTCGCCCGAGGTGAGACTACGGAGCACCCGCAGCCCCATCTGGAAGGCTTCCTCTTTCCCTTCCATCAGGACGGCATAGTCGGGTGCGAGAGGCGCCGTGTCAAAGCACGAAATGAAAATGTCCCGAGGAATCGCGGCCGAGTCCGGGATCGCATTAAAGGGGCGTTGCCGCAGCAGGACCCACGCGCCGCTTTCGAGCAGGAGTTCGACGACCTGGTCCCGGGCCGCCAGGTCCGGCTTGGGAAAGATCCGAAAGTCCACCTGCGGATCCGCCTCAATCACGACTTCCGCAATCGCGCGCTTGGCCCCCCGCCGCACCTCCTGGAGGCGCCCGCTTACCGGCGAGCAGAACTTCACTTCGGGAGCCGCTTTGCTGGCAAACAGCGGATCGCCCGCCAAAACTCTTGCGCCTTCACTGGCGAACAGTCTCGGAATCGGCTCGATGCCGGGGACGTCGCCTGGCTTGAGCGCGAAGGATTTTGCGGAAGAAAGGTCCAACCGGACCGGCCGCGCCTGCCCGGACAACTTAAGGTCCAGTCCGCGAGCCAGCCGGTACACGGCCGGTTCACTGTTCATGCGCCGAGCCCGTTCTGCTATCGCGTGATTGCATCCAGCGTCGCCCTCAGTTTCAGGGTATCACGGTAAGTTTGTTCTCATTTGGCGTATGCCCCTGGGTTTGAATTTCGAGTCATGCGAAAGTACTCGACGGGCAGCAGGTCGGCTTGCCGGCGTTCCAGCCAGCGGGCGCGCTCGGCGTGTTGACACTTCGGGCAAGTGCCGGTTCCGACAGGAATTGTAGGCAATGCGGGTCTGTTGGCAGTGGCTGCATTCTTCGACATGCCCGCCGAGCGCGGCGCTGCGGCAGACCTCGATGGCCCGCATGACGCGCTGTTGCTGGCAGGAGAGCGGATGGGCCTGCCGGTAGGCTTCGGCACTCGCGAGAAGTTACCCGTTATGTTGTGCACAACATAATGCAGAGCTCGGCGTTATGTTCCAATGATAGTCGGACCCCAATCCGGCGGCGGCGATGTATTCGTTGATCCAGCCTTCGAGATCGTGGCGCACAGGAATCTCGCGGTCCTTGCCGCCTTTTTCCCGAAAGCGCAGCGTTCTCTGCTCGCCCGTGTTGCGGTAATCCGACAAACGCAGCTTCGCCACCGCGCCGACGCGCGCACCGGTATAGCCGAGGACGCCGAGGATGGCGCGATCGCGCAGACCCATGGGCGTAATGATATCGATCAAGCGGAAGAGCTTGCGCGCCTTGTCAATTGAAAGTTCCGCCGTCTTTCCTTCCGCGACGCTGTGCCTTTGACCGCCCACAGAGGCGAACGAATTCAACGGTACGACGTGGCGCGTTACCAGCGCATCGAAGAAATGCCGGATCGCGGCGAGCGCCTGGTTCTTCGTCAGGGCTGACCCTTCGAGCTTTTGCATGTAATCGCCCGCGATACCCGGCGTGACGTTGTGAAGCTCACGGCCGTTGTCGGTACACCAGTTCAGAAAAACGTCTACGATCCGGCCATAAGCCCTCGCGTGTGCGGGTTATTGATCGTCGCCTTGAAAAATTCGTCATAGGCGAAGCGCGCGTTCCCCCCGCCGTCGCGAATGAGCGCCGGAAGTGCCACCGATGAATTGGCGAGTACCAAAGCCTTTTCAGTTGGGCGCTTCGTCATCTTTTTCCCGTTCGAGAATTTTCTGGATGTCACGCTTCCCGTGGAGAACGCGCACCACGCGCAAGGCCTCAGGTTGAACGATGTAGAAAATGAGCATGTCCTCGAAATCCTTCACGGCCCAGAAACGCAGCCCGGAAAGGATTGGATTTTTGAGAAGCTTAGGCGCCCCGATATGCGGCATGTCGCATATCGCTTCGATGGATTGGTCAACGGCGTCAAGGAATCGCGT
>Ga0335394_10011247_pt1 | contig 10084 bp, 5 predicted proteins | sample MAT03_FD_205741 | JGI IMG/M metagenome (GOLD analysis project Ga0335394, IMG submission 205741) | Freshwater microbial communities from Lake Fryxell liftoff mats and glacier meltwater in Antarctica - MAT-03 (spades assembly) (version 2) ...
ACTGGAGAAGACCACGCCCAGCGTACCGGCGGTTGAGCGAGCGTCGAAACCATTGCCCGTGCTCGTGATCGTGGTGGTCTGGACGTCGACGGTGACCGCACCTCCGCCCGCGTTTACGTCGATGCCCTCCAGCCCCGCACTTGTGATCGCGTTGTCGGCGATCGTGACGCCAGCTCCTGTCGTAGTGGTGACATCGATCGCATTGAGGCTCCCGGAGAGTGAGAGTCCCTTGATCTGAATTCCAGTCCCGCCAGTGACTGCGACGGCGCTTCCGGCGACATTGCCGACGACCGGTTTAGTGCCACCGATACTCGGCCGGGTGATTGTCCCGGCCGGCACGGTGATGCCCATGAGGGTATCGAATGTCGTGCCGGTGACCCCCTGGCCGATCAACCACTCGCCTGCGTTCAGTGTGATACCACCGGGCGTGGTGCCCGTGTAGACGAAGATGCGGTGGTTGGCGGCATCGACCGCGTCGGCGGAGGACAGGACATTGAACGGACTTGCGAGCGTGCCAACGCCATTGGTTCCAAGTGCCGGGTTGACGAACCAGGTAACCGGGCCGGAGATGTTGAAGGTGACATCGACCGCGGTGCTGCACGCGGCCGGACCTGGATTGCCACTGTCGCAGATGGTGAAGGGGAAGCTCACGGTACCGGTCACGCCCGGCGCGGGGTCGAAAGTGAAAGCGCCAGTTGCAGCATCGGCAACGACGGTACCAACACTCGCGATCGTGGTCGTTATGGTCCCGCTCACCGGTGCAACGCCGTTGACCGTGCCGACCAAGAAGTCGACGGTGTATCCGCTGTCGCCGGTATCCGGATCGCTCGCACCATTGAAGAGCCCATTGGCAGCGTCAATCGAGCGCTGCATGTTGGTTTCGATCGAGTCGGTGCCGAAGTTGCGGGCCGAGGCGGCCGGGACGTCGTTGACCGCCGTCACCGAGATCACGATGGAATCACTGTCCTCTTCGGAGGTAGCGGTACCGGTCGTGCCAGGATCATTGCCGCTGAAACCCTGATCATTGGTGACTATGGAAAGCCGGGACGTGCCACGGTTGTCGTTGAAGTGCAGTGTTGGCAGGAAACTCAAGCCATTGAGCGCGGAGTTGATGTTCGAGATGGTGCCGGTGAAGGTCATCGTCGCGTCCGAGTTACCGTCTCCAGCAGTGAAAGAGAGTCCGCTTACACCGGAGAGGGTTATGACCCCGTTTTGCCCGGTCAGGGTGATCTGAAGCGCATTCGTGCCGGCATCGACATCGGCAATCGAGATGAGATTGCTGTTGGCGGCATTGAATACCTTCGCGGTGTCCTCAAGCGTGGTCTGCCCACCGGGTACGGTGTTCACCGGCGCATCATTGACCGAGCTGACATCGATGATTCGGGTCGGGATATTGCTCAGGTTGTTGACACCAGCGCCGTCGTTGACCTGGAATGAGAGCGTTCGGGTCGTGCCCGGGTTCTCGCTGGTCGACACGAAGGTCACTGTGCGCAGGGCAGCTTGGAACTGCGCCGGGGTGGCTGTATTCGACGGGTGGGTAAGGGTGAGCACTCCGGTTCCCGCCACGAAGTTGCCGGTAATGCCGGAAGACGGGGTGAAGGCGAGGGTATCGAAGCCATTCAAATAGCCGTTCGAAACAGTGATGGTGGCATTGAGCACGGTGGTGCTATCGACGTCGGATACGGTCAGGTTGTCGGTCAGGTCGATCGCGACGCCGCCCTCGGTGTAGGCGAGGTGCGCGGTTTCGAGATTGGCGAGCACCGGCGCGTCATTGACCGCATTGACCGTGATCGAGATGGTCGCAGCCGTGCTGGTCAACACGGCGCCGCCGGCGGTGGTGTCGTCGGTCACGGTGAAGGCGAAGCTGTCGGATCCATTGTAGTCAGCGGCCGGGTCGTAGGTGACCGCGCCCGTATTGGCGTTGAATCCGGTCAGCGTGCCATTGTCCGGTTGATCCGTAATCATAAAGGTCAGTGTTTGCGCGACTTCGGGATCACCGTCCGCTCCGGTGAGGGTCAATGGCAGATCGGTATCTTCATTGGTGGAGACGGTTTGCGCATTGGCGGTCGGGGTGTCATTCACCGCGTTGACGGTGATGGAGACAGTCGCCGCGGCACTGGTCAAGGCCGCGCCACCGGCCGTGGTGTCGTCGGTTACGGTGAACTGAAAGCTGTCTGGTCCGTTGTAGTTCGCGGCCGGTTCGTATTGCACCGCACCGGTGCTGGCGCTGAAGCCAGTCAATGTACCGTGGTCGGGTTGGTCGGTAATCGCGAAGGTGAGCGATTGGGTCACCACAGGATCACCATCGGTCCCGGTCAGGGTCAGCGGGAGATTGGTATCTTCATTCATCGACACGGTTTGCGCGTTCCCGGTCGGAGTGTCATTGATCGGATTCACGGTGATTGAGACGGTGGCGATATTCGAATCGTCCTGTCCGTCGTTGGTTTTGAAGGTGAATGAATCGGGTCCGTTGTAATCGGCGGCCGGGGTGTAGTCAACACTCTCCGCACACACATTGACGCCAACACAGTTCGGTGCACCGATATTGGAGAGCGTTCCGTGCAACGGACTGTCGACAATGGTGAAGGTGAGATTTTCGTCGTCACCATCTGAGGCGGTCATCGTTATTGTTTTGAGGGTGTCCTCATTCGTCGACACGGCCTGCAAATTGCTGACCGGGACATTGTTGGTGGCGATGGTGAAGATTTGTGGATCGCTGGCATCGTCACCGCCAAGCAGCACTCCGCCATTGTCACTCAGCACCACCGAGAAGCTGGCCGAGCCGAGGGTGCCGTCGGTGAGAGTGAAACTCAGATCCCCGGTGGTGGAATTGATCGTTGGCGCGATATCGAATGCAAGGGTACCGGTGACAGTTCCCGCAGTGACGGTAAAGGTGAGGGTCTGCGCCGATTCGTCGGTCGGGCCCTTGCTGATCGAGGTGGCAAATGCGGGGATTGTGGTCGCTCCGGAGTTTTGGAGCACGGCGACACTGGTATCGAGCAAAACAAACGACGGGGCGTCGTTGACGGCGTTGACGGTGATGGAGATGGTGGCGGCAATGCTGGTCAAGGCGGCCCCGCCGGCGGTGGTGTCGTCGGTAACGGTGAAGGCGAAGCTATCAGGGCCGTTGTAATTGAGGGTCGGTTCGTAGGTCACTGCGCCGGTGCTCGCATTGAATCCGGTCAACGTGCCGTGGTCAGGTTGGTCAGTAATCGCGAAAGTGAGTGTTTGGGTGACCTCAGGATCGCTGTCGGCGCCGGTGAGTGTCACGGGAAGATTGACATCTTCATTCGTTGACACAGTCTGAGCGATCGCGGTCGGGGTGTCGTTCACGGCGTTGACGGTGATGGAAATTGACGCAGCACTGCTCGTAATGGCCGAGCCGCCAGCGGTCGCGTCGTCAGTCACGGTGAAGGCGAAGCTATCAGGGCCGTTGTAGTTGGCGGTAGGTTCGTAGGCGACCGCGCCGGTGTTCGCATTGAACCCGGTCAGGGCGCCGTGATCGGGTTGGTCGGTGATCGCGAAAATGAGTGTTTGCGTTACTTCGGGATCGCCGTCGGTGCCGGTCAAGGTGATCGGGAGGTTGGTGTCCTCGTTGGTGGAAACCGTCTGAGCGTTCGCGGTCGGGGTGTCGTTCGCCGCGTTGACGGTGATGCTGACCGTGGCGGAACTACTCGTCTGCCCCGGACCACCGGCGGTGGTGTCGTCAGTAACGGTGAAGGCAAAGCTGTCGGGGCCGTTGTAGTTCTCGGCCGGTTCGTAGGTGACCGCACCGGTGCTCGCGTTGAAACCGGTCAGGGTGCCGTGGTCCGGTTGGTCGGTGAGCGCAAAGATGAGCTCCTGCACGACTGCCGGGTCACCGTCGCTCCCGGTCAGCGTCAGCGGCAGGTTCGTGTCTTCATTAGTGGAGATGGTCTGACCGTTGGCCGTCGGCGGATCGTTCCGATCGACGATCGTGATCGTGAAACTCTTCTCGAAGAACCCGGTGCCGGAATCGGTCGAGCGGATCCGGACGGTGTAACTGCTTTTGGTTTCGAAATCGAAGGACGCGACCGCGCGCAGGACATCGCCGTCGATCAAGAACGCGGCGTTGTCTGTGCTGCCAGACCCGGAGACCAGGCTATAGGTGAAGGTGTCGCCGGAATCCTGGTCGGTCGTGCTGAGGGTGGCGACCGAAGTGCTGGCCGGCTGGTTCTCCTGGATGGTGCTGGAGGAGAGCGTTATGTCTGTCGGATCGTCGTTGCGGTCAATGATCGTGATGGTGAATGGCTGTTCGGTGAAGAGTCCACCCGCATCGGTGGTGCGCACCCTCACGTCGTACGACGAATCGGTTTCAAAATCGAAAACCACGGCGCCTTCGAGGCGGTCGGCATCGATTTGGAAACTGCCGTTATCCGTGCTGCCGGTCCCTGAGACCAGGGTATAGATGAATGAGTCGTTGTTATCCGGATCTGTTGCGGTGAGGATTCCGGCAGCAGAACCGACCGGCCGGTTTTCGCCGAGTTCGGTGCTGTCGATCAGCAATGCGGTTGGTTGCTCATTGACGTCATCAATCGAAATCGTGAACGATTTTTCAAATTGCAGCGATCCCGAGTCGGTGGCGCGGACGCGGATGGAGTAACTGTCGTCCGACTCATAATTGAACGTTACATTGGTCACCAGTTGATTGCCTGAGATGATGAAAGAGGCGTTATCGTCGCTCCCCGAACCGGAAACGAGTTGGAAGGAGGCGGAATCGCCGGCATCGGGATCGACTGCACTCAGATTCCCGACGAGCGTGCCGACCGGTTCATTCTCGTCAACACGATTCGAACTTACGATGATATCAGTCGGTTGCTCATTGACATTCGTGATCGTGATCGTAAAGGTTTTGACCAGACTTCCGTTGTATTGATCGGAAACTTTCGCCTTGATGTTGTGGGAGCTATTCGCTTCAAAATTCAGCAGACTGCCGTTGTCAACCTGAAGCTGGTTGCCAACGACCTTGAATCGACCGCCGGCAGAATCGGTCAATGAATAGGTGAGCGTGTCGCCAACATCGGGATCGGTACCAGTCAGCGTTCCGACGAGTGTTCCCGTGGCCGAATTTTCTGCAACCGTGGAACCAGCGAGCTCGAGCGCGGTTGGGGGCAGGTTTCTCGGATCGATGGTGATCTTCACCTGCCGTTTGCGCGTACTGCACGGTGGAATCGTGAATTTGCCGGCGACCGTGTTGCGGCAAAGTTCCAATTCGGTGAAACCGGGAGAAGGGAAGTAGGTACCGCTCACCCCGCAGACCGAGGTGCTCTGACCACCGGATTCCGTACCCGCGTATCTGATTTCGGCGACGCCTGGGGCAAGGCAAAGCCAAATCGGGTTGGTGTTGTCGTTAAGCTGAATCGTTCCTTCAGAGTTGTTACATGAGTTGTGCTGGGTGATGTAGCGTAACTCGAAGGTGGTCAGGTTGTAACAATCGATCTGGGGGGTGGCCGCCTGCACCATTCGCCCCTGTGGGAACCCACCGGAAACGAGTCCGAAGACCAGCGCTGCAATGAGCGGCGCCAACCACATTACCGCGCGGCCGCGCCGAAGGCCCCGAATCTTCTGCATCATCGACTCCTGTGTGCGACTCTTCAGGCGCGTGGACAGGTGGAAAACCAGGATCCCACGAGACACGGGTATTCTCTTGTGTGTGGGTAAATTTCCACTATCGTTGAACAGATTCTACCTGCAAAATAGTGCAAACTCAATCATCATTTCGGGTGGTTTTCGTCCAATCCACCAGAATAATCTTCGCATAGGGCCTCAAAAACAAACCCTTCATACGTCGATTTGCCGCTATTTACCAGCAGATGCGCAAATCAAACGTTTAATCCATCAAATCGCTTTTTGCTGGAAATCCGTCCGCAATAGGCAAAGTTGCCGATGCATCGCGTGCTCCTATTTGTGAGAATCCTTGAAGTCGGAAGGGTTCCACGGCGGGGGCAACCAGACGTTCGTGAAATGTTTGCAAAGGGGTCATCCAGCACGCGTTCCATTCCGTACAATCGTTGGCTGCGGTTGGCAGCGTGCCGCCGTTTTGACATCGGAATCAGGTCCGGTGTCTGAAAGAAAAATGCAGGAGGAAGTTCATGAACCATTCCCATCGTCGGATGTCCAGGCTAGCTGCAATTGTTGCGGCGATGATGCTATTCGCGGGCGCGATCGCCTCGTTTGGTTCGCAGGCCAATGCGCACGGCAAAGAGGCGCATCCTGCCCATATTCACGTCGGCGATTGCACGGCCCCGGGCGAGGTTGTCTTCCCCCTGTCGAATGTCGGTTCATCATTCGATGTGAATGGGACTCCGACGGCCGGTTCCGAGGTTGTCGGGCAGGATTCTGCAATCCCGGTCGATGCCAGCGTCACCACGGTTGCCGCTGCCCTGGCTGATATCGTGGCCGGAGGTCACGCGATCGTCATCCACGAAAGCGCCGAGAACATTGGCAATTACATTGCCTGTGGCGCCGTCGGCGGGATGATGCTCGGCGACAGCGATCTGCCGGTCGGTCTCGCGCCGTTGAACGATTCTGGATATAGCGGCATCGCGTGGCTGCATGACAATGGCGATGGCTCGACTGACGTCACCGTCTTTCTGACCTCGGGTGAGGCTCATGGTGACAAGGCTGCCGAGGGCGACGATGGTGGCGCGGTTGCCTCCGGCGATGTCGCTATCGACATCGCGGACTTCGCTTACAGCATGCCGACCGTCGAAGTCGCGGTTGGTACCACAGTGACCTGGACGAACCAGGATTCGACCGCTCACACGGTGAGCCAGGTTGGCGGCGGATTCGAATCGGGCAAGATCGATAATGGTGGAACGTTCAGCTTCACCTTCGATACCCCGGGCACTTACGAGTATTTCTGCCAGTACCACCCGAATATGAAGGCGACAATCGTCGTCAAATAACGGATAGCAATCGCGAATCGCGAGAAGAGCCGGAAGGTGAAAAAAACCACCTGTCGGCTCTTGTTTATCGGCCGGACACATTCTCGTAAGATGTTGCGCCTGATCCGTATGATCCGGCGGTCAACATCTTCCGTACCACCAATGCACGGCACGATGGGCCGAGCTCGCAGCAGATGATTCGTTCTTTCGATGGGCGAATCGCATAGTAATAGAGGAGGATCCAGAAGATGGCGAATCGGAAATTCGGTTCAGTTGCCGCAATAGCGGCAGGATTCATGCTGATGGGCGGCGTGATCGCCGGTATCGGCGGCGGTTCCGCGTCCGCGCAGGATATGGCGATGGCTTCTCATCCGGCGCACATCCATGCCGGCGATTGCGCTGCCCTCGGCGAAGTCGTTTTCCCCCTGTCGAATGTCGGTATGGATATGAGCATGGACTCAACACCGATGGCGATGGGCGAAATGATGGGCCAGATGACCTCGATTCCGGTCGAAGCGAGTGTCACCACCGTGGCCGCACCGTTGGCGGATATCGTCAATGGTTCCCATGCGATCAACATCCACGAGAGTGATGAGAACATCGCCAACTACATCGCCTGCGGCGCAATTGGCGGCACCATGATGGGCACGAGCGATCTCGCCATCGGTCTTGCTCCCCTCAACGACTCCGGATACAGCGGAATCGCGATTCTCCATGACAATGGCGATGGCACCACCATGGTTTCCGTTTTCCTGACCCACTCCGGCGGAATGATGTCCGGAATGGCGACCCCGACCTCCTAACTCCCTCAAACCGGCAAACAAAAAATCCCTGGCGAGAGTCTCGCCAGGGATTTTTGCGTTCAGATCAGCGAAGGATGTCGTCGATCCAGCGCTCAAGGCGGAGATCGAATTCGGTGAGTGGGCTGGAGACGAGTTGCTGCGAGATCGTTGTCATCGTTCCAGTTGCGAGCAGAATGCCAAGACCGATCAGGAGCAAACCGCTGACGATCGCGGTCGAGTGCAGATAAAGCTCCTTGCCAAGAACGGAGACCTCCCAGCCGCGACCGCGCATGATGCGCGTCACCCGGCTACCGGGGCCGGCGGCGGTCAGTGCATTGACCAGGAGGAAGATCGGGAGACCGAGACCACAAACGTAAATCAGCACCAGGAGCGATCCTGCGATCAGGGAGAGCGCTCCACCAACCGATGATCCCTCGGTCAGGAGGAGCGTCAGGATCGAACCAAGAATCGGACCGACACAGGTTGTCCAGCCGAGAGCAAAAACGAGACCGTAGACATAAGAACCGCCGACCCCGGCACTCGGTCGATTGGTCATGTGAATACCGCCGAATCCCTTGCCGATGAGACTCATCACGCCGAATCCGATCACCAGGATTCCTCCGACAAGGGACATGGTGGTCTGGTAATCGATCACCAGAGAACCAAGGGCAGTGAAACTCGCGCCGAGTATCGTCATGGTCGTGGCGACACCGCCAAGGAAAGCGAGGGTGATAACGCCGATCCGGTCGCGCTGCTCCTGGAAGGCGAGCGAGAAGTAGCCCATCACAATCGGTAGCGAGCAGGGGGAGAGACTGGAGAGCATTCCCCCGATGAAGGCGGGAATCGCAAGTGCAAGAACTTCCGCGGAGAGTTCCGGTTTGTTGGCCGCCCGGCTGATCAATGCGACCACCACCAGTAGAACAAAGACGAAGAGCAACGCGAGACCGATCGCCTGACCGGCCGCTTTCCATTCTGAGCGTCGCGTCTCCTGTGGCTGCGCGGCAGGGCCGTGGGTGTCAATGGTCATCATGTCGAATGTTCCGGTTGCGCGCTGGCAGCAATCGAATCAAGCAACTCCTGGATGCTCTGGTCATCGACCGGTCCACGCACAATTTCACGGATCACACCATCGCCATCGATCAGGATGGTGACCGGAAGTGCGGTGACCTTGTATCCGTTCCGGGAGACCTGGCTCAAAGGATCGAGCGCCATCGGGAAAGTTGCGCCGGTTTCGACTGCCAACTCGGTGACCTTGGATGCGCTCTCCTGATAGTTGATACCGAGCACCGTGGCACCATTTTTCGAGGCGGTATCGAGTGCTGTCATCTCCTCCTTGCAGTTGGCGCACCACGAAGCGAAGAAGTTGAGGAGCACAGGTTTACCTGAGTATGTCGACAGTTCGATGATGGCACCATCCGGTGCTTCCAGGCGGAAATTCGGAGCGCGGTTCCCGATCTGGGGTCCGGTTTTAATCGAGGACGACTCCGGCCAGTCAACCAGACCGGTACCATCCGATTTCGAGCCACTTCCACCGCATCCAGCGAGGAGCAGGACGATCACCAGTGCGAGGACGGAGAGTCGAGACGTGCGATACATGGTTCGTGCCTAACCTTCAACCGTCACCGTGATCGACTCAGCGGCATTCACAGAGCAGTTGATTGCGTATTGTCCCGGTTCGGGAAAACGCTGCGTGTAGGTCTGGCCGGCGCCCACCAGGAATGGACCCGCGCGGTGATCGACCGCGTCATTGTTCACAATCGTGATCGCTGCGGCATCGCCTTTTTTGAAGACGAAGACCGTGGGAAGCACAATCGCGGAATCGATACCGGGAGTTGTGATGTTCTCGTACGCACCGGCCGGGATTGTGAAGACTTCGCCATCGCCACTACCGCTCCCGGATCCACCGGTCATGGTCATGACGGCAGCGACGATGATGAGCAGACCGAAGAGGCCAGCGACGATGTACTTTGTTTTCGCGTTCGCGCCGCCCCGGGACCGACCGGCCTGTTGGGCCGAGATCTCGCCCACCAGGGGTGTTGATGGCTCGCTCATCTGAATCGCTCCTATCGCCGACCGGCTCATCGGCCGGACCAGGCAATGTGCCTGATCCGGCCGGTTTCAACTACATTCCGGAGGCCGGTGTGCCTTTGCCCATATCCATTTCACTGTCAGAGTTCAAGGCCGGGGCCATACGTGTCCACTGACCGCTGATCGTGATCGATCCGACGGTAACCGGCGCGGCCGGGGTGGCGACGTCCATGACATTTGCCTGAACCGGCACGACAATGGTGACATCGCCTGCCTTCTCAAAGGTGAGCGTAAGTTCGTAGCTTGTACCTGCGGTCAGATCCTCTTTGAGTCCAATCAGCATCACATGGAAGCTTCCTGGTTTAAATT
>Ga0335394_10011262_pt1 | contig 10080 bp, 7 predicted proteins | sample MAT03_FD_205741 | JGI IMG/M metagenome (GOLD analysis project Ga0335394, IMG submission 205741) | Freshwater microbial communities from Lake Fryxell liftoff mats and glacier meltwater in Antarctica - MAT-03 (spades assembly) (version 2) ...
GATCGGGTCGCTGCTGCCCCAGTTTCCGCGATCATAAATTCGCCCATGCCATTGCACGCCATACTTTTGACTCGCTTCTTTATAAGCACGACGCACACGCACGCCTTCGTAGCCGCGAATTTGCGGGAGAGTAAGCGATGGGTCGAGTGTTTCGTCAAATCTTTTTTGATACATACGAATACAGACACGCGTATGTTTGACAGGGTTGCAAGCGAGTTCAGCTTGTTGTAAGAGATGATATGCCTTGCGCGTTTCGCCCAAGCCTTGCGCATAAAATTTTGTCATCTCTGCACCTGTCCATAACATAGTGCAGCCATTTTCTGCCAAAACTTTTACAGCGGCATGGGTGATTTTTGTGCCAGGTCCCATCATCAACACACACAGCGATGCGGCTGGCACAAGTGTGCGCCCGTCTTTTTGCCATAGTTCAATTGCATGGTCAGCCTGTTCGATCACTGCGTGTTCGACGTAGAGATACGAAAGGCTGTCGCGCAACCTGGGTAATCCATGTAAATCTTGCATGAAAGCCTCCTTGTTTTTGATTCAAATGGCAAATAAATATTCGGTTGTTAAGGTGCAGGTCGTGCATAGACATCCGAGTTTTTAAAAAACTCGGATGTCTCTCTAGCCAGTAGCGCGTGCCAATGAGAGCAAGCCAAAGCCAAGTCCTTTTGCGCTTCCAAAACCTGTGAAAATGGCGTTTACAAAGTCTTCTGATTTTTTCACTTGCAAAACACCATCAAACTGAATAGATAGAAAATTCATCCGTTTTGCCTTCTCAGGTTCTTTGAATTTCCCGCGAGTAAACTGCTCATTGAAAATGTTGACAGAGACCAATGATGCGCCAGCAGATTCAAGTTTGCGCTCCAGCCATTTCTGCTGATCTTCTTCTTTTAGGATGCCTAACCGCGCTTTGCCGCCTTCCCCATTTATCGTTTTCTTGAAAGTCGGGTTGGCACGCAGACGAAAAGCAAGCATTTGTCCTTCATCGAGTTTTAAATCCATTTCCTTGACGGCAGGATTCTCCACATCAAGCGGAAGATCAGATTCACCAAGGAGATAGTTCTTAACTCTGGAGTCAGACAGCTTGCTGTCCGATGCAGTAGCTAGCTCCTGCACTCCAGAGAGGAAAGACCATTCAGGCTTTTGGCGCGACTGCACGAGCAAAGTAGGGATGCGCGTGCGCGGATGCAAGTCCACGCGGAAGAGGATTCCAGATGACTCGTTATCCTGAAAGTTTGCTATTGGAATTCCCTTGCAAATTGTGCGGTGCATTTCGTACGGGTCCGCTAGTTCGTTGCGTACCTGGCGCGAACGCGGGTTGAGGATGAGGCGGGAGAGGTACATAGTTACACTCCTTCTTCCAAATATTCCAATTGCAAATCCGATTTTAGGAGTTCTTCTTTGGAATAACGCGGATCGAACAACCAATATTTACGTGATTTGAATTGGTCTCGACGACGAATACCTTCGCCTGCTTTGCATTCAAGAACAATTCGAGGATGCTTAACCAATCGTTTGCTCAAGCTTGAATTGTTGAGAAATCGAGCTGGATGTTTTTCCAGAGCATCATTCAAAGAGTTGTGATCTCCTACTCCGTCAAATGGCGGAAGTGAAGGGATACAACTTTTGCGTCCCAGAAAAATGGGCCAATGCGGGCTTTGGATTTTTTCTGCAAGTTGAGCTATCAGGTTTTCATCCTCAGATTGAATAGCAACCAAAAAAGATGCATCGCACAAATAGTATCGCCAAGTTTGTTCTGTATGAGCCTTGCCAGAACTCTTTTTAGGCGAACCGTCTGCTGTAAGCAACTGTGGATTGTCATCGCCATATCCGCCGCCAACTGTATGATAGTCACGCAATGGGGCAGGCGTACCTGGAATATCACAACGAACACCAATGTGAATACTATGAGACAGGGTACGGATTCGCTCGTCATCGTCCCAACCCATTGCACAAGCCAGCATCCCTACAACTCCACTTTTTGTGGGTTCTGGCGCGGTTCGTCTTTCAGACCATTGGCTATCTTCACCCCACGACTGAAGCGGCGCTTCCAAACGCAGGAATAATGTATTTGCCATGATTAGCTCCTTTTCTAAAGGGTTGGTAGTTGTGTTTCAAGCCATTGCTTTAAGTCATTGATGGAAGGCGTTGCTTTCAAATTCATGAACGGCAAGCCTTCAACTGACATATAGGCGCGTTGTGCTTCAAGGTTATATGCTTTGGTTAAGCGCGAAGCATATGTGGATAATGCGGTAACGGAATTTGTCAACAGGGATTGGTAATTGTTTCCGCTTACAGGAACAACAAACGCATTGACATAACTCACGGGGAGGTTTCTCTCGGATACTTCCACAAGCACAAAGTCAGGAAGATTGAATGCGCCGAAAGCATTTTGCTTACCGCTGGGATGTGCAGTTGCCGCCGCTTCCAATAAGGCAGGAACAGCGCGTCGAGCAATTTCTATATTATCCTTGCCGAGGTTAGATAACAAGCCATCCCAGGATACATTGATATATTTGTAATACGTGCAACTGTTGAATTCAACGTCGCCGATCATATCTGCGCCTGGCACACCATCGGGTTTGAGATCATCCATTGCGGTGTAATAGTCAAATTCAGTTTTAAGTGCATTGGCTGAAAGTGCATGTGCAACTTGTACGGATGCCTGTACGTTTTTAAATGCCTGTGATGTCGTCATTCGACCAAACATGGCAATATCAATAGAGCGAGGGACGCTTGGATCTAAATCCTTTGTAATATCTGGAATCTTAAGTTTAGTCCATTCTTTCGCGCCTACCTTCTTGAAAATTGCTAACAATTTCTCTGCCAATGGACGCGCTTCTGTTTTGCGATCAAGAAAGATGAGTTGTTTTGTTTCACCAGCGATCCCTTCACCTTCGATCTCGGTTGCAGTTTCTTCTGCTACTTCATCTTCATCCTGTTCTTTTTTCTTTTTCTTCGACTCCCGTCCAATTTCTGGAACACGAGATACGATAGCTGTAATCGTATCCTTGTCAGCATCCAAGGCTTCGAGTTCTTTCTGAATCATTGCTGGCAATTGCTTTGTCCGCTCGCCAAGCAAACCATCATCTTTGAATGCGTCTGCAAAAGTTTGCGATTTACGAATACTGCGCTTTAGGCACTGGCTGGAAATGCGACCACGCGTTGCGCCTCCAAAGATAGCGTCTTTAGGCGAACCAGTATCGTCTCGGTTCAAATTGGATGGCGCATAATTCTGAAGCATGTGAATTTGGATTAACATAGTTTGGGTCTCCTTGTTTTGAATTGATTATGATTCTTCAACGGTTTGGTCAGATACTTTCTTTTCAGCATTTATATTCGACAGGGCAAAGTATTCTCTTGCCCATTGCTTTTGAATATAACGGCTTGGATGTTGCCATCTGAGCAAGTCTTTGAGCAGTTGTCCCCAATTCACACCAATTTTTTGCTCACCAGACTTCAAAAATTTGACAGCCTGTCGCAAGCGATAAGACAACTGCCCTTTATCTGCGTCAAGCAACACTTCAAATCGTTTATCTATACTGTCTGTAGGCTCTCTCCGTCTCTTTTTGTTTTGACGTAGCATCTTGAGAGACGTTCCAAAATTCTCCCCATTGCCATTATCGGCAAGCGGGTAGAGCGTTGCTACAAGAAAATATGTTTCTTCCTGTGACGCCGATAAACCATATGGCAGGAGACGATAGAACAAACCAATGCTGTGCGCTTCAGCAAGCTCCTTCCCTGCATCGCGCTTAAGCCTTGCTTTTGCGCCTGGATTAAGTCCTGCAAGGTTATTCAAAAACTCTTTGATTTTTTCATCTACATCTTGCATATCAGCCTCCTTTTTGGAATTGTGTGAGTATTGCTTGTAGCTTTTTATGGCACTTGTTTTTTCCTTCAACAATGTGGCGCAAAGTTTTACCATTGTCTCCGATGGCATCGGCGGATTTATTAAATGCTCTTTCCGCTTCATTCCTAACGAGCACAAGCCACTCGTCAATCTTTTCTTGTCGAGTAGTATGTTCGTCAAGGTCAAGTATTAGCTGACGGAAATAACCCGCTAACGTAAACCAATAATCTTGCTGTAGATTTGCTCTTAACCATTCATCGCGTTGCTTGCTATCTCTAATTCGACAAAACTCCCAAGCAAAGGTATCCGATATAGCTTTTTCGCATTGATTAGCAAAATCTATAGCTCTTTCTGTCCAGCGAGCGCCGTCAAAATCCTGAAGCAATTTCATAGGCACAGCAAAACCAAATTCCATCCACTCAAAAAACTTCATTTTCCCATCTGTTTGAAACGCCACACAACGAAATGGATAAACACTAAAGCGATTGCTAACGCTCAGTAAAGCTAATTGATTTAGGAATAGCGGTCTTATGAACAGTCTCTTTTCGTCATCGCGTTGTAGGAATAGATTAGTAAATTCCCGCCATGCCGTTTTCACACGAGCAGGGCGAATTGGATTAGGGCTTTCCTTTTTCTTTTTACTTTTTGCAGGAACTGCAACGAGCTTGGAAATACTCTTTTTCGCAGGGAGTTTGTAACCTACGAAAGGATCTAACCAAAACGCACCTTCTCTCAAACTTTCACCCATCTTAAATGACATGGTTTTTAAGCACCACACACTTGATTCACCAGAGCGAGAGCAAGTTTGATTAAGCAGTTCAGGGTGTAAGCGAATCTTCCGAGCAGGAAAAGTCATCCCATGTAAATATCCAACAACACTTAATTGACTACTTGGGATTTTCTTTTCACTCTCTTTTACAACAATTGGGATAGGACGCTTCCACCAGCACAATGAGTCAATTTCTGCGCCATATAAATCATTAAGCATGCCAGCAGAAATCAAGGACGCACAAAAGCTTTCAAAAAGCGATGCGCCACCAGGAATTACATAGATTGGCGGAACGCCATTTATTGACGGCATTAGCCCAGGCCCGCCTGATGACACAAATGGAGGTAATGCAACAAGACCTTTTGCGGCAGTCGCAGGAGAAAATACTTGATCGTCTTCATTGGTATGACGATAATGTGAAATCAATTCACCAGACGGTATTTCTGGGAATAACCGCACAACCAATGTTTTTCCTTTGATATCTTCTTTTGTCGCAGGAAACATAGGCAAATCAGCGCTTTGCAAGAATGGTTTATCGGGGGAGAATAAGTCAAAACGGTCCGCGTATTTCTTTCCGAACCCTTCTATTTTATCTGCGGGAAAACCATTTTTCCAAAACTGCTCCAAATCATCGTTTTCCTTTGGCTTTAGCGCATCCTGCAAAATTGCTGTCAGCAAACGGTGAATACCAACTACGACCAACGGCGATGAATCGTAAATCGCGGTGTAATCCTTCGTATTCAAAAGAGCATCATGAATACTGACTTGAGCCAGTTGCCCATCGTTTTGTTCCAGTGTTATCCACGGCTCTGTCCATAAATTGAACGAAGGAATATCATTACTTTGTTGTGCCATATGTTTTTTTCTCCTTTTCAATCACCAAACCAAGCATCGGATGGAGATTAATATGAATGTTGGATTTTTCTTGCGGCAAACGCACCTCTCCTTTCGATAACCAGATTGGGTAGTAGCCTTTCAATAAAATAGACTTCTTGAACAAAACTGAACCATGTTTTTCTGCATCATATTTGATTGCCTCAATTGCGTCAGGGTTGCTAATCCGAAGGTGATTGCGTAATAACTTGCGTTGAGTGTCTAAACTCGCTTCGGCTTTTACATTAATCTTGCTTCCATCCACCAGATTAGCCCATTCACCTTCTCTTTCAATAGGGATTACATTCAAGGTTTCTTCACCTAAACGAGTCTGAGCCACAATCCAAGCCGCGCTATTTTCATCTTCTTCAAACTTAATTTTCATTGCGGCAGTCTTCGCAAATGAATCTCGCGGATGTGGTTCAGGCAGTAATCTTTCTTTAGCTTTCTTGCCAGTTATTTCCTCTTTTGACTGTAAATCAATCCAAGCAACATACAATGAATCGCTCTCTACTGGCGGTTTGTCGCAGTAAACCGTCTCAATTAATACGCGATAATCCTTAGGAAGGGTAATAGGCAGGTTTTCAGTAATTCGCTCAGTCACAATTTGATGAGTCTTGCGAATAATATACCCATCATAAATCATCTTATCGTTTCCGCGTTTTAAACTTCCTTCTGAATCAATTTCAAAGTTCGCAAATAAACGCGGCTTACTATGCTCTGGCGGGCGGAATTTACGCTCATGACGATGCAATCTGCCAGCACGTTGTAAGAGCAAATCTATTGGCGCAAGGTCTGAAACCATTAGATCAAAATCGAGGTCGAGACTTTGTTCAAGAACCTGTGTTCCAATCACAATCCCGCGTTCTGGACGATTCTCGCTAATCCTTCCATATCTATCTTTCAACTTCGCTTCCTTACTCTGTCTCTCACTGAGCGGAAACCGCGAATGAAGCAAATCCAATTCAACATCTAATGACAACTCTTGCTTCAATTGCACAAGTATCTTGAATATATTTTGAGATCGCTTTACTGTGTTGGTAATCCAACATACACAACCACCATTAAGCGTTTGATCTATTAACCATTTGGCTTTCCCTAAAACCTGTTCTTCGTCATCGCCAAAGTTCATGGAATTCAGTTCAATAACTCGATCAGGTTGCCAAACCTTGATTTCTTTATCGGGCATCCATATTGTCTTTTCGGCTGATAGACGATTCTTCACAACAAGAAGGTTGGGGTAAGCGTTAGCTAATTGTTCGTCCATCACTGCTTCTTTACAATAGGCTTCAGCGAGACGTTTGCGACGGGATAATGGCAGTGTTGCAGAAAGAAGTATTACGGATGTGTTCATTGAAGATAGCCATCGCAAAAGCCTTTCAATTATCGTCGTCATATAGGTATCGTACGCGTGAACTTCATCAATAATTAAGACTTTGCCAATCAATCCAGCCATTCGCAAACCAACATGCTTTACATTCAAGACAGCCAATTCCGCTTGATCAATCGTGCCAACTCCAAAAGGTGCAAGAAGAGCGCGTTTCTTGGAGTTGAACCATGACAGACTTTCTATGGATTCTTCATGACTCTCTTCTCCATTTTCCAATGGTTCAATCATGGAAGCAGGAAATTCAGCGCGTAAATCATCCTCAACAAGATATGCCTGCCCATGCACAAGTTTGACTAAAGATGAAAGTCTAAGCCTGTTTTTTAAATGTTCCTGCAATCTGCCAAACATTTGATTACTTGTGGCTGTGGTTGGCAAAGCATAATATAAATCATCCATACCTGTAACTTTTCCAATTCGGTGCGCCAAAGCAAGCGCTGCTTCAGTTTTCCCTTCACCTGTGGGAGCCTCAATAATGGATAAAGTAGGCCCTGAAAGAAATTCCGCTGGAATATCATCAATCATCGTTTGCAAAGAACGCAAAGGAGCAAGGTCGGATAATAAAGATTGAACATCAGTAGGCGCTTCGCTGGTTGACGGTATAAGCAGTCCAGTGCCTTCAACAGCCTGTCGCGCGCGCTCCTTACTCAATTGAACATAATCATCAAGACTTAAATTTGGCTTGAGTTGAAAATACCTGCTATCAGAGCCAATCCAATCACATAAAATAGTAAAACCATTGATCGCCATGATTGCAACAGATATATCAGATGGTTCAGAAAGTTCCGACAAATCTTGTTTCAAAAATATGTTTCGGAGTATTTTGTCAGTAGCTTCTCTGAACGAATTCCACTCAGCCAACTCATTACTTAAAATAGCTCGGTCCTTCTTGACTTCATCGGGATGAGCAAATCTCCCGTGATGCCCTCCTATTGCTTCACTCCATGCCTGGAACATCTTAGGCGGCATCTCAGTCATTCTCTCAATAAACATATGACTGACAAGGGCGTGTGGTATGTCATGGATCATATCCCCAGTGAATGAGAAGCCTTGGCTAATTAATCGCCCTTTTTGATCTTTGTTTAATTTTTGAAATGCTAAAGATATTTTGCCAATATCGTGTAATGCAACGAGATATGGTATCCAATTAACAAGCGTTTCTGACGCAACACCTAATGCTTGAGCAAGCATATTTCTAAATCTTGGCGGAGCATCATCATCTAATAAATATTGGGCAACGAAACCAACATCAAGCATATGGAATAATGCTGGGTGATATTCAGATGGGTCAGTGCTTCCGCGTTGGGTTTTTCCCCATAAAAGTAAGATTCGTTCTTCTACTGAGTTAACCGTATTCTTCATAGAGTCTTCCATAAGATTGTAAAGTTGCGTTAATTTTCGCCCTTCAAGTTTTATGTTATTCCTCAACCCCTCTGGCTCCAACACCTCCACATCCGCACCCCAGCCGCGCACCCACGGGAGCATCTCGCGCCACTCGGCAACATCTGCACTCCAAAGACAACCGCCGTCTTCGGTGTCTTCCAATTTTTCCAATGGATGCCAGATGCTTTCTTTCACGCGGCGAGTCACATTCTTGCTAAAGCGCAATTTCACGGTAACAGGTTCTTTATCTCCAACCCAAATTCCCCAGGCATGTTTGAGCAATTGCTCATCGTCAAACAATGCGGGAATTTCAAATCCTTCTCCTGAAAGGATTGCCGAGATAATACGTTCAATTTTGAAGGGCATGACCTTATCATTGAAGTCGCTCAACGCAATCACGTAGACACTGTCGCTCCAAATGGACGGCTCAATGAGGTAAGGACTGATCGTATGGCGCGTCAACCCGTCGCTGCCCAGTGGCTGATATTCAATTCTGACTTTCTTTTGCTCCACCCAGGCTTGAGCAATGATTTCAATTACTTTAATTTTTTCAGGATTCTTTTCCTGTAGCAGCAGACGATCTGCCGATTTAAGCAAACGCTCAGTCATCGGCTGACGCAGGGTCGCGGCAAGTTTTTCCACAGCATTTGCGGCGTGCGGCTGATGATATCGAGTCTGGCGAATTGTCTTGCGCGCTGCCAGATACAAATTCAAAGCCTCATGCAAATTGACCTTGATCTCCGAGATCAATTTTGTACGCGGGATGTGATACCGACCTTGATCATCCTTCTCAATGGGATACTCAGCCGTTAATGCTCTGCGGTCACGAAAAATCAATGTGCGGTCCACGCCCAGTCGTTCTGCCATTTCAATATCTGAAAAAGCGCGTTGAATATAAAGCCGCTTCATTTCGTCCAATCGTTCTGCTTTCGTCATTCCGCTCATATTTGCTCCCTGTTACTTTTATCTTATGCAAAATGTCCCGCAGGCTCCCCTAACCGAAGCCCGCGTGCAGTTAAAACCCTTCGACAAGCTCAGGGCAATGCCTGCGAGACGGTGCGCAATAGCAAGTTAATTTCATCAACCTACAACAGCATAGCACACGTCCCTATCGAATTCTGCAACATTTTTATTCTTCTTTGTTTCGAAATTTTATAAATGGCCATAGTCCGCCCTGCTCATCTTCGCTCACTATTAATCCCTTCTCTTCAAGGGCAGGTAACGCTCTCGTTACCTCTGAGCGATTTAATCCAAGAAGACTGGCAAGAAAGCCCGCCTTCTCTCCAGGATTTTCCTCTATTGTACGATAAATTCCTTGCAGACGATCTTGTTGTGGTTTTCTTGCCATAATGCGCCTCCAGTGAGTTGAATTTCTCCAACTTTACGAGGCACATGTTGCAAGTAATGCAACACATGATGTTATTTTGAGACCAATTTTATATTTCGTTTGCCTTAAAACTAAACCTTTGATAAAATGAATTTGCAATCGTTAGGATGCCCCCCTCATCCTGGCGATTGCATTTTTATATTCCCAATTCAACTTGTAAATAATCCCTTTTATGGGTAAAGTCATAAACTTCCATTTTTTTCAAATCCACTTAACGAAAATGCATCCCATTTAACTTCTCTCTCCAGTGCCAATAGATCATCATCATCGCCAGGGTATCCAGTTCGCAGTATTGCAGCAGCAGATGTTTCCATTGATCGCGAATGTCCATGTCCGATTTCTGCGCTCCATACAGCATGGATTGATACGCAGTGATGGCGCCCGTACCTTCCTTGACAAAGACATCTCTTCCAGCAATCATCAGCGGC
>Ga0335394_10011263_pt1 | contig 10080 bp, 5 predicted proteins | sample MAT03_FD_205741 | JGI IMG/M metagenome (GOLD analysis project Ga0335394, IMG submission 205741) | Freshwater microbial communities from Lake Fryxell liftoff mats and glacier meltwater in Antarctica - MAT-03 (spades assembly) (version 2) ...
TCGGCCGTTCCGTGTTGACTTCGAATCCGTGCGTATCGGCAAAGCGAACCACATCGAGCCAATGCTGTGCCCATCGTTCACCGTATCGCGGTGAAGCAAGCAAACGATCGACGATCTCGGCGTAAGCAGTCTCGGCCATTGGGTTGTTTTTCAGTCGACCCATGAATGTGTCGGTTTCGTCTCCCGTTGGTGGCAATCCGGTCAAACCATAGGTGACGCGACGCAGCCACTGAATCGGAGTTGCGGGGGGTGATCGAGTAAGCCCGTTTTCTCGAAGCTTGGCTCCGACCAAGGTGTCGATCGATCCTTGAGTTGAAACAGCGAGCTGCTTGAACGACCAATGGTCTGTTCGGTCTATATCCGAGACCGAATCGATCCCATCCGGCCAAACGGCTCCATGTTCAATCCATTGATTTAGTTTTTCGATCTGCTTAGCGTCCAAAGCATAGTCGGGTGGCATGCGTTTGGTTTGATCGGTGGAGTTCACGAATCCTAGGAGTGGGCTTTTGGCTGCATCTCCCGCGACGATATCTGGCCCATGTTTGTCGCCTCCTTTGAACGCAGCACTTTTTAGATCGAGCCGCAGTCCGGACTCTTGTTCACTCGCACTATGGCACGAATAGCAGTGTTCGACAAAGATCGGTCTGATATCGCGAACAAAATCGATTTCTTGCGCATCGCAGAGACGGGTCGACAACAATGCGCCGGCAATACCTAAAAGCCAGGCATTGCAGCTCCAAAGTTTCCTGCGTTGCTCAGTGGGATGATTACCACGGAGACACTGAGGGACACAGAGGTTGCCTGTGAGTGTCTTTCGTTCTCTGTGAGTCTCGGTGTCTCTGTGGTTCATTTATTAACTTCTTTTTCTGAACAGTTGGCTTTACTCGCGTCCGTGGAACTGTTCTTCTTTCGGTAGCGCGGTGACTTTCCACGTGGCCGGATAAAAGCGAACGATGCGGCGCGGGCGAAAGCCTTCCAGCAACATGTCGCACTTTACCCGGATCTGCATGCCGCTGCTGCCGGGTTCGATGGGGATTTTACTAATGTCGAGGATGTTGCCTCCCTTGCGATCGTTGACGGGGTCGTAGGTCATCAGGCTTTCGCAGGCGACCGCGATGGTGCCTTTCGGCGCGGACTGATTCTCGGGCTCCTTGGAGAGCGGCCAGCCGATTTTTTCGCTGTTCGTGAGAGTGAGTTCGTCCAATAGTTTCGAATCCACTCCACTGAAGAAAGTCATAGTGACGATCTGCGCGTCGTCATCCACCGCAGTCACCCATCCGGGCAAGCCGCGCTCGCGGATGTGATTGCGATGCCTTTCGAGTTGATTCGCGGTGACCAGCGTGCGGGCCGGTTCGTCAAGCCAGAGGTCGGTGATGCGACCGGGACCGTAAAGCGTGACCCAGGTTAGGTTAAAGAGTACAGTCTCTCCCGGCTGGATAGCCTTGGGATCCGTGATGGCGTTGGCCTTGAACACACGCGTGCTGGTGAGCAGATCGAATAGCTTCGGCTGGCCGCTGGGCTGGCCGTTGTCCTGTAGCGTGGCAGTGATCTTTTTCGTGTCGAGATTTACGCTGTCGATCTTCCAGAGCTGCGTCTGCCTTGCGTAAAAGGAGAAGTCATCCTCGATGCGGAAGCAGCGACGAAATTCCCACTCGGGCGTATTGCGCCTATTCGAGGTGTCCGGCAGTGGCGTCTTGTCGTCGTGATCGCTCAGGTAAAACAAGCCGTGCAGGTGCGTGCCGATCGGGATATCCTGCAAGGCCGCGGGCGCTCCTTGATACCAGATCGAGCCATACGGTAGCATCGTCGCATCCAGTGGCAAGTCCCACACGCCGCGATCCTGGCTGTCATTGCGATCCACCCGAATCTGGAATCGCCGCTCCCGGTGATCGACTTGAAAGAGTTCACCCGTGACCACGTGCGCAGAGTCCTCCGGTGGGAATTGACCTTCGACGAGCGGAAACCAGTCCGGTTTGTCGTCGGGCTTTCTGTCTGTGGGTTTCTTGCGCTTCTCATTCGCCTTCACCGGGCCATCTGCATCGGTGCGGAACTTGGGTGGCTCGGCGAGGAGAAACGCAGATGAAAAGAATAGGCCAGTAAGGCAAAGTCCGATGACAAGTCGCATGTTGAGTCCGGTAATGAATGAGCGCTGCAAGCAGTCGTGTCGGTAGCCTGTTGGAAATCTCCGTACGACGGACTTCCCAGTCCGTTGATCGTTGGGAATCCATTGTTTTCGACGGACTGGAAGTCCGTCGTACAGTTTCAGGTCAGAATTTGAGAGATCACTCCCACGCTGTCCTGAAACGTATCCATCTTTACATCCACGCGTTGCAGCATGGTGAGCAGCAGGTTGCTTACGCGGGCGTCGCTGTCGACGGGGCGGGAGCAAATCTTGTAGTGGGCGGTGGCGTTGGTGACGTCGTATTTGCCGATCTTGGGCAGATTGAAATCCACGTGCGTGCCGTGCTTGTAGCCGAGCGCTTTGCCGCCGGCGAGGATGGTGGGGAGGTTAGCGTTTCCGTGGCTGTGGCCATAAGCCATGCCGCTGCCCCAGAGAACTTGCGTGGTATCAAGCAAGGGAGTGTCGCCTTCCTTGTGCTCCTTGAGCTGGTCGAGGAAGTAGCTCAATTGGCCGACGAGGAAGGTGTCGGTTTCAGATAGGCGGCGGAGTTGCTCCGGGTCGCCGTTGTGATGCGAGAGACCATGGCGTGTCTGCAGGATGCCGATCTCGGGGATGCCGCTGGTGTTGCCCTCGCTGCCGATGCCGCATGTGATGACGCGGGTGGAATCGGTGCGCAGCGCCATGACCATGAGGTCATAAAAGAGGCGATAATACTCGCCCGCTTCGGTCATGCTGAGTTTGCGCTGAAGACGGGCGGCTTCACTCGCAGGCACGGCGGGCTTGGGCACGTTGAGCCATTCGTCGGCGCGGCGTGTGCGTTCTTCGACCTGACGCACGGCGGTGAGGTATTCGTCCAGCTTGCTGCGGTCCTCGCTACCGAGCTTGTTATTCACGCGTCGCGCATCGTCTGCTACGAGATCAAGGATGCTGCCTCGTCGGCTGAGACGGCGGCGAATGGTTTCCTTGCTATCTTTCTCGACGCCGAAGAGCTCATTGAAAATCTGCTGCGTGTTGCGTTCCGCTGGAATCTGGATACCGTCCTTTGACCAAGCCAGCGACGTGCCCTCGATGGCCATCTCCAGCGAGGAAAAACGCGTTGCATTGCCTTGTACCTCAGCCATGAGCTGATCGGCGGAAACCGTGTTTCGGAAGGCGCCTCCATCGCCGGGAACGTTCGCGCCCGTCAGCCACACCTTCTCACAGTTGTGAAGCTTGCCGATGACCATCGGGTGATGCAAGCCACTGATCGGCGTGATGTCCGCACGATGTTTTTCGAGCGACATGAGCGGCTTGGTGAACTCATAATCCGCGCCTGCTTTCTCGATCTGCCACGTCAGAGTGTTCACACCATTTGGAATGTAAAGAAACACGCTGCGCTTAGGCCTGGCCGTCGCCTCGGCAGCACGCGAATTGGAGGGCAGCATGGCGTTCAGGAGTGGCAGCGAAATGGTAACGCCAAGTCCGCGCAGTACCTCACGGCGGCCAATTTTCAGGCAATTCATGTTCAGGTTGCTCATGGGCTTTTTGTTCTTTGTTCTTTGTTCTTTGTTCTTGGTTCTTGGTTTCGGCTATTCGGTGTCGCATCAGCGAACAACAAAGAACCGGGAACTTCATCGTTTCTGGAAAAGATCGGAGGCAACTAGAGCGGTGACGATTTCGATCACACGGTAGTCTTTGGTCTTGCTGGCAGCGGCGATGGCCTTCAGATCTTCGCGGTCATCGAAGGACAAACTGCGGCGGAGGGCGTACGTAGCGAGCTTCTCGATGAAGGTCTGATTGAAGGCGTCGAGGTCCGCAAGGAGGAGCTTCTTGAAGTCATCGGCGGTCTGATAGCCGCGACCGTCGGGCAGTGAGCCGGCGGCGGTGACTTTCGGGTTCGCTCCGATGCCGTCGGTGACTTCCTCGATGCGCCAGCGTCCGATGGCGTCATAGTTTTCAAACGCGAGGCCGAGGGGATCGATCTTCGCGTGGCAGACAGCGCAGTTGGCATCGTGCACATGTGCTTCGAGCTTTTGACGCAACGTGGCTTTCGGGCCGGTCGGGTTCGTGGGAATAGGATTCACGTTTGCGGGCGGTGGCGGTGGCGATTTGCCGAAGATGGCTTCGCTCAGCCATACGCCGCGATGAACGGGGCGATGTCGCAAGCCATCGCTGGTGAGCGAGAGGATAGACGCCTGTGTAAGTAATCCACCGCGATGGCTCTCGGCGGACAAGGAAACGCGTTGGAAATGGTCGCCGCTGAGCTTCGCCTCAGGCAAGCGGTAGAACTGCAAAAGCAGCGGGTTCATCATGCTCCAGTCGGAGTGGAGGAACTCACGCAGCGTGAGGCCGCTGGTGAGCACTTCGCGGAAAAACGCTTTCGTCTCTCCGACCATGCTGTTCTCAAGCGTCTTGTCGTAGTCGGGGTAGAGCATCTTGTCCGGCTGGAACATGCCGACTTTTCTCAAGCGCAGCCATTGTGTGGCAAACGAGTCCGTGAAACGCTGCGAACGGGCATCGGCCAGCAGACGTGCGGCCTGGTCCGCGAGCACGGCCTTGTCGCGTAGCTTGCCTTGCTCGGCGAGTGCGAACAACTCGGTATCCGGCATCGTATTCCAAAGCAGGTAGGACAATCGCGACGCGATCTCCCAATCATTGAGCGTCTGACGCGACGCGTTCTCATCCCCCTCGGCGATGAAAAGGAAGCTCTTCGAGTTCAGGATAGCGAACATCCCTGCTTTCACCGCATTGCGCATGGACTCCTTCGCATCGAGTTCGCTCTGCACGATACGCATGTATTGGCTGATCTCCTCGTCGGTGACGGGACGACGAAAAGCGCGCCGAGCGAGCGTGGCGAGACAGACGCGTGCCTGCTCCAGGTCTCCCTCTTGGCGCGGCATATAGTCGTCGCGGAGTTGCTGCTCGTGATCCTCGATGATCGGTCCCTGCCACGAGATTGAGTCCAGAATGAGGAAGGGATAGCGCGGCTTGCCCGATTCATCGGTGAGCTTCATCTGCCAGGGGATGCGGCCGATCTTCGTGCTGATGAACGGCACCTCGCCATGACGGCCCGAGCGCGGATTATTCGAAGGACCGGGCACATCGTTATACACTTCGATGTTCGGCCTTCCCTTGGGCAGGTGCGCTCGAAAGGTCACGGTGACGGGCTTGTCCTCGGCCGCGACGATGTCCTGCTCAAACAACACGCGGTCCAGCTTTGACTCATACACCTTGAGTCGCGGTGCACGGCCTTTCTCCGGCTTCAGGCCGCTGAGCGTGTAACTTATTTCATAGATGCCCGACTCCGGTAACGGGTCCTTCAGCAGAGAATAACGGAAGATGTCGCCCGGCCACATCTCGTATCGCACTTTGTCGAGCAACCCCAACTCGCGTAGCCGCTCACGATGTCGCTCGCTGATCTGATCTTCGTAGAGCACCGGCTTGGAGCCGCCGAAGGGGAGCACGGGTTTCGTGTTCTTCGGCTGCGGACCAGGATACGCTTCATTAAGAATGGTCTCTGCCGCGTTAAGATACTTCTCGATGTTCGAGGGCGAGAGCGTCAGCACGGAGCCGATGCGTTCAAAGCCGTGCCACTCCGGGTCATCGAGTAGCGCGCCAGGGTCTTTGGCGTTGTAATGCACACCGATCAGATCGCGAACCGTATGAACGTATTCGTCTCGAGTTAAACGGTTGTAGGAAACGCGACCACGTGTAGCCATGCGGGCTGATTCGCCTTCCTTGAGCCGGGCCGCAATCCAAGCGACGATCGCAGCTCGCTGGTCGGTGGTAGGTAAATTCACTTCTTCTTTGGGAGGCATTTCACCAGAGTTGATGCGTTCCAGCACTTCAACCCACCGTGGGGTATCCTCTAACCCAACTTTGTCTGAAAGACTGTCTATGCGGAAATCGCCTTCTCGCTTGTCGGCGTTGTGGCATTTATTGCAATGAGACTTCAAGAAGGGGTGAAGGTCGGTTTCGAAACTCGGTGCATCGGCAAAAGATACGTTGGGAGTACCAATCGCCAGGGCGATCGCCACACCCATTCTCATTAGTATGCCTATCCAAGGATGCGATCCACAGAGAAGAAACGTAGTTGCTCTGAAAGTTTTCGGCGATTGGACCATGGTTGCTGCAAGGACAAAAGTGGATTCGATTACATAGTAGCCATTCTAACGGTGCGGTCTGTATTTCCCGTTGTCTTTGTGGTTCATTTATTGAATTCTTTTTCAGAGTTGCTCAGTGGGATGATAGCGGGATGTTATCCACGAAGTCACTGAGGGGCACAGAGGTTGCGCGCGATTATATTTCGTTCTCTATGTTTCTCCTTGTCTCCGTGGCTCATTTATGGACTTCTTTCCCGGCTAACGCCCTTCGGCTGATGTTAAATGAGGTAGATTATCGTCTTGCAACGCCTTAGTTCGTTGCCTCCACGTCTAAAACCTGCCACGTGATAAGACCACGCAATCCTATGCCCATGGAACTTTCCTCTCCGAGTCGTTCTTCGTCAAGGCTCTCGCTGCCTTGGGTGATCGTGGCGTTGCTCGTTCCGGTAGCCCTACTGAACTACCTCGATCGCCAAATGATCGCCGCGATGAAGACATCTGTGATGAGCGACGTGTCCGGGATCACTGAGGACTCACAATGGGCTTTCATGCTCGGTCAATTCAAGTGGTGTTACGCCATTTTTAGCCCCATTGATGGTGTTTTGGCAGATCGCTTCAGTCGCCGTTGGACCATCGAGCAAGCTTGTTTTGTTTCAGTACCCATCGCGACACCGGCACCATTTACAAATCCACGATACCAGGTCTCCACGCGTTCCGCACCTGCTCCACTATGGAACTTCGCATCCCAATAGCATGATGGCGGCACCGATGGGGCTCTCCAGTCACCTCCTCTGCAGACGTCCACGTAGCCTACCTTGAATCCGTCAGCAAAATCGCTGTTGCGATCATGCTCGCACACCAAAGTTTTTTGTGCGCTCCACGCTGCCATTGCGCGACGTTCGGTCGCAGATGGATAGCTTTAGTCAGATATCGACGCGCACCCATGTGTAAAAACGAGAGTGATTACAAGTAGAAAAGTCCGAGCCATTGCCACGTCCCTGTAGCGAAGTCTTTGAAAGAGCGATTGTCTCGTCGCAATTTGTTGGGTAGAGAGTACCCAACCCATTCGATGGTCGGCCCTGTCAAATGAAAAGACCACGCGAATAATCCCTTTTTTGTCGGATTGATCGTTTAGACTAGCAATGCCGTTTCAACTTGTAGAACCCGACTGAGGCGTCACTTCAATCGCATCAATGAGCATCCGCGGAATGGAATTACCGCTCGATCCGCCACAACCGATACAGGCTTTCAAGCGTGCCTGCTCTCGAGCGCGGCGTTGACGGATCGGACGTACGCTCGGCCAGCTTTGGTAAACGGGTGAACGAGGTTGAAAAACAGGATGTACCAAATCGCCGCGATACCATCCCAAGTGCCGATCTTTTTGCCCTCTTCGTACGTTCTACCATAATAGGAAATCGGAACTTCATAGGTCCGTGCACGCGTTTTACAAACCATGGCTGTGATTTCGACCTCCATCCCAAAACCGCTGCTACGCAACTCCAAAGGGCAAATCACATCCCGGTGAAACGCTTTGTAGCACGTTTCGATATCCGACATGTTGCGATTGGTGAGGATATTGCTGAGACAGGTCAGGGCTTTGTTTGCGAGATAGTGGTAGTAGTACAAAACACGCGAAGCTCGCTTGACCATAAATCGGCTGCCATACACCACGTCCGCGACCCCTTCCACAATCGGAGATATGATCCCCGGAATCTCGTTGGGATCGTACTCCAAATCTGCATCCTGAACGATCAAAATTTCCCCTGTGCTCTCCTTGATCGCGCGAGCGATTGCAGCGGTCTTGCCCCGATTTGTTGCCTGGGAAAAAAACCGTATCGATGGATTTAGCGAAGCCACTTGCTGAACAACCTGACCAGTGCCGTCCGTGGAGCCATCGTCGACGACAATGATTTCACGCTCGCCAATCGGTATTGCAAGCAGCTTAAGTAGAACGCGTTCAATCGTTTTCTCCTCGTTGAACGCCGGTACCAAAATCGAAACTCTCAACCCGTTTTCCTTAGTAATATTGTTGATGAACCGGCTTGATCACGATTTCTGGAACATGAACACGATCCGGCAAACAGGCCAGTTCGACCACAACTTGAGCGATGTCCTCGGGGCGTAGAATTTTTTGTCGATGTTCCTCCGTCACGGGTGTCGGGCGTTGATCGAGAATCGGTGTGTCGACTTCTCCCGGGTAAACGTTTGTCACTCGAATGTTCTCGTTTGCAACTTCATTCGCAACACAAGTCCCCAACGCGGACATGGCAAATTTGCTCGCTGAATAAGCCACTCCGCCTAGCGCAAGGGCTCGCTTTCCGGCAACGCTTGAGATGTTGATTATCATGCCCTGTTGACGTTCACGCATCTGTGGTAACACACAATAGATACAGTTGTAAGCTCCTGTAGCGTTGATAGCCATCACCTCATCCCATTGGTCGGGAGCCATGCTGCTCATCGAACGATCACGGATGTTCACTCCTGCTGCGTTTACCAAAAAGTCGACTTGCCCCAACTCAGCCGCAACCCATTCGAAAAATTTCTCGACGCTGGCTCTCACTGCCACATCGACCGTATGCCCGATCAAAACATTCTCAGACTGTTGGATCGCATCCAAAACCGCCGAGTCTCGACGAGACCCAATCGCAACCCTCGCACCCCTCTGGGCAAAAAGATTTGCGATCGCCGAACCGATTCCTGTTGCACCGCCAGTTACCACCACGTTTTTGCCTTCGAGAACCCTTGAGTCGATCATGCTTTGCGTTTTTGTTAAATAAGTGTTGAGAAATGACTTCTCGAACGGGAAATCCACAAAAGAATGGTCCGCTTCGAAAAGGAGTCCTTACAATCAACCGCCAATTGTTGCCGTTGAAATAAGAAACTCCCATTCTCTACAGAAACCAAACTATCGTGAAGCATTCTACCAAAACTCAGGTTGTTGTGATCGGAGGCGGTTTTGCTGGCATGGCTTGCGTTCGCGCACTTCGCAAGTCGGACGTCGAGATCAAGTTAATTGATCGCCGCAATTTTCATTTGTTCCAGCCGTTGCTTTACCAGGTAGCATCGGGTGGACTGTCCCCTGCAAACATCGCTGCACCGCTTCGAAGTATTTTCCGAAGGCAGAAAAATGTCCAGGTACTATTAGGGGTGGTCGCGGATTTCAAGATTGCGGATAGAGAAGTCGTACTCGAGGACGGGACGCTGATTTCTTACGATTATATGGTGGTTGCGACTGGCTCAACCCATCACTACTTTGGACGCGACGTTGAGTGGGAGCCGCTAGCACCCGGATTAAAGACGATCGAGGATGCAACGGAGATACGCCGACGTGTGCTAACCGCTTTCGAACAAGCGGAACGGACTGAGGATCTTTCCAAAAGGGCTTCCCTACTCACCTTTGTTGTTGTTGGCGGTGGGCCAACTGGAGTTGAAATGGCGGGAGCCATCTGTGAACTCGCGCATCAATCGATGAAGCACGATTTCCGCACCATAGACCCGACTACCGCTCGCATTATACTCGTCGAGAACAGCAAGTTGATCTTGGACAGGTACCATGCGTCTCTCTCCGCTGCTGCGGCTCATGATTTGAAAGCGTTGGGAGCAGAGATTTGGAATGAAACGCGGCTCTTGGAAATCTATCCAGATCACGTGATGGTTAGTCAGGGTGGAAACGCCAAGCGGCTCGATACCGCAACGGTGATCTGGGCCGCGGGTGTCAAGGCGTCGGGGCTGGGAAAGAAACTTGCGGAAGCCACGCAGTCCCCTGATCAGATCGATCGCTCCGGACGCATGTCGGTAGACGTACAATGCGCCATTGCAGGACACCCCAATATTTTCGTAACCGGTGATCTTGCTGCTTTCAGTGTACCCGACGGA
>Ga0335394_10011264_pt1 | contig 10079 bp, 7 predicted proteins | sample MAT03_FD_205741 | JGI IMG/M metagenome (GOLD analysis project Ga0335394, IMG submission 205741) | Freshwater microbial communities from Lake Fryxell liftoff mats and glacier meltwater in Antarctica - MAT-03 (spades assembly) (version 2) ...
AGGCCCAGTGGCAGACCGCGCCGTGTTTCACCTCGACAACGCCTACTTTTTGTCAGACGTGGACATCAGCTCTTACCGCCTTAAAACCAACACCCAAAGCCACACCGCCTTTCGAGGCTTTGGCGGGCCGCAGGGCATGATCGTGATGGAGAACATCATGGGCGACATTGCCCGCACATTGGGCATGGACGCGCTGGATGTGCGCATGCGCAACCTGTACGGCGTGGATGAGCGCAACGTGACGCACTACCAGATGAAGGTGGAAGACAACATTCTTGAGCCGTTGTTGTCAACCCTTGAGAAGACATCAGATTACCGCCAAAGGCAATCCGCCATCGCTGCATGGAACAGCACCAGCCCCGTCATTAAACGCGGTATGGCCATCACGCCTGTCAAGTTTGGTATTTCATTCACGGCCACGCTGTTCAACCAGGCGGGCGCACTGGTACACGTCTACCTGGACGGTAGCGTACAGGTCAACCATGGCGGCACCGAAATGGGACAGGGCTTGAACACCAAGGTCTGCCAGATCGTGGCCGACGAGTTGGGTGTTTCGTTTGATGCCGTGTTAGCGACCGCCAGTGACACCAGCAAAATACCCAACGCATCAGCCACCGCTGCATCGGCAGGCACAGACCTGAACGCCCGGGCCGCGCAATACGCTGCACGCAATGTGCGGGACAACCTGGCGCAATTTGTCAGCGGGCTGGACAACTGCGGCGCTGGCGCTGTGAGATTCGCCGGCGGCCAGGTCATGACGCCGAAAAATTCACGGCATTTTGTTGATGTCGTCCGACTGGCGTACGCCAACCGTATCCAGCTGTGGAGCGACGGCTTTTACCGCACCCCCAAAATCCATTACGACAAAGCCACGCTCACAGGCCGGCCGTTTTATTACTTTGCCTACGGAGCAGCATGTACCGAGGTAGCGATAGACACGTTAACGGGTGAAAGCCGGGTGCTGAAGGTGGACATCCTCCACGACGTCGGCACGTCGATTAACCCGGCCATTGACATCGGCCAGATCGAAGGCGGTTTTGTGCAGGGCATGGGCTGGCTGACCACCGAGCAACTGGTGTGGAACGACAAGGGCCTGCTCACCACCCACGCCCCCAGCACCTACAAAATCCCGGCGACCGGCGACATCCCTGAGCACTTCAAAGTCGATTTTTGGCCCGAGCCGAATCGCGAAGACAACGTATTCGGCAGCAAGGCCGTTGGCGAGCCACCTTTCATGCTGGCGATCAGTGTGTACGAGGCCTTGAAGGCCGCCGTGTCCGCTGGGCGCGGCGGGTGTGGGCTTATCAGGCTGACGGCACCGGCGACGGCCGAGAACGTGCTGGAGGCGCTTGACAATCCGTGACGGCAGCACTACCCAGGCTGCCATTGCCGCCTGACCCGCCATCCATGCAGCGCAGACACGTGAGTCTGCGACTGGGCAGATGAGCTCATCATGCCAGGCCCATCGCCGGAGGTCGGGTCTCTTGGCATGATCAAAGGTAGAGGTACACACCGTGCAGCTCACTCCCCAGCTTCGGCAACAACTCGCACAAGCGGTGCGCACGTCCATGCGTATCGAGGGCTATCAGGCGCAGGCTCTGCCCCAAACGCAGGCCAAAGCGTTGGCATTGATGGAGCAGCAGCGTGTCCAGGTATCAGTTCCGCCAAAGTGATGTTTGAACTTGAACCGCAATGAACAGGATTAACACCAGGCCCTTCGACATGCAGAACTACCTCAATAGCGAGCAAGACATTGAGGTTTATTTGCAAGTCGTTCTGGAAGACGGCGGCCCTGCCCTGCTGGCGGCAGCACTGGGCGACATTGCCCGAGCCAGAGGCATGACCCAGCTTGCCAGAGACACCGGCCTTACGCGCGAGACCCTCTACAAAAGCCTTTCAGGCGAACGGGCTCCCATAACGCTCGGCCAGCAGCTGGTACAGCGGCTTGCCGGCTTTCTTGGCCACCGCGTCCCAGACAGCCATGTCGATGGTGCCGACGGCGACCGAACGCTCGCCGTGGCCACCGGGCTTTTCATTGGTCATCATCGCGTCCCAGACCTCGTGCGCGCCCAGATTGCTGCCGCTGTCATCGAGCAGGCTGGCGGGCGTTGCCCCTCGGATGCGCGACGCGAAACGCTCCCGGATCAGGCTGCCCTGGGCCGTAGCGGCCATTTGAGTTGAAGCCGTAACCGATCACTGGCTTGCCGTCATGCACCACGGCGGTGACCACGGCGACCAGGCTCAGCGTCATTTTCGAGAAGTCGATATAGGCGTTGCTGATGTCGGATTTGATGGGCTGGGTGACTTCGCGGACAGCGGTGATTTTTACGGGTCGGGGTTCTGCGCAGGCAGCTACAAAATCAATAGCGCCCGAAAGTCATTCACGTTGGTATAAGTCGGCCCGGTGACGACCAGATCGCCCAGCGCATCGAAGTAGCCGTAGGTACCGTTGTGATCCAGGTACTCGTCCAGCTTCAAGCTGTTGATGAGGGCGCGATTGCGGGTAGCCGACGCCGATTGAAAGCTTTGATGCGACGTCAGCGTGTTGCGGAGATCAACGCCTCAGCGGGCAGTCTACGTTCGATTTGTACGAACTCCTCAAGATGTCGTTGAAAGGCTGCGGCAGCTGGCGAGAGCACGGAATCGCTGCGCGCGAAGATGCCAACTCTGCGCTGCACCGTCGGATGCACCAGCAAACGTGCGTGAACTCCGGCACCCCTAGCGAGCTGGCGCACATTAACAGGTAGCGCGGCTACGCCGAGGCCGGCGGCCACCATGCTGATGACTGTCGAAGAAAAGGAAGCCTCATAAGCCAGGGTGAAGGAAACGCCAGCCTCCAGGAAAGCCGCATCCGCCAGCGCCCGGGAGGGACTGCGGGCGGAAAGACAAATCAGCGGATATTTAGCCAGGTCGCGCCAACTGACGGTTCCTTTGCCGGCCAGGGGGTGGTCGTCGTCAACCAACGCGACGAGATGGTCTTGGTACAGGACGGACTGGCTCAACCCGGCTTCGCCCTGCAGGAGCGTTCCCACGCCCAGATCGACCTCGCCACGGCGCACCTGGTCGCGGATGTCCTCCTCAAACCCATCCTTCAGCACGAGCTGGATACCAGGATATTTGTCTTTAAAACTTTTAATGGCCCACGGCAGCAGCGTCGCGGCAAGAACGATGGACGTCAGTACGCTGACCCGCCCGCGCTTGACTTGTGCCAGCGACCGCGAGGCCGCCACCCCCGCCTCAAGGTCGTTCAAGGTCTTGGTTGCCAGTGGCAAAAACTCCGCGCCGCCCTCGGTGAGCTGCACGACCCGGGTGCTTCGCGAAAACAGCCTTAAACCCAGCTGGTCTTCCAGTTCACGCACCATTGTGGAAAGGCCAGACGCCGATACATGGAGCCGCTCGGCGGCCCGCGCAAAAGCGCCGGTTTCTGCCACAGCAACAAAGGCGCGCAACTGGCGCAGGGTAATGTTCATTTTTTCGTAGTAATGGTTCAGATAATTCTGATTGTCTGATTGATGGACCAATGCTGCAATAGAGGTCTCATCTTTTTTGGAGCACTTTCATGAACACATGTCGTCTGCTGCTTGGCTGTATTTTCATTATGTTGGCCGGAATCACTACCGCCCAAGAGACCTATCCCTCAAAGCCTATTCGCATCGTGGTCGGCTTTTCACCGGGGGGCTCGACCGACATCCTGGCCCGCCTGATTGGGCAGCGGCTGAGCGAAACCTTGGGGCAACCGGTGATCGTGGAAAACCGGCCAGGGGCGGGTGGTTCGCTGGCAGCGGCCACGGTGGCCAAGGCTCCGGCGGACGGCTACACGTTGTTTCTGGCATCAACCAGCCACACCATCAACGCGACTTTCTACCAAAACCTGACTTATGACACGGCAGCGAGCTTTGCCGGCATCGCCCCCATCGCGGTGGTGCCCTTCGTCATGGTGTCCAGCCCTGCTTCTGGCGCCAAAACGCTTAAGGCCCTGATCGATCAGGCACGGCTTGATCCGGGCAAGCTTAATTTCGGATCAGCTGGCAATGGCACGGCCTCGCATCTTGCTGGCGAAGTCTTCAAGAGCATGGCCGGGGTAAATCTAGTTCACGTCCCCTACAGAGGGCCGGCTGAACAAGCGCAGGATGTGCTCGCGGGCCGCATCGAAATGGCCCTATTGCCAGCAAATGCCGCCAAGCCTTTTATCGACAGCGGCAAGATGGTGGCCCTGGCCGTGACCACATCAAAGCGGTCGGCTGCCATCGACGCTCCAACCGTTGCAGAATCGGGCGTGCCAGGTTTTGAATTTACGCCTTGGTTCGGTCTGCTTGCGCCTGTAGGGACGCCCCGTCCAGTGATCGACCGCCTCAACGCTCAGGTGGCAGCCGCTATCGCCTCGCCCGATATTCGCGCCAAGTTGCTGGCTCAGGGTGCCGAGCCCATGACCCTCAAGCCTGCAGAGTTCGATAGCCTGGTCCGCTCCGAAGTCAGTCGTTTTGCCAAAATATTCAAAGATGTCGGAATCACGCGCCAATGACGCCTTCCCGCATCAGGCTGCTGGTGATCAATGCCAATACCAACGAATCGGTCACCCGGTTTCTTTCCGAAACTGCGCGAGCGGTGGCGTCCGAAGGCACAGAGATCATCGCTGTGACAGCCGCCTTCGGCGCAGCCGTTATCCAGTCCCAGGCCGACCACGAGGTTGCGCACCGCGCCTGCCTGGACGCAGTCCGGCGAAATGCTGGCAATTACGACGCCGTGCTGGTCGCCGTGTCACTTGATACGGCTGTCGAGGAACTGCAAAACCTCTGCCCGGGTCCCGTCGTCGGAATGACAGGTGCCGCACTAACGCTTGCCGCCGAACAAGGTACGGCCATCGGCGTTCTGACCCTGGGCGAAACCATGAAAGACATGTTTCTTGAGAGATTTGGGCACCTACGGGCTAAAACATTGCATTCGATCAACTTGAGTCCGGCCGGCGCAGTCCAAAATCGCGAGGAGGCCATACGCCTGCTGGTGCAAGGTGTCGCTGAACTGGCCGATCAAGGTATGGACGTGGCAGTACTCATGGGCGCAACGGTAGCTGGCCTCGCAAAACCCTTGCGTATCGCATCAAAAATTCCGGTACTGGATGGCGTCGAGTGCGGCGTATTGCTGGCCGAGCGTATGGTTCGCGAGGCCGCCAAGAGCCGCAAGGATCCTATCCAATGAGCACGGGACCAAGACGCGACTTCTCTGGCTATGGCAGGCAGATTCCTCTGGCCCAGTGGCCGGGTGGTGCCCGGCTAGCGCTCCAAATTGTGATGAATTACGAAGAAGGCGCAGAGCGCTCGGTCGACGATGGAGATGCGACCTGTGAAGTCCTTAACTGTGAACTTATCGGTGCTGAGCCAATTGCGGGGCGTCACCTCAACATCGAATCAATGTACGAATACGGCAGCCGAGCCGGCTTCTGGCGGCTGATGGCCCTGTTTGAGGCCAGGCGGCTGCCGGTCACCATCTTCGGGGTTGCGATGGCCATGGAACGCAATCGCGAAGCTACCCGGGCCATGGTGGAGAGCGGGCATGAAATCGCCTGCCACGGCTGGCGCTGGATCGACTACCAGTCGGTGCCCGAAGACGTGGAGCGGGAGCATATCCGGCGGGCGACTGCGTCCATCACCGCTCTCACCGGCAAAGCACCTGCCGGCTGGTACACCGGCAGGACGAGCGTCAACACCCGTCGCCTGGTAGTGGAGCATGGCGGCTTTTTATACGATTCGGACAGCTATGCCGACGACCTGCCAGGCTGGGTTGAGGTTGGTGACCAGCGTCACCTCGTCGTTCCGTACGCCTTTGACACCAACGACATGCGTTTTGCCATGGCTGGCGGTTTCACCAACGGCACCCAGTTCTTCGAATACCTGCGCGACACCTTCGACGTGCTGTACGCCGAAGGCGCGCATGCGCCAAAAATGATGTCGGTCGGTCTGCATTGCCGCTTGGCCGGTCGCCCCGGCCGCCTGGCCGCCGTCAGCCGTTTCCTGGATCATGTGGCGCAGCACGACGATGTGTGGATCTGCCGCCGCGAGGATCTTGCCAGGCACTGGATAGCGGCGTATGGCGATGCGGTAAACGGCATCTGAAGATTTTTTTGTCAGGCTGGTACCGCAGACAAGTGAGGCCGCAGTATGTCGGTCGATTTTGGTAGCTTTGAATCCGCACGCGTTGGTTGATTGCCCGTTTTTTGCGCTTCACAACCGCCGCGTGGAGCTGCCTCTTTGTGCGGTGTAGCTTGCCCGCTTGGCAATTACCGAGAAAACGCTCGGTGCGATCGGCACACCGCAGGCCGATGCCCACTTGAGCCTTCTGCGCCGCGCCACCTGTCCCGACACGCAGAAGACGCGTCATTTTGAGTCCAACCCAAAAGACAGTTCTTCGTCAGAATTTACGCGTTGTGCGGGGCAAGGAGAACATCAAAGGGCGGCACGAAATGCACATTTTTGCCGAGCGCCATGCCGATAGCACTCCAAACAATGGACCAGTTTCCGATGCCATTGACTATTCACAATCTTTGCAATTAATTTTGATAAGATTAGCCTTTAGCCTTTGTAGCACCTGCGTAAGCCGCTACAAAATCAATAACGCCCTGAAATCGTTGACATTGGTATGGGTCGGCCCGGTCACCACCAGATCACCGAGCACTTCAAAAAAGCCATAGGCGTCGTTGCGGTCCATGAAGGTGTCAAGCTTCATACCCTGCACCACTGCGCGCCGCAGTGTGTTGGGTTCGACAAATGCACCGGCGTTGTCCTCCACACCATCGATACCATCGGTGTCCGCCGCCAGCGCATAAACACCAGCCTGACCTTGCAATGCCAGGGCCAGGCCCATGCAGAATTCGCCAGCCCGGCCGCCGCGTCCTTTGGGGGTGCCTTCAGCCTGTTTTTTGATCGTGACAGTTGTCTCACCACCGCTCAGAATCACGCACGGTTTGCTGAAGGGTTGACCTCTAAGGGCCACGGCGCGGGCCAGGGCGGCATGTACCTTGCCCACCTCGCGCGCCTCGCCTTCCATTTCGTCGCTCAGGATATAAGCCGTCAAGCCCGCAGCACGCGCGGCCTCAGCGGCAGCCTCCAGACTTTGCTGCGGCGTGGCCATCATGTGGACTTCATGACCGGTGAAAGCCGCATCACCGGGTTTTGGCGTTTCAAGTGCGCCGCTTTCAAGGTCGGCCAGTACGCTGGCGGGCACCTCTATGCTGTAGCGCTCCAGAATCGCGATTGCATCCGCACAGGTCGAGGCATCAGGTACTGTCGGGCCGCTGGCAATAATGGACGGGTCGTCGCCCGGCACATCGCTGATGGTGAGTGTGACCACGCGCGCAGGCGCACAGGCTGCTGCCAGGCGGCCACCCTTGATGCGCGACAGGTGCTTGCGCAGGCAGTTCATCTCTGCAATGTTCGCGCCGCTGCTCAGCAAAGCCTGGTTGATGCGCTGCTTGTCTGCCAGCGTCAAACCCTTGGCAGGTAAGGTCAACAATGCAGAGCCACCGCCTGAGATCAGGCACAGCACCAGATCGTTTTCAGTCAGCCCCTGCACCATCGCCAGCATGCGCTCCGACGCTGCCAGGCCAGCCGCATCAGGCACCGGGTGAGCTGCCTCAACAACTTCGATACGCTGCTTGAGCCCTGCTGGCCGGGGCGGAATGTGGTGATAGCGTGTTATGACCAAGCCTTCAAGTGGTGCATTTTGTGGCCACAGTGCTTCAACTGCCTGCGCCATGGCCCCGCCGGCCTTGCCAGCACCAATCACAACGGTGCGGCCCGCCTTTGGCGGCTGGGGCAAATAGGCGGCGGTGCTTTCAAGCGGCAAGGCGCTCTTGACAGCTACATCAAACAAATGCAGCAAGAACTCTCTGGGCTCTCGGGTCAGGCTGAAATCGGGCTGAGTCATCACAAATCTCCTCAACCGATTGTGCCGCGCCTTCAAGGGGAGCATAGCCAGTCAGGCGATGCAAGTCCCCAGGCCTGAACAAACTGCCTGATCAGCCTAATCGGTTTTAGCTCCCGCCTCAAACCACAACCTGATTTGCGCGCGGTCTTCGTCGGTGATACCGGTTGAGTTGTTCATGGGCATAAGCCTGGTCACCACCACCTGCTGGTAAACCGACTGGGCATGCTGCTTCAGGAGCGCGGGTGAATCAAGCCGGACGTTTTTCATCTGCAGCTGGGCACCATGGCACTGGGCGCAATGGCTTTCAACGATTTTGGCTACTTTTAGGTAGTCATTTTGGCCTGTAACGCTATTAATACTGGTGCTGGCAGCTCCTGAATCAATAGCCATCGAGGCAACCGGCGCTATCGTAGCGGGTACCGGTTTCAGCCAAACGATGGTCCCGACAATCGCTGCGCAGCCAACCAGGGCATAGGCAATGGGGTGCCGATTGCGCCCCAGCTTATAGCCGTGGCGCAGTACAAAAAACTGGCGAATTGCCGCACCTGCAAACATCATCACGATCAGCACCAGCCAGTTTTGCGGATGATTCCAGGTAAAGCTGTAATGGTTGCTGAGCATGGCAAACAGCACGGGCAGCGTAAAGTAGGTGTTGTGAACGCTGCGTTGCTTGCCGCGCACGCCGTGAATCGGGTCAATTGGCCGGCCCGCCTTGATGTCAGCCACCACCGTGCGCTGGCCGGGAATGATCCAGAAAAACACATTCGCGCTCATGGCGGTGGCGATCATGGCGCCGACCAGCAAAAACGCCGCCCTCCCGGCAAACAGATGGCAGGCCAGATACGACGCGATGCAGACCAGTACAGCCACGCTGGCACCGACAATGGCATCGCCATGTTTACCTTTGCCAAAAAAGCGGCAGATAGCGTCGTACAAAAGCCAGAACACCACAAAGAACGACAACGCAACAACAATCGCCGTGCTGGATTGCCAATCCATCTTGGACTTGTCAATCAGGTAAGCGCTTGCATTCCACAGGTAAGACACCGTCAGCAGCGCAAAGCCCGTGATCCAGGTGCTGTAACTCTCCCAATAAAACCAGTGCAGGTTCGCAGGCATTTGCGGCGGTTTGACGGCAAACTTGACCGGGTGATAAAACCCGCCGCCGTGTACCGCCCACAGCTCGCCACTGACGCCCTGCTTTTTCAGGTCTTCATCAACCGGCGGCGTCAGGCTGGAGTCTAAAAAGACAAAGTAAAAAGAAGAGCCAATCCAGGCAATCGCCGTGATGACGTGCGCCCAGCGCAGCAGCAAGTTAGCCCATTCGAGAAAATAGCTTTCCATAAGAGCACCCTGTTTATCGCAAAACCTGTTCACCACTGCGGGCGCTCTGAACAGCAACTAGGCCACGAACAAAAGAAACGCGCCTTTGAAATGCGTATTTCCCGGCTCCGCTGCGACCTGAAGAGGTATTTTACTGATGATTTTTTATTTGCAACAGGTGGCCGAATGCCGTCGGCACAAAATCTGGCGTTATCCCGGCACGGCGCTTTGTACAAAGCTGTGCCACCCTGCAAGAAAAGTTTGCGTGTCAGCGCCCAAATCGGTCGGGACTGTAAGGCACCGGATTCGTAAATGGATCCTCTCCGGTCATCATCTCCGCAAGCAGACGTCCGGTGACAGGGCCAAGGGTGAAGCCATGGTAAGCGTGCCCAAGAGCGAACCACATCCCGGCATGATGCTTTGCTGCGCCGATGATGGGCTTCATGTCGGGCAGGCAGGGCCTAGCTCCGCGCCAGGGGGTTGGATCCATGGCGGTACCCAACGGGAAGTATTGCCTTGCAATAGCCTCGGCTGCAGCGAGCTGGCGAACGTCCGATGGCGCGTCGCGTTCAGCCAGTTCCACGCCGGTGGTCAACCGGATGCCGCGCGTCATTGGGGACAACACCAAACCGGCCTCTACGTCGCACACGGGAACCTGCAAGGATCGCTCCCCGTCGACACCGTAGTGCATGTGGTATCCGCGTTTGTAAGCGATCGGAAAGTCGTAGCCAAAGCGTTTGTACAAGTCCGATGACCACGGCCCCATGGCCACCACGACCTGAGCAGCGCGATAACGGACGCCTGCGGCCATAACGGTCCATTCGTCCTGGTCTTGA
>Ga0335394_10011273_pt1 | contig 10076 bp, 7 predicted proteins | sample MAT03_FD_205741 | JGI IMG/M metagenome (GOLD analysis project Ga0335394, IMG submission 205741) | Freshwater microbial communities from Lake Fryxell liftoff mats and glacier meltwater in Antarctica - MAT-03 (spades assembly) (version 2) ...
CGACCAGGATCTTCTCATCCGGCAAGACTCTTATGCAATGGACCGTACCCGTGAACGGGGCAAGAAAGGAAGGGTCCAGATCGCCATTGGGAAAGAGTCGCGCAATACCTCCTCTTTCCATTCCTTGGACGCGACTGAAACTACCTCCTAACAGGATCCGACTATCGGCCATAAAATCGATCGAACTTACTTGACCATTAGCCCCACTACCAGGGTCGAAGGATACGTCCAATGAGCCATTCGGTTCCAACCGCGCGACCCTACCGCGAGCGACCCCGTTGTACTGAGTGAACTCGCCGCCGATCAATATTTTCCCATCAGGATATAATTCCAACGCAGCCACGAAATCATTGGCCCCGGTGCAGGCGTTGAACGTCGGATCTACGGTTCCGTCGGTATGGAGGACCTCCATACGTCGACAAGGAAGGCCCATCCAGAAGTTCATTGTCCCGGCAATCACTATACTACCTCCATCTTGGTAAACCACATCCTTGATGGGCCACGAATAACCGTTACCATCACCCAAGCCTTGAATGACCGTTCCGTTGTTCCCAAGCACCGCAATGCCATCGCACATTACACCTTGGTACTGATTGAACCCACCCAGGATGAGCAAACTGCCATCAACCCCTGCGCGCAGTATTTGTACGACCCCGTTAGTACTTTGGCCAGGATCAAACGCTGTGTCCAGCGCACCGTTGGATTGGACCTTGGTCAGGTACTTGCGCGGAACCCCAGCGTAGGTCGTGAACGAACCGGCTACATATATTGAACCATCAAAGTCTTGCTCCAAAACACTGACCGGTCCATTGGGAACGCCACCCAATGCAAATGCTGTGTCCAGCTGGCCGGTCGGATCGAAACGTGCGAGCCGCTTCATTGTCCGTCCTTGGACCGAAGTAAAAGCACCTCCTATAAGCAATGCGCCATCATCCAGGAACAAGGCACAGCTGATGTGATCGTTCACATCCGACCCCAGGTCTAGACCTGTCAGCGACCCTTCCGCGGCGAAATGCGCCCAGCCATTCCTTGATGAGTCACCCACCATGGTGAAACTTCCACTTACCAGGACTGAACCATCCGAAGAAGGGAACATTTCTAATATCTGACCATTGGGGAAAATTTGAGGGTAGAAAACGGTATCGAGTTCACCTGAACTGGTCAGCTTCATTATATTGGTCATGACAGGATTCGTAGAGCTGGTGAACCAACCTCCTGCGTAGAATCCACCTTGAGGGGAACTTGCTAGATCCAGCAAACTTCCATTCGTTAATACTGGGCCCCACGCGTCGTCCAATAGCACACCAGCCGTCGATATCCTGTACACGTCTGATACGTGTTGCCCATTGTAGAACGGCCCAGCCGAACGAAGGAGGTACCCTTCTTCTCCGAGGTCGATGATACGCGACACCGAACTTCCCGGCCCGCTGCCATCTCCATTCAGGCCGGTATCCGAAGAGTTGAACGACATGTCGAGGTGACCATCCTGCGCCGTGGTCTCGCCCGGGACGACTTGCAGCACAGCAACCGTAACGATGTGAAGAAAGAGATCGGTAAGTAGTGTATTTACGTGCTTCATTTGGCGGTGGTTTTGCTTAAAGGTAGAGTGACCAAAAGTTGATGAAAACATCTGAACCGGCAATGGAACAATTGGCACCATGAACGGTCGTTCTCGACGAAGTACCGATCGGGAACCTGCTTCCTTTTTCAATTCGGCACAACGCTTTGAGGCCGTTCCCTAGCGCATCCCTTCGGCAGACAAATTCAACGGGCAGCGTTTAGTATACGTTACCGCATCTTTATAGCATGAGCAGCCCGAGCATTCCCGTTCATCAGTTGCCGGCCCGTGGGCGCGAGCCTACCCGCATCGAACGGATCCTGCGTGCAACGGCCGTCATTCACAACGATGTGCATCGGCACGATTTCCATGAGCTGTTCTTCTTCGCTAAAGGAACCGGCGAGCATATGATCGATCTGGAGTTGTTGAAGATCAACGGGCCGTGCATGCATCTCGTGGGTCCGGGACAAGTCCATCAACTGGATCGTTCGGCGGATATGGAAGGTGTTGTGGTGATGTTCGCGAGCGATACACAATTGGGTCATGGACACAGCGCGCGGTCCGTGCTCTTTGGTCATGCGCGCCGACCGGTGGGCGTGGAGTTGAGCCATGAACGTTTGGAAGAAGTATTCGGCCTCGTGGGGCAAATGGAGCAGGAACTCGCCCGGGCGGAAGGGCCGGTCGCGGATATCGTAGAAGGCTTTCTGGGAATACTCCTGATCAAATGTGCGCATTGGGCCAAGAACGGAGCAGCGCTGCAGGATGGACCTGAACAGGATCCCGTGCGACGGTTCGCAGACCTTCTGGAACGCGGCTTTTTGCAGAACCGGACCGTGCAATACTATGCCGATGAACTGGCCATGAGCGCCGACCATTTGAACGAGCTGGTGAAACGCCGACTGGGTCGCACGGCCAGCGGAATTATTCAAGATCGGTTGTTGCTAGAGGCTCGACGACTTCTGCTACACGCCGACCTCAGTATCAAAGAGGTCGGGTATGCGCTCAACATGAAGGACCCGGCCTATTTCTCGCGCTGGTTCCATAAGGCGGCAGGAACCACACCGGCCGCCTTTCGTGAGGAGGTCCGGGAAAAGTACAAGCACTGACGGGTTCCGTCCATTGGCGTGATGGCACTTCATCAGGAGCTTTGTGATCAACAAAACAAGGTCCCATGAAAAAGCTCATCTCCGTTCTATTTCTCACTGTGATCGGTGGCGCGTTCGAAGAGGTTCACGCTCAGGTCGACTGTGACAGCATCATCGTGGAGCAGATCCGTTACAGTGCCGTTAATTCTGCCGTCATCGAAGTTTCCGCTTATGCACAAAGCACAAATTGCGTGAGCTACCCGTCCTTCATCCTCTTCGATCAGAATGGAGATACGCTCGCTCGGGGGAGCGTGAACTTCTTCTGCCTTGGCTTGGATCTATCCCAAACGCACTCTTTGGTGGTGCTACCGGGAGCGCAGGTCCCGGCAAACCCATTCCCCGGTCGACTGGAATTATACTCGGGGTTCGGGGACAGTTTGGTTTGCAGTTGGGACCTGAGCGCGATCGACCTGTGCCCACCGGCCGGTTGCCAACAGGCCGAGATCTACATTACGAACACCGGCGAACTGGAGGCCTTCGAAGCGTACTGGTGGGTGACGGACGAGGATGGCATGCAGGTGGACATGGGTAATTTCGAAGTGGATGATGTCATGCACACGCACTTCGATACAACTTGTTTGGTCCCTGGCCAGTATGTACTCGGCTTCTCTCCCTTCTCACCGATCGATGAAGACTACGTGATCGGAATAACGGAGAGCTACCTCAGGAGCATCGGAACGAATACGGCGCTGGACAGTAGCTCAAGCCCATGGGAACTGGACTTCGCTTGGTACGGGGCGTGTGAGGACATGACCAATGCGGTCCCGGAAAACCGTTGGGATGGCACGATCATTTCCGTTTTGGACCGGCAGCTGAACCTCGTTCAACCGGACGGTCCACTCGGGAACATCCAATTGTTCTCGGCGGATGGACGCTTGGTCCGAAGCTTGCACGTCTTGAGCGACCGTACAACGATCGACCTTTACAACCTCAACCCGGGACTTTACAGCATCCGGATCATTCGTTCAGACGACCAGTTCGCCCGAAATATCATCTTACATTGATCACCATGAAGAAGTCCACATCACACATCCCGCGTTCCGGCTCCTTGGAGCGCCGGCAATTCATCAAGGCTGGGACCATGTTGGGCCTTGGTTCATTCCTCATCCCGCAAAGCCTGTTCGGTCGATCGCCTCTTGCACCAATAGTAGCTGGCGATTGTCTGCCCACGACGGATGATATCATGGGACCGTTCTATTTGGCAGGTGCGCCGAACACAACCCTCGTCGCTTCCGCAGATGAACCCGGCGATCGTTTGTTCATCTCCGGAACGGTGCTGAGCAACGACTGCTCCACTCCGATCCCCGGTGCGCTGGTCGAAGTTTGGCAAGCGAACAATTCAGCGCTGTACAGCACGGCCCCCGGCTTGGAATTGCGCGGGTCCATGACCACGGATGAAAATGGGCAGTACGCATTCGAGACGATCATGCCCGCACCGTACTTGAACGGAGCCCAATTCCGGCCACGGCATATCCACTACAAAGTGAGCAGACCTGGATTTCCCACCTTGGTAACGCAATTGTACTTCGAGGGCGACGAGTTCATCGCAGTGGACCCTTGGGCATCACAAGCGGACGCGGTGGAAAGGATCATCCCTCTGAACCCCATAGGCGGTGATCAGAATGAAGGGGTCTTCGATATCGTGTTGGATGGCTTCGTCGGGATCAAGCCGAACCGATACGGAGAGGATGGATATATGATGCCGACCTACCCGAACCCCAGCGCCGATCTGACCAGCATCCATTTCAACGTGTTCCGGAACGCTCAAGTAAAGGTGGTGATCACCTCCATGGACGGTCGTGAATTGGTGACATTGGTGAACAAGCAAATGCCGCAGGGCCGGTTCACCACGCAGTGGGATGGAAGGGATGCTAATGGGAATTCATGTGCTGCTGGTACGTACTTGGCTACACTGCTCGTTGCCGACAAGGTGATCTTGAGCCAGCGTGTGGTGCGGCAATAGATCGGTCAGTCTGTTACCGACTCGGTTAACAACTTCCGGCAATAAATAAAGAGCCTTGCCTGAAACCGATCAGAAACGAAAGGTCATCCCAATACCGGTGCTGGTCGTACCAAGCAACATTGAGGGAGAACGCTTCTTGTGTTCTCTTAGGAAGGCCGTGTCACCATGGGATCTGTTGATGGCCCTGCTTTTCAATGGTGCGTACACCATTGAACCTACGTAGGCAAGACCGCCTAGGCCCATCAATGCTGCACTAACGATCGTTAAACCTGTACTACCGAATCTGTTCACGTTCGCACTATAGAGCGTTACCCCGCTTCCTATCAATGCAGGTACTCCGAAAAACACACCCAAGCCCAATGGCACTTGATCGTTGTACATAAGGCCCGCCCCAGGGATCAAGGACAATGCGAACGCTGAACCCGGATTCTTGTCGTTCTTCACGTACATCATGCTTTTCTCGGAAGTCTGTCCGAAGGCTGAGCCTGCTGACAAGGCTGTGATCAACAAAACGGCAACTAGTGAACTTAACTTCATTTTGATCTAAAGGATTTGGATGATCAAATGTACGTACGGATCCATATGGTATCGCAGACTGATCATGGTTGGATCCTTCGCTGCAACCTAGGGTTCCCGCCACAGCCCTGAGAATACAACCAAGCTACACGAGATAATTCTGGTCCGATGAACAGCACCATCTGGTTACGCCGCAAGGCCCGTTCACTACGCAATGGGATGGAAAGGATGCCAACGGTGTTGCGTGTGCAGCAGGTACGTACTTGGCCACATTGCTCGTTGCTGGCAAGGTGATCTTGAGCCAAGGGGTGGTGCGGCAATAGAGAGATGGTCGGCCGGATCTTCAGGAGCTCGCGCACCCGAAATGGGTGAGCTTCTAGCGCTATTTGTAGTAGATCTTCTTCAACGCGGATCTCGTGAACTCTTGCAATTCACTCTCAACCCTCGGGTCGTAATTCCTGGTTGATTGTTTATCGTAGAACACGACTTCATTGGAAGTGAGGTCAACCACCAAGACCCGCAATGCGACCATCGGATTTGTTCGAGGGTTCAGAACCAAAGTGTTTGATCCTATCCCATTGGTTATATTTTGATGTGGACCGAAATTGGAATTGATGTAAGCATCCATGGTAATTAATAGACCAAACTTCTCGGATCGATCCCGATCGGATAGGGGCACTGGGGTGATCATCATGCCTCGTAGTATTTTCGGATCATTCTTGTCTATTTGAAGGCATATACTATCCAGTGAGGCCATTTTCATTTCTTGTGCTTCACTATGTGCTACTCTGAATTTCTTTGAAAGAAGGTCTGTTATTGTTTGTTGGATGATACGAGCTCTTGACCTTGAGAAGGAACTGTCAACCTTCACGTCTGTTCCATCGGTGGTAAGAATAGTGACGATCGGCTTCAGCAACAGGTAACTATCCTGGGACTTCTTCGCTTGCTTATACCCTACCGCGTATTTCGCAGAATTGCAACTTGCACATAGTAGGGTAAGAAATGACCCTATTGCGATCAAAACAAGCGTACCTCTCATTCTTTGTGATGGAAACCTGAACTTAATTGCCATGACATGTGGATCGTAAAGTATCTGTTGTCCGTTCCGTTCCTTGAACCTCCTTCGTCCCCGCGGCTCACATATCCAAAGTCATGTGACCTCTCCCGCGTTACAAGATATAGACCTTGATCATTGAACCGCATCAACTCGTTAAGCCGCAAGGCCAGTTCAACACACATTGGAATGGCAGGGTTGCCAAAAGTGTTGCATGCGTAGCTGGCTCGTATCTCACTACGCTTCTCGTTGCTGGCCGCGTGATCCTATGCCAGCGGGTGGTGTGGCAGCAGCTGAACAGCAGACTATTCTCCTTAGGGTACCTCGAAGAACCTCGCTCCCGCTTCATCGGTCCGCCGCATGGCGGACCGACCCTTCGGGCAAGCGTTCTCGTTCGGTCATCCTGCTCCCGTCAGGCTGGGATGTGCTAGTTGCTTCCTCAGCATCGACGCTACCTGCAATGCGCATCCAACCAATCGAACACCGTCTTGTGCCATTGCATGCTGTTCTGGGGTTTCAGCACCCAGTGGTTCTCGTCCGGGAAACGCAGGAATTGCGATCCGATATTCTTGGCCTGTAGTGCCGTGAACACACCGATGCCTTGGTCCAACGGGATCCGATAGTCCTTGTCCGAGTGGATCACCAACATGGGTACCGACCATTTGTTCACGTGCAACGCTGGATTGAATTCATCGTACTTCGCTGGGTTGTCGTACACATTGGCACCACCACTTTCCCATGTGGAGAACCACAATTCTTCGGTGGAGTAGGCCATCATCCGTGTATCGAAAACACCGTTATGCGTTACCAAGCACTTCCATGGTGCTTTCCAATTTCCGGCGATCCAATTCACCATGAAGCCTCCGTACGAGGCACCCAATGCACCGGCACGATCGCCATCCAAGAACGGATACATTTTCAGCGCATGTGCCCACCCTTTTTGTAGGTCTTCCATCGGACGGTCGCCCCAATGATCAGAGATCGCATCGGTGAACGCTTGGCCATAACCCGTTGATCCGTGGAAGTCGATCATGACCACCGCGTAACCAGCACCAGCATAGGTCTGTGGGTTCCAACGGAAACTCCATCCATCACCGAAACTGCCTTGCGGGCCGCCGTGGATCAAGAATGCAACGGGGTACTTCTTGCCTTCTTCATAGTTCGAAGGTTTGATCACATAGCCATGAACCGTTTCATCATTCCATCCTTTGAAATTGAACTGCTCGAACTCGCCGAACTTCTTGCTTATCAAACTTGCATTCACGCTCGTCAAGTTGGTGGCACCTTCATCGATCATCTTCGACTTTTGTGCAGAAGCGAACAGTTGCGAAGGGCTGTTCAACCCGCTCTTGAGGTACACGAAACCCGTAGGCGTTTGATGGACCGCATCCATATGCCCTTTGGTGGAAAGCGCCGTCACGGAACCGGTCTTCACATCGATCCGAAAAAGTCGCGTTGTACCCAGATCGCCAGCGATCACATAAAGGCTTTTGCCATCACGGCTCCATTGCATATCATCTACACTGCGGTCCCAACTCGATGCTAACGCTGTCACTTTTCCGGATGCGAGATCGCGCAACTGGATCTCGAAACGGTCCGCCTCGAAACCCGGACGCTTCATGGCTTTGTACGCGAGCGTCTTACCATCGGGAGATACGATCGGCATGGCATCCCAGGCCTTGTTCGCTTCGGTCAAGTTGGTCGCAGCTCCACCAGAAATGGGTACACTGAAGATGTCGAAATTGGTGCTCCAAGGTTCCGTCTTTCCAGCAACACGCGCAGCGAAATAAACCGTCCTCGAATCGGGCGAAATTGAAAAGTCCTCAGTTCCTCCGAACGGCTTCGACGGCACATCGCCATCGAATTTCGGCATCAGTGCAATGGGTTGCGACAACGGTCCGTTCAGTGGAATATGGTACAAGTGGTTGCGCGTACCATCGGCCCATGTGTCCCAATGCCGCACGAACAATTTATCATACACCATACCACTGGCCTTGTCGGCGGATCTTTCCGCGTTCTTCTTCGCCGTACAAGCGATCGCATCTCCCTCGCACTCCGGAAAGATCGCCAAGGAGACCACCAGCCCTTTCCCATTAGGCGTTACGCGATAGGCACCCACATCCAAGGACAACCGCGTGTTCTGTTCCGCCGTCGCACCGCTTACATCGGTCTTCCACACTTGTGTCGTACCCCCCCTGCCGGAAAGAAAGTAGAATGACTGCCCGTCCGGTGCCCATTGCACATCGAACGCGCCACCTTCGCTCACGCCAAGCTTTACTTCAGGTTCCGCCGGTTTAGTCAGGTCCTTCAGCCACAAAGTCGATACGCCTTTGTTGTTCTCCATGTCCGTGGCGCGCACGTTGAACACCGCGTAATGGCCCGTTGGATCCACCGCAACACCGCTGATGCGATCGAGCATGAGCATGTCGGTATAGGTGAACGGGGTTTGGGCAATGATGGCATGTGCAAAGAAGACGAGAATGCTCGGGCAAACAAGTGAACGGAACGAAAACCGGATCATGCTTTTCAAGTGTTGGTGGTGTGTGTGGAACAAGGTACGTGTAGGCTCTGTTCCCGTTCAAATACTAGTTGTGCATTCCCCGCTCACCTCTCCTCTTTCAGCGCCCGCCTTCGCGCCCGCTGCGCACGCCGCTCCTTCGCATCCACACGCAACATCAACCGCATACGGTCCCATGCTTCGGGTGCCAAGTTGCGAGCGAGTCCTTCCCGAATGGCGTGCCAGAGATAGGTGGTGATCGCACGGTCCGGGTCGCGATCAATGCTGTATTTGCGTTCGCGGTCAGCGGTGAGTCCGCCTCCATAAGCCTCTTTCAACATGGTTCCGATCACATTGCCGAGCATGCTATTATGCACCGCACGCGGTGTGCCGGGCTCCACGCGAACGAGCAGGTCGGTGTAGCGGATCTTCATAAGCCCCTTCGCTCTGCGTTCGTTGCCCTCCATGGTCAGATGCATGCTGTCCAAAAGGCCTCCGTAAGCTTGGACCCGCAGGAGTGGTCGGCTAATGGGGTTGATCGCAACTAGCTGCAGGTCCGATACATCGGCAACGATCTTGAAGTCTTGTGACCCATCGAGTTCCGCAGTATAGTTCAATGTGACGGGTGCTATTTCGAATAGCAGACCAGTGGCATGGCCCGTGATCCGTGGATGTTCCTGGATCGCCTTGGGCTCATTGGTGACGTGGAGGAATTCTCCCTGCAGATCGCTGAAGGATGCCGCTCCCCAACGTTCGGTCTCTCCGTCCCGTTCGCGGTATGTCGCATGGGCCTCCAGGATCGTCAAAGTGTCCACATGGATCGGGAAACCGATGCCCAACAACGCGGCAGGGGGAAGCAACTTCTCTTGTGGTGGTTCAGGCTCCAGGGTCTTGTCCAGCGATGCGACCACTTTCAGACCATGCGCGGTTGCGCGACCCAGATGCAATACTTGCCTGGATATGAGCAGGTCCACGTCCAGATCGCTCAATATCAAACTATCCATGCGCAGATCAAGTACCGTGCGCCGTATCGTGTCCGTGGTACCGATCTGCGGAATGTGTTGGAAGTTGAACATTCTACCAGAGCGGTTGCTCAATGAAAGTTGAACGGCACCCATCCGAACACGATCGCCATCTGCCAATTGCGCACGTGCGCTGTCGAACTGCAATTCTGCCTTACCAACGTTCACACGCACACCACTGTGCCGCTCACCCATGAACACATGCACATCCCAACTCTCCAGATCAAGACCAACAAGTTGCAACTGCGGCAAACGCTCACCAAGGTCCTGCACCGTTGCCATGGCACCACGAACAACGAGTGTGTCCGCACCGAGCAAGGC
>Ga0335394_10011274_pt1 | contig 10076 bp, 9 predicted proteins | sample MAT03_FD_205741 | JGI IMG/M metagenome (GOLD analysis project Ga0335394, IMG submission 205741) | Freshwater microbial communities from Lake Fryxell liftoff mats and glacier meltwater in Antarctica - MAT-03 (spades assembly) (version 2) ...
AGCCGGCCCTGGTCCCAGCCAGCAGTTCTCAGTTTGACCCCGATCGCCTAAAGACGGGATTCCCAACCCCGCTATCCGCTGCCGAAAGCCGTTTGGAGTCCCGGCTTTAGCCGGTTCTCGGCGCGACCCAGGGCCAACATGAGAACTGCTGGGTCCCTGCGGCGCAGCATTGACCCCGGAGGGCCACTTCTGCGAGCGTTCGCCCCGGATTGCCTGCCACCCCTGACATCGCCCCTGAAGTGAGCGCTGAGCCGCCGGATGCCGAACTCGTCCGGCGTGCGAAGGCGGGCGATTTCGCGGCCGTCGAATCGCTGACGACGCGCTACGAGGGCAAGGTCTTCGCCCTTGCCTTGCGGATGCTGCGGCAGCGGCAGGATGCCGAAGATGTGACCCAGCAAGCTTTCCTCAGCGCGCTGAAGCATCTGCCGGAGTTCCGCGAGGAGGCCAGTTTCTCAACCTGGCTCTTGCGCATCGCCACCCACGCGGCGCTGAAGGTGATCCGCAAACGGCGCGGGCTGGACACGATCTCGCTGGAAGCCGCCACCGAGGCGGCCAACGACGGCGAGCCGGTTCCGCACCCGGAGTACATCGCCGACTGGCGGGAGTCGCCCCAGGAATTGGTCACCCGCAACGAGACGCGGCAGTTGCTCGACGCCGCCTTGAACCAACTTGACGAGAAGCATCGGCTCGTCTTCCTGCTGCGGGATGTCGAAGGCTTTTCGGTCCGGGAGACCGCCGAGCAACTCGGCCTCAGTGAGGCCAACGTGAAGGTGCGGCTGCTGCGGGCGCGGCTGGCGCTGCGCGAGCGGCTGACGCGCGAGTTTGGTGATCCCAGCAAACGGCTGGAGCCTCACCGGCATTGAACGGGGGGCACGATGACCAAGCACGAAATCCAAAACCGGTCGCCCGCGCGCGTCGAACTCGGCGCAACCGTGAGGATCAAAGTCGCCGCTGCCCGAACTTGCGGGCATCCCGGCTGGGGGCTGCTCTCGGTTTTTCCCCGTAACCTCTCCGGCCTTCGCGGCTCAGAACTCCTCCACGACCGATGAAATGCGAAGAACTCCTAGCCCTCCTGAATGAGTACGTGGACGGCACGGTGGACCCGGCCATCTGCGACACGTTTGAGCAACACCTGGCCGGCTGCAATCCCTGCCAGGTGGTGGTGGACAACATTCGCAAGACGATCACGCTCTACCGCGACGGCGTGCCGGTCGAACTGCCGCTGGCGTTCCGCGAACGCTTGCACGCGAGTCTGCGCGAATGCTGGCAGCGGCAGCAGGCCGGCGGCTCCGATGGCGCGCCGGGCGGTTCCCAGCCGCAAACCTGAAGGCGCTTGTTCGCGGGCTCCGACGCGGCGTAGGCACACCCGGATACACGACGCCACAAGGACGAGGAGGGCTGGAAAGTTGGCGGTTTCCGCGCCGGCCCGTAAGCGGGGGGCGGGGCCGGAAGCAGAGTGCTGACGGAGGGGAGACGATTGCTTGTCGGCAATTGGGGCGCGTGTTAGTTTGGCCGCAGACTGGACCTAAATAAATTTGAAAACCGTGGTGAAGTTGACCTCCTACGAACGTGCGGCGCAGACGGCGCTGGCACACATGGAAACCCTTCAGGATCGTCTGAATGATCCGAACCGCTATTCCGCCGACAAAACGATCAAACCCATCCCGTTCGGATGCACGGTGCCCGACGCCCAGACGGTTTGCCTGATGGGTGATTTCAACAATTGGAACGAGAGCAGCCACCCCATGCAGCGCCAGACCGATGGTGCCTGGCTATTGATGCTCCCGCTCGCGCACGGCCATCACCACTACCTCTTCGTGGTGGACGGCAAGCACGTCCTCGACCCGCGCGCCAGCGGCGTCGCGCGGAATCAGAAAGGCGAGCGGGTATCGCTGATGGGGGTGAGTTGAGCGGCGGGGGGAGAAATTCCGAGGGAACCTCGGCCTCTGGAAGATGGTTCTCCTTCGGGCTTCACCCACCCCGCCTACCAATACTCCTCGACGTGGAGCGTGCCGGACTGTTTGCCCTGATCGGGCACAAAACCGCGCGCCAGCAGCAGCGTCTTCACGGCGGAAATCATGTCGGGGTTGCCGCAAAGAAATACGTCTGACTGGGTGGGTTCGAGCGCGAGGCCGGCGGTGGTTTGCACGAGGCCTTGTTCGAGCAGGTTCTGGATGCGACCGGTGTGGCCGTGGAAGTGCGGATCTTCCGCCGGGCGCGTGATGGCCGGGAGATAGGTGAAGTTCGGGCACAGGCGGGCCAGGCTCTCCAGTTCGGCCCGGTAGCCCAGATCCCAACTGCACCGCGCGCCGTGCAGCACCACGACCCGGCGTTCGCGCTCGCCGATCAGCAGCGTGCGCAGCATGGACATGTAGGGGGCCAACCCAGTGCCGGTCGCGATCAAGATCAGTGCCTTGCTGGGCGCAACGCGGTCCAGCGTGAACACGCCGCTGGCTTTGGGGGAGAGGAAAAGTCGCCCGCCATGTCGCAGGGCGAACAATCTGGGGGTCAACTCGCCGCTGGTGACGAGTGTCAGGTAGAACTCCAAATACGCCCGCTCGACGCTCGACGAAGCGATGCTGTAGGCGCGGCGGATGAGCTTTTCGGGATCCACCGGCGGGCCTTCGGGCACGGCTTCCGGCACGCGCGGTTCACTGGCCCGCAAGCCCAGCACACCGAACTGGCCGGGAGTGAACGAGAACAGCTCGCCATCCGGTTGGACGCGGAGGATGACCAATTGCGGGTTGATTTCCTCCCGCCCGGTGAGGGTGGCGTTGTAGGTGATGGAGGACGATGTGCTCATGAGTTCCCTATCCAGATCAAATCGGGCGCGAATCTAGCGCAGCCTCCGGGACTTGCTAGCCAGGAACTGCGTTGAATTCAGGCAGTGGCAGCCAGCGCGGAATCAGCTTTTCAGCCCGTGCCCGCTGCGTATCGTCCCGGCATGGATATTTACGACCACCCAGTCTGGCGGATGGCTTGTCAGCAGTTCGACCAAGTTGCGGACCACTTGGAGATGCCCGAAAGCGACCGCGACCGCATGAAGTACCCCAAGCGCGCCATGGTCGTCGCCGTCCCGGTCCACATGGATGACGGCGGCACGCGGCTGTTCACAGGCTACCGCGTGCAGCATCATCTCGCGCTCGGCCCGACGAAGGGCGGCTTGCGTTTTCACCCCGACGTGGCCTTGGGTGAAGTGGCCGCGCTGGCCATGTGGATGAGTTGGAAATGCGCCCTCGCCGGCCTGCCCTACGGCGGCGCAAAAGGTGGCGTGGCTTGCGACCCAGCGCAGCTTTCCTCGACTGAACTGGAACGCGTCACGCGGCGCTATACGCAGGAAATGATTCCGTTTATCGGTCCGCAAACCGATGTGATGGCACCCGACCTGGGCACGAACGAGCAGACGATGGCCTGGATGATGGACACCTACTCCGTGCATGTCGGCTGCGCCACGCCGAGCATTGTGACCGGCAAACCAGTCGGCATCGGCGGCTCGCTCGGACGCCGCGAGGCCACGGGGCGCGGCGTCGCCTATCTCATTAACCGGGCCACGGACACCCTTGGCCTGATGCCCGACAGCGCCACCGCCTGCATCCAAGGCTACGGCAATGTCGGTGCCGTCGCCGCCCTGCAATTGGCCCGCTACGGCGTCAAGATCATCGCGGTCAGCGATGTGCGCGGTGGCATTTTCAACGCCGGTGGCCTGGATCTTTGGAAACTTGGCGAGCACCTGGCCCAGCACAAGACCGTGGTCGGTTTCTCCGAGTCGGAACCGGTTACCAACGAGCAACTGCTCCTCATCCCCTGCGACATCCTCGTGCCCGCCGCGATGGAGCGCCAGATCACCGCCGCCAACGCCGGCAAGATCCAGTGCCGCATCCTCGCTGAAGCCGCCAATGGCCCCGTCACGCCCGAGGCCGACGCCATCCTGGCGCAGCGCCCGGAGGTATTTGTGATCCCGGACGTGCTCTGCAACGCGGGGGGCGTCATTGTGAGCTACTTCGAGTGGGTACAGGATCTCCAGAGCTTTTTCTGGGGCGAAACCGAAGTGGTGGACAAGCTCTTCCGCATCCTTGAGCAAACCTTCAGTCAGACCATGAGCGTGGTGAAGAAGCAGAAAGTCTCCACCCGCGTAGCCGCCTTGAGCCTCGGCGTGAAACGCGTGCATGAAGCGCGGAAGGTGCGGGGCCTTTTCCCCTAACGCCTGCCCGGCGGATGCAGCGTGGATGACGGGAAACGGAGGAAGCGGGCCGGACCGCAACCGGCGGCCACCGAACGTGGTCGTGTCCTCTGAGCCCGAACTCCGCAGTTGGGGAGCACGCCCGCCCTCGGCAGGGGTTGGACGCGCCCTCGCGGCCAGCCTCCGGCACCCGAGCGGGGTGAAGAAGTTGCGGGAAAATTCTCTGCGTCCGGAGTTTTCCGCGGGGGCGCGGAAAACAGCGCCCGGGGCGGGCGCGCTCCCCATCCCGCCTCGGAGCAACGGGTTCAAACCTTCATAAACCACTTCCGGCGATACATGCCCCACGCGATGAGGAAGAACAGCGAGACAAAGCCGAGCGCGTAAAGCAGCGAGGCGCATTTCACCGAGCACCACGGCGTCTCGCCCTGAGTCAGCGTGAGGAACAGGTGATCCCATATCCACGTTTTCAGCGCCAGCGACTTGCCTTCTGCACCGGGCACGCGGAGTTCGATGAGGAGCCGCCCGATCACCCCGGCGAGGACGAACATGGCGATGGCGTTCATGCCGAACACGACGAACGGCCTGGCCCACGCACGCCAGCCTTGCACATCAATCAGCCAGTACCAGACGCCGAAGCAGTTCATCGCCAAGCCCGCCATGAGCACGGTGAAGGAACTGGTCCAGAGCTTCTTGTTGATCGGGAACGCGAGGTCCATGAACGCGCCGGTCAAGAGCAGGAGGTTTCCCGCCACCAGCAGCCAGGCGATCTTCTCCCCGGCGGGCCGGTCCGTGCGCAGCCATTCGCCGGTCAACACCCCGAGCAGGCAGGTGGCGATGGCGGGCAGCGTGCTCAAAATACCCTCGGGGTCGTAGAACTTGGTGCCGTGATAGCAGTGGGCGCCGAGGATGAGTTGATCGAGCCATTGGCTGAGGTTGCCCTTTTCATCAAGGATCCCCGCGCCAACACCCGGCACAGGAACAAAGCGCATCAGCAGCCAGTAGCCGGCGAGCAGGCCGGTCGCCCAGGCGATTTGCCCGCGCCACCGGGCCGTGAGGTAGATGGCACTCGCGGCGAGGTAACAAAGCGCGATGCGTTGGAGCACGCCGAGAATTCTCACGTTGGCCGCCCAGTCAGCGCACCATCCGCCGGCGCCTTTCTTCGCGAGCGAGCCGTCAATCAGCGTGCCGAAACTGTTCAGGAAGAGGCCCAGCGCGAAAATAACGCCCGCCCGCAGGCAGACGTGCCGGAACAGATCGGAGCGGCGTGCGCCTTGCCCCAGGCGCTTGGCAAACGACAGCGGAATGGCGACGCCGACGATCCAGAGGAAGAACGGAAACACGGTGTCGGTGAAGGTCCAACCGTGCCACTCGGCGTGCTTGAGCGGCGCATAAATGTCGCTCCACGAGCCGGGGTTGTTGACCAGCAGCATCGCGGCAATGGTCGCGCCGCGGAAGGCGTCGAGCGAGACCAGCCTAGGCGCGACCGGCGGGGCATTCATGCTGCGCGCCAGGAACGGCTTCAGGCGGCGGTCGTGCGGGCCGACTCGATCATGTCCCAGAATTTGGGATTCTCCTGCAAGGCTTCGTCCTCGCCGGTCTTCAGGCCGGAGCGGAAGAGGAAATCCTTGAGCGAATGCCGGCTGAGAATGCGATGCACGACCACTCCCAGCGGATGCCGCTCAAAATAGACCCGGTAGTCGCCCACGCGGAAGCGGTGCAGGGTGCGTCCCTCGCGCTCGAGTTCGCCAAATTGTTCCGGGTCGCGGCTGACCTGCTGGGGGAGGCCGCGAAATTCGCCGAGGATCTGAAGTTGCAATTCCTTGGGCATCCGCGCCAATTCGGCAGCACTGGTGGGGTTGAAGATGATCTGGAAGGGCTTCACGCAGGCAGTTGGGCAGGGTTGGTGGGGCAAATGGGAGTGGAACTCCCTTTCTAGGAAGAGTGGTGCAAGGCGGCGAAAGGTAGTGGCATTTGGCTGGTTCTTGAGTTGCCCGTTCGAGACTTGATTGCGCCACTGGCACGGTGTGGGGGGCGCGAACTTGTGGCAAAGCCCGTTCCCCATGCTGGCAGGCCGTCTTCCTCGATCCGAAGGGGTGGAGCGGCGCCAGTTCTACTGGATTCAGGGCGGATGCCGCAAGTGTAACGTCGCGCGCAAAACTTCAAACCGGCCTGTGGCTCGCGGCGCGCGCGCCACTGGACGCACTCAACTGGAACTACGACCAGGCGCACTTCGCGACGCGGAAGCTCGACTTCGCCAACCTCGCGAACTTCGACGGCGTGGAAAGTTGTCTCGCCAAGGGACGCGAGTGGTCGGACGGGAATCCAGCTCGGATTGCCGGTCACCACCACTGGCGACCGCCGCGGCATTAGTCCCTTCAGCCTATTGAAGTTTTTGGCAGACTTGAGAGTCTTGCGGGAGCGATGACAGGCCATTCTCCATTCAGCACTCGTGCCCCGCGCTGGCTCGCGCGGGTCAGGCATCTCTTCTCAGCAGCGGGAACCACGGAACACACGGAAGCCACCGAAAGAAAGGCCGAAACCCTCCTTCCCGCAGTTCTTCAGTGTCCCTTCCGTGTCTTCCGCGTGTTCCGTGGTTCAACTGAAGCGCTCCGGCTCAGCGGCGTTCTCCTGGCCATCGCGGCCGCGGTTCTGCGCCAGCAACCAGCGGACGCAGCACCCGCGCCGGCCAGATACCTCGACGCGGTGAAGTGCCGGTTGGCCGCGCGCACGGATGCGAGTGGGATGGCTGGTCTGCTGGCTCCCTATTCGGTGACAACCTTGATACGATGCCCCCCTTGAAAACAATCTTGGCTCTCTCCCAGTGTGCCGCCGGATTCGCGGCGGTGGTTTGCTTCAGCGTGGCCAGCGCAGTTGCCGCGGACCGGCCGAACGTGGTTATCTTCCTGGCTGACGACCTTGGCTACATGGACATCGGCGCCAACAATCCCAGGACGTTTTACCCCACGCCGAACCTCGACCGGCTGGCGCGCGAGGGGATGCGCTTCACCGACGGCTACGCGGCCTGCAATGTCTGCTCGCCGACGCGCGCCGCTTTGATGACCGGCAAGTATCCAGCACGCGTGAACATCACCGACTGGCTGCCGGGCCGGGGCGACCAACCCAATCAGAAGCTCAAGGTGCCCAAACTTGCCAAAGGGCTGGCGCTGGAGGAATTCACGCTGGCCGAGGCGCTGCGCGCGGGCGGCTATCGCACGGCCATCGTCGGCAAATGGCATCTGGGCGACGCGGCGTTCCGTCCCGAGTTGCAGGGCTTCGACGTGAATATCGCCGGCTATGAGAAAGGCCATCCGCCGAGTTACTTCAGCCCCTATAACATCCCGATTCTGAAAGACGGCCCGCCCGGCGAATACCTCACCGACCGACTGACCGATGAGGCGCTGCGGTTCGTGGAGGAAACCGCGGCACAGAAGCGGTCGTTCTTCCTCTACTTCCCGCACTACGCGGTGCATACGCCCTTGCAGGCGAAAACGAACCGGGTGGCGGAGTTCAAGCAACGCGCCGCCGCCTTGACCAATGCGGGGCCGGAATTCATCGAGGATCTCGGGCGCCGCGTTCGGCAGGTACAGAACCATCCAACCTACGCGGCGATGATGGAGAGCCTGGACGAAAACGTCGGCCGCGTGCTGGCGAAACTGAAGGCCCTGGGCCTCGAGACCAACACCCTCGTGATCTTCACCTCGGATAACGGCGGGCTTTCCACGTCGGAAGGCACGCCGACGTCGAACGTGCCCTTTCGCACGGGCAAAGGCTGGCCGCATGAGGGTGGCGTGCGCGTGCCGCTGCTCGTGAAGTGGCCGGGAGTCATCCGCCCCGGCAGCACGAACGCCACGCCCGTCATCTCCACGGACTTTTATCCCACGTTGCTCCAAGCCGCAGGGCTGCCATCGCGACCGCAGCAACACTTGGATGGCGTGAGTCTGGTGCCGGTGCTGCAAGGCGGCGTCCTGCCGGAGCGTCCGTTGTTCTGGCACTACCCGCATTACAGCAATCAGGGTGGCACCCCGCACGGTGCCATGCGCGAGGGCGAATGGAAGCTGATCGAATGGTATGAGGACCCGCGAGTCGAGTTGTTCAACCTGCGCAACGACCCGGGCGAGCATAACGATCTGGCAAAGCAGTTTTCCGAGCGCGCGCAGGCGATGCGCACCCGGCTCGAAAGCTGGCGCAAGCAGGTCAACGCCGCCCTGCCCACGGCGAACCCGGATTACTCCGCCAACCCGCCCAAGGGCGCAAACCGCAAGCGCGCCGCCGCCGGCAGCAAATACTGATTTTGAGAGTCTGGTTGGGGACCGTCCTGCGGCGTCCGTGCGATATTCGGGCTTCCGTGGACAAACCTGAAAACGTCATGAGCTTTACACGAGACCGAATCCGAACCGCGCTGCTGCTGCTGGCGCTGTTGCTCGCTGCCGCGCCCAGCCTGCCTGCCGCAGACATTCCCGCGCGGAAGCCCAACATCCTCTGGCTGATCGCCGAGGATCTCGGCCCGCAACTCGGCTGCGATGGCACGAAGGAAGTCAACACGCCCAATCTCGACCGGCTCGCGGGGGAGGGCGTCCGCTACACGCGCTGTTACTCCGGGATGGTCTGCTCGCCGAGCCGCTCGTCGTTCATGACCGGCATGTATGCGACCACCATTGGCGCGCACCAGCATCGCACGCCTAACAAGCAGCCTTTGCCCGAAGGCGTCCGCCTGCTCACGGACTGGATGCGCGACGCGGGTTACTTCACAGCGAACGTCGTGCAATTGCCGACCGCGTGCGGCTTCAAAGGCACCGGCAAGACGGACTGGAACTTCACTCACGCCGGCAAGCCATTCGACTCCGCCGATTGGGCGGACCTCAAGGCGCACCAGCCGTTCTTCGCGCAGGTCAACTTCCAGGAGACGCACCGCGCCTACCACGCGCCCAAGCGCGCCGACCCGGCCAAGGTGGAAATTCCGCCTTACTACCCGGACCATCCGGTGACGCGCCAGGATTGGGCGAACTACCTCGACGACATCAGCGAACTGGACCGCAAAGTCGGTGCCGTGCTGGAGCAGTTGCAGTCGGACGGCCTGGCCGACGATACCATCGTCGTGTTCTTCGGTGACAACGGTCAGTCCATGGTGCGCGGCAAGCAGTTCTGTTATGAGGAAGGGCTGCATGTGCCGCTGCTCATCCGCTGGCCCAAGGACTTGCCGCCGCCGGCGCAGTTCCGGCCCGGCACGGTGGACGCGCGCTTGCTCGAGGCCATTGATTTCGCGCCCACGATGCTCGACCTCGCTGGCGCGAAGAAGCCCGCGAAAATGCAGGGCCGCATCTTTCTGGGCGATCGCGCCGAGCCGCCGCGCGAACTGGCCTTTGGCGCCCGCGATCGTTGCGACGAGACGGCTATGCGCATCCGCACCGTGCGCGACGACCGCTACCGGTACATCCGCAACTTCACGCCGGAAGTTCCCTTTCTCGCCACCAACGCTTACAAGGCCAGGCAGTATCCCGTGTGGAACCTGCTCCCGGAGCTTCACGCCCAGGGCAAGCTCACGCCGGCCCAGGAGTTCCTCTGCCAGCCGCGCATGCCGGACGAGGAACTCTACGAGCTCCAGGCCGACCCTTGGGAAATCCACAACCTCGCCAGTTCGACCAAGACGGAGGACCAAGCCGCGTTGAAGAAGCTCCGCGCCGCGCTGGAGAAGTGGATCGTGGACACGGATGACCAGGGGCGCTTCCCGGAAAAGGCCTCAACCGCTGCCGACAGCGGCCAACCGAAAGCAAAGGCTCGCAACCAGAGCAATCAGAGAAAATCACCATGAGAACGCAATTCCCGGACACGCAGGAGACACATCCGCGCACGGTGCCGGAACGCGGCCTTCAGTCCGCTTCAACCTTCCAAGCCAACC